>PJTZ01000013.1_pt1 | contig 387574 bp, 350 predicted proteins | sample 1512131 | NCBI WGS metagenome assembly PJTZ01 (sample SAMN08177679, study PRJNA422409) | Soil metagenome, whole genome shotgun sequencing project. | reverse complement strand
AATGGGTATGGTTTTTTAATGCCTGCTTGATTTGGTATGCAAACCTTTTTATAAAACTATCGCTTTCATCGATAATAGAAAGTGCCATGCGGCAGCCGATATCCATACCCACCGCGTATGGGATAACAGCGTTATCCGTAGCCAACGCACCTCCGATAGGTAAGCCAAATCCCATATGTGCATCTGCCATTAAAGCGCCTTGTATGCTCACCGGCAACAGGCTAGCGAATTCCATTTGTTTTTTTGCAGATGGTTCTATGCCCTTACCGCCATATGTTTTAAAGAATACCGGTTCATCACGTAACATGTAAGCTTTAAACGGGGCTCCTTCTTTCTTGCCCATTATTTTCTCGGCTATTTTACTTGTCAATTCATTATCCAAAAATGCTTCTGGATCGTTCTTAATATCCACCAACAGCTCAAGTATTTGTTGCTTACTGTGGTGTTTGAAATTTTTGGAAACTATACCAATAACCAGACTTCGTAGCTGATCATTATGATAACCTATCTTACTTAAATCTTTTGTTCTTAAATTGCCCATGTGGGAATATATATTTAAACCCAGAAAAGCCTAATTGGCGCTATATCTGGAAATGTTTTGTAATTTTTGTTGAATTTGATTTTTGATTGCAATTCGTCCTTGTAGAAGGATATACCCTTTTAGGAGCGCTCAGCAAAATCTAATGAAATTTCGGGCAGACAAACATTGCATAAGTTAATTACACAACTGCTTAATTATAAAAAAACGAGGTTTGACTGCCTTTTTAGGCAATGAGCGAAAGGGACGATATGTAAATTTGCTCTGTCATGATTCCTTGATATTTAAAAGATGAATAAAATCAAGAATGACTGCAAAGATAGGGAATAATTTAATATTGCGAAAAAAATCTATTTACAAACATCAAGAACTTGCCTCCTTTGCGGACATAAAGAAGACGGAACTTCGTGCCTTGATGGCTTTTGACACGGTAGCCTACGGAAATGATGGCGTCGAGGTTGTAATAATTTGTAGGCTTGGTAGAAAAATCGGAAATTCCGATTTTTCTCTACTTCATCCTCAACCAGTTCTCCCTCTTTGAAGATATTGAGCACATGTTCATTAATCGTCGATTTAGACGAAGATATCGTTTACATAGGAGAAGTTGTCGTTAAACGTCCTAATATGTGGCAACGATTTTTTCAATTTTTTAAAAAGATATGATCCACAATTAGTTAACCATGAAAAAGCTTATTCTCATTCTAATCGCGTTTACTGCAACACATTCATTTGCCCAAACACTGAACACGATGTACTGATGTGCTTCAAAATGACTTGATGGCTAGATTTACGATTTTTTGGGGTATCGGCTTAGAAAATATACATTCACATTTCTACCAATATTTCGTATTTTTAGAAAAAAAAGAAATTATGAATTATATACAAAATCGACTAAAGAAAATTTCGATATATGAAACCAAATAATTTGACTGAATTTACTAATAATCAATTGTTCCAAAAAATAAAAAACATAAAGAAGAACAGAATAATAAACGCCTTTATCGTTGGAGCTACCGTGGGAATTTTCTTCTTCGGAGTAATGAAAAATGGACTAGGTGTGTTTACGTTTTTTCCTTTAGTCATCGGATATTTGGTAATTAAAAATTCAGCAGGAGATAAAATTATTGAACAGGAAATCCGGAAAGAAATGCGGTCTAGGAATTTGGTGTAAAATTATCTGCCTTTACTAAATAAGATCAAATTATGCACAGAGGTATCAGGGTTCGTGACAACAAATATTCCGAAAGCGACATCATAATAAATGATGCCTATTACTATGTACTAATACTAAAACAGGTAAAGGAGGTAGCAATCAATGTAGTGAATTATAATATTTCGGATTGTTGCATTTTATTTCTATCGCCATTCCAATTAGCAAGACTTCACGTAAACGAGCATTCAACGGTTCACATCTTACACTTCCACGCAGATTTTTATTGCATTGAGTATCACAAAAAAGAAGTAGCGTGTAATGGTGTATTGTTTAATAATATTTTTGAGCAACCGTTTATTCACGCGTCTCCAAATTTTAGCGACGAAGTGTATTGGTTTTTTGAACGAATAGCGCGTCTTCAAAAATCGAATGAATCATATGATTCATCAATTATGAAATCTTACTTGCAGCTTATTTTAGCGATTTGTAATAAGGAAATGGTTCTTCAACGAAGAAAATGTACGACTGCAGCCATTCATTCATTATCCGAATTTACGGATTTAATTAATGAGAATTTTATTCGACACCGAACAGTGCAGTTTTATGCAGATTATTACAAAATGGGCAAATCAACTTTTAGCAAGCGAGTTAAGAGTGAATATAGTAGAACACCTCTTGAACTGATACAAGAGCGATTGATCTTAGAAGCAAAAAAACTTTTGCATTTAACCTACAAAAGTGTAAAAGAAATAGCATCTGAATTGCAATTTCAAGATGTATTCTATTTCAGCAGATTCTTTAAGAAACATGTGGGGGTGTCACCTAAAAAGTTTAGAGATACAGTAGGGATAGCAGAAGTGGCAAAAAAGTCCATATAATTTACGAAGTTGTCCATTTTTAGTAGTTTGCATTAAACATAATTTAGCATTGTGTAAATTAGTTAGTAAACATGAAAAATTTGTTAGTATTCTTCGAGCGTTCCAATGCATATTTCGTTAATTTCTTACGTATATCAATTTTTGTCGTAACTGCATGGATTGGCGGATTAAAAGCTTTTCAATATGAAGCAGATGGTATTGTGCCATTTGTCATTAATAGTCCATTTATGAGTTTCTTTTATACTAAATCAGAAGCGATGGAAAGTAATAAGGATGGGATTTTAATAAAACAATATCAATTACACAAAAACCCTGAAGGCTTAGTTGTAAGTAAGAATATTGAATGGCATAAGGAAAATGGCACATATATATTCTCTTACGGACTGGGTATTGTAATTTGTGTCATAGGTATTTTAGTTCTGCTTGGAATATGGTTTCCTAAAGTTGGATTTTTTGGGGGGATGTTGACTTTTGGGATGTCAATTATTACGCTTTCATTTTTAATTACTACTCCAGAAGTTTATGTACCAAATTTAGGAGGAGACTTTCCGACACCGCAATTTGGATTTCCTTATTTATCAGGAGCAGGACGATTGGTTTTAAAGGACATTATAATGATGGCTGCAGCATTAATTCTTGTATCAGATTCAGCTAGAAAATGGTTGAAACACATTTAAAAAATACTACTGCTTCGACAACGACAAGTTGTTGACCTTTGTGCAATTCCTAATCGACAGTTTCCGAGTTGATTGATAAGAGATAAAGATTTATATAAGTCACTTAATCTTCAATTTCTTTAAACGTTCTTTTGCTGAAGGAATGACATCATCATCTCCTTCATAATTTTCAATCACACTTTCCAACGTACTCTTCGCCTGGAGTTTATTACCTTTTACAGAATAGGTATCTGCAAGCAGAAGGAAGCTCTTGGCCACCCAGTAATCATGTGCCCCCATATTGTTGATCACATCAAAGGCTGTTTCTTGAGCTTTGTCGTATTGCTTGGATTCATACTGCAATTGTCCAACGCGATACCGTGCCTCTGCGCCGACTGCCGTTTGGCTCTTAAGCGCCGCCAGATTCAGTTCCTTCAGGGCAGACGTCACATTTCCTTCCTGCAGCATGGCCCGCGCACCGTACAAGTGCGCCTTGGCAATGTCTTCCTCGGATGAGCGATCGTAACTCTTTATCAACTTCGCATACTTCGCCACCTGCTCCAAGTCACCGAGTTCGAAATAACAAATCATCAGGTTAGTTACCGCGTAGTTATAGTTTTCTTTATATTCCGAATTGAGCTCCAATTTTTTGAGGTGTACAATGGCTTCGTTGTATTCCTCCAGTTCTAGGTATAACGCAGCTACCGTCAGCAAGGTGCTCTCTGTATACTTGCTCGTCCAGTCGTTCAGGATAATGTTCAAGTCGCGCAGCGCTTCTTTTGGGTGTCCAGTACGGTACAAACTCACCCCACGGATATAACGGGCATGTTTTTCCTTTATCGGTTTCGGAAATTTATCAAAATAAGCATTGATTGCTTCAACCGCCGCCCCATATGCGCCTTTGGTAAACAAGGAGTTGGCGATTTCAAAAGTGAAATTATCCTGCTGTGTCGTGGTGAGGTTACTGATGTTGGTATTGGTCGCATAATGGATATAGCCGGAAGCATCCCCTTGATCCAAGTAAATGTTTTCAATGGAACGCAATGCTTGCCCTGCTTCATCCGTCTTCGAATGTTCCTCTACCACCTTCTGGAAGGAGGCTTTGGCTGCTTCGGTCTCACCTTTATCGTACTGGACAAGCCCAATGGTCATCAACGCACGGGGCACATAGCTGCTTCTAGGATATTTTTCGACCATCTTTTGAAGCCCTTCGATAGCGGTATCGTAATCTCCCGACGTAAAATACGTGTACGGAACCTCAAAGGCCACATCGTCCGCATAGTTTGATCCGGGGAATTTCTCTAAAACAGACCACAGCGTACTGATTTTGGTTTCATTGTCGCCCTGCAATCCATAGATAATTCCCCGCTGGAACAGCGCGTAGTCCTGGTTGGGAGCTTTACTGTCGATCAGCTGATTATAGTATCGGTTTGCCCGTCCATAATCGCGCACGGACAAATACGAATCACCTAAGCGTGCAATCACGTCATGACGCACATTGTCGTCTATCGAATGTCCATCGGTCGCCAAAAAACGCTCAAAGTAATCAGCTGCCATGGCAAAGCTGTTATTTCGAAACGCTGCATATGCCAGACCATAGTTCGCATAATTGTAAACATCGGTGTTTCGTGCAGCGGGCAATCGAAGGAACCGGGAAAAGTTTTCCACCGCCTCCTTGTACTTACGCACTTCATACATTGCTTCTGCTTTCCAATACGTTGCCAACGCCGCCATTTCCTCATCTATCGGGAATTTTTCCGATCTCATAAACATAGATATACTATTTTCGAACGCACGCTCATTATAGAATTCCAGAGCACGGTAATACGTTGCTTTTTGATAGGTTACATCGGCTTCGCGGCTTCTTTTGTTTAACGATTCCAGCATACTTACTCCAGCATGAAAATTACTCGTACCCAACAAAACAGCTATGGATAATGTTTGCGCACTCTCCGGTGCGTTGCCATCACGATCCCTATCGACATGTTTCTTCGCGACATAGCCTTGGAGTAATTTTAAGGCGACTTGGGTGGAGTCTAGTTCATGTAAGACTTTGGCGTAGTTATACAACGCTATCATTTTCAATTCCGGATCGAGATCCATTCTCGACGCTTGGAGAAAAGCATTCCGCGCACGTTCTTTATCGCCGGTCTCTATACCAATATTGCCCAAAGTAATTATAGCGCCCTGATAAAAGGCATCCGATTTTTCCAAACTCTCCAAAATAGAGGTCGCTCTTGGATACTCCCCTGCACGATAGGCCAAATAACTAATTCGGTAATTGTCGATATTGTCGCGTGAAGCGTTGGGATTCCGTTTAAGCAATTCATCATTGTAGGCTTGCTTGAAACCATTTATTGAAAAATAGGTAGCGGCGGCGATCTGCTGCAGCTCATTCTCAATCGCGTCCCTGTTGATACGCATATCCGGACTCCGGCGGGCCTTTACGGCATCGGCCAGCATCGGACGGTAATCGCGTACGATATCAATGGAATCCATAACTTGAGTTTGCCTTTCCCGTTGCTCACTAGGTTGTCGTTTCTCTTTCTGTTGTTTATCCTCTTCCTGCGCATACCCCATAATCAGCAAAGCTGAAAAGATCCCGGTAAGCAGGTATTTCAGGTAGTTATAGCCGATGTTTTCTTTCAATGTCATTGTTCTTCCGTATTTCTGAATTTCTCCAAACGTTCCTTCGCCTAGGAGATAATACTGTAATCTTCTCCTAACTAGCTATAGCCAAAACTAAAGAAATCCATTCAATTATGTGAATCGTCTGCAAAAAATGGACCCTAAATTAATTCACTTCTGATAAATTCATAAATTTCTTCATCATTACTGGGTGTCGACGAAGCCTGTATGACCGGAAAATACGCCCCGTCCGGCACTAAAATAACCATCAAACAAGGGGATGATTTGAAGTTTGAGTTGATTGATTATGGGGAGGGAGTAGAAACTTAATTGGATCATTCTCACCTGCTGAAATTCAGTATTCTATCCAACTAAGATTTATTATCTCCATTTACTCACATGTTCCACCTGATCATCCAATTGAGATATTAAAGATTTAACACGGGATTTAACCAATACCTGTCGGCCAATAAGCGTACGTGTAAACACTAATTCACCATGACCTACATAATTATTCCATTGCTTTTCAAAATATTCGGCCAGCATCTTGTTTCGACCAAAAATCTCAGGTACAGCATGATAATCACGTTGATTTAAAAACGTCATGAATTTACTTTTACGAATAATAATATAACGTGGATTGTCTATAGGGTCGATGATCTCTTCCAAAGTATGGATGAAGATTGATTTTTCAAACGTTGAACCACCTTCTAAATGGCAGAAAACAGCTCCATGTTCATCCATCGAGGATTCTACAATCAGTTTAGTGCGCTCCGTATGCACAGCATTTGCTTCGATCAAACAGGTGAGCACTGCATCACCGATGTTTTTCATATCTTTAGCGATATCACGGTAACCAACATATAATCGAAGCGCTTTGAATGAGCGATATCCAAAAAGAAGGAAGCCAATCACGCCGATAATACTTAAAGCAACGTATGCATCATGAAAGGTTTTGATCCACCGTTGTGCCCGTAACACGATCTCTAAGACCGTTTCCATATATATCACCACGCCACTGGCTAATGTCGCAGTGACATTGGCAATCGTTTTTTGCAAATGGACGGACTTCACAGCCTGATATCCCTGCTCTTCATAAAAGGGGATCTTAATTTCTTCAATTAAGTTAACACCGGATTGCAGACCTTTTTCCCATCGCCGGCGTAAATCCTGCCGATTCCCCGCCAGAGCTAGGCTTTGTTGATTATTGTTGGCTATATCCGCTTGGCTTAAGGGACCGTCTATTGCCATGATCCGTCTGATCCCATTTTCAATCACTGGCGGTTCATCGATCGAAACTCCGACAAAACTTCGAAAACGCCTTTGTAACAATTGTAAATCGTCTCCGCCCTTAGCGATCGTGGGATCTATACAAGCTAAATGCCATATATTTCCCGTTTTGGCCGGATTGCCTCTTTGTGTCCTAATCGCACGACCCCGCATCTGATTGGAGGATACAAACGAACCCACAAAACTTGCCAGAATGAGTGCATTGATCGCTGGAGCGTCCCATCCTTCCCCGAGAAGAGATTTTGTACCGATCAATACTTCGATATCTCCACGTTGAAAAATTTGGGTGATAATATGAATAATATCGTGTTTCAATTGCTCATTTTGTTGAATGATCACATAACTGTTATCAAAAGGGACAGGCGAACAGATGAATTGCTGATGTCCATACCGCTTGGCTTTTTCTTCAAAAATAGATAACGCTTGTTGTGGAATAATAATGAGCGACCCGCTCAAAACCCCTAATTTCAAACCATTAATCTGCTCCCTTCTAAGCATTTCAAAAATAGGGATAACGCCTATTTTCTTGATTTCAATCGTGTTAGTGGACGAATTCGGGAAATACTCCTTCCGGATATAATCTGACAAGACGACCATTCTAAGATCTTTGCCTAGTTTTTCATATTCGAACGATACGATTTCTTTTATTCCCTTCAGTTTACTGATGCTAGACGTTAAATGGGCAGTAATCCGTTTACTTTTAGTAAAACTAATCCGCTTGCCATCAATCAACGCATGGCGACGAAGTCTGTTCTCTAAGGTAGTACGATGTTCTGTATAAGAATCGAAATGTACTTTTTCCTTAAACAGATAGAATTCCAGCAGACATGCCATCCATTCGTAATCCAAGTGAGGTATATCGAATTCACTTGCGCCAATAATTTTTAGATGGTCCTCAGGAATAGAACGACCGTTGCTATGTAGAAAGATGAGGCTAGCCGAATACAAAGAGATATCTTCATAAATAATTTCTAAATGTTTTGTTGGATTCAACCAGACAGGGTGGGATTCGATGGCTGAAAGCAGCGTTTCATCTTGCCTGAGTTCATTAAAAAAGCGTTGGGCATTTTCCCTAAAGTCATGAATGATGATGTTCTCCTCACTTGAAGGCGTGGTAAGATAGATATAATCCTGATGGGGGCATAAGTCTCCTTCGAGTACGAGTTCGGGAACAGAAATCTCTGTATCAACAGGCCCATTTAAGGTGATATAACGATGCCACTCCAAAGGACTGACATCATAAGGAGGTGTGGCAGTTAATCCGACGATCACGGGATCCAATTTGTCTTTTAAACGGATTAATGTTTGCCACCATTCATTCTTTAGATGATGTGCCTCATCCACCACGATAGTCTTTACACCAGCCTGTTTCAAGGCTTTGATAACATGATTGATGTTTCCGTTGTGGTTACGGCTGCGTCGAAGTAGAGTAGTTGTTTCTTCCTCGACTTCGCTGTCATCGGAAGCTAATTCGTTTTCTGAAGCCTTTACATGATTGCATGCGCTATGGAGCCCCTGATAAGTGGCGACCGTTAAGAACTTAGGTTGCCGTATATCCCTGGAAATCCATTCGGGAACTTCGGATGTTTGGAGAAATAATTCGCAAAACCGCTGAATCCATTGGTTACGAATGGCTAAAGTCGGAGCGAGGATTAAAGTGGGTTGGTTGATTCGGATGGCTACTTCTAAACCTAACACCGTTTTTCCAGAGCCCGGTGGAGCTACGATGTGAAGATGTCTGTCGGTAAGATGTGAGCGCAGTTCATCAAGTACGCGTTGTTGATATTTTCGCCAAGGATATTTAAACAGAATGTCTTGTGGAAACGTAGTCAATGTATATCGGGTTAAGGATTTTGCAGTTGAAAATAGCAAATCCGAACTAAAATATCAACGGTACAATCGATTTCCCAAGATTTCTTAACACTGTCTTTAATGAGGTAAATCGCTCACAGGTTAAATTACTATTTTTTTTAGCCAAAGCACGCTTTAGTTAAATAGGTTTTGTTAGATTTGGACTATAGGTTTATAATGATGAAGAACAGTACCAAAATAACGAATGCGAGTATAGAGTCCGCAGGGCTGCCAAAGGATGTGAAACAAGTCATTGCAGAATATGTATGGAACGGTTTTGATGCCAAAGCCACTGTTGTAGCCATTGATATATCGAGCAATGAACTGGGTTATATAGAACGTATTCGCATTAGCGATAATGGTGAAGGTATCACACACGACACTTTGGACTATTCCTTCGGTAACTTTCTGGATTCCTTAAAAAAAGGACAAGCCAAACGGACTTCTTATACGCGCGGTAAAAAGGGCAAGGGCCGGTTTTCTTTCTCGCTGTTCGCAACACGTGCTACTTGGTATACGGTGGTAGTAGCTGACGGAGAAAACCTGATGCAGTATAAACTAGTAATAAACAGGGACGCTAAGGAAGAGTATGATAGCTCGGAACCACAGCGCTCTAACGCGTCACACACCGGGACGACCGTGGTATTGGAGGGTGTATTTGGCCTGAATGCTGCAACTCTACAATCGGCGGAGTTTATGGATTTTCTAGCACAAGAATTTGGCTGGTTCTTACACCTTAACAAGGATTTGGGGCACAGCATTACGATAAATGGCAAGCCTATCTCCTACCAGCAACTGATTCAGGAAACGGACGAAACTTCTTTTACAATATACAGCCCCGAGGAGAATTCTTTCGTATTCAAGGTAAACTATATCCGGTGGAAATATCCCATCGGTGACCGCTACTATTATTACTTCATGAATAACGATAAGGTGGAAATAGCTAAGTTGCTGAGCAGTTTTAACAATAATGCAATCGAATTTCATCATTCTGTATATGTGGAATCGGCTTTTTTCAACGGTTTTGAGCAATCCGATATGATGCTATCCAACGAAGGAAACTTATTTAGCGAGAAAGAACAGCAAGTGGTATACCGAAGACTAATAACAGAGCTGCGCGACATGCTGGACCGTAAGCAGAAGAAGTATGTGCGCGAGCAGGCAGTGGATGTCAAACTGCAGGAACTTATACAAAAGAATCTATTGCCTCGCTATGACTCTTCGGAAGTGGATAAACAGCGTAAGGCGGTCCTAATGCAACTGATACAGGAGTTGTATATCGCAGATCCGCGAGCTTTTGTAGGCATCAAAGCTGACCTCGTCAGAACCTACCTAGGATTTCTGGATCTATTACTGCAAACGGACCGCAAAGCGGAGATACTCCCCATCGTAGAGCAGGCTATCCCACTATCGGACAAAGAACGGGAAAGGATCAGAAAGATATTGGAAAAATAAAAACAATCACTATTTTTTGTAATTTTATTGCATGGACAAACAACCAAATAACCCTTTACATGGCAAACGGCTCGATACGATTATCGAAGAATTGCTGATGTACTATGGCAGTTGGAAAGCGCTAGGCCAAGAGATACGGATTAATTGTTTCATTGACAATCCAAGTTTAAAATCATCGTTGACTTTTTTAAGGAAAACCCCCTGGGCCCGTAAGAAAGTAGAGGATTTATATCTTGCCACTTTTACAAAGCAATAAGTGCGTTAATTTATTTTGAGAATTTAAATCCATCTACACGGATAGAATAATGATACAATTCTTCAGGGAACTTTTCGATTACAATTTCGAATGCAACCAAAGATTGGCACAGGCGATAGTTTTACAACAAGAACAACTACCTGAAAGGGTCGTCAGCTTATATAGTCACATACTTGACGCACACCAAATCTGGAACAATAGGATTGATCCAAAAGAAAAGACCTTCGGGGTGTGGCAGATACACGACACCGCTGAGTTTATAAGTCTGGATCTAACAAACTATAAGCATTCGTTGAATATTTTGGAGAGTTCCGACCTCAACCAAGCTGTAAATTACAAAAACAGTACAGGGCGGCATTTTACCTCCTCTATACGAAACATCATGTTTCATATTATCAACCATTCTACCTATCACCGCGCGCAGATTGCCACGGAATTCAGACAGAGTAGTCTGGATCCTTTGATGACAGACTATATTATAATCAAGAGATAGTTTTATTTCGTACTGACATGAGATACGAGATACTCTGTCAAAAGTCAATAGATACATTGATCCATTCAGGATCAAAGTGCGCATTATATTTTTTATAAAAGTCGATTGCAGATTCGTTCCAATCCAATACTTGCCATACGATACCGTTATATTTTTTGGCTTTACCGTATGCAATTAATTCATCCAAAAGCTTTTTCCCAATCCCTGCTCCGCGCATGGCCTCGGTTACTATTAGATCTTCTAGATATAGACGGCGTCCCTTCCAGGTTGAATAGCGGTCATAATACAAGGCAATACCGACAATTACTCCATTTACCTCGGCTACCAACGCACCCCAAATTGGTTTAGCTCCGAATCCACACGCTACCATCTCTGCTAACGTAATGGTCACTTCTTCGGGAGCTTTTTCATACAAAGCAAGCTCTTTAACCAACTCCAATATACGTGGGCAATCTTCTTTTTTTGCTTCTCTTATCTTTAGATGTTGCATTTATTAAAAAAAATAGATCGATTTTTATTTAGTAAAAACGCGAATTTACGAATTACAACTGGACTTAACGTTATCCGTGCATCTTCAATATTATTCATGGTATCCAATATAATGCGAATATTTGATCCGTAGACCAAATATTTTAGTGAGGATGGCGTATAAATGACATACATGTTCGTACCTTGTACTCGGCTTTTCTAAGTATACGTAAAATATGATCATTGGTTTAGATATTGGAACATCATCAACAAAAGCAATCGCATTTGACCAAGTAGGCACAATTATTACGCAATTTAGCGTACCATATCCTATCTTATCTCCGCAAAGTGGTTTTTACGAACAAGATCCACTCCAAATCTATGAGGCTTGTGTACGCGCAGTGTCAGAAGTGATGGATGCCTTGAAGAATAGCAGCCAGGAACATCGTCTAGAGGGTATAGCTTTGAGTAGCGCCATGCATGGGGTAATCGCCATGGATGATATGGGTACTCCTCTTACAAATTGCATTATTTGGGCCGATACGCGGAGTCAGGATATTGCGGATAACCTAAGAGGGACTTCTGCAGGCCATCAGCTATTCCGAGAAACAGGTACACCTATACACCCGATGTCTCCGTTATGCAAGCTAATTTGGATAGATAAGCATATGCCAAATATCTTTCATAAAACACATAAGTTTATAGGAATAAAAGAATACATCTTTTTTCAACTATTCAGGACCTATGTTGTAGATTATTCTATTGCTTCGGCAACGGGTTTATTGGATATCCATAGGATGCATTGGAGTGAACTAGCGCTTTCAAAGGCAGGAATAACAGATAAACAATTATCTTCACTAGTTTCGGTTGATTATGTACTAACGGTGGATAATGAGGCTACAGCATGCCTATGGGGAATTCCTATAGGCACACCTTTCGTGATTGGTGCTAGCGACGGATGTCTTGCTAATTTAGGTGTCGGGGCAACGACGCCTGGGATTGCCTCCGTGACAGTCGGCACCAGTGGAGCTATAAGAGTAGTGACTGATCGTTCCAATACAGACTCCAAAGAGCGGGTTTTCAGTTATATCCTTCGTCCTGGCGAATTTGTGGTGGGTGGCGCGATTAACAATGCCGGAGTCGTGCGAAAATGGTTTATGGAGCAGTTTATGTCTGAATTCCCTCAATTATTCCTAGGAATGGATGCCGCTGCTTTATTTGATAACGAAGTCCGATCGGTCGCTCCTGGGTCGGACGGGCTGATATTTCTACCTTATGTTACGGGAGAACGTGCGCCATATTGGGATGCAAAGGCAAAAGGTGTTTATTTTGGCATCCAACTTCAGCATAGTAGAGCACACTTTGCGCGTGCGATGATTGAAGGGATGCTATTTGCGTTGTTGAGTGTTGGAATTGCACTGGAAGAAACGACACAGCCTATAGAAATTATTTATGCGAGTGGTGGCCTAGCACGTTCCGTGCTGTGGGTTCAAATGCTGGCCGACGTATTTAACAAACCTGTGTATGTAAAAGAGAATGTAGAAAGTTCGGCATGGGGAGCTGCTATCATAGGAATGGAAGCACTTGGCATCAGTAGAGCATATCTATCGACACATACACTTGATGCGCACAGCACACAATATCTTCCTGATGAGCATAACCACCGAATTTACATGGAGAACTTTCGGAAATTTGAACGTCTCTATTTCAAATTGAAGGAAGAGTTTTAAAATCATTTTTATTATGCCATTATTGATTGTTTTCGCTGGAATAGTTTTACTTCTACTATTAATAACAGTAGTTAAGCTCAATTCGATTATTTCTTTACTAATTACGTCGATAGCCGTTGGTTTCGCTATGGGAATGGATGGAACGTCTATTATGAAATCTGTGGAGGTTGGCGTGAGTAGCACAATGGGACAGTTGGCTTTAATACTTGCCTTCGGTGCAATTTTAGGAAGGTTGTTAGCTGATGGTGGAGCAGCCCAAAAGATAACCGATGTTTTGACAAGAGTATTTGGTGTGAGGTATATCCCTTGGGCTATGGTGCTAACAGGATTTCTCGTAGGAATACCGCTTTTTTATAACGTAGGGTTCATCGTGTTGGTTCCGTTTGTTTTTATGGTATGTCGATCGAACAAGCTTCCATTATTATATGTGGGTATACCCTTACTTGCGGCACTATCTGTAACGCACGGTTATCTGCCACCACACCCTGGAGCAACGGCTATTGCGATCATATTTCAGGCAGATATTGGGTTAACGATGATCTATGGAATGATTGTCGCCGTGCCAGCTATCATTATCAGTGGTCCAATTTTTGGACGATTCTTGAAATCTATACCTACCAATCCGCCCGAAGAACTATTTGTCCCTCCATCCAAAGTCCAGACAGCTTACCCTGGATTTGCACTTAGTATTTTTACGGGATTGTTTCCGGTTTTTCTCATCGCGCTGGGATCATTCGGACCTATGTTTCTTCCTGAAAACTCCCAATTTCTCCAGGTTATACTATTTCTGGGAGATCCTGTCTTTGCTTTACTTTTAGCGGCCCTAATGGCAATGTACACCATGGGGATAAGGCAGGGCAAGAGCCTGAAGCAGCAGGCTGAGAGCATTGAAGAAGCGCTCCGTGGTGTAACAATGATACTGTTTATTATCGGGGCATCTGGCGTGTTCAAACAAGTGCTCGTGGACAGTGGCTTGGCACAATATATCACGGAAATTACTGCTGACCTTACGCTCTCACCATTAGTTCTAGCCTGGGCAATTGCCGCTATTATACGTCTTGCCGTTGGATCAGCTACTGTGGCTGGGCTTACGACCGCGGGGATTATGCTACCGATCCTGGAGTCTTCACACAGCAGTCCCGAACTTATGGTGTTGGCGACCGGAGCAGGAAGTCTCATGTTTTCGCATGTAAATGATACCGGTTTCTGGATGTTTAAAGAATATTTTGGATTGACTATGCGGGATACTTTCCTATCGTGGTCCATTATGGAAACATTGGTTTCTATTATTGGCTTATTTGGCGTTTTAGTCCTAAACTGGCTTGTCGGCTAGCTGATTTTAAGAGAAAGATGAAGCTGATAAAGTATTTATCTATATATTCGTTGCTAGGATGAAGCAAGCAGCAATTTTACTAGCGTTGGTATTTCAGGTATTATGCGTATGTGCACAAGACAGCATAGCGTATAGGGGATTAACGATCCGTCATGGTGATCTTTTATTTGTTGGAGCACAGTCTGAAAATCTCTCCGGCGCTATCAACCGCGTCACACAACGGACAAACAATACTTCTTTCGATCATATAGGCCTCATCGAAATAGCGCACGGACAACCCTATATACTCCATGCAAGTAGTAAGAAAGGTTCTGTAAAGGAACCTTTGGATAGTTTAATAAGAATCGATCATGAAGCTACAAGGCTATTTGCCATATATCGCATTGATAGCATTTACCAAAATGCTATCCCTAAGGCAATAGAAAGGGCACACCAACTGTTGGGTAAGCCTTACAATTGGAGTTATACGCTAAATGACAGTTCGTATTACTGTTCAGACTTTGTGGAAAGAGCTTTTCGACACATCAGGTTATTTGAACTAGAACCCATGACATTCAAGAATCCAAAGACAGGTGAGTTTGATGAGTTTTGGATAAGTTTCTACGCGAATCAGGGTCGAGAAATACCAGAAGGCGAATTAGGATGCAACCCTAATGGTATGGCGGCCAATCCCCATATCCATCATGTCGGTTCTTTTCACGGTTTGTAACAAACATTACGAGAGGAATATTTTTATTATTCCTTTTGTTCAGCTGGGATTTTTGACATATCCATATAGAAAATCTCCCAAGTGTGCCCATCTAAGTCTTCAATAGTACGCTGTTGCATAAAGCCATAATCTTTCATTTCGCTGGGTTCCACTCCTCCTGCACTCAATCCATTTGTCACGATATTATTGACCTCGTCAACACTGTCCACCGATAATGAAAAAAGTCCCGCGACATTATTTTTTGTGTCTGCAATAGGTTTAGTCGCAAACGTTGCAAACTTTTCGTGCGTCAAAAGCATCACAAAAATGTGATCACTCCATACCATACATTTTCCTGCGTCATCCGAAAATTGAGGGTTGTTTGTAAAACCCAATGCAGTATAAAAGCCCATTGACTTTTGTAAATCTCTTACTGCTAAATTGATAAAAACTTGTTTTGCCATTGTATCGCTTTACATTAATGAAATTCTTCTACAAGTTACTGTGTTTCAAGTTTTGTCAGCTTGTCTTATGGCAAGAAATCCGATTCGGATTAAATACTGCAACGCTCTGTTGCAGTTTTGTAGGTTCATTAATATATTTTCAAATAGTAATTTACCAGATTCCAAATCAGTCAAAACTTTCTCGGATCAATTGTGTTTTCATCATAGTAAATTATAAATTAAGCATATGATACTCAAATATTGGCTTCAAGAGTTTGAACAGGAAACGAATAACACACGCAAATTGCTTCAATCGATACCGCAAAAGGATCTCGGTTATCGTCCGTCAGATATCTCTTGGACGATGGGCGAACTGGCACAACATATTGCTACCATATACTATTGGTACGTGGGAACACTTACACAAGATGTTTATGATATCGCAACCGACCGCCTGGAAAGAGGAAGCCCAAATGACATAAAAGCTACGCTGGCATTGTTCGAGGATAACGTTAAAAAAGCAAGAACAGCATTGGCGTCCCTCACCGAAGAGCAGCTTTCAGATGAATGGACGATGAAAGCCGGAAACAAAGTTGTTCTCGGTCCTATGCCGCGTGGAATAGTCGCCAGAAGTTTTCTGTTCAACCACATCTATCATCATCGTGGAGAAATGATCGTGTATTTACGCGCTACAGGTAATAAAGTGCCAGGGTTATATGGCCCGACGTATGAAGACGGTGCTGGTTAAAACTTCCATCTGAAAACTTGCTATTTGGCTTGCTTCATTATTTGTACACTGTCTACGACCCGACAGTATTCTGCAGGGTCTTTACCTGACGTAATTTGGATCGTTATTTTCTTAATCACTATCCCTTATTCATTCATAGTGAGTTTTGTATAGTTATCTTTATATGGCAATTTTCCGTGAAAATATGAATAAATCCGAGCAAAGTAACTGGGCGGGAAATATCCGTTTCGAACCTCATGAATATTACGTAGCAGACGACGAACAGACATTGATTCGCACGCTAAAAAAAGCAAACCTGGATGGGAAGACAGTACGAGCTTCGGGAGCACGTCATTCTTGTTCCCCTGTAATCGAAACGGACGATATATTGATATCACTTGATAGGTTTAAGCAGTTCCACGGCGTAAATGATAAACAAACAGAGGCGACCGTCGGAGCCGGAATGACGGTGGAAGAAGTTGGTAAGGCGTTATTCAGATATCATCTCGCTATGGAAAATACTGGACATATCGATCAGCAGTCGTTAGGCGGTGCTATCAGTACGGGGACGCACGGAGCCGGGAAAAAACTAACCAATCTCTCCGGGCAGGTGACAGCGATAAGGTTGATTACAGCAGCCGGCGAAATCAAAACATATAATGATTATGATCACGCTGAAATCATGCGGGCACTGCGGGTTTCTTTAGGATCTCTGGGTATTTTCACTCAAATAACCTTAAGGGTAATTCCTGCATTCCAGGTTCAGCGCCAGCATTATTGCACTTCGGTTGCAGACTGTCTGAAGCACTTACCTGCATTGATGGAGGAGAATCGTAATTTCGGATTTTACTGGTATCCGCGCCGTGATGACATAAGTCTTCGCTTGTGGAATGTACCCGGTACGGGCACACAACAACTGCCTTTTGCCCGTCTTGACAAAGAAGAAACTGGATGGGGTAAAGATCTACTGCCAACACCTCATGAGCTTCGCTATGTTGAACTGGAATATTCTTTTCCCATAGAACTTGCCACCGATTGTTTTATGGAAATTAGGGAACGTATTCTTAAAAAGCATCGACAGCAAGTCGGTTGGCGCGTATTGTTTAGACCTGTAGCAGCAGACAACAACTACTTGAGCAATGCGTATGGTAGACAATCTGTAGCGATAACTGTCCATCAGAACGCGGGCTTACCCTATCAGGAATACTTCAAGGATATCGAACAGGTATTTCAGGCTTACGATGGCAGACCGCATTGGGGCAAAATGCATAGTATGTCCGCCAGTCAATTGAAACAGCGCTATCCAGAATGGGATACCTTCCAGCATATCCGGGAAGAGTTAGATCCCAAAGGAACGCTGCTTACTCCTTATTTAAAACGTATTTTAATAGAATGATGAGCAAACAGACTTACATCGGACATAGAACTTGGGCCATTCCTGGTTGCTGTATTCCAGCTGAAAGTACAGGCGATGAACCTGTTAATACAAGCCGCGATGAAATCAGTATATTGAATACCGGAGGATCGGTAGTCTCTATCACTATTACTATTTATTATGCAGATAGGGAACCGGCTGGTCCATACCGCATCTCCGTGGATGCAGAGCGAAGCCGTAGCATCCGATTCAACGACCTAATAGATCCAGAAGCCATCTTATTGCAAAAGGAATTCGCTGTCCTCCTACAATCAGACAAGCCTATAGTTGTCCAATTCAATCGACTCGATACAGCCAATGGAGGGCGAAACCACAGCACGACAATGGCCTTTCCGATTACCTAAATTTATATGCAACGATGGATAATTTTACGCAAGTGCTTACTGTCCTTTCCTCGATGATCACACCTGTCGTGCTCATCATGGCAAACGGGTCGCTGATCCTATCTACCTCACAACGTTTGAGCCGCGAAATTGAACGGACGCGAAAGTTGGGGAGAGAGCTTAAGGAACTAACGGACGCAAAAACAGTAGAAGATGGAGAACAGGATGAAATCCTTGCTATATATCGGCAGCTCAAACGTTCTACAAAACGCGTTATGCATTTACAAAGGTCTATGACGAGTTTGTATCTATCCCTTCTTTTTTTTGTGGCAACCAGTGTCAGCATCGGTGTGATCGACATCTTGCACTTAAACTATAATTGGCTTCCCGTCACACTTGTCATTATGGGAGCGCTACTTCTATTTTATGCTTGCTTGGAGCTAATCAGCGAATCGCGACTTGCCTTTTTAGCCGTTAACTTCGAAATGTCACGGGCAATAAAAACAGTAAATAACTATCTCCCTTTTCGTTACAAAGATCCAGTCAAACGCAATTAACACGATTGCAATCAAGGAGTTTTAGTTTTTAAGGATGTCCTCCTCCTCCCGCTGCTCCGTAAATCTGTCCCGTGGAATAGCTTGCATTATTGTCTGCCAATTGTACAAAAATCGATGCCAGCTCGGCAGGTTGTCCTGCTCTTCCTAATGCCGTATCTGCTCCAAAATCAACTAAGGTTTCGGGTTCTTTGCTACAAACCTGTAAGGGCGTCCAAACAGGTCCGGGTGCAACGCCGTTTACGCGAATACCAATAGGCCCCAACTGCTGCGCCAGTGCTTTGACCAGAATTACATTTGTAGCCTTTGTCTGTGCATAATCCAGTAACGTTGCTTCGGGATCATAAGCTTGTACAGAAGCTGTGACTATAATAGATGATCCCGCTGGCATGTGAGGAATAGCGGCCTTTGTAATCCAAAACGGCGCGTATACATTTGTTTTCATCGTCGTATCAAAGCTTTCGTCCGGAATATCCAAAATAGACTCGTAGCTCTGTTGATAAGCCGCATTGTTTACCAAAATATCCAGTCCTCCCAGTTTATCGACAGCTTCATCTATTAACTGCCGACAGAAATCTCGGTTCGTAATATCTCCCGGGATAGCGTAACCTTTTCGTCCGGCTTTTTCAATCAGATCAATAACCTGCTTGGCATCTTCTTCTTCTGCCGGCAGATAGTTAATCGCTACATCCGCTCCTTCTCTGGCAAATGCAATGGCTGCAGCTCGTCCGATACCGGAATCTCCGCCCGTAATCAATGCCCGTCGATTTTCTAAACGACCTGAACCAAGATAACTATCTTCGCCATGGTCAGGAAGGGGATCCATTTTTCCTGTTAACGCCGGAAAGGGTTGTGATTGCTTTTTGAAAGGTGGCTTGGGATATTTATCCACAGGATTTTCAAGTTTTGATTTTATTTCCATGATCTCTATATATTCTCTTTTGATTGAACAACATGCTGGACATTCCGTTTTACCTTTTTAGTATATTATCACGTTGTTTATCGAGAACTATCGGAGGGCAAGCGTGTTAATACTAGAAAGAAAGGTTTTTATGAAGATTGGATATCATGCTTCTCACGAGCAATTTTCACCGAGCCAACTTCTTGCTTATGTTCAATTAGCGGAAAAGGCGGGCTTTAATGCGGTAATGTCTTCGGATCATTTTCATCCGTGGAGTGAGAACTATAGTCAAAGTGGATTTGCCTGGAGTTGGCTGGGAGCGGCTATGCAGGCGACCTCGATAGAATTCGGCATTGTGAACGCGCCCGGTCAACGCTATCACCCCGCCATAGTTGCACAGGCTGTAGCAACGCTTGATAATTTATTTCCGGATCGATTTTGGATAGCCTTGGGCAGTGGACAAGCCTTAAATGAAAAGATTACAGCTCAGGTGTGGCCAAGTAAAGAAATCCGCCATAAACGTCTGGAAGAATCTGTTCAGATTATGAAACGTCTTTGGTCGGGTGAGACAGTTACACACTATGGTGCTATTGAATTGGAAAATGCTACATTATACACTAGACCTCTTTCACCTCCATTTGTATATGGAGCGGCCCTTACCGAATCTACTGCTGCATGGGTTGGTACTTGGGCCAATGGTCTTATTACGGTCAACCAAGATATACACAAATTACAACAGATTGTTAACGCTTTCCGAATGTCTTGCCCCAATGGAGCACTAGCATTGAAATTTCAGGTATCGTATGCCTCAACCGAAGAAGATGCGTTAGATAGCGCATGGATGTCATGGCGCAATAATACGTTAGGCAACAAATTACAAGCCGAACTAGCCCTACCCGAATTCTTTGACCAAGCTGGATTGCATGTTACACGTGAACATGTAAAGAGCCAGGTACTAACAAGCAACAACCCTTCACAGTTTATTGAAGCGATCCAAAACTACCATGAAATGGGTTTCGATAAAATTATTGTACATAATGTGAATCAACAACAGGAGGAGTTTATTGGGTTTATGGGAAGAGAAGTTCTTCCTTTCATTAAAGAATAAAACTGATATGAGTAAAAATCTTTGGTATAAAGACGCTATTATCTACACCTTAGCTATCGAGTCATTTAAAGATTCCAACGCAGACGGTTCCGGTGATTTCCGTGGACTTCAGCAGTCGCTTAACTATTTCCGGATTCTGGGCATAGATTGCCTGTGGCTATTGCCGTTTTATGATAGTCCAAATAAAGACGACGGCTATGACATACGGAACTATTACGAAGTCGACAAACGTTTCGGAGATATGGGAGACTTTGCGGAACTTATCGATGCTATTAAGGCGGCTGGCCTACGGGTTATCATCGATCTAGTCGTAAACCATACTTCAAAAGAACATCCGTGGTTTTTGGAAGCTGCAAAGAATCCGCAATCTCCCTATCGGAATTATTATATCTGGTCTAACGAGAAACCCGAGGAAAGTGGAAACAAGGCTATTCTCGCGGAAGAGCAGGAATACACGAATTGGACATATAACAAAGAGGCCGAAGCCTTCTATTACCATACATTTTACAATGACCAGCCGGATCTAAACATGACCAATCCGACCGTAGTCGAAGAGGTAAAAAAAATCATACGATTTTGGCTTAAATTTGGTGTAGATGGATTCCGGATCGATGCGGCACCGCATATGATAGAGGAGAAAGGGAATTACAAATTCAAAGGTGACCCACACGATATATTCAGGGAATGGCGTATGTACATAAAAGAACTTAATCCCGATGCGGCTTTTATCGCCGAAGTCGATGTACCTCCTTCGCGCTATACGGATTTTTTAGAACATAATAGACAAATGCACATGTTGTTTAATTTCTATCTAAACAATTATTTCTTTTTAGCTTTTGCGCGTGAAGAAGCAGAACCTATTGCGAAGGCACTACAAAAAATCCCATTACTTAGTGAAGAGGAGCACTTGGTTAATTTTCTGCGAAACCACGATGAACTGGATTTAGAGCAACTGAAAGAAGAGGAACGTCAGGAAGTGTTTGCCGCGTTTGCACCTGATGAAAACATGCGTATTTTCAACCGTGGTATACGGCGAAGGTTGCCTCCTATGTTTGAAAACAATCGACAGCGTCTGGCGTTGGCCTATAGCATCCTATTTTCTTTACCGGGTACACCGGTAATAAGATATGGACAAGAAATAGGTATGGGAGACGATCTGCAAAAAGAGGGAAGAAAGAGTGTTAGAACACTGATGCAATGGAGCGCGGACAAAAACGGAGGATTCTCTGATGTAATGGAAGGTGCGATCGACGAAGATATTATTGCGAAGGGTCCCTATGGATATAAAAAGGTCAATGTAAATCACCAATTAAAGGATGACACATCGCTTTTGAATACGATACGAAAATTAATACAGGCTAGAAAGAACATGGGTTTTCGGAGAGGAAAATTTACCGTACTCCCTACTTCTTCGAAACATTGCCTAGCTTATCGGTACGAACTCGATAAAGGAAATGTATTAATATTGCATAACTTGAGTAACAAACCCATCACGATTTCATTAAAATCGGATCTTCCAGAACGATATTACACTGTCGTCTCCGATAAAAAATACGGTAATAATACGAACAATAAACAGAGAATAGATTTAAATCCCTACGGTTACAGGTGGTTGATTGATAACTGGATTTTTTGAAAATTAAGGCGTCCAAAAGGACGCCTTCTTGTACCCTTTTATTCCTCAAAAATTACTTACCCATTCTTGTCAGAATGGTTTCCATTTCTTCCATTACTTTATTGATCTTCGCGATAGTCAGATCAAAAGGTTCTGTGGTATTCATATCCACACCTGCATCGACAAGCAGCTCTACAGGATATTTAGTACTTCCTGAAGCTAGAAAATCAAGGTATCTTTTTCGATCCTCATCTGTTCCCTTTAGTACTTTTTCTGAGAGCGCTGTAGAAGCGGTGAACGATGTAGCATATTGGTATACGTAAAAATTGTAATAAAAATGCGGAATGTAAGACCATTCAGATTTGACATAGTCATCTACTATACAGACGTTTTTATCATGACCATAGTACCGTTTAGTCAGATCAAGATATAATTTATCAAAATCTTCACCAGTGAGCGCTTCGCCATTCGCGACTTTTTCATGGATCATCGATTCGAATTCGGCAAACTGCGTCTGGCGGAATAATGTTCCTTTAGCACCTTCGAGATAGTTACCCAAGATAGCGAGTCGGATCTTATCGTCTTTGATCTGCTGTAGCATATAATCGTTCAACAATTCTTCATTTAACGTAGATGCGACCTCAGCGACGAAAATAGAATAGTTTGCGTTAGCAAAATGCTGCTTCTTGTTGGTTAGATAACTATGCATGGTATGCCCCAGTTCGTGGGTTAGGGTAGACATATCATTGTATTTCCCATTGTAGTTCATGAGTATGTACGGATGTACATCGTACGCAGCCCCATTAGAATACGCACCAGATCTTTTTCCTTCGTTTGGATACATATCAATCCATCTTTCATTGAATGCTCTTTTTGACACGTCCACATAATCAGTACCCAAAGGTTGCAAGGACTGCAAAATATTTTCAACTGCTTCCTCGACTGTATAATCTAAATCCACCTTCTCAACCAAAGGAGCGTACAAATCATAATAATGCAGTGTGTCTACCCCCATCATACGCTTCCGGAGATTTAAATAGCGGTGAAAGGTTTCTAAATTTCCATTCACATTTTTGATAAGATTATGGAAAACATCTGTGGGAATATTATCACTATCCAGCGCCCTGTTTAACGTACTCTCGTAATTTCTGGCTTTTGTTGCAAACAATGCAGCATTGATATTTCCATAAAGCTGCGCCCCGAAGGTCCGTTGAAATTCATTCAGTTTACCAAAATAAGTTTCAAATACTTTGCTTCTGACTTCTCTATCATCGCTCGCTCTATACAATGCAAAATTGGCAGGATTGAGCTTTACATGCTCACCGTCCAGGTCGATTTCGGGATGCGGAAACTCGGCATTAAAAAATGTATTGAAAATATTTGCTGCATTGCCCGACATCAAGGAAGAATACGCCATTACTTTTTCAACATCTTCTGAACCTCGATGCGCCCGCTTCCGAAGGAGATCCATAAGATAAAATTTGTATGTTGCGAGCTCTTTTTCTTGTGTAAAGAAAGTGTTGAGCTGATCTTCCTGTAAGGTTAATAATTCAGGTTCCATGAAAGAGGTTAATGCTCCGTATTCTGAAAAAAGCTGTTGCAGTTCTTGTGACATACCCGTGTATTTAGTTACCCGTGTATCCTGGTCAGATTTCATCGATGCATAAGATGAAAGCCTAACCATTTCCTTAATCAGCGTACTATTCAATTCCAATGCTTCCAAAAGTATGGTAGCGGATCCCGTGAGCTTGCCCTTGTAGGATGCGGCTTTTTGCATTTCCTGTTGCACCCTTTCTTTTTCTTCTTTCCATACCTCATCTGTTGCATAGAGGTCGGACAGATTCCACTTATATTTATCAGGCAGTTCTTCTCGAACCTTCATCTGACTTACAGCAACCGTCGTAGAAAATAACATCATGGCTGCAATCAATTGTGTTTTTTTTCTCATACTTTATATTAATATAGATAGTGCGCACAATTTACAAAAATCTTTCCAGTTTTGGTCGATAACCAGTTTAGCGTCCTACCGAACCGCTAGGATGTTTTGTATATAAACAAGAGCTCAGCATCGTCACTCCAATTATATTTTAGCTAACTTTGTCTTTTATTCATTTAATTGTTCAGCTGTGTCATTAGATAAATTAAAGCTTAATAAACGTCTTCATGCGTCCATGAATGATCTGGGTTATTTTACAGCAAAAGAATTCCAGTTAAAATCACTCTCTCGAATCATCGGTGGGCATAGTATTATTGGTATCGCACCTGAAGGAGCCGGAAAAACCACGACGTATGTTCTTGGTGTATTGATGCGTTTGAAACATACGCGAGACGAAGCTCCCAAAGTCTTAATTTTGGCGCCCAATGAAGAAAGAATTGCTGAAATAGTGGAACGCTTTCTGACTGTTAGCAAGAATAAGAACCTTTATATCATGGGGCTTAAAACGAGCGGAAGTATGGAAGAAGAGATCGAAGATCTGGTTCGTGGGGTGGATATTGTCGTAGCAACTCCTAATCGTGCTCGTGCAGTATATCTAAAACTAGGACTTAATTTAAATCGTATTCAGACATTCATCATTGACGATGCAGAAGAAATAATTAAGCAAGGAATGCAAACTCCTGTGAGAGAATTGGCACAAAGCTGCGGAAAAGTTCAATATTTGGCATTTAGCACGGTCGAACATGAAAAGTTGCATTTGATGATCGACGATTTCATGCCTTTTGCTACGCTAGTCGAGGTAGAAGAGCAAGGTGGAAAAACAACCGAAACACATGAGCTCATGCTGTATCAAGTTCCTAATTTTACTACAAAAATCAATTTACTAAATCTGTTGATGGGAGACGATGATGTATTTGATAAAGTTGTGGTATTTGTGAATAGTCGACTTACTGCGCAAAAATTAGGTCAAAGGCTGCACGCTAAAAAAGGAGAAGTTACTGTATTACATCCTTTATTTCATGATGATGTAGGTATCGACGACATCCATGATTTTAAGCAAATCCCTGAATGTCGGATACTCATTATTGCCAACGAAGGCACAAATAACATCGATTTAAGTGGGATTCCTTTTATATTTCATTTTGAAATACCAGAAAATAGGGATGTTTTTGTACAGCATATCGCAAAAACTTCAGATGATGAAGTTTTTGCCATTACATTTGCCACGGACATCGAACTTCCGGAACTCAAAAAAATAGAGCAGTCGTTGGGGAAAAAGATACCCGTCATGCCTCTTCCAGATGATCTCATTATCTATCGGCCATCTACTAATCCAAAAGAAAAGAATGAAGTGGACGAACAACAAGGTGCAGCTTTTCATAAAAAGAAAGAAAGCAATAGTAAAAGCTACAACTATGGCGCTGGTGTAAAAGCCAAAATGACGATGAAGAACAAGAAAAGGTAGCCATTATTTTTTGTAGTTTTATAACATGGAAAAACAGAGAATCAATACGGGCATACTAAGCTTTGGAATGTCAGGACGTGTTTTCCACGCTCCTTTTATCTATACCAATGATAATTTTGATTTCACAGCCGTCGTCGAAAGAACAAAGAAAACCGCAAAGGAAATCTATCCCGATGTGAAAAGTTACGACAGTGTTAGCGATCTATTAGCCGATGATAGTATAGAACTTGTTATTGTTAATACGCCAAATTATACGCATTTCGAGTTTGCAAAAGAGTCTCTGGAAGCAGGAAAACATATTTTGTTAGAAAAACCTGCTGTAGACAATCTTGATCAGCTCGAGAAGTTATCCGAAATAAGCGAAAAGACAGGTAAAAAAATATTCTTTTATCAGAATAGACGCTATGATAGTCACTTTATGCAGGTGAAAGAGGTTATTGAAAGTGGTCAACTTGGAAAAATCATAGAGGCACATATACGTTTTGACCGCTACAATATGGAATTGGGACCAAAAGAATTCAAAGAAAATAGTCAATATGTTTCAAGTGGCGTCGCATATGATTTAGGCCCCCATGTTCTTGACCAGGCCTTCTCCGTTTTCGGCAAACCTAACAACATTATCAAGACAACGGCTATTAACAGACCCGGATCACAAGTGCCTGATTTTTTTAATTTCCATTTACTTTACCCAGATAATCTACAGGTATTTTTGACTGGAAATCTTCTGGTGGCCGATCCGCAGCCTGCCTTTGTAGTTCATGGAACCAAAGGGACTTTCACTAAAAAAATGGTCGATGTCCAAGAGCGACAATTAATTGATGGCATGCTGCCAAATGTACCAGGATATGGGGTCGAACCGGAAGGCAGTGAAGGAAAGCTGGTGACGGTTGATGGGAAAGGAGAAAAACAAACATCATTACTTACGGCACAAAAAGGAAATTATAACCTCCTATTTGATGCTATTTACGATAGCTTGCGCAACCAGGCAGCGTATCCAATAACGATAGATCAAATTAAATGGCAAATAGAAGCTTTACAGGCTCCCGATTTTAGCCTGTAAAGACTTTATTAGACTCCCTTCCGGTCAATCTGTTATTGTACAGATATCTTAATCACTGTGAATGAATAGGGTAAAAATGTATCGTTAATTGTTTTGCCTTTATAGTTTACTTGCACTGTTTGTGGCTGTATTTTCAATGGCTCTTCCAAACTATTTGCCACATTAAGGTTTTCATTTGCCAATGTAATTTTCGTTGCGTCGCCTTTTATCTTTTTCTTCGTATCCAATTGAAAGTTAGCCACTACCGGCTGGTCGTTATAATTCACAAATTTAATGATCAGTTCTTTGGCTTCCGCATCATAAACAGCCGACGCATATAGACTATCTTGTCCTGTTACATTTTGACCATCTCGCTGTATAGGTATTATATCTGTTCCCTTATAAAGTGAATATAATTTCTGTACATGATAACTCGGTGTACCGTATACACGCAAATTATCAACCCAGATAAGGTCAGGTGACCATTGCCAACCGTCTACATGCCCAAACAACGGCGCGTAGGATGCCATTGTCACGACATCTCCATTTCGCTCCAGCCCCGTCAGAAAAGCCGCCTCCGACAAAGCGGCTTCCCAAGTACTCCTACCCGGCCCGTTTGGACGTGTTGTATGTGAAGCATATTCTCCCGCAAAAATCTTAGGTCCATTTCTATCGTAATCGTCGTAGCGATCAGCACCCGAAAGGAACCATGCAGGCGGACGATAATAATGTTCGTCGATAATATCAATGTTCATTTCACGCAGCTTTTGATCCAGATAGTCAAAACGTTCACCTTCAGGATCCGTACCTGAACTGGCTATAATTTGTATTTCGGGATGTTTTTCCTTCAACACCTGTTGGAACGCAGCAAGTCTTTCGATATACTGTGGTCCCCAGTTTTCGTTTCCAACGCCCAACATCTTCAAATGAAAAGGTTCGGGGTGCCCCATATCTGCACGCAGCTTGCCCCAAGGGGTGTTGATATGGCCATTAGCAAACTCTATCAGATCTAACGCGTCTTGAATATATCCATCAAGTTCGTCCAAAGGTACTACCTCTCCCGTATTAAATTGACAAGCCATCCCACAGTTGAGAATAGGAACCGGCTCTGCACCAATATCTTCTGATAATAAAAAGTATTCATAAAACCCCAAGCCGAATGTTTGGAAATAATCAGGGGTTAGACGGTGATTAAACTCCGTATTCCATCGGTTTATGATCAATTCTCTTTCTTCAATAGGGCCTACTGTTTTTTTCCATTGGAAACGAGTTGCTAAATCCCGTCCCTCTACGATACATCCTCCCGGGAAACGGATAAAATCGGGTTCCATGTCCGCCAAAATTTGCACCATATCTTTCCTTAGTCCTTTAGGCCGACCCTTCCACGTATCTTGTGGGAAAAGCGACAACATGTCAACTTCCGCGTTACCTGCTCCCTGAAACCAAATGTTTAGTTTTGCTTTTGGTGAGGTTTCTGCCGATGTAAATACGACAGAACCTGTTTGCCAATTTGCGCCTTCTGATAGGGGCAACTCTGCTGTACCGATTACGTTGTCATTTTCATTCAATAACTCGACTTTTATACGCATATCGGGTGAAGCCTGACGGTACATTAGTGAAAACTCGTAGCCCTCTCCTTTTCTCACACCCATACCGCGAAATCCTTCGTTTTGCAAACCTGCCTTTATATCAGTGGCTTTATGTATTTTTAGCGAACGGGGGTTACCCTTGCGCCGGCTGTCGTTAACAATTAAAAAAGTACCTTCGGGGACATTTTCGAGACGTTTCCATCCCATCATGGGATGATTAAACTCAAAAGAACGGTTTTTCACCAATTCCGCGTATATTCCGCCATCGGCTCCCATATTAATATCTTCAAAAAAGATTCCCCACATGTGGGAAGATATCTTTCCTGAAGCGTTATCCAATTGAACCTTTAGATCTATTGCATTCTGCGCAAAAAGAAAAGTTCCGCAAATGGCAAAAATAGTTATTAGCGATAGTATCTTTTTCATGTAGTTATATTATTGTGATCGGTGTGTTTAAAAATCCTGCTAAATAAGTTCCAATACGACAACAGAATGAGCAGGAACGTCTACTTCTAAACGGTTTCCTTGTAATTTTGCTTGGTTATATTCTTTGGGAAGCACCGTTTTTGGCTGCTCAAATGTGTTATGCTCTCTTAAATCGTTAGTTGTCAGAATCCGTCCCGCTACTTTCTTAACATGTATTGCACCTAAATCCAATGAGACCTTTTTTCTCTCATTTGGGTCGACATTGACAACGGATATGTGCACTTTTCCCTGTTTGTCTTTCGATGCAGAAGCCGATAGAGCCGGAATAGCATCCTCGCCATATTTATAATTGTCGCTCTGCAACTCTATCGGGATTAATATGGCATCCTGATGCACTTTATACATTTCCATCACATGATAAGTTGGGGTCAGGATCATATCTTTGCCTTTTGTCAGGATAACCGCTTGCAAAACATTGATTGTCTGAGCAAGATTTGCCATTTTAACCCTTTTAGCATGGTTATTAAAGATGTTTAAGGTCATCCCCGCGATCATCGCATCTCGCATAGTATTTTGTTGATACAGAAAACCTGGATTTGTACCGGGGTCTACTTCGTACCAGCCTCCCCACTCGTCTACCACCAGATCCACTTTGCCTTGTGGATCGTATTTGTCCATGATGGCTGTATGTTTTTCTACCAATTCGTTCATAAACCAAGCAGATTGCATCGTTTTAAAATACTGTTCGTCGGTATAATCTGTTGATGAACCTTTCTGATTCCAGTTTATCACCGCGTAATGATGCAAGGCCACGCCTTTCATGAGATGGCTAGGTACTTTCTTCATTAACGTTTCGGTCCAATGGTAATCGGCGCTACTCGCTCCAGAGGCTATGCGGTATAAACCGCCGCTGTTATCCCAATCCGCCATAAAGGTGGCGTATTTTCTATATATATCGCTATAATATTCTGCAGTCATATTTCCCCCACATCCCCACGCTTCGTTTCCTACTCCCCAGAATTTGACGTTCCACGGTTCTTCCCTACCATTTTCACGTCGGAGATCGGACATCGGGCTTTTTCCGGAGAAGTTTACATATTGCACCCAATCCGCTAATTCTTGCACTTCTCCACTTCCCACATTTCCTGCTAGATAAGCCTCTGTTCCCAGCAATTCACACATATTTAGAAAATCATGTGTCCCGAAAGAATTGTCTTCTGTAACTCCTCCCCACCAGTTATTGACGATGGAGGGACGATTTTCTTTTGACCCTATCCCATCTTTCCAATGATAAGTATCTGCGAAGCAACCTCCCGGCCATCGTAAGTTCGGTATCTGTAGTTTTTTCAGTGCTTCTATTACGTCATTTCGGACCCCAGCTGTATGCGAAATGGAGTCATTGGTCTCCCCTACATAGAAACCGTCGTAAATACATCGACCTAAATGTTCTGCAAAATGTCCGTAAATATGTTTATTGATCGTGACTTCACTTTGTTGATCGGTTAATTTAATATGGTTCTGTGCATAGGAAAAGCTACAGACAGACAGCAAAGCAATGCTCAGTTTTAACTTTACGTTTATCATATTTAGTAGTTTAAATTACATTTTCGGCTTATAATACTTCTTTATTTAAGCTATCCTTCGTGATGATAAAAGCACACAAGAATCTATCCTTAAAATTAATGTCAAATTAACACTTATTTTTATAAAAGCAAATTTTTTTTCTACTCTATGTCTAATAAATTGATAAAAGCTGGAAGTTTTTTATATTCCAGCTTTCATTTACATATTTTCTTACTTGCTATAACCTGGATTTTGTGTCAATGGTTCCCCTTCTTTATTATTTAACTGAATTTCACTCAGTGGGATTGGGAGCAGGGTGTTATAATCTTGAAAACCCGATGTAATCTTATTTGCCGGACCATCATCGCCGTTAAGTGCAATACGTTCTTTTAGTTTGCCTGTACGTACTAACGTCATTCTCCTGTTTTCTTCCGAAATCAATTCTCGTGCGCGCTCATCAAGGAGGAAGTCAATGGACATATCCGAGGCACTCACCTCACCCAAGCTAGTGTTACCTGCTATTTCGCGTGCGGCTTTAAAGGCACGATCTCGCAAAACATTGATATCGTCAGCTGCACCGCCTGCATTTCCTTGGCGTAAGCGGGCTTCAGCACGTAGAAGGTAAGTTTCCCCTAAACGCATAACGGGCCAATCCTTTACCAATGCATATCCAAAATCATCCGCGGGATCATAGCCTCCCCACTTTGTAGGAAACGGATACCAAACCTCTAGGGTGTCTGTGCGATACGGAATCACCTTGTCTCCAGTTCTGATGGTCACGTTCCTTACTCCTTTATCTTTTTCCACACGATAACCATCGGCGTCGATGCCAATCGTTGCCTCATAGTCGGGACGGTTATAATTTGTAGTCCGGCGGATATTGTAATTGCTGTTTCGAATATCGCCATCTAATCCCTTCCATACCGTGTATTTCATGAAATTACTCAAACGAAGGCGCCCGTTTCCACGCCCACCCAGCGAGTCTGCATTCACCATACCCTCCCATTTATGATAGGCCGGCTGCCAAACACGGCGGTGCTGTGGATTATCAATCGTACCGCCATTTACTTCACGGTTAAATTCCAATTCAAATGTCCAAATGGCTTCCGTGTTTCCCTCTAAACGGCGCATATTTCCTTGACGGAACATATCCCGATAATAATCGCCACCCTCTGCTAAATATTTGCCATAGCGAGCTTCAACTAGTTGATATTTTCCTCCATCAATTATATCCGTAGCCATCTTCTCCGCTTTCTCAAAATAGGAAGCATCGCGTTCACCTATACGTAGGTAAGCTTCCGCAGCTAACTGTCTGGCCATATCTTTGTTAATGCGGCTGGCATTGGCTGCTTCTCCTACATTGGGTAGGTTAGCAACGGCATATTCCAAATCTTCCTCTATCACACGGTCAACTTCCGCTACCGGCTTTCTGGAATAATTGAAGGTAGGTACGCTAATCGATTCCGTTAACAAAGGGACATCGCCCCATAACGTGACAAGTGTATTATATGCATAAGCTCGAAAAAAGCGGGCTTCTGCGGCAGCAGCAGGGTTTTCTTCTCCAACGGAGCTGATGATGGTATTAGCGTTATTTATAAACTGATAGCTTCGCTCCCATAAGTAGGATACTCCCCCGTTTTCAGAATTAAGATCAGCATATTGGTAAAATGGGTTTTCTACACCTTCCGTGGCTCCAGCACTGGTGATATCCATGCCTACCTGCCAACAGGACAGAAAACCTTGACGTGCACTCCATCCCCATAATTCCGCGTAAATATAATGCAAGCCAAGCAACTGGTTTTCTACAATAGTTGGATCACCGGTTCCAGCTTCATATTGCGAATAAGGACTCTCATCTAAAAAACTATCGCTGCACGATGCCACACCTAAAGAAAGCAATGCCAGCACCGAGTATAATTTTGTATGTTTATATATTTTCATGACTTAATTTTAAAATGTAAGGTTTACTCCAAAAACATAATTACGAACCATCGGATAGTTCGTATTATCACCGACGTTATCCTGTGTATGCCCTCTTGGGATATCCCTAGCTTCCGGATCCCACCCCAACCAATTTGTCCAAGTATATAGGTTTCGACCACTGGCATAGAGTGTAACACCTGACACACCTATCTTACCTGCTGCATCGGAAGGCAGATTGTAGCTTAATGTGATATCTTTCAACCGCGTAAAACTGGCACTCTTTGGAAATCCATAACCATATACATTGGAACGGTTACTCAACGAACGCCATTCATTGCTTTTATTTTCGGGTGTCCAATACCCCAGATCTGCCGGAGCGCTTCGTCTTCCCAATTCATCTGACGCACCACCTATTTGCGGGTTGTTACGTAGTGCACCTTGTACGGTTTGAATGAAAATATTCAGCGAGAAATCTTTGTATGTAAATGTATTGGTAAGACCACCTGTCCACTTCGGAGCAGTCTGCCCTAATATCCGACGATCATCATCATTGATTATACCATCGCCGGATAGGTCTGCCAACTTCACTGCACCTGCTTCCGCCTGCTCATCCCATCCTCTATTTAAGCCCGCGGCTATTTCCTCTTCTTGCCAAATACCCACTTGTGTATAATCGTATATCACGCCCACGGGATGACCGATAAACCATCTATTGCCTAAGTCGTCTTTTCCATCGCCGTAGATATCAGTAATTTTGTTCTTGTTATGTGAAAAGACCAACGTGGTAGACCAGCTGAAATCGTCTTTAACCATATTTTTCGAATTCAACGTCACGTCGATACCGGTATTTTCAACTTTACCCAAGTTGGACCATACGTCAGCAAAACCGGTTATTCGCGGTAAGCGCTGTCTTAGTAACATGTCTTGTGTATGCGTACGATAAAATTCAACTGTACCGCTTAAACGATTTCCCCATAATCCAAAATCAATCCCCGTATTAAACCCGGCTGTTTTTTCCCAACGCAAATTATCATTCCCCATTAAAGTGCGATAGCGCAAGGCAGCATTCGATAAGTTGCCCATGGCTAAAGGGTTTGAATCCATTAAAGCCAAAGTTTGGTAAGTTCCGATAGCTTCGTTCCCCGATACACCATAGGAAATACGGAACTTCAGGTTGTCAATTACATTTTTCGTATCTGCCATAAACGACTCATTATGGATATTCCAAGCCACAGCGGCGGAAGGGAATAAACCATACTTATTATTTTTGCTAAACACAGAAGCTCCATCCCGACGTGCCGTTAATGTCAACATATAACGGCTATCATAGCCATAGTTTAATCGTGCCATCTGCGATATTGTACGGTAAAGATTTGCTTCGGAAGTAACCTTATGGGTAGAAGCAGTCCCTAAACTTCCCCACTCCAAGATGTCATTCGGAAATACTTCTCCGATTGCTTCAGATTGTTGCCAATATTTGCTTCTGGCAGCATATAAACCGGTAAAATCAAAACGGTGTAAGCCGAATGTTTTTTCATATGTCAAGATATTTTCAACGGTATAGGTCTGCGATTCCGCATTCAGTATTCTTCCCCAGCCGTTAGCATTGTATACCGACAGCCCGTGATATTCGTTGCTGCGTTTGGGCACATACGAATACCCGGCATTGAGCCGGTATTTCAATCCGGACAATGGCTCCCATATATTGCCAAAATTCATTTCGGCATAACCATTGAGGGATATATTAAATTCTCTACGTTCCGGGTTGGTCGTGGTATGTAGCAATGGGTTTTCCCACAGCTGCTCCGAATACATTGGCCACCGTGTCAATTGACCATCCTCCCCATACATACGGGCATATGGGCTCATGGCTGCTGCCTGGGTTAAATTAGCACGTCCCCCATCTCGGTTATGTGCAGTTACAAAGGCCGAGGTTCCAACAGAAAGGTATTTTGTAGCATTGAAATCTGTGTTTGCCCGAAAAGAATAACGCTTATAGTCAAAACCTTTGATAATCCCTTTTTGTCCTAAATAATCTACGGACACATAATATCTGGCATTTTCACTACCGCCGGATAAACTAACATTGTGATTCTGCACTTTACCAGTCTGCATCACTGCATCAAACCAGTCTGTTGTTATGCCATTTTGATAATTATCCCACTCATATTCGTTACGAACCGGACCACCGTTGAATAAGCTCGTGTTGGTGATTCGTGCGTATTCTGCATATCTTTCCAATAATCCCTCCGGAGATACAGGATCCAGCATGTGTGCAGGTTCTTCAATTCCCGCATAACCACTATAACGGATCTGGGGAGTTCCCGAAGTTCCTCTTTTCGTTGTGATTAAGATAACCCCATTAGAACCGTTCACCCCGTAAATAGCTACTGCCGACGGATCCTTTAAGATTTCAACCGATTCGATATCATTGGGATTAATATCGTTGATAGATCCATCTGTCTTGGAAAGCGGAATACCATCTACAACAATATAGGGCTCCCTGTTGGCATTTATGGAATTAAGTCCTCTTACTTGGGTAGAGGGTGCATCTCCGGGTATGGATGACGACTGTGTAATATTGACGTTTGATACGGCCCCCTGAATGGCTTGCATTACGTTGTTCACCGGCAATTTAGACAACCTTTCTTTAGGCACAGAAGCCACCGAACCAGTAATGTCAGACCGCCTTTGTGAACCATATCCCACCACCACCAGTTCCTCCAGAACATTGTCTGACGGCTGCATATTGACTTCCAACGATGTCAACTGTCCTATAGCGAGTTCATATGGTTCATAACCAACGAAAGAAAACACTAACACCTGCCCGGTGTTCGCGGAAATCGAGAACGTACCGGAAGCGTCTGTCTGCGTGCTGTTCGATGCCCCCCTTATGGCTACTGTAACACCAGCAAGTCCGCTCCCTGTTACCGCGTCCTTCACAACACCTTTTCGTGCCGTCTCTTGTGCGAAGCCCGATGCCAGACAAAGCATCGCACATAAAAGCATAGAAAATGCTTTGTAGTAATTTTTAGTAATTCTTTTCAGCATAGCTTTAAAATGTTTAAAATGGTTAACTCACCCTTTTATCCTTTAGATGTTTTCTGTCGTCACCCCCTCCTTACAAAAAACAGAAACATCTGCACTTATTAACTGCCGTAAGATGTGTAGGTTTATGAGTCAGCTTTTATCATATTTCTGTTACAAACATAGCGACGTAGTAAGTTCATGAGGTTGGATTATCGTTCAAAAGTGTCTAAAATGAATGCAGAGGAGATATTTTTCAGCACAGATTGATGGACAGTTGTCCTGATGGCACAAAAAAAACCTCGCTAACGCGAGGTTTACAGTGTATAATATACAGTGATACGGTTTATCTGTATTCTTTCAAAAACTTCTGTAGCTTGGGAGCAATAACTGCCGCACAATAAGGATTACCCGGATTTTGGTTGAAATAATCGTGATGATAGTCTTCCGCTTCCCAAAATGTTTCTGTAGGTTCTACTGCCGTTACTATAGGTTTTGAAAAAACAGCCTGTTTTTCCAATTCTGCAATAAAACGTTTGGCATCTTCTTTTTGTGCCTCGTCATGATAGAAAACGACAGAACGGTACTGCGTTCCAACATCATTCCCTTGTCTGTTTAGTGTTGTGGGATCGTGGGTTTTAAAAAACACCTTTAATAATGCGTTAAAGTCAACTTTATGTTCATCAAAATCCAGTTGCACTACTTCGACATGATCGGTATCGCCATTACACACTTCTTTGTATGTCGGGTTATCTGTTTTCCCGCCCATATAACCGGGTAAAACACTACGGACACCTTCTATGTTTTGGAATATCGCTTCGGTACACCAAAAACATCCTCCTCCAAATGTTGCTTTCATTTTGCTAAATTATCTTCCATGAATCCTTAAAATATGGTTAAAAAGTAAAATTTTTCTACTTATTAACCTTTAATATTCCCACTGCAATTATACAAAAAATTATGTCAGCTTTGTTTTTGCACCATTTAGTTTATATTCGTATTTATAATGATAAAGATGATGCAATTTTTGAGTAAAACGCTATGGCTGGTATTATTCATTCTATATACCACAGGTTCCAACGCCCAAGTAGATTCGGCTATATTCGATCAGGATTATGGTATAGTTAACTTATCCGTTGCCAATCTACGTACAAAGCCTTCCCATGCCGCCGAAATGGCAACCCAGCTTCTTTTAGGCACAGGGGTAGATATTCTTCAAAAACAAGGTGGAAACTATCGCGTACGTACGCCCGAAGGATATATCGCGTGGATTCCCTCCTCTTCCATCGTTCCAATGGGCAAGGCTGAAATGATGACGTGGAATAAAAAAAATAAGATTATATATACAGCAGAGTTTGGAAAATCATTTTCCCGTCCCCAAACGTCTAGTCAACGTGTGTCTGATTTGGTGTATGGTAATATTTTATCTTTACAAGGTGAAGATCACGATTTTTATGAGGTAGCTTATCCTGATAATCGCATAGCTTATATCCCTAAGAAGGAAGCCATGTTATTTACCGATTGGCTAACAACACGCCAAGCAACGCCGGATCAGATTCTTATTAGTGCAAAGTCTATGCTCGGTTTGCCCTACCTTTGGGGAGGAACTTCTGTAAAAGGGGTTGATTGTAGTGGTTTTACTAAAATGTCTTTCTTTATGAATGGCTATATAATCCCACGAGACGCGTCGCAACAGGTATTGGTTGGAGATACAATTGACATTTTGGATGATGCTAAAAATTTTGCTCCAGAAAAAGCCTTAAAAAATCTCAAACCCGCCGATTTATTGTTTTTTGCCGCGGACAAGAAAAATAAACCTGATGCCCGCGTAACCCATGTGGCTATATATATAGGAAATGGTGAATTTATTCATGCAGCAGGAACAGTTAAGATCAACAGTTTAATAAAGGATGCTGCAAATTATGATGATGTGCAGACCCGTACTATTGTTGCCGCACGCCGTTACATCGGCTCTAAAGACGCTGCCATCCAGAAAATTGAAAAAAGCCCTTATTACACTAATAAGTAAGAATTAAATCTATGCCGACACAAGAAGATCAAATAACAAAGAAAATGGGCAAATTTACGCTACGCTTTAGACCTTATACACTGGAAATGAAGCATGTATTTACGGTTGCCTCGTTCAGCCGTTCCACTACGCCAGTTGTTTTGACAGAACTGGAATATGATGGCGTGGTTGGTTATGGCGAAGCCAGTATGCCTCCTTATCTTGGTGAATCACAGGAAAGTGTCACCCATTTCTTGAACAAGATTGATTTATCCGGTTTTAAATCTCCTTTTGATACGGAGGAAATACTACATTATATCGACAACATCCAGGAACAAAATACCGCAGCAAAAGCTTGTATCGATATTGCTCTACATGATTTGTTAGGAAAACTCATGGGACAACCTTTCTATAAAATATGGGGACTAAATCCGAACCTTATTCCGCCAACTTCTTTTACAATTGGCATCGATACTGAAGAAACCATACGCAAAAAAGTGGCAGAAGCAGACCAGTTCAAGATCTTGAAAGTCAAACTTGGGTTGGATACAGACAAAATGATTATCAATACGATTCGATCTATAACGGATGTTCCTTTATGTGCCGATGTCAACCAAGGTTGGAAAAACAAAGAGCAGGCACTAGAGATGACGCATTGGCTTGCCGAACAAAATGTAGTCTTTCTCGAACAACCGATGCCTAAAGACCAAATAGACGATATGGCTTGGCTAACGGAGCGCTCTCCTATTCCAACTATTGCGGACGAAGGATGTCAACGCCACAGCGATATTATTCGTTTAAAAGATGTTTATACAGGTATCAATATTAAGTTGATGAAATGCACCGGGATGCGCGAAGCTAAAAAGATGGCGGAGCTTGCAAGAGCCTTAGATATGAAAGTAATGCTTGGCTGTATGACAGAAACCTCTTGTGCTATTTCAGCTGCCGCACAGTTAGCTCCTCTTGTAGACTGGGCTGATCTCGACGGTGCCCTTTTAATCAGCAACGATGTGTTTGACGGCATGAAGGTATTAGATGGTGAATGCCAATTACCCGATCGCGCGGGTATTGGCATCCATCCTCTTTTTACCAATACATAATATATAAAGCCGCGGTTACCAAAGCTACTAAAAGTGCGCCTACAACGAAACCTGGATGCGCTTTGAACATCTTCGTATCGACTTCCAATCCTCTTGGTACTACACCACGAGCATTCTCGATTTTACTGATGATGTACATACCAATGATACAAATCACAAATACAAATCCCATCCGATCGATGAAAGGTATTTCGTATAAACCACTTGCCGGATTTATTACCGCAAAACCTGTCGGGTTTAAGAAAGATAAATCTGCAAAATTCGGTAGGAATTTAAAGAAAACAGACAACAGGAATCCACCGATGGTCGCAAATAATGCAGCACTCGAAGTTGTTTTCTTCCAGAAGAAACCAAGGATAAACATCGCAAAAATACCTGGTGAAACAAAGCCTGTATATTCTTGGATATATTGGAATCCTCCTTTTTTATCGATACCCAAATGCGGTGCAATAAGTACCGCAAGTATCATCGATACAATAATGGTAATCTTACCTGTATTAACCAATTGCCTTTCTGAAGCCGTCTTATTAAATACTTTTTGATAGATATCGAGCGAGAAGATGGTTGCCACGCTGTTTGCCTTTCCAGCCAGTGAAGCTACTACTGCTGCTGTTAAAGCTGCAAACGATAAGCCTTTCAGACCCGACGGCAATAAGTTTAGCAAAACGGGATAGGCACGGTCTGGATTCACTTCTCCTCCCTGCAACATTTCTGCTTGGAAAAGCCCGTCCTTCCAGAGGACGTAAGCAGCAATACCAGGCAGTACTACGATGATAGGCATCAATAATTTCAAGAAAGCAGCAAACAGGATACCATTACGTGCCGTTTTTAAATCAGCACCTAAGGCTCTTTGCGTAATATATTGATTACAACCCCAGTAATTGAGGTTCACAATCCACATACCACCGATCAAGACCGACAATCCTGGCAAATCCAAATAATTTTCGTTATCCTTCGCAAAGATCATCTCAAAATGCTCCGAAGCTTTATCCGTCATGATAGCGTAGCCATTCAAAATTCCTTCTCCACCATAGTGTTCAGAAACGAGGCTTAATGCGAGATAGGTTGTTGCTAAACCACCTAGGATCAAGAAAAAGACTTGGATAACATCCGTATATCCAATCACTTTCATTCCTCCTAAAGTAATGATAACTGCAAATACTGCAATGGCATACATACAGAATTCCAAACTAAACCCGGATATACTGCTAACGGCTAACGCACCCAAGTATAAAATGGATGTTAAATTGACGACCACGTATAATGCCAGCCAGAAAACAGCCATAATCATAGCTACCGTCCCATTATACCGTTTATTAAGGAATTGGGGCATGGTGAAGATTTTGTTCTTTAAATAAACAGGTATAAAGAACACAGCCACAATGATTAATGTAATAGCAGCCATCCATTCATATGTCGCTATTGCAAGTCCCATCTTAAAGCCCGAACCGCTCATACCGATGAACTGTTCTGCTGAAATATTAGAGGCGATTAACGATGCCCCGATAGCCCACCACGTTAACGAACCTTCTGCAAGAAAATAATCCTTGGAGTCCCCTCCGACTACCCTTGATCTTTTTTTGTTATAGACCCAGATACCATACGTAGCGACAATCACGAAATAAACGAGAAAAACTAAATAGTCTGGAGTTGATAATATATTGTTCATACGGCTTATTTGATCCCGGATGCTAAGGTAATAAAAGAATTTAAAAATTAAATAAATCGATTTATGATATTTTCGATATACTCTTGTCTACCACTGATTAATGCCGGTTCTCCGTGCTGCACAGCATAATTCCTTAAATCCTCCAAACACAAGTTGCCATTTTCAAACTCTGCTCCCTTTTCGCTGTCAAAGCTATTATAGCGCTCCGATCGTATTTTTTTATAATCTGAATGCTGTAAAATATTATCTGCTATAATAAGTGCTCGTGCAAAATTATCCATCCCGCCAATATGCGCGTGGAATAAATCTACAGGATCGGTTGAATTCCGTCGTATTTTAGCGTCGAAGTTTACACCACCTCCTTGCAAACCGCCCGCTTCTAAAATAACAAGTAGAGCTTCGGTGAGTTCATTCAAGTTATTAGGAAACTGATCGGTATCCCATCCGTTTTGGTAATCGCCACGATTCGCATCGATAGAGCCTAACAAACCAGCATCTACAGCTACCTGCAACTCATGTTGGAATGTGTGACCAGCCAATGTGGCATGATTCACCTCCAAATTCAGTTTAAAATCCTCCAACAAATCAAATTGACGCAGAAAGCCTATCACGGTAGCAGCATCATAATCATATTGGTGCTTTGTCGGCTCACATGGTTTCGGCTCAATCAAGAAAGTTCCGGTAAAACCTTGTTTTCTAGCATAGTCTTTTGCCATATGAAGAAAACGTGCAAGATGCTCCTGCTCTCTTTTCATATTGGTATTTAACAGCGACATATAACCTTCACGTCCCCCCCAAAAAACATAGTTTTCTCCTCCTAGCGCAATAGTTGCATCTATTGCGGCCTTCACTTGTGCACCCGCATGAGATAGCACATGAAAATCTGGATTGGTAGCGGCACCGTTCATATATCGGTGGTGGCTAAACAAATTTGCTGTACCCCACAACAGCTTCACACCACTCTGTTGTTGTTTTTCCTTTGCATATTCCACAATCTGTGCCATATGATGCTCATTTTCCTCAATATTATCCGTATGATCAATCAAATCCACATCATGAAAACAATAATAAGGAAGCTGCATTTTTGTTATAAACTCAAAAGCTGCATCCATTTTATCCTTTGCTCGTTCGAGAATTGTTTCTTTTTTATCCCACGGGAAAAATAAAGTAGATCCACCAAATGGATCCGAGCCATTTGCATTGAAAGAATGCCAGTAGGCACATGCAAATTTAAAGTGCTCCGCCATTGTTTTCCCAGCTATAACGCGGGACGCGTCATACCAACGAAAGGCTAACGGATTATCTGAATCTTGTCCTTCATATTTTACCTGTCCGATGTTTTTGAAATACGCTTGATTTCCTAATAAAATCTCCATTGTGTTTTAAATTGATAGTTTATATTCTAGACTTTTTTTCCATTTATGATATAGTTCATTGTATAGTTCGACTTCATTAGGTTCAACTGTACACTGTTTTTTTAAGCCCGAGAATGCCTCCTTTCGGTCGACATAAATACCTACGCCCATACCCGCTCCTAATGCCGCACCGACGCTTCCGTCGTTATCATATAATTCTACAGGAATGCCTGTAGTGCCGGCAAAAGACTGTTGAAATACATTGCTTAAGAATAAATTGGCATGCCCGGCCCGGATAATCTCCGGCTCAATACCGTTCTCCCGCATAATGTCGAGACCATACCGGAATGCAAAAGCAATTCCTTCTTGGGCCGCTCGCCAGAGATGAGCTGCATCGTGGCGCACAAAATCCATGTTTTCGATATGTGCATGTACTGTTTTATTCAGCAGCATTCGTTCTGCACCATTACCAAATGGTAAAACTTGGACACCCGCTGACCCGATAGGAATCGCAGCAGCCAATTCGTTGATTTGTGGATAATCATACCCCATTGCTGTTATTTTTTTTAACCAACTATTTTGGATACCCGTGCCATTAATACATAACAGCACGCCCAGATTGGGATTGTCATCCTTATAATTTACATGTGCAAAAGTATTAACTCGAGATTGCTGGTCGTAAACCGATTTATCTGTTACCGCATAAATAACACCCGATGTTCCTGCAGTAGCGGCTACTTCTCCCGGTTCAAACACATTCAGAGAGAGCGCATTGTTAGGTTGATCTCCAGCTTTAAAGCTCACCACGACTTCGGATGAAAGACCGAGTTCATCGGCCACCGATGGACGAATTTTGCCATACGTCGAAAAAACAGGCAATAAGTCCGGTACAAGTGTTTCCACTATGCCGTAATAACTTAGAAGCGAACTTGATAAGCGGTGCGCCGCAAAATCCCAAAGAACACCTTCCGATATCGAACTTATATTTGAATTTATTTCCCCTGTAAAGCACATACTCAAATAATCTCCGGGCAACATAAACTTATGTATCTGTTCATATACTTCCGGCTCATATTGCTTAACCCACGCCAGCTTAGACGCTGTAAAATTTCCGGGAGAATTTAAATGTGTTGCTAAAAAGGAATGTCCTCCCAATTGGGAAAAAGCATTATTGCCCAGTTCTACCGCTCTACTATCACACCAAATAATGGCGTTCCGTAATGGCTTGTGGGCTTTATCAACAACAACCAGTCCATGCATTTGATAGGCAATGCCAATAGCGCCGATATCTTTGGGATTATACAATCCGCTCCGATGTGCTTTTTTTATGGCTTCTTTTGTATCAGACCACCAAGTTTTGGGATCTTGTTCAGCCCAGCCGACCCTATCCGACAATATCCTCGCCTCGGATTCCGGAAAACTCGTTGAAATTATTTTTGTATTAGTCGCTGTATCTATAATGGAAACCTTAATAGATGACGTACCTAAATCTATCCCTAATAATAACATATCTTGTGTATTAATGGGTTACATTATGCAACCGATTGCATAAAACTATTTAATAAATTTTATATTTACAAAAATTAAATTTAAAAGATTTCATTTTGGCTAAGAAAACCACTGTCTACGACATCGCTAAAGAGCTTAATATAACCGTATCTACGGTATCTAGAGCATTAAATAATATATCGACCATAAGCGAATCAACCCGTAAAGCCGTTTTAGAAACAGCAGCTCGTTTGAATTATCGTCCAAATAAAATTGCCTCTTCTCTTACCTCTGGCAAGACCTATACTATCGGCGTATTGATTCCGAGCGCGCAGATTCAGTTTTTTGCATCAGTTATTCATGCCCTTGAACTGTCTTTAAAATCGTTCGGTTACAGTATCCTCCTATATCAAACCAACGAATCATTAACATCCGAAAAGAACGGTATCACGACTCTTCTAGAGGCGCAAGTAGATGGTATAATCGCCTCGATGTCTCTAGAAACAAAAGATCCCTCTCATTTTGAAAAAGTTAAAGAAGAAGGTAAACCGCTTATTATTTTTGATCGAACACACGACGATCTACAATGTCCGATGGTGAAAATAGATGATCTACGCGCTGGTTATATTGCCACAAAACATTTACTAGACGAAGGTTATCGGAAAATAGCATACATCACCACCAAACACAAAATAAAAATTTTTAAAGAGCGGTATGAAGGATACTTACGTGCGCTGCAAGAGGCGGGTCTCACAGCAAATCCCGGATATACCATATTGGGCGAACTGAACGTAGAAGGAGGGTACACAGGGACACATGAACTATTGAAACTCCGAGAGCGCCCAGATGCTATTATTGGCGGTGACGATTATGTGGCTCTTGGGATTATCAAAGCACTCCATGACAAAAACATTACACCTCCCCAAATCGGAGTAATAGGCTTCGCAAATCAAAACTTTTCGGAACACATTATACCAAGTCTTTCCACCATTGATCAACAAGCCCTAAAAATAGGTACCGCCTGTGCAAAGATGTTTCTGAAGATTAATGAACAACCGATTGCTATACGTACAGAACAGAAGCCGGTGGTAATTGAACCGTTACTTCTCGCTAGAGAGTCGACCAACCGAAGAAATAGGTAGGCTCCTAATTTATTCTTTGGTAAACATATTACCGATTTCGCGGCTGATTTTTCGAAAGATAGGTGCTGTCTTCACATCTTCGTAATCATCTATATGTTGATTTTCACGACGGCTAGGGAAAATCAAAATCAGGTTTTGTTTTTTGAAGTAACGCCCTACCCTTTTTGCTAAACCATCCAGCGAATCCCGATACGACACATCGCCATAACGCGCGGAGACAAAGACTAACAATGCATCCGCATTGCTAAAGGTTGCCAAGCCATAAATATTATCCCAATCTTCATAATTATCAAAAGAGCAGGGAACACTTGTTTCAAGCATTTTCAGCACTTCCAAAATCGCCGGCTGGGTACGGTTATTACAAACAAATGTGAGTGGCAAGGTTAACTCCCCCGCTAATTTTAACATCTTCTCCATCCAGTATTCGAATCCCTTTTCTGATTCCGCTAACGGCGGAACAAAAATGATAATGGATTTGTTGGAAAGGAATGGATTATCAAATTTGCACATAAACAAACTGGTGTTCGTGCGATTTAAGATACTTTCCGTTTTCTCACCCACAATCTTATCAATAAAGGATGTAGCGCTGGGCCAACCCAAAATAAGGCAATCGGCTAATATATCTTTAGAGGTACGCCCGATACCGCTGGCTATATTGAAATCTATAGTGGCCAGTAACTCTACATCTGTTTCTGAACCAGATGCATACTTCGCCATACTATCCAGATTCCTTCGTGCATTTGCCATATTCCGTTCCGCCTGTTCATTATCTGCTACCACACTTAATATATGCAGTGGATGTGGGGACTTTTTTGATTTTATCAAAGTTGCGAAATCCAAGATCGGCTCCATGGTATCTAAATTTGCTATAGGTAGTAATAGACGTTCTTCATGCTCGGGCACATGTTCGATGTGCTCGTCATCCTGATGCCCTGCCATCACGATACGACGCGATGCGTTTTCCGTGACTAGCGATGCGATAATACAAGTAATTAGAATTAAAACGATCGTACCATTCAATACATTTTCGTCTATAATTTCCCTATCATATCCCACCATGATAATGGCCAATGTGGCAGCCGCGTGTGCATTACTCAATCCAAAGATCAAATTCCGGTCGCTTTTAGAATACTTTGCCAAAAAACTGGTTGCTGTAGCCGCCAAAAATTTACCGGTTACGGCAACAACCGTCAACGTTCCTGCAATAATAAGCGCCATAGGTCCTTTCATTAACACGCTAACATCCACAATCATACCCACAGAAATTAAAAAGAAGGGGATAAAAATAGCGTTCCCAATGAACTCTATCCGATTCATCAGTGCAGAGGAATGTGGTATTAATTTGTTTAATGCTAATCCCGCGACAAATGCTCCGATGATAGGTTCTAATCCAGCTATTTCGGCAAGAAAAGCGGCAAAGAAAACAACCGCAAGAACGAAAATATAATGTGCTGTTTTCTCACTTTCAATCTTTTGAAAAAACCATTTAGCGATCCGCGGGATAATGCCAAACATGATAAATAGAAATAATACAAACGACACCCCCAAAGTCACCCAAAAGTCTTGGTTTATCTCGCCTTGCGCCGCACCAACTATAACAGCAAGAATAATCAGCACCGCCGTATCGGTTAATATTGTTCCGCCAATGGTGATTGCCACTGCTTCCCGTTTAGATATGCCGTAACTGTTGACAATCGGATAGGACACCAGCGTATGTGTAGCGAACATGCTTGCTATCAATATACTTGGCAAAAGCTCATAACCTAATAAATAGTGGCAAACAGGAAACCCGATACTGATCGGTATAATAAACGTCAGAAATCCAAATAACAAGCTTTTGTTTTTAGTTTTCTTGAACTCATTCATTTCCAGTTCCAATCCCGCTATAAACATGATATACAAGAGCCCAATAGTGGAGAATAAGTCTATCGCATCTACACCATTCCCTTGTAACGTATCTTTATCAATTTTTGCCAACCAGTTTAAACCGTGAGGTCCTAACAGCACACCAAACAAAATCAATCCAATAATACCCGGGACTTTAATGGGGCGTAAAATAATAGGAGAAATTAGAATAATGGTGAGGATAATGGTAAAAACCAGAACAGGGTTTGTAATAGGCGTTGAAAATGCCTCTGATATATGATGCAAGAGTTTATCCATAAAAATAACTATTGTTATATAACAAATAGAAGTGGAAAATAAGAAAACTTTAGCCTATTTCCTAATCCTTAGGATCTAGGCGAACCAACATTACTGGTAATGAATTATTTAAACTGTATCGTTTTAATTGGTGAAATCCGGCTAATGAGCATCGCGGGAATAAATAAGGTCAGCAGACCTATTATCGCTATGGCGACATTTAAACCAACGACTTCATACCATACAATATCCATCGGTACATAATGAATATAATAGGTGTAGGGATCTAGTTTAAAAAAGTGTGTCTGGGTTTGGAAAAAATAAAGGGAAATAGCAATTAAATTTCCTATAAGCAATCCGACACCGATAAGATACATGGAACCATACAAAAAGACTTGTCGAATTCCCCCATTTGGATATCCTAAAGCTTTCAATATCCCGATCATGGAAGAACGCTCCAAAATACTGATCAGTAACGAAGACACCATATTGATAACAGCTACGATAACCATTAACACAAAAATGATGTTATCGTTCATATCGAGCATATTCAGCCAGTTAAAAATATCAGGCATTTGCTGTACAATATTGGTTGCATCCAGTTCGATGGGTAGCATATGCTCAATTTCTTGTGTCGTGTTTTCCAACAAGTCAAAAGACGTTATCCGGATTTGATATGCGCCCACTTCATTTTCTTGTAAGTCATTCAGCCTTCGAATCAAATCTAGCGACCCGATGACATACGTTTTATCCAACTCTTCCGAATGCGTGGTATAGATACCTTGAATAGTAAAAGGACGTCTACGTATCGGATCTTGGATAAAATACATAATAAACTTATCCCCCACATCCAATTGTAATCTATTTGCTAAATATTCCGAAATTAAGAGTTGTGTATTGCCTGATGAGGAAAAGTCAAGCGTGTCTCCTTTTACAATATTTTTTTGTAAATATTGTTGATTATAGGTTTGATCTACCCCTTTCAATAGTACACCCTCCACTTGTCCATCGACATTCATAATACCTGCTTTAGTAGCAAAAGGTGTAATATCCACAACCTGAGGCAATGCTTCCAGTTGTTTCAGGTTTTCGGATGATAGCTGAATGGGAGTATTTTCGTACGAAGCATTCAGATCATTTTTAGTTATTACAATATCTCCGAAGAATCCTCTTTGTTTTTCAATAATCTCCCGTTTAAACCCATTCAATATAGCAACAGATAAAATAATAGCAGAAATGGCCAGTGCCAACGCTCCTATAGTCACACGGACAATAAGCTTCGAAAAAGTTCGATGCCCCATGAATGTGATCCGCTTAGCTAAAAAGTAAGGAAAATTCAAGGTGAATATTAATTTTGTAACTTCGCAAAGTTAATAATTTTTGTCACTTAGCATCATTTCGTTTCGATACTAAAAATAGAAAAATATATGCGGATTATTTTTATGGGTACCCCTGATTTTGCAGTTGCATCTTTGGCGGCGTTGTTACAGGCTGGCGAAGAGGTTGTCGCAGTAGTTACTACGCCAGATAAACCAGCGGGACGAGGGCAGAAAATGCATGAATCAGCTGTTAAAAAATATGCCGTACAGCAAGGTTTGCCGGTACTGCAACCAGAAAAACTAAAAAATTCTGAGTTTATTGGAGAACTACGATCCTACCGTGCAGACCTGCAGGTTGTTGTAGCTTTCCGCATGCTACCGGAAGTGGTATGGAACATGCCTCCTTTCGGGACGATCAATGTCCACGCATCACTTCTTCCACAATACCGGGGTGCTGCTCCCATCAATCACGCCATCATTCAGGGCGAAACCTATACTGGTGTGACCACGTTTTTGCTGCAACATGAAATAGATACAGGCAATGTCCTATTTTCGCAACGTGTAGAAATTGATCCTCAGGACACAGCCGGTATACTACACGACAAATTGATGGCCGCCGGAGCTGAAGTGCTACTGAAAACTGTCCATGCGATAAAAAATGACAATGTCCAACCCGTTCCTCAAGCACAATTGGAAACCGTAGAACTTAAAACAGCGCCAAAGATTTTTAAAGAAGACTGCAAAATAATATGGGATAGACCTACAGAGCAAGTATATAATCAAATAAGGGGATTGAGCCCTTATCCTGCTGCATATACGTTGTTAGATGGAAAAGTTTTGAAAATTTTTAAAACAGAAAAAGGAGAACTTCTCGACAGATCACCGGGGGCGTATGTCACTGATGGAAAAACTTTCCTTTCATTTGCTACGCAAGATGGTTCGCTTTCCATTACCTCACTCCAACTCGAAGGTAAAAAAAGGATGCAAATCGACGAGTTTTTGAGAGGATATCGCTTTGATTGACCGGTCTTATTTTTCTTCTTCTATATATTCGATCATATCACCTGGCTGGCAATCCAGTGCCTTGCAAAGTGCCTCTAGGGTACTTAACCGAATTGCTTTCGATTTTTGATTTTTGATAATAGAAAGATTTGACAGCGTTATCCCCACGCGATGACTAAGCTCATTTAAGGAGACTTTCTTTTCGGACATAATCTTATCTAAATGAATTTTAATTGGCATAACTTCTCATTTTAAATATGACATATTGTACCTATAAGTAACAATCCTAATATAAAATAAGTTTTATTGAATGACAAAATTTCATTCATCTTTCAAATTAAGAACTTCATAACAAAGGCGTTACAAGTAGCGTTTAAATAAAACAGATAAAACAAATTCGGAATTCCTACGTTTTACTTAATAATACAATGGGGTTTGGAATAATTTTTGCTGTTATTTTTACACTAAACCCCCTATGTTAACTTCCTCATACAGAGTATATAATTTACACTTATATGAAGGAACTATGGGTAAAATTCACTATTTTTGCAGACATTTCAAAAGAGAAAGGTATTTATACATTAAATGAGACAGCTCAAAATTACACAATCCATTACCAATCGCGAATCACAGTCGTTAGACAAATATTTGCACGAGATTGGTAAAGTAGACTTAATTACCGCAGAAGAAGAAGTGATCTTGGCGCAACGCATACGCGAAGGTGATCAAGTTGCTTTGGAGAAATTGACAAAAACCAACTTACGTTTCGTTGTTTCTGTTGCTAAACAATATCAGAATCAAGGTCTTACATTAGGCGATTTGATTAACGAGGGCAATTTAGGCTTAATTAAGGCAGCAAAACGTTTTGATGAAACAAAAGGGTTTAAGTTTATCTCCTATGCCGTATGGTGGATTCGCCAGTCTATCTTGCAAGCGATTGCTGAACAATCACGTATTGTACGTCTACCTTTGAACCAAGTGGGTTCATTGAGCAAGATCAGCAAAGCTTTTTCCAAATTGGAGCAGGAATATGAGCGCGAGCCGTCTCCGGAGGAACTGGCTGATATTTTAGAAACTACTGTTGACAAAGTGTCAGACACGTTAAGCAACTCAGGAAGACATGTATCTATGGATGCACCATTTGTTCAAGGCGAAGAAAATACCCTTTTGGACGTATTGGAAAATGCAGATCCGGATACGGATAGTATATTGATTGATGAGTCGCTATCTGAGGAGATTAAACGCTCATTGGCAACCTTGACAGAGAGAGAACGTGAAATTATCGTCTTGTTTTTCGGATTAGGAACCAATCACCAATTATCCCTTGAGGAAATAGGTGAAAAATTTAGCTTGACGAGAGAACGTGTACGTCAAATCAAGGATAAAGCCTTACAGCGTCTTCGCCATACGTCGCGTAGTAAAATTTTAAAATCTTATTTAGGCTAATCGCCGACACATTATTAGCAATGCGCAGCCCGAAAGCTGCGCATTTTTTTATACAGATTATTTTTCATCTGGTAAAAGAATAAACTTAAATAGCTTTTCTTCCTTCAGATATTTGTTGGCGACCTCTTTAATAGATTCTGCCGATACCTTCTCCAAATCTTCTAGATAGCGATTTATATACGTCGGATCTTCTTCACGTTGGTATGCACCCGAAATCTGCCCCATCCAGAACTTATTTTCTTTCAAGGAAAGTTCCAATTGACGCTTTTGCTCTATCTTGAACTTTTCTAAGTCAGAAGCCAACGGACCATTTTGTTTTACTTTATTGATTTCGTCCAATGCGGATGCTATTAAAGATTCATATCGATCTACACCCGTACCGAATGATACGGTAAAACTATAACGATTTTTCGGTTCTTTACTTGTTGACGACCTCGCTCCCGTTCCATATACGCCACTTTCTTCTTCCCGTAAACGCTCAATTAGCTTAATACTCAAAACTCTCTCCAAAGCATTCATGTTCAGATTTTCTATCTCACTATACGTGTAATCACCATAATAAGTCAGCATTACATTCGCTTTTTCTTCCTGACCTTTACGCACTATTTTTTCAAAACCTTTCTCGGGTTCATAAAGCCCTAAATCCTTCGACTGTTCTTTACGATCCAAAACCGGCAAAGCAGCTAAGTATTTCTCTAGATACGGTTTAATATCTTCTTCTGTAAAAGAACCAACAATCGTAAATACAAAATCCGATGCATCTGCAAAACGCTCTCTATAAATGGCCAAAGCACGTTCTTTGTCAATCTGTTTGATACCTTCCTCAGAAATAGGAACACGACGGATGCTACCGTTATATAAGCTCTCCAAAATTGATTTTCTAAAGACAAAATTTGGATCGCTCTCCTGATTGCTGATCATAGACAACGATCTCGTAATAATACTTTGGAATATATCGTCCTCAATCCGAGGTTCGGTAAAATAACCATAAATCAATTCAAAAGCGGTATTTAAACCCTCTTTATCGGTGTAGCCAGACACTCCCTCGCTACGTTCGTTTATATATGGGCTAATGTTGACATTTTTGCCTGTCATATATTTACGGAGCTCAATTGTATTCAACTGCCCCACTCCGCTACTATTGACCAAACTAGCAGCTTGCGCAGCAGAAAAATAGTCGTCGTCACCGTATAGCGAAGTTCCACCTGGGCTAAAGGCACTGATTAAAATTTCATCGTTTTTAAATGTTGTAGGCTTCAAAACTACCCTTACTCCATTACTCAACGTTAGTTCTTTGGCTTCTATCGTCTCCATAGCCTTTACAGAAGCGACATTACCTGCTGGAGGTTCCTTCGAAAGCAATGGTAAATCAGATACTTTATCTTCGTACGCACTGATTTCTTCCCCCTCTATTTCATCAAACCATGTGTTTACACGCTGCTCGTCTGGAAGATTCTCCTTCTCTTTATCAGGCGCCATGATGATGACATCCCGATTCGTATCCACATAAAACTCCTTTCCTATTTCCTCAACCTCTTTTAACGTCAAGGTAGGTAGTAGCTGATTATATAGTTTGTAGGAGTCTTCATTGCTCAACGCGGGGCTATCTTCCAGATAAAAATTTAAATATCGATTTACATAGCTATCTGATTTCTTCTTATCACGTTCAATATAAGCGGTTTCATTGTTCTTCTGAATAGCCACTATTGCGCGTCCAAATTCCGTTTCTGTAAAGCCATATTTTTGTACGCGTTCCAGTTCGCGAACCAACGCTTTAAAACCATTTTCAAACTCATTCGGCTTTGCCGCAAAAAAAGCCGTATAGGCGTCCAGTCCGCCCAAGAATCCACCTATCCCGACATTAGCTTGTATAAAAGGCGGATTAGCAGATTGTGACAGCTCGGAAAGGCGCGCATTTAACATCGTATTATAAACCGATTTTAAAATGCTTCTTCTAAAGTCGCGAACGGTCTCGACTTTTTCTTCTTTATGTTTTATGGAAATTTGCCCCAACGTATAGGTCATTTCGGGGTCGGTCACGGCTATAAACTGGTTTTTATCCAATAATGGAACTTTATGCTCCACGCGTTCAGGCGGGTTTTCCGGCGATTTCAAATCGCCAAACAACCGACGTACTTCTGCCTCTATTGCCTCCAAATCAACATCGCCTACAATAATCAACGCCTGTAAATCTGGGCGATACCACTTTTTATGAAAATCACGTAATACGTCGTACGAAAAATTCTTGATTATCTCCTCCGTACCGATAGGCAAGCGATTGGAATACAGTGAATTATTTAACATGATAGGAAGATATTGGTCGCGCATACGTTGTTGAGCACCGCGTCCACCACGCATTTCCTCTAACACAACCCCTCTTTCTTTATCAATTTCTTCATCTGTCAATAAAGCATCCTGTGCCCAATCCCGTAATACTTGAAGCCCGTTTTTTAACAATTCGGGGTCATCCGACGGGATAGGTAGCTGATAGACCGTTTGATCAAAGCCCGTATATGCGTTGAGATCACTTCCAAAGCGCACACCGGCACTTTGTAAATAATTTACCAACTCATTTTTAGGAAAATGCTTTAAACCATTGAAATTCATGTGCTCCATAAAATGGGCCAAACCCAATTCTTGTTCTGATTCTAAAATAGAACCGACTTTGGTTGCTAAATACATCGTAACTCGATCTTTAGGCTCCTCATTTTTTCGTATGAAATATTGAAAGCCATTTTCCAGTTTACCCGTTTTGACTTCGTGATCAAAAGGCAAAGGAGCCTCCCAAGACAGCGTATCGGCACGGAGGATATTCCGTGATTCTTCAACCATCGTCGTCGGAGCCGCTTGACTAAGCTGACACAATCCAGATAATAAAAATGCAATTGCGATAGGTTTTATTAGATTCATTCGTAATTTAATTTGTTGTTTATAATAACCGAATAGCGTAAACCTACAAAATTTCTACGGTTTTTTCGCATATGTTTCCGCAATATTTCGAATGCAGCATTATATAAAGAATATTATTTGTTATGGAATACATAATTTCAGAAAAGAAAAACAGCGTTTTCGTATTATGAAAACGCTGCTTTGAAGTTTTTTGTGTCCCCGACGAGATTCGAACTCATATCTTCAGAACCGGAATCTGAAATTCTATCCATTGAACTACGGAGACTGCGCTGGCAAAAATACTATTTTTTACATTACTTTAAAATCGAAATGAAAAATATAAATGCCAACTGCTTTTTTTAATGATCATGCTCGTGCTCATCATCAACTAAATGCACTTCCACTTTTAAATCCAGATCATTCGCTCCGGTAAACTGCGTGAAGTTCGGATTGCTCCAATCGTCAGCAGTAATACTCTCTTTTACACCCGGATTCAAATGGCGTAACACATAACGTAATACGAATGTCTCGGTTTTCTCAACAACGGTCAGATAACCTGTGACACCCACATTCACCCTATTATTGTCTGCAGCTCTATCCGCATATACATATTCCAGCGTTCCCTCAAGACTTGTTGTAGGATTCTTTAGAATAAACGCTTGGTGAATATCATGTCGATCAATAAACGTTTGCCGTGTCTCGCGACCGGCAAAGTCTGTTGCAAACAATTCCAGTCTGTAGGTTTTTCCGACATCCAAGTGCAAGTGTGTTCCTTCCTTCGGAAGCATCTTTTCACCTTCGAATATAGCTTCTACTACTTCTGGGTTGTTAATATCCTTATAATCATAATGGTCGCCGTGTGCCTCACGCTCCACTTCGGTAAAAACCAATTTAGCCGTACCCACTTCCTCTTGATCTTCTTCTGGTGTGGGATCGTCTTTTGAACAAGACGGGGCAAAGAAAAGTATGCTGATTGCTAAAATAAAAAGATTAATCTGTTTCATGATTTTGATAATTTTAAAATTGATAAGAAATTTTTACGTTTACATTTCTACCCATTTGATGGGCGAAATACCGAAAACGATCCATATAGTCCTTGTAGGAACTATTGAATAGATTTTCTACAGACAGCATCACATTCCAGGATGTGTCGGTATTTTTATTCGTTTTGATCTGCTTATTTACCACGACATCAAACAAATGATAAGCAGGCGGCGGCGCCACATAATCCATGCCTTCCTCATATTGCGTTTGTTTTGCCACAAAGCGATGGGCAAATTTGAGGTAGCTCTCCGGTTCAGATTCGCCCAGATAAGACAAAGAAAGTGCTTGTTGAAGACGTGCTGATGGAATATAAGGGAGATAACTATCCAATTCTACATTACGGGCACGAACCAGAGATGCGCTTGCGTCATAATGTAATCTATTCAGAAACGCATAGCGTAAACGTAAATCAGCTCCATAAAAGAAAGCATCGTGCTGCTGATAAGCGAACAGCGGAAACGTACCTCGAATCGTTTGGCGAACAGCAGCTGGGTCAGGTTGCGCATAGATATAATCGTATAACATCTGTGCGTACACATCTATTGTTGCCTGGAGACGTTCATCACTCCATATAAAAGCATTTATCCATTTCAGTCCTTTTTCACTGCGGAGGTCAGGATTTCCCAATTCATAGGTCGCGCTTCCATGATGCACACCGTCGCTATATAATTCATTGACGGAAGGTGCTCGCCACGCGAGTCCAATATTACTTTTCCAACTTAGTTTTGGCGAAAAATGATAAAGGGTTCCAACGGTTCCTGACGCGTTGTGAAACCTGCGAGTATCTGTTAGAAGATACTGCTCGATCGTTCCATCGTCATTGGTTACATTTCGTCGATAACGATACCCTGCGATATCCAAATATTTAAAGTCATAACGACCACCTATCTCGGCATGCCACCGACCGATGTGGAGTTCGTGCACTGCAAATATTCCAGCGGCGTAACTGTCGAAGTTGGGAATAATAGGTGTCGTACCGGTACCTGGCGTATTATTATTGACCTGTATCAAAGATTGCACCCCTATCGAACTATGCCCTTGCTTCACAATGATATCCAAACTCTGCGACGTTAAAACCATATCCGCCATCGGGATATCATCCGATTCCACTCTCCGCAAGTCGTATTCCCGACGATGGTTCCGTTGCAATCCATATTGCACCTCCAATTTACGGTCGGCCTGAAACCGATGCTCCCAAGAGGCTTTAACTAAATCGTGTGTTACTTTTTGTCGGGGTGCCTCGATCTGATAACTAAAATCGTACGTTTCAAAAGGACGTCCGTAATCTATACGCGCTTGGATATCTTCAACCGTACCAATATGTGCACCCCGAAAGATACCTAACTGCGTCCCAAAATGACTAAAATATAATTCCAGTTGATTTTTGTCCCGTTTATATTGCAGCGTTCCGGCATAATTCAGTTCCTCTATACCCGTGTTACCCAAAAAGTAATCGGCTGTTTTATAATTCCCCAGCTTTTTACCACTTGCCTGCAGGCGCCAACCTAACCCAGGAAGCACTTTTACGGCTCCTTCAAAACGCGCATTTATCGCTCCTCCACGTCCGTTCGACTGCCCTACTAGATCTATATTCCCCATCCATTTCCGGTCTAAATCAATATCGTTTGCCGAGGCTAATATAACACCACCTAAAGCATCTGCTCCATACCGGACACCTTGTGCGCCTTTTACCACCTCCAATTGGTTTGCGGTAAAAGGGTCTATTTCAGGCGCATGTTCGATCCCCCATTGCTGTCCCTCTTGACGAACACCATTATTTAAAATAAGAATCCGATTGCTATGGAGCCCGTTAATGACGGGTTTCACGATACTGTTTCCCATTCCTATAGTAGATACACCAGAAATATCCGTTAGTGATTCCGCCAGCGTTTTCCCTTTATTTTCCTGCGCTTCTTGTGCAGAAAGACGGTGTACGCTATGGGATAATTCACCACGACGCCCAATAACTTCCACATCTTGTAAGTGGATGGAATCCTGTTCTTTTGAAGGCACTGGGCGTTCTTGTTGCCCGTTACATAAGCCGATAAAAAGCCATAGCACACCTAATAGGGCTAAGCATTTGTATTGCATTTATTCAAAAAATTTTATGAATGATATAATCTGAATGGCGTGGATTATATATATCGGGGTGGGTCTTTATTCTGCTGCAGACGCGCTGCTCCATCCTGACAGGACAAATAGTATAGTCCGTTGAGCAGTCTTGTGCGCTCTTTTACCGCTACATCGGGTAACAAAGTGTCAAACACGAAGTGATGGCTTATTTGATGTAAAACGAACCAACAAAGCGCACATTCATCTGCCTCAGGATGTTCTTGATGATCCGAAGACGAACAATCATGGTGGTGTGTAATATCATGCGTATAGTGAAACACATTGCTTGTTGATAAAACAACCAATGTCATGATTACACCTATAAACCGTCCTATCTTTGCTACCATAAGATGAGCACAAAGATACATCAAATGCAATTGTATTGCAAATTAAAGTTCACCTAGTTGCATTAAGCCGATATTTATGATCTGGGATGGTATTGCGTAATAACCGATTGCAAATAATCTTTATCAATATGTGTATAAATTTCGGTAGTCGTAATGCTCTCATGGCCAAGCATATCTTGTATTGCACGCAAATCTGCCCCACCTTCCACTAAATGAGAAGCAAACGAATGACGAAATGTATGAGGGCTAATAGTTTTTGTTAAACCTATCTTCTTTGCCAAATCTTTGATAAAAAGGAACACCATGACACGTGTTAACTGTTTCCCTCGCCTATTTAGAAATACGATGTCTTCATGACCCGTTTGCACGGGGATATGCGGGCGGACTTCTTCCAGGTATATTTTCAAGTATTTAGCAGCCTGATGTCCGATAGGAATAAGACGCTCCTTACTCCCTTTTCCTTCTACTTTGATAAACTCAACATCTAGGTAAAGATTGGAAATTTTTAATGTAACCAATTCAGAAACACGCAGGCCACATCCGTATAATACTTCCAAGATGGCTTTATTGCGCATTCCTTCTAATGTAGATAAATCAATAGCCGCAATCAGTGCATCTATCTCTTCGATATTCAGCACGCTGGGAATTTTACGGTTTAATCTAGGGGACTCCAATAATTCAGTAGGGTTATCTTTTCTGTCATATTCGATCTGGAGAAATGCGAAAAACGTCCTCAATCCCGAAAGGAGCCGAGCCTGTGTAAAAGGTGAAATACTAAAGTCATTTATAAAAACGAGAAATTGTTGTATGAAACGGGTATCTATCTGGCTCAGTTCCGCTTTCTTAAAGCTGCAATATGCTTCCAACTTTTGTACATCATTCAAATAAGCATCTATCGAATGGTTTGATAGATTACGTTCCAATTGCAAGTAGCGCTTGAAATCTTTTTTCGCGATGTCCCATTTCATACCCTCAAAGGTACTTAAAACAAATAATTTTCAATAACTTCGCAGCGTTATGGCAAAATTAATCAACCGAAAAGCCCTTAAAGACTTTTTAGATTCAAGTACAGGAGGAGGCATATTATTATTTTTATGCCTTATTTTATCACTAATCATTGCGAACAGTCCATTATCTGAGGCGTTTAATAATTTGCTTGGCACCCATTTGGGATTTGAGAACTCCAGCATCCAGCTCCGATATAGCGTAGCCGATTGGATAAATGATGGGCTGATGGTGATTTTCTTTTTATTGGTAGGGCTAGAGATAAAACGCGAGTTGGTAGAAGGTGAATTATCTTCTCCACGACAAGCAGCTTTGCCTATACTATCCGCTATCGGAGGCGCTTTGGTCCCGGCGCTTATTTATACCTTATTCAATGCCGGAACAGAGACCCATCATGGTTGGGGCATTCCGATGGCGACAGATATTGCTTTTGCACTTGCTGTTATTTCTATGTTGGGTAAGCGAGTGCCCACAAGCCTCAAGGTTTTCTTAGCTGCTCTGGCTATCGTAGATGACTTACTGGCAATTCTGGTTATTGCTGTTTTCTATTCTACCGAACTTCACTTTACTTATTTACTATATGCAGGCGCCATTTTATTACTTCTCGTAGCATTTAATCGCTTTGGTGTACGAAATTTATGGCTATATCTCGTTCCCGGCATCTTTATTTGGTATTTCATTCATCACTCGGGCATTCATGCTACTATTGCCGGCGTCCTGGTCGCCATGACTATCCCAACTAACGATAGCGATGTTGAATCTCCACTTGAAAAACTAGAGCATGCCATTGCCAAACCGGTCAACTTTATTATTGTTCCCTTATTTGCCATCGCCAATACCGCCATCACCTTCCAAAGTGAGATGATTGGTGGATTGACGTCGAATATGGGTCTCGGCATTATGGTTGGACTTTTTGTTGGTAAAACAATTGGCATCTTTAGCACTTCCTTTGTATGTATAAAATCTGGTCTTGCTCAATTGCCTGATAAAGCAACGTGGGCACATATTGTGGGAGTAGGCATGTTAGCTGGGATCGGTTTTACCATGTCTATTTTTGTCTCACTACTTTCATTTAGTGACCCGTTACATGTTGAAGAAGCAAAGCTAGCCGTTTTATTAGGATCGTTAGTATCTGGACTCTGCGGTTATTTATTTTTAAAAGCTTTGAGCAAACGACAACAGGTATAAATATAAAACAGGCAAGTTTAACACTTGCCTGTTTTATATTCCAAAAAATCTATTTTTTAAAAACCCGCAGGTTCTACCGGTTCGCCTTGGGCAGGCATTTCCGGTTCTTTGCTTGATTCCGGCGCTTTATCGATCAACTCCATAAACTGATCCAGTTTTGGCGTAATGATAATTTGTGTACGGCGGTTTCTTGCTTTTCCATCAGGTGTTGTATTATCGGCAACAGGATTGTACTCTCCTCGCCCTCCTGCTGTCAGACGTTTCGGTTCAACACCATATTGGTTCTGTAAAGCTTGTACAACAGACGAAGCCCGTAATACACTTAAATCCCAGTTGTTTCGAATGTTCTTCTGTGAAATTGGATCGGTGTCTGTGTTACCCTCGATCAACACGTCATATTCTCTGTAATCTTGAATAATCTTCGCAATTTTACTAAGTGTCTCTCCAGCTCTGTCAGATATTTCATAGCTACCCGAACGGTAAAGCATATTATCAGATAGTGAAATATATACCACCCCTTTTAATACTTTAACATCGACATCACGCAACTCTTCGCGGCTCAATGAGCGGGTCAAGTTGTTTGTCAGCACCATATTAAGCGAATCGCTTTTGTTTTTGGTGTTGACCAAATGCTGGATGTATCTGTTTGATGCATTGATCTCGTCAACTAATTTTGAGATATTGACGTTTCCCTGCGTATTTTGGTTAATACTCATGTCCAACGTTCCCTGCAAACGCTGTAATGCTTCGCGCAAGGATGTGTTGTTTTTGCGCTCGATTTCCAATAACTCTTCTAAATTTTTAACTTTCGTGCGGCTCTCCGCCAGCTCCATCTGGCTCTGTTGATAACGTTCGGTCAAATCCTGATGCTGCATTTGTAATGCAGCATATCTTTTCTTTCCCCCACAGCTAGCGAGGAATAAACCAGAAAGTAGGACGGCCATGATGATTATTCTTCTATTTATCATAAGTTGACAATTTTGTTTCCTAGTATCAAGCCTTGCAAAAGTGATGCCTAAAAAAAATGGAAATTAGGTTGTCTCCTTAAAATTCATATCCGATTCCAACCGTATAGGCACGATTTCGTTGCTCATAAGCTGCCTGGCTAGGAGCTAGATCCGTTAATCCACGCTGGTATCCCAGATTTATCAAGTATCCGGATCGAAACTTGTAACCAAAGCTAACGTTCCAACCAAAATCGACACCTTTTTGGGTACCGCCATCACCGAAAGAAAAACCCTGCTTAGCAGAGCCACTGTAGCTGTCCGGAATATAATTTTTGCCGAATAAACCAATCCCCGCATACCCGCCTACTTTCAGAAAAAAGTTACTGGTATCCCGTAAAGGAAGCTTAGCGACTAAATTAACCGGAACTTGAAGCCAATAGGTGTGCTGCCGGACCTGCCGACTACCAAATTCCGATTGGTTAAGCACCGCGCCTAATCCTGTTATAGCCAATCCGCCCTCCACACCAACGTATTTATTGGGGGATATCATCGCCCAACCCGACACTTGACCATTGTATGTTTTAGAAGCAGATCGTCCCACCCCACTGCTGATGTTTTCCAATAGATAGGTGGAGCTGGTGGCGCCCGCGGAAACGCCGTAGTTCAGTTTCCACTCTTGTGCAGCGGCTATATTTAGAAGCGCCAGCAGGAAAAAACATAAGGTATATATTTTTTTCATCTTTGATCGTGTTTATTTACATTACCAAGGGTTAGGAATAAACCGCCACATGTCATAAAAAGGTGAAGTACCGCTACGGCCTGTTACCACATAAGCTGCTCCGTCATGAACAAAAGAAACGGCCTGATGTCTCGCCGAACCTCCAAACGTCTGATGTTCTTCCCAGTAATCCCCTGACACGACGTATCTCCATGTGGACGTGGTTGGTGAACCGTTATTTGCTGACAACCCACCCGATATATAAGCATGTCCATTTAGAACAAATACTGCCGGACTTAGTCTAGTCAAATTATAGGTATAATCATCATCACGACCGGAAAGATCTTCTTTCGGTGTCCATGACGTCCCATCAAAGGAATAGAATGTGGATACGTTCTGGTTATTACTAGTCCCACCGCCAAGATAAACCAAATCGTTCAGCACAAAAGTGAAAGCGAACGAGCGCTTATTAGGTGTACTTGCAATTTTCGTCCAGGTTCCTCCATTAACATCCGGCGTATAACTATAAAAATCATTAAAATCCTGTCCATCTATATCTTTTCCGGTACCTACATAACCGACATCCCTCAATGTAAATGCGACCGCACCGTAACGTGCTTCGCCGGCAAAGTCTGTAACCTGTGCCCATTTATCTTCCACAGGATCATACGCATAAAAGTCCTTGAACATCACGTTGGAATTCGTTCCCAATCCCACATATCCCTTTCCGTTCATTACAAAAGATACAGCGTTGTTACGCGCCGAACCAGGGAAGTCTGCCACACGGGTCCAATTTTGCTGCGTAGGGTTAAAACGCCAAGTATCCACAAATCTATTTGAACTTGTGCCGTAACCGGTAGTTAGATACGTATAACCATCTATGGTAAAACTGGCAGCGCCACTTCTTGGAAGCCCCTCAAAATCTGCTCCTTTTGTCCATTCATCAGGATCATCATCGTCATCAGACGAACATGCCGCACCGGCAAATAACACAACAGTTAGTAAAAGTAATTTAATTAACCAATTCATATTTATTTAGTTTTTAGAATTTTACGTAAAATAATTGCAATTTAATAGCAGGTTTACCATCCCTTACAGCGATTTTCAAATGATCAACAGCGGATAGGAGGCTCGTCGTTGGCAAGGAAAGCAAGAGACTTTCCGCTTCATCATCTACTGTATACCGCAGTTCATTCATGTAACCTGTAAGATCAAACACATATTGCCCGTTTGCTGCACCTCCGGATTGACTACCAACCTGGTAATAGGCTGTCTGCGTATCGCTCTGAAAGCTATTGGGTAAGATGGCAACCGGCGTACCGTATCGATTTGCCCGCATGAGTATAAGCGCATTAGGCGGTGGGAAAATAGATTCTTTTGACTGATCTGTTTCGATAATAAGCTGAGCCTTACTTACCGCCGTTATATCATCGTTAACAAATAGTCTCGCAGAAGGAAACCTTAAACGCGTAACTACCCCAGTAATCCCCTGTACATAAGTACGGTTCCCTGTCAATGAAGACGTAATATTGTTGTTTTGATCAGATAAATCAGTCAACGGCGTTCCTTGCCTATCCGTTATAATATGATTAAATTGGTGGGTACTCGCCCCAATAGGAAAGCTGATTACCCCTTCCTCCCGCATGCCGTCACTTTGTCTTTCGTGGGAATAATGAACTTCAAATACAATGGAGTCTCTAAATCCTAAAACTACGCCTTCGCTCTCATCGGCTGGCACCAATACCATTCCTTTCAGAAAATTGACAAAATCATCGTTCACCGTCAACCTCGTATCTTCGTTCACCGCCATATCGAACAGCGTCTGCCCCAGTTCGTCATTTAATTTCATCGTTACGACAGTATCTTCCGGGGTATTCGGGCGAGGCCGAAAGGATACCGAGCCCAGTGATCCGCTATCATACGCAAATTCACGATTGGCTAATAAAGTCGTACCACCACTCGCAAATACCGGATATTCATCGTCTTCCAATGCGATCGGAAATTCGTAAGGCTCTATATCTTCGATAACGCGATGCAAATTTAGCCGAATATATTTCGTGGTATCACCATAAGAATAACCGTTATAAAAAAACCTTACAGATAAGGAATCATAACGTGAATTTTCCGGCAGGCTGCTTAAAGCTAGCTGCTCGTTTGATAACCTAAAGTATGACCGCGATTCCATGCGACCAAAATCCTCGTCGTGTATACGACCAACCAATAATAAACCTTGACCAGTGGTAGGCAATGGATCTAAGAGGAAAGTACTCGCTTCAACCGTCAATGTATCGGCCGCATTAACACCGACTGATTCGTTCGAAAGTCCGATATTCAGTCCATCACCTTTGCAAGCATTAAAAAACTGTACGACAACCAAAATAAGTATCCAAATACTATAGTTATAAACTTCTCTAAGACCGCTCATATTATACTGATTCATCTCTGCTACAAAACTGTAGATATTTAATGTTAACAAAGGTTTCATAGGGTTAAATATGGTTAAATCGAAATACCGAAAGAATCACATCAGAACAAAGACATTAAACATTAACTATCAATAAATTAACACAAAAAATAAACTATAAACAAGCTGTTATGCATGCGATATATAGGGATGATAGCATTAGCACATTCTAAACTTTTTTGTTTTTTTACAACAGAAATGAAGAGCGTGGAATGTCCGGAAGAAAAAACGAGGGGTCGACAACATAACCTATAAATATGGAGTGGCATAATGAAACACAGGCTTAGATTATTATTTATCCCACTGATGGCATCGGGAACCGGCATTGTATTGCTCCTAAGTTCGTGGCTATATGGTAGCTATAATCAATACATCGAAAATACGGCTTCTACTGCAGAAAGGCAGTTGTTTGACGCTATCCAGGAGTATGTACAAGCGGCATATCATGAAGACAAACAGATTATTAATAAACCTACGTTTCTTTTTGAGAAAGCATTACACGAAGAACTCATTAAAACGTATCCGAACGTATCTGCAGATTCGCTTTCTGAAATCATGGAAAGAATAAAAGACAAGATACTTCCGTCTGAAATTCAACACGATAAACAGCAGAATAGATCAATGCATTTGCCACCAGAATCCAGGAGAACCGCTTTTCCTAAAGGAGATATGCGCATGCCTCCCCGTCCTCATCAACTTCTCCCCGGATTCCTGTTCAGCCACGTGAATTTCGATAGCACATCCTATAACATTTTATATGATCGGTTGCGTGGATTACTAAACGAAAACGATTTGAAGATAAATTTTGAACTTGCCATTTTATCTGCAAAAGATGGAAAGTTTATAACGAAAGATGGCAGGATAATATTGCCTGCAGCCGTTAGAACACCCGTAAGATCCCTTTCGGGCACTATCCTGACCACACGCCCCTTACTCATTGATGCCCAACAGCACCAATTTATTACACTGACCCTAACATTGCCATGGCGGCAGGCTATATACAGCTTGAGTTGGCAGTTAAGCCTTGCAGTTATTTTAGTACTCACGATCCTGGGATGTTTTGTGTATCTATTCCGAACTATTTTTAAACAAGATAAACTAGCGGAACTTAGAAAAGCATTTGTCAACCAAATGACTCATGAATTAAGGACACCCGTATCTACCGTTTATGCAGCCGTCCAAGCATTGCAAAACTTCACCGAAAAAGAGGATATCGAAAAACGAGCTATGTTTCAGTCCATTGCGCGGGAAGAGCTGGAACATTTATCCGATATGATTGATAACGTGTTGCAAGTCGCTGAGGACGATCATACGACCAGAAAGCAATTACATTACGAACATATCAATATAGAGCAACTCATTTCCAAATGCATCACGCGGGTTAGCGTAGGGAGCTCGATGCAGGACATTCAATTTGATTATGAAAATTTTGTCACGGGACTTCTATACGCTGATAAACTCCATCTGGGTAACGTTATCACCAACCTGTTTGACAACGCTATCAAATATGGCGCAAAAATTATAAAAGTTACTACCCAGGACGTCCGAGGAGGAGAATTTATAGCGATCACCGTTTCAGACGATGGAATCGGAATACCTGACACATACCATGAACTTATATTCGATCCCTTTTTCAGAGTACCGCGAGACGATAATCAACGGGGATTTGGATTAGGGCTAGCTTATGTTAAACAGATTGTCCGGCAACATAAAGGCACGATAAAACTAAAGAGCAAAAAAAATAGCGGAACCACTTTTATTATCAAAATTCCAAAAAACTACCACTTATGATCGACGTCTTACTTGTTGAGGATGAAATTAAACTTGCACAAATCATCATGTTGAGTTTAGAAATAAAAGAGTTTAATGTTCGGTTTGCGTCGACAGCTACCGATGCATTAGATTTATTTCATAAAAAAAAGCCGGATATCATTGTTTTAGATGTCATGATGCCTGGTATGAACGGATTTGCCCTAACTTCAAAAATAAGGGAAGAGGATAATGCTACGCCGATCCTATTTTTGACCGCCTTGACGTCGACCGATGATTTGCTCAACGGTTATAAAGTCGGGGGCAACGATTATCTAAAAAAACCATTTGTTATGGAAGAATTGGTTGCGCGGATTGGCGCGTTAGCTAACATGAAAATGAGAAATATAGCTGCGGATTGCACGAACATCGGCAAGTATGTACTGAATACGAGGCGACAAACACTGCATTTTGGGAATGAAACAATCGACCTATCGTACCGGCAAAGTGTATTGCTCAAAATGCTTTACGAACATCGGAATACCGTGCTTGATCGGGATGTCGTTATAAAAGAGCTCTGGAGTAAAAAACCGGCTAGCCCCAGCCGCAGTCTAGACGTTTTGATATGTCGGCTAAGAAAGAATCTTATAAAAGATCCCCACATACAAATTAAAAATATCAGGGGAATTGGATATAAAATGATGCTATAATCTTCCGCTTTTATATAAGTGTTCATTTGGATCCGATAATAATTGCATGTCAAAGCAAATTTATCTAAGTTTAAATAAAAAACGATGAAGATCCTTTCTACCTCAGCTATGTACAAATGGGAACAAGCCACTATAACGAGCCAAAATCTTGTACCTGCTGACTTAATGGAACGTGCTGCGGGCGCGTTATTTCAAGCGATACAACAATATATTGGCGAACGGCAGGCTTCTTTTTTAATCTTATGTGGTTTCGGTAATAACGGTGGAGACGGATTAGCTGTTGGGAGGATGTTACACGCCGCAGGACATGCCGTTAAAATCTATCTACTTAAACATACATCTTACAGCGCCGAAAGCCAAATCAACCAAGAACGTCTGCGCGAGATCGGCATACCTATTTTTACATTAACAACGGAAAGCCAGCTGGAATTTCCAAAAAAAAGTATAATTATCGATGCTTTATTCGGATACGGTTTGTCCCGTCAGCTGGATAATAGTTGGGAAGAACTTATTAATCAAATCAACACTGCCTCCAATCCTGTTTTATCCGTCGATATCCCTTCGGGACTCTATGCAAATAAGCCTACACCCCTAGAAGCACCGATTATACAAGCAGATATAACATATACTTTTGCCTGTCCCAAACTTAGCCTCTTGTTTCCAAAATATGCCGCGTTTACAGGTAATTTTCAAATATTAGACATTGGTTTAGACAAAAACATATTAGACACGTTACCAACGACTTACCAATATACACAAAAAGAATGCATTCAGCTATTAATACATCCGCTAAAAAAGTTCTCCCATAAGGGGACTTATGGTCATACTTACATCGTTGGAGGACGCTATGGTAGTATCGGAGCTATTATTTTAGCAAGCAAAGCGGCATTAAAAGCAGGGTGCGGATTGGTAACAACCTATATTCCCGCCTGCGGTTATTCCATATTGCAGAGTGCTTTTCCCGAAGCGCAGGTACAAACAGACCCTCTCGAAACCCATATCAGCTTGTTTCCGGAACAACTTGCGGATTATAGCGCCATCGGTATGGGTATGGGCATGGGAACACATCAAGATACGGAAAACGCTTTACGTCAACTATTTGAGCGATTTAAATTAATGTCCGAAACACCCGCTTTACTATTCGATGCAGATGCTATAAATATCTTAGCAAAAAATCCTGACTGGCATACCCTCCTCCCATCGAATAGTATTTTGACTCCCCACCCCAAAGAATTGGAGCGTCTAATTGGTTCATGGGAGGATGACTTTGAAAAAATCGAAAAAGTTCGTGATTGGACCATTCGTTATCAACAGATTGTTGTCGTAAAAGGTGCAAATAGTGCTATTGTTTTACCAGACGGCAGCGTACATTTTAATTCTACAGGTAACCCGGGAATGGCTACCGCCGGTAGCGGCGATGTCCTTTCTGGTATTATTGCCTCTTTACTGGCACAACGCTATGCTCCTACAGAAGCCGCCCTGTTAGGTGTATACCTACACGGTCTGGCCGGCGACATTGCCGCAATGTCTATCCATGAAAAAAGTATTACAGCTAGTGACATTGTCGCCCATTTATCGGGTGCTTGGCAACATATTTCTTGTGAACCATGATTTGTGACTTGTGGCTCATGGTGTGTAATTTTCTTAAAATCTTTATCTTTGGAATTCACAAATCCCACTTATCATTGATGAAACTAAACATGCAATACGCTTTATTTCTCCTTCTATTTTTTATTGCCAACGACGGAGCGAAAGCACAGTTAATGAAAGCAAAAGAAATATTTACCAAAGCAGATTCCCTTCGTGGCACACTAACACCTTTTCGGACATGTTATGATATCAAATATTATCATCTAGATGTTAAAGTAGACATAAACAATCGCTTTATATCAGGAAGCAATTTCTTTAGATTTGAATCTGTTGAAGATTTTAAAAGACTACAATTTGATCTTTTTGAAAACCTCTCGGTAGACCGTGTAGAGTACCAAGGGAAAGAACTACCTTTTGAGCGGTCTTACAACGCTGTTTTCATCGACTTTCCAAATATCATCCAGAAAGGAAAGATCGACTCTTTCAAAGTCTATTATTCGGGCACTCCTATTGCCGCTACCCGTGCTCCATGGGATGGCGGTTTTGACTGGAAAAAAGACAGCAAAGGAAAACCATGGGTAGCTACTTCCTGCCAAGGTTTAGGTGCTAGCGTATGGTGGCCTAATAAAGATCACCAATCAGACGAAGTAGATAGTATGTTAATTTCCGTTGCCGTTCCAAACGAAGTAATAAATGTCTCCAATGGTAGGTTGGTAAAGATCGAAAAGTTAGATAAACATTACACCAAATATCATTGGAAAGTGCGCAATCCGATAAATAACTACAACGTTGCATTGAATATTGGAGATTACGCCCATGTTACAGAGACTTATGCCGGAGAAAGAGGACCACTTTCTATCGACTACTATGTACTGAAGGAAAACCAAAACAAGATCAAGCATTTACAAAGAAATGCTAAAGAAACGCTAGAAGCTTTCGAGTATTGGTTTGGACCTTATCCATTTTATGAAGATGGTTATAAATTGGTAGAAACGGCACATCTGGGTATGGAGCATCAAAGTGCCATTGCCTATGGCAATAAATTCCAAAACGGGTATCTGGGTGAAGATAGCTCAGATACGGGCTGGGGTTTAAAATGGGATTTCATTATCGTTCATGAATCCGGTCATGAATGGTTTGGTAACAACATAACAGCAAAGGACCTGGCCGACATGTGGATACACGAGAGTTTCACCAATTATTCCGAAGCACTTTTTATTGATTATCACTATGGAAAAGAGGCTAGTCAAGCTTACATAAACGGTAACCGGCAAGGCATTTCGAATGATAAACCGTTGCAGGGTCCTTATGGTGTTAATCAAGAAGGTTCCGGTGATATGTATCTTAAAGGCGGTGTGTTACATAACATGATTCGAACCATCATTGACGATGATGATGCCTGGCGTTCTATTCTTCGCGGACTGAACAATAAATTTTACCATCAAACGGTAGATTATAAAGATATTTTAACCTATCTGAATAGCGAATCGGACATCAACTTTACAAAAGTATTTGAACAATATGTTCAGCATAAAAGCATCCCGGTATTGGAAATCATACAGCGAAATAACGGCAACCTTTTCTGTCGGTGGATCGCTGAAACGCCGGACTTTAAAATGCCTGTCCATATCGGAAAAAAAGGACAGCCCAAAACACGTTATGAGATCAGTTCTACCTTCCAGACCTTACCCATAAAAGCCGATAGCATAGACGAGTTGGAAATTGATACATTTAATTATTATATAGGGGTGTTGGGGTTGTAGATAAAACCATTTTTTTTACTTAGGTTTGCATTTAAATTTGAAAACAAGATAATATATACTTCATGGGGTTATTTAACTGGTTTACGCAAGAAGTTGCTATCGATTTAGGGACAGCAAACACCCTAATTATACATAATGACAAAGTAGTAGTGGACGAACCTTCTATCGTTGCTTTTGACCGTACCACCAACAAGGTGATTGCTATCGGGAGACAAGCAATGCAGATGGAGGGAAAAACCCACGACAATATAAAAACAGTAAGACCATTGCGCGATGGTGTAATAGCGGATTTCACAGCTGCTGAACATTTGATCCGCGGGATGGTAAAGTTAGTGAACAAAGGCAAGTCTTGGTTTTTTCCTTCACTGAGAATGGTAGTTTGTATTCCTTCAGGCATTACGGAAGTAGAAAAACGCGCCGTCCGCGATTCAGCTGAAATTGCAGGGGCTAAAGAGGTCTACTTGATTCATGAACCGATGGCTGCGGCCGTTGGTATAGGGATTGATGTTGAAGAGCCGGTCGGCAACATGATCATCGATATTGGTGGCGGTACCACAGAAATTGCTGTTATTGCCCTTTCTGGTATTGTTTGCGACCAATCTATCCGCGTAGCGGGAGACAATTTTGATTCCGACATTGTACAATATATCCGCCGTCAACATAATATCATGATCGGAGAACGCACAGCGGAAAAAATCAAAATCGAAGTGGGCGCAGCTCTTCCGGAACTTACTGATCCTCCAGCAGATTTCGCGGTACAAGGTCGGGACCTCATGACGGGGATCCCGAAGCAGATTACCGTATCGTACACGGAGATAGCACACTGTCTGGATAAATCAATTTCGAAAATCGAGGAAGCGATCTTAAAAGCATTAGAAATCACACCTCCCGAATTATCAGCAGATATATATCAAACCGGTATATACCTCACAGGAGGAGGTGCGTTATTACGGGGCTTAGACAAACGTATACAGGCAAAAACAAAACTTCCAGTGCATGTTGCAGAGGATCCGCTGCGCGCTGTAGTTAGAGGTACAGGTATAGCACTGAAAAACATTGGAAGATTTAAATTTTTAATGCAGTAGAAGCATTATAACTCATTGAGGTTGAATTGTATTTAAAACTATAGCCTGTGTCATACTGAGGTCTACCGAAGTATATCAACACTTGTTTATAACACATGTTGTAGATACTTCACAGCGTTTTCTACCTCTTGTTGACAGCTAAATAATAGAAACCAAAACACATGAGAAACCTTTGGCTATTTCTGGTTAGATATAATGCTATATTTTGGTTTATTCTCTTTTTTGTAATATCCATTATCTTAGTTGTGCGTAACAACAATTTCCAACGATCTTCTTTTATCAATTCATCTCATGTTATCATTGGTTCATATTATGAACAAGTGAACTCCTGGAAAAGTTACCTCTCCTTAAATGAAACGAATGAGGAATTGGCTGCTGAAAATGTGTTGTTGAGGCAACAGATCCAAAATCTCCTCCAGGCTGATACTTCTGCAGACACGGTTCATATTGTAGATTCCATCGAACAGGGACGATATGCTTTTATTGTAGCGAATGTTGCCAACAATAGTATCCATAGAAAGAATAATTACCTCACGCTCGACAAGGGATCTGCTGATGGTATAGAGAAAGGTATGGGTGTTATCACCTCCAATGGGGTGGTCGGCGTGGTGCTTCAAACCTCTCCTCATTTCAGTTCTGTTCAGTCGTTATTGCATCCCGACACTAGAATTTCTGTTACGTTGGATAGCTCCGAAGTAATCGGCTCATTGGTCTGGGGAAGCAGCATAGATCCCCGTTACGGAATGGTAAGAGATATCCCGAATCACGTTCAGGTTAAGAAAGGCGAAAAAGTATATACTTCTGGGTTTTCTTTATTTCCGGCAGGCATCCAGGTGGGAAAAATCGTAGAAACAGGCATAACATCTGGAGAGAGCTTTTTAGATTTAAAGATAGAGCTATCTACAAATTTCAGCAATTTACATCATGTATATGTGGTAAAAGATTTATTAATTAAAGAAAAAGAAGAATTAGAAGCTGACAGCCAAGACAATGGGTAGAGTAATCATCATAAATATTGTCCGATTTATTATCATGGTATTGTTACAGGTAGCCTTATTTAAAAATATCGGCTACTACAACGTAGCGACCACTTATCCATATATCTTTTTCATCTTTCTTTTGCCAATAGGATTACCAAATTTATTACTGTTTCTAATTTCCTTTTTAACGGGATTAACCATAGATGCTTTTTACGATTCCGTTGGCGTACATGCTGCAGCATGCGTGGGATTAGCGCTATTTCGCATATTTTTCCATAAGATTACCATAGAAGTCGAACTGAAAGAGTCTTTTAACACACCTTCCTTAGGGATAATGGGCACTAAATGGTTCCTATCCTACGTATTTTTTGGTACATTTGTGCATCATTTCTTTCTTTTTCTTATAGAAACGTTTACGTTCTCTAATTTTCTATATACACTGGCAAGTACTATTTTAAGTAGTATATTTACAACTTGTATCATCCTATTGATGAGTCTGCTGGTCTATAAAAGAAAGTCACGCATTGGTAGCATTTAAATAAGGGCTTTACGTTCATGAATAGTTTTTTCGCTCGTAAATTTGTTATTCAGGGAATTTTTATCACTATAGCGATTGTTATAGTAGCTCGCCTGTTCTATATTCAAGTTATTGACAAAACTTACTTATTGTCAGCTAATAACAATGTATTACGTAAAGTAGTAGTATATCCTGCAAGAGGTGTGGTTTATGACCGAAACGGAAAAGTTCTGGTACAAAACGAACCGGTGTACGATTTGCTGGTGACCCCTATTGAAGCAAAAGAAATTGACACGGCACTTTTATGTCAGTTGATCGACATCGACCGCGAGGGATTCCAAACAAGAATGGATAAAGCTCGTACACATTCACCTTACCGTCCTTCCATATTTGAAAAACAGTTATCTGCAGCAACCTATGCACAGTTGCAAGAGCACTTATACAAATTCCGCGGATTCTATGTACAGAACCGGACAGTTAGAAGTTATCCGGACAGCATTGCACCACAACTTTTAGGATATATCCAAGAGGTAAATGACAAAGATATTGAACGATCCGAAGGCTTTTATCGTCCGGGCGATTATATTGGTGCGACTGGTATTGAGCGTTCTTACGAAGAACTTCTACGTGGACAGCGAGGTGTAAAAAATCAGATGGTAGATGCGCTCAATAGGCCAAAAGGCTCTTTTATGGAGGGTAAGTACGACACGCTTGCAGTGGCAGGAGATGGTTTGGTTTCGACTATTGACCACGATCTACAAATACTGGCGGAAAAGCTCATGAAAAACAAAATGGGCTCCGTTGTCGCCATTGAACCGGCTACTGGAGAAATCTTAACTTTTGTCAGTGCGCCATCCTACGATCCGAACATGATGGTGGGAAGACAACGTGGCAACAACTACATGAAACTCTTACGGGACGAGACTCGCCCCATGTTTATCCGTCCCATTCAAGCCTCCTATCCTCCCGGATCGGTTTTTAAGGTCGTTGCTGCACTAACGGCACAACAAGCGGGTGTTATCGACGAAAAAACAGTATTTTATTGCCCTGGAGGATATCGTTACGGAGGAGGAAGGGCGATTATGCGATGTACTCACGTAGACGGCGCTACCAGTCTGGTAAAGTCAATACAGACATCCTGCAATACATACTACGGATACACGTACGCACGGATGATCGACTCTCGGGGCATGTCCGGCCCGAAGGCTTACGACCTTTGGCGTGAAGCATTGGGTAAATTTGGTCTAGGTCATACATTGGGCATAGACCTCCCGGGTGAAAAACCAGGTTTAATACCTACTTCCGATTTTTACACCAAGCGTTATGGCAATGATAAATGGCGTTCCAGTTTTAACATTTCCTTATCCATCGGGCAAGGTGAGATGGGCATTACCCCGCTGCAAATGGCTAACATTATGGCTATCGTCGCTAACCGTGGTTTTTATTACCGTCCGCATCTCGTTAAGGCAATTGGTGAAAAAGGAATCGTAAAAGATGAATTTAAGGAAAAAATAAGTGCCGGCGTAGAGGCTAAATACTATGAGCCTGTTATCGAAGGAATGCGTCGCGCTGTGAATGTTCCGGGTGGAACAGGATACCGGGTGCGCGTTCCGGGTGTGGAAATGTGTGGAAAGACGGGAACCGTGCAAAATCCACATGGTGAAAACCATGCGGTATTTTTTGCTTTTGCTCCGCGTGAAAACCCTAAAATAGCCATTGCGGTGTTTGTAGAAAATGCCGGGTATGGTGGCGTATGGGCAGGTCCCATTGCCAATATGCTCGTCGAAAAATACCTCAAGGATACGATCTCTTTGCCCAAATACGAGCAAGACCGCATCTTTAATGCCAATTTCCTTCCTAAACCGAAGACTAAAAAGGAAGAGGAATTGAACAAAAGTACCTCAAACAGTAAGAAGCAAACAAGACAACCTGGTACATCAGGAACGCAGGCTACAGAACCGAGACGTGAGCTTTTTGTACATCACAGTCAGATAAGAAAGGGACATCAGTAAAATGAGAGAGAAAAGTTTTTTTGGCCGTATCGATTGGTTCACTATTCTATTGTGGTTCGCTCTTTGCTTAATTGGATGGTTTAATATTTATGCCGCCGTTTACGATCCGGAACAGCCCAGTATTTTTAGTATGGCGACAAACTATGGTAAACAATCTATTTACATTTTCACTGCCCTGATTATTGGATTCAGCATTTTGATTATTGATGCCAAGTTTTTTATTTCGACGTCTCCATTAATCTATATTGTGGTTATTTTATTGTTGATCTTGGTATTGATTATCGGTCGGAATGTCGGCGGGAATCAAGCATGGATACCGCTGGGTAGCTTCCGCTTACAACCTTCCGAGTTTGGTAAATTGGCCACATGTTTACTTCTAGCGTCCTATCTTAGCTCTCAAACAAATAAAAATCCGAATATCAAAACACTCCTTATAGGTGCGTTGATTGTTCTCCTACCTGTCGCATTGGTCATGCTCCAACCCGACACAGGTTCTGCTCTGGCTTTCTTCGCCTTGATTTTTGTCTTTTATCGCGAAGGTTACGTCGGAAACACACTCTTGCTGTTAGGTGGATTAGCTATTCTGTTGTTCATATCTGCACTTCTGGTCAATCAATGGGTGATTATTGGCATCTTGGCACTAATTGCGGGATTGCTGATCTACTCGCTACGAAAAAAAAGAAAATATATTATCAACGTCGGCATACTCTTTCTTGCATGTAGCATATATGTACTTTGTGTAGACTATGCTTATGAACATGTTTTACAATCACATCAACGTAATCGAATTGATGTTATTTTAGGAAAAATGCACGATCCCCGTGGAGAAGGATACAATCTCAATCAGTCCAAGATAGCCATCGGTTCGGGACAGCTGCTGGGCAAGGGTTTTCTACAAGGGACACAAACTAAATACAAATTCGTTCCAGAACAAAGTACCGATTTTATTTTCTGTACCATCGGAGAAGAATGGGGATTTGTAGGCTCTACCGTACTTATAGCCATCTATCTTACATTGTTGCTTCGTTTAGTAAACATCGCGGAGCGCCAACGAACGGCTTTTGCACGCATTTATGCCTACGGCGTAGCCTCTATTCTATTTTTCCATTTCTTTATCAATATCGGCATGACGATCGGTATAGTCCCCGTTATCGGTATTCCACTACCCTTCATCAGTTACGGAGGTTCTTCTTTATGGAGTTTTACTATTCTCTTATTTATCCTATTGCGATTTGATTCAAGTCGTAAAGGGTTAAACGGGTAATCGTAAAAAAGCCGATTGCGCTCGATCCATTTATGCTATACAATGGGCTAGCTTCTATTTCTTAAATAAATTCGATAACTTTAACGAACGGTACAGCAAAGCACGATATGATAAAAACAATTGTTAAAGAACACCCATTAAAAGATATCACACTCGATTTTGATGACGAAATTACTCCACCTCCATTTGAGCAGGAAGCGTTACGATCCTATTATGAGGCACATGATAAAACTTGGGAAATCAAAGAGCACGTATCGAAAATAGAAGCCGAATTAAAAGATGTAGATGACACCATTGAAGACTTATCATTTCGACGTTTAGGCATTGAACAGGAGCTGGAAATACTAGAAGATTGGCTTGGTGTTACAGAATTGGAGGATAAAGAACTTTTTGACGGTGAAATCACCATTGATATCGGTACCTTTTTTATTACCTGCGATAAACACAACGTGGATATACAAAATCTCTATGAAAAAGTGGTCGACCTGACGGGGATATATAACCGTGATATAGAAAATATATACGAAGATGATGCAGTAATCGAACCTAAATATTTCAATGCACTCGACGAGGTCTACCCTCGCTATGAGGAGGTATCCGTCCATACGGTATCGTTAGATGATGATCATCAAGCGTTTCTAGAGGAATACGGCAAAGTAGAAGAACTTTTCTTTCATTACACTGAGTTAGCGAGAGAGATATTTGACAAATACAAAAACCTAGTTGAAACAACTCAAGTTGTCTATCGTCGGGTCGAGGTAATAGATCAATTAATAAGAGATAAATTAAAAAGAGAAGGGAAGTAATCAAACCTAGTTAAATCCTTTCCAGCACAAACCGTATAGCCTTGTCTATAACCTCTTTAGGATTATCCAAAAAAGCATCGTGTAGTCTACTTGCAAGAATAGCGTTAATAGAAAGCGCATGGTGTCCAAACATATTTGCTAAAGCATAAACACCTGCCGTTTCCATTTCCAGATTCGTAATAGATCTTCCTTGTAGCTGAAATGCGTTTGCTTTTCGTATAAGATCAGGATACGCATTTCTTGTTCTCATTGACCGGCCTTGCCCATAAAATCCCGGTGTGGTCATTGTTATACCTTTTGGAAGATCCCGAGCTATGCGATTGATCAGCCTTTTACTTGCACTGCCAACATAAGGGGTACAGCCCAATGTGCCAAAATGGTTCATCACGGCATGTTGGATAACTTTTTCTTCTTCCGAATAATTTTTCACATAATACTGCATCAACGCGTCAAGGCCTATCGCATATTCGCTAGCCAAGATAGTCCCCATCCGAATATCACCTTGTATCGAACCGGAGGTTCCGATACGGATAATGTCCAGACTGATTAATTGTTCTTTTAACGTACGTGTTTCAAAGTCAATATTGACCAATGCATCAATTTCATTGAAAACGATATCAATATTATCCGTACCAATCCCGGACGAGATAACAGAGATACGCTTATTTCGCAACACACCTGTATGGGTAATAAATTCACGCTTACCTTTTTTTACATCGATTCGGTCAAAATAACGAGATACTTCTCCCACTCTATCGGGATCGCCCACTAAAACAATAGTGGGTGCCAAATCCTCTGGCAACAGATTAAGGTGATAAATACTTCCGTCGGCATTAAGTATTAGTTCTGAATCAGTTATCATAAAGTATGAAGATATGCATATTGAACACCATCTAACTTGTCGAGTTTCTGGACAACTTGGTTAACTAGTAACTTCCTCACTTCAACATCCATAGAACAGTTGTTATCGAACTCTTGTTTTAAGATAGGCAAATTTTCTTCCTTAACCAAACGCATAACATCATTCATCTGCAAATAATCAAAAGTAATGCGATAAACATCGTTAACTGTTTTCTCCACAATTTCAGCAGCATCCAACGCTTCTTGTGTAGCTGTTTTATAAGCGTTTATCAATCCCGGAACGCCCAATAATGTACCGCCGAAATAACGTACCACCACAACCAATACATTCGTGACATCCTTCGATAACAAGGTGTTTAAAATGGGACGACCTGCGGTTCCCGATGGTTCTCCATCATCGTTCAATCGAAAAATAGAACGATCTGGCGTTAAGCGGTACGCCCAGCAATGATGGCGTGCCTTGGGGTGTAGCGCCTTTAATTCAGCAATGATATCTTTTAGTGTATCTTCATTTTTAAAAGGGTAAGCATAAGCAATGAACTTGCTACCTCTATCCCTAAACAATCCTTCACTTGGCTTTTCAATGGTTAAATATGTATCTTCAAACAAACTCACAGATATGCAATGATTAAAACGGAAATAACAGCTAATAATAACCCTATCTTGTTCAATCGTGTCAGACGTTCACCAAAAAAACCGACACCAACAATCGCTCCTAACAAAATAACACCAATGTTCATCCCAGTAAAGACGACAGACGGACTGTTCGATAATGCTTGATGGGCCTTCATGTAAAACAAGATATTACCAAAGTTAAACAATCCCAAAAGGATTCCCCAAATGACAGACTTAAATTGTATACGTTCTTTCTTGATTGCAATGCGGTAAGTGAGTAAAAGAAAAGAAACGACGATAGCCAAAATAAATATCAGCAACATGGAGTAAGCATAAGGGACTTGTCTATAAAGTGCTACCTTTTTGAATAAAATATCAATAATCCCCATTCCAAAAAAAACCGCCACCGCATAACCCCACGTTCCCTTGCGTTTAACTATACCACCTTTTTTCCATCCAATGGAGCATAGGATAGCCGCAATCCCCACTGCTATACCCACCAATTTGGACACACCTATAGTTTCATGAAAAATAAAAAATGAAGCTAACAATGGGATAAACAACGAAAGACGTTGTGCAATTTCCGTTTTGACTATACCACTGTATTGAATAGCGTACGCAATGCATAAAAATATCAATGGTAGAAGTACCGCTAACGACAAATATAATCCCCATGGTAATGTACTTAACACAACCGTAGTCGCCCCCGGCTTTAAAAACAATAAAGTCGCCAATGCCGCCACGGGATAGTTCCAAACAATTAAATGGAGATGCTGTATCCCACGCTGTTTAGCCAGTTTAATAACAATCGACACCGTGACACTGCAAATAACGCTAATGAGTACGTATAACATAGAAAAAACAAAGGAATGAAATTATGTATTCTTCTCCAAACCGGACTAGATCTCAAATATAAACCGGCACCCTAGCCTCATTAAGAGCAGCTTATTTTCAATAATACACATCAATTTACACTTAATAATATATTAAAATAAACCTATTTTCTACACAAAAAAATAGATATAAAATATCGTAAAAAACACAATAAAAACTAAATAATTTCATATAAATTTACAGCAAAAAAAAGACACAATATATTACACAACAAATACTTATAAAGAAAACAACAACGTAAAAATAAACATAAAAAATATCATTCTTTTCAATAAAAAAGAATAAAAATTTTAACTAAAAAATACTTATTTTTTATATCAAATTCGCAGTAAAAAAGCATTTATTTTTAAATTTATTTTGCATATATAAAATAATAATTCTACTTTTGGATTGTAGAATTTGAGACATGATGATACACAACACATACTTTTATTTTGGCAACTTTTACTTTAAAACGTAAAGCCGGGATTTTATGTGTTTGTGTGAATAGACAAAAAGTCCCGGATGATGTTCGGGACTTTTTTTGTAGGACGAGCTCATTGATATCTGAAACACTTAACTCATCAATATAATAATTGGATGAAAACAAAAATTGCAATACAGGGCGTTAAAGCCTCCTTTCACGAAGAAGCCGCTCATAAATATTTCGGCGATGAGGATATCGAAATTTTGGAGTGCGAATCTTTCAAAAAGACCTGTGAGATGCTTAAACATGGCAAAGCGGATTATGTCGTTATGGCCATAGAAAATGCTATTGCGGGCAGCATTTTGCCTAATTACAATCTACTTCGTGATTATAAATTTCACATCATTGGCGAAGTACACTTAAATATACAACAAAACTTGCTGGCATTACCTGGCGCAAAACTTTCAGATATAAAATTCGTTGAATCACACCCGATTGCTATCCGTCAATGCGATGAATTTTTAAGTGAACATCCGGATTGGACAATAAAGGAGGGCATGGATACTGCCGCTTGCGCCAAAAGCATTATCGAAAATAAGCTCACCAATACCGCGGCAATTGCCAGTATAGCAGCAGCCGAACTATATGGCTTAGAAATTCTGGAAAAAAGAATAGAAACCAATAAGAAAAATGCGACACGTTTCTTGATCTTATCAAACGAGATTATCGAGCAAAAAAATGCAAACAAGGCTTCCCTATCTTTTCAAACAGGAAACGCCGTAGGCGCTTTAGCCAATGTATTACAATGTTTCGCGGAACAAAACGTGAATCTGAGCAAAATCCAATCTATGCCTGTAATTGGCCGTCGAAACGAATATGATTTCTATGTAGATGTGGAATGGAAAAAGCAAAGTGACTACGATGCAGCTATCCGCAAAGTACTGAAACACACCATAAATTTCACCATTATGGGGGAGTATGTAAAAAACGAAAAAGTGTGATCGAAAGTGAGAGATGAATTAACAACTTAACGAATTAACAAATAGAACATGAAACATACATTAGACATCGTTCCTTTAAAATCTTGGATAGATACAGGCGATAAACCGTTAATCATTGCAGGGCCGTGCAGTGCGGAGACAGAAGAACAAGTAGTCTCTACCGCTCATTTATTGGCAAACACAGGGAAAGTAAACGTGTTACGGGCAGGAATCTGGAAACCCCGTACCCGCCCAGGCGAGTTCGAAGGAATAGGGAGCGTAGGTTTGGAATGGCTAAAAAGAGCCAAAGCAGAAACCGGTTTACTGACCGCAACAGAAGTAGCTACCGCTAAACATGTCGAAGAAGCGTTGGCTGCTGGTGTAGACATCCTATGGGTGGGCGCACGCTCTACAGCAAATCCATTCACGGTACAGGAAATTGCCGATGCTTTACAAGGCGTTGACGTACCGGTATTAGTTAAAAATCCGGTTAACCCGGACCTTTCTTTATGGATTGGCGCATTAGAACGTATCAACCGTGCCGGTATTAAAAAGTTGGGTGCTATCCACCGTGGATTCTCGTCTTTCGAGAAAACTGCTTTCCGTAACGAACCAATGTGGGATTTAGCCGTCCAGTTGAAATCAGCGTGTCCGGAACTTCCGATCATCAATGACCCCAGCCATATTTGTGGAAACCGTGAATTGATTCCTTATATTGCACAAAAAGCCATGGATATGGATCAGCAAGGTTTGATTGTCGAATCACATATCGATCCTTCGGTAGCGTGGACCGATGCTAAACAACAAGTAACGCCTGCTGCATTGGCAGACTTGATCGACCACTTATCGGTTCGCCATCCAGAATCCAACAATCCAGTTTTCGATGATAAACTTGCCGAATTGCGTCAGCAAATAGATAAGTTAGACGATGCAATCCTAAAGCAAATTGGCGACCGCATGAAGATTGCTGAAAAAATCGGTGAGTACAAACGTGATAACAACGTAACTATCCTACAAGTTAGTCGTTGGGATGAGATTGTGGAAAAAAGAGTTCAACTTGCCAAAGCATTATCACTTAGCGAAGACTTTGCAACCAAATACTTAGAATTGTTGCACAACGAGTCTATTCGCAAACAAAATGAAGTGATGAATGCAAAACCTGTGGTGGAGGCGTAAATGAGTTCGACACTACTTACACTTCGTCATCCGTCGAAAGTAATACAAGGCACGGTTCAACTTACTGGTTCCAAATCAGAGAGCAACCGTGCTCTTATTATACAGGCGTTAAGCCGGAGAGCGGTTAACGTCGAAAATCTATCTGCTGCCGCTGATACCGTCATTATGAACAAAGCGCTCGCATTGGCGGACACGTCCCGTGAAACGGGAGAATCCGTCACGGTGGATATTGGTCCTGCGGGAACAGCTATGCGTTTCCTTACCTCTTACCTGAATCTGGTAGAAGGCAATTTTATCCTTACCGGTACGGAACGCATGCAACAGCGTCCTATCGGCATCTTGGTAGATGCATTGAAAACACTCGGTGCAAACATTGAATATGAGAAAAAGAGCGGCTTTCCTCCATTGGAAATCAAAGGCGGAATGGTGCAGAAAAAACAGAGCGTCCATATTAAAGGAAATGTCAGTAGTCAATACCTATCGTCTCTCCTCCTTATAGCCGCTTCTCTAAAACAAGGGCTTGTGTTGGAAATTGAAGGAGAACTGACATCTAGGCCTTACGTCACTATGACCTTGGACATGTTGCAGGAAGCTGGAATATCCCATACTTGGATAGACAATACTATTGAAATAGCACCACAGGAATTTAAACCGACAACAATTTATGTTGAACCGGATTGGAGTGCGGCGTCCTATTGGTATGCTATAGTAGCTTTATCTAAAAAAGGAGAAGTCGTGTTACCAGGTTTAAAAGCACACAGCTTACAAGGTGACATCACCATTGTGGATATCATGACACACTTTGGGGTAGCTAGCTCTTTTCAGGAGGACGGATTACATATTGCAAAGGTTAACGAAGGCACTGATAAGGTACTATTTGATTTTAAGGCGTGTCCGGATTTGGCGCAAACAATCGTCGCATTGGCAGCCGCTATTCGTCGCGATATCTCCATAACGGGTGTGGAAACCTTGAAAATAAAAGAAACAGACCGATTGGCCGCGTTGAAAAACGAAATAGAAAAGTTTGGTGCTACGATAGTCGCTGATGGCGAAACCTATCATATCAAAGCAAAGGAAGCTTACGCGCCAAAACAAGTTACATTTGACACGTATGAAGACCATCGGATGGCCATGGCATTCGCGCCATTGGCATTGATTTTTGACGAAGTAACGATTAACGACCCGGTGGTGGTGGAGAAGTCTTACCCCAATTTTTGGGAACACCTGCAACAACAGGGCTTCACCATCGAGCAATAGGTAAACAGTTAAACAACTAGAAAAATTACATCATGGCAGGAAATTCATTTGGTCACCTTTTTAAGATAACAACCTTTGGCGAATCGCATGGAAAAGCGATTGGTGTTATTATCGATGGTTGCCCCCCCAACATCGATATAGACGAAGATTTCATACAATCGGAGCTGGATAAGCGGAAGCCAGGACAATCTAAAATTACAACGCAACGTAAGGAAAGCGATGTCGCTCAAATCCTATCTGGTGTTTTCGAAGGAAAATCAACAGGTACACCTATTGCCGTTCTGATACCGAATGAAGATCAACGATCTAAAGACTATTCCCATATTGCGGATAAATACCGTCCATCGCATGCCGACTACACCTATCAACAGAAGTATGGTATCCGGGATTATCGTGGTGGTGGACGATCTTCCGCAAGGGAAACAGCGGCACGGGTCGCAGCAGGCGCTATAGCCAAACTATACCTCAAGAGCCAGGGTATTGAAATTTTTGCTCATGTTTCAGCTGTGGGTACGTTGGAAGCTCCCAATTTGGACACCACTAATTTGTCAGCACTACTCGACATACGGGAAAGCAACATTGCCCGCTGTGCAGATCCTGCAACAGCAAATGAAATGATTGCCCTTATTGATTCGATAAGAAAATCAGGAGACACCATCGGTGGAAAAATATCAACTGTAGTACGCGGCGTACCCGTTGGGCTTGGCGAACCTGTCTTCGATAAATTACATGCGGATCTAGGAAAGGCTATGTTGAGCATTAACGCTGTTCATGGGTTTGAATACGGTTCGGGATTCAGCGGTTCGGAGATGCAAGGTTCCGAACACAACGATATATTCGTAAAAGAAGAAGAACAGGTACGCACCCGCACCAATTTCTCGGGTGGTATCCAAGGCGGTATTTCCAATGGTATGGATATTATGTTCCGTACAGCTTTTAAACCGGTTGCTACGATTATGCGCGATCAGGAAACATTAAACGAGGCTGGTGATAGCACCACTATTTCAGGCAAAGGACGTCACGATCCCTGTGTTGTCTCACGTGCGGTTATTATCGTCGAAGCGATGACAGCATTGGTATTAGCTGACCACCTTCTACGATTTAAAGCCTATAAAGATTAACTGTAGAGACGCCGATACTGCGTCTCTACATAGTTATAATTAAAACAATCTCGGGAATACACTTTCGTTATATTCACTCATCATTTCGTATGCTAATTCAACGACATCATCTACAGATGGTTTTGTAAAATAATCCCCATCAGATCCATACGGTGGACGGTTAGGTTTCGCTGAAAGCGTCCGAGGTTGTCCGTCCAACAGATAATAGCCATTTTGCTTTTCCAATATCTCCTGCATAATAAATGCTGCTGCGCCACCCGGCATATCTTCGTCTACCACCAATAATTTATTGGTTTTCTCTAATGATTGACGGCAAATTTCTGTTCGATCGAAAGGTTGTAAACATTGTGCATCGATAATCTCTAAAGAAATTCCTAGTTTCTCCAGTTCGATGGCTGCTTCCTGCACAACACGCAACGTAGCGCCATAAGACACGACGGTAATATCCCTCCCTTCGCGTATCTGTTCCGCTATCCCAATTGGGACCATAAAATCACCAACATTAGCAGGCATCTTTTCCTTTAATCGGTAGCCGTTGAGACATTCTATTACCAGCGCAGGTTCATCAGATCGCAAAAGTGTATTATACATACCAGCCGCCTGTGTCATATTGCGCGGTACACAAATATGCAAACCACGAAGTCCTCCAAGCAGTACAGTCATAGGTGAGCCAGAATGCCAGATACCCTCTAATCGATGGCCTCGAGTACGGATAATGACAGGTGCTTTCTGCGTTCCTTTCGTGCGATAACTCAAACACGCCAAATCATCACTCAATACCGGCATGGCATAGATCAAATAATCAAGATATTGGATTTCAGCGATGGGGCGTAAACCACGCAATGCCAAGCCAATACCCTTTCCGATAATAGCAGATTCACGGATACCGGTATCAAAAATACGTAATTCGCCAAACTGTTCTTGCAACCCGGCAAAACCTTGGTTAACATCCCCTATTTTTCCAACATCTTCACCAAACGCTACAATACGTTCATCACGCCTAAAATTGGCATCAAAACAAGCATTCAATACCTCTCTACCATCCACAATAGAAACGTCTTCTTCATAATGGGCAGAGATCCCATCTTTTTTTAATGGAGAATCGAGCGTTTCAGAAAATAACTTATCGTTATACCGGCCAAAATTTTGCTCCTGTTTTTGGGTATACCAAGCCATCAATACATTTTTCTCAGACGAATATATCCCCCTTAAATCTCGAATTGCCCTTCTTACATTGGCATAAACTTCTTTCAAAGATGGTTCTGCCAACGACTGTAAGGTCTTTAGTGGCACTTCTGTTATTGGATTTTCAATATCCGATAGCAACGCTATTGCTTCATCTAAATCAACTTGAAGCGTTTTGTGATAATCCGCCCATGCACGTCGCTGTTCCTGACGGACGAATTCTTTGGCTTCTTTTTCCAAATCTTTCAATTCCTCTTCTTGTGCAATACCCGATTGCAACAACCAATCCCGCATCTTCAGATTACAGTCGAATGCATCTTCCCATTCTAGTCGTTCGGCCGATTTATAGCGTTCGTGTGATCCAGATGTAGAATGCCCTTGCGGCTGTGTCAACTCCGTAACATGAACGACGCATGGTACATGCTCCTCTCGGGCGTAACGAGCCGCTTGTTCGTAAACTTCGCATAAAGCTGGATAATCCCAGCCACGCACTTTAAATATCTCAATGCCGTTGCTATCGTTTTCACGTTGAAAACCTTTTAGCACTTCAGATATATCGGCTTTCGCCGTTTGTACCTCATTCGGGACGGATATCCCATAGCCATCATCCCAAACGGAAATAACAACCGGAATTTGCTTTACTGCCGCAGCATTAAGTGTTTCCCAAAAAACGCCTTCTGATGTAGAAGCATTCCCAATGGTACAAAAAACAACTTCTCTTCCTTGGCGCGAAAAGTAGGTCAGATAATCCAGGTTTCGATTTTCCTTATATAATTTAGATGCTAGACCCAGTCCCATAACACGCGCCATCTGTCCGCCCGTTGTCGAAATATCGGAAGCGGAGTTCTTCTGCTCCGTCTGATTTAACCAATTTCCTTCCTTATCAAGCAGTTGTGTAGAAAAATGACAGTTCATTTGCCGTCCGCCGGAGGATATATCAGCTTCCAGATCAGGATTGGCATATAGTTGTGAAAAGAAATGATAAATACTAGATATACCCAAAGCAAAGGCAAATGTTTGATCCCGGTAATAGCCAGAGCGCCAGTCGCCAGGCTGGAATACTTTAGCCAACGCAATTTGCGCGATCTCCTTACCATCACCAAATACTCCGAATTTTGCCTTTCCAGTTAATACCTCCTTGCGACCCGACAGGCTTGCAATCCGGCTTTCAACCGCTAATCTATAATCTTTTAAAATGATTTCACGAAAATCGTCAAAACTGATTTTTGACGTTTCAAAATCACTGTTTATATTCATGGTGATATTAGACATATTTAACCAATGGTTTCAACAAAAGTAATAAAAATATACGTGTTATCGGAAATAGCAGTTAAGATACGCTACATTACTAAAATACTCCGTATATTTGTACTTTGATTTGAAGAACGTTCAAAATACACCATTAGTAATGATTCATTTCTTTATGAACCCAAGCCGCACCGTGTATGGTGTGCAAACCCAAAACGACTTATCGGCAGAAGATGTTTCCAGATTAAACTGGCTCTTCGGAAACGCAAAAAAGCTCGACGAACAGACGTTAGACGACTATTATGTCGGTCCTCGCGCTGCGATGGTAACCCCTTGGAGTACCAATGCTGTTGAAATTACGCAAAACATGGGTATTCAAGGCATTATCCGCATTGAAGAATTTCATCCGGTAGACGAAAACTTCACGGATTTCGACCCGATGATTTCGCAAAAATATGCCGTACTGACACAAGACATGTACACTATCGATATCCAGCCAGAACCTATTCTGGAAATTGACAATATTGATGCATACAATAACTCGGAGGGTTTAGCTTTGAGTCCCGAAGAAGTGGAATATTTAAACAACCTTTCCGAGAAACTCGGACGTAAGCTGACGGACTCCGAAGTTTTTGCGTTTTCACAGGCAAATTCTGAACACTGCCGTCACAAAATATTCAACGGAACCTTTATCATTGACGGTGAAGAGCAACCATCGTCCCTATTCAAGCTGATCAGAAAAACATCTGAAACCAATCCAAATGAAATTGTTTCGGCTTATAAAGATAACGTAGCATTCGTTAAAGGACCAAAGGTTACCCAGTTTGCGCCTAAATCGGCAGACAAGCCGGACTTTTACGAAGAAAAAGCATTTGAATCTGTACTATCGCTTAAAGCCGAAACACATAACTTTCCCACAACCGTAGAGCCATTTGCCGGTGCCGCTACAGGCTCGGGTGGTGAAATCCGTGACCGGTTGGCAGGAGGTCAAGGAGCGTTGCCTTTGGCGGGTACTGCTGTGTATATGACCGCTTACTCACGCCTTGAGTCAGTTTCTACAGAAGACAGATCCTTCGGTTCCGCTCAGGACAGGCCGTGGGAAAATGGCATGAAAGAACGTCCGTGGTTGTATCAAACACCCATGGACATCCTTATTAAGGCATCCAATGGAGCTTCTGACTTTGGCAATAAATTCGGACAGCCTTTGATCGCGGGTTCTGTACTAACCTTTGAACATGAAGAAGGAGGCCGGAAATTAGGCTATGACAAAGTCATCATGCAAGCCGGTGGTGTCGGCTATGGTAAAGCAGACCAAGCGAAAAAACATACACCAAAAACAGGTGATAAAATTGTAATTCTCGGTGGCGAAAACTACCGTATCGGTATGGGGGGTGCGGCGGTATCTTCTGCCGACACAGGTGCTTTCGGTTCGGGTATCGAATTGAACGCCATCCAACGTTCTAATCCCGAAATGCAAAAACGGGCGGCAAATGCTATCCGTGCCTTCGTAGAATCGGACAATAACCCGATCGTTTCGATTCATGACCACGGTGCAGGCGGACACCTCAACTGTTTGTCAGAACTGGTGGAAGAAACCGGCGGGTTAATCGATATGGATAGATTGCCTGTAGGCGACCCTACCCTATCAGCAAAAGAAATCATCGGCAATGAATCCCAAGAGCGCATGGGTTTGGTCATTGCCGACAAAGATATTGAAATACTGAAAAAAGTAGCGGATCGTGAACGTGCACCAATGTATACCGTAGGTGACGTTACGGGAGACCACCGATTTACTTTCCAGTCGAAATCAACTGGAGAAAAACCAATGGATTACGATTTGGCGGACTTCTTTGGTTCTTCTCCAAAAACAGTGATGAAAGACAGCAAGATCGACCGTCAATATGCAGATCTCTCTTACGATGTGAACGAAATTCCCACCTATTTAAGACAGATATTGCAATTGGAAGCTGTTGCTTCTAAAGATTGGTTGACGAACAAAGTAGATCGTTGTGTGGGCGGTCGCGTTGCCAAACAACAATGTGCAGGTCCTTTACAACTTCCATTGAACAACGTGGGTGTTATGGCATTGGACTACAACTCAACAGAAGGTATTGCAACCAGCATCGGCCATTCACCGTTGACGGCTCTGGTTGATCCTGTTGCGGGTTCTCGCAATGCCATTGCTGAAGCCTTGTCGAATTTAGTGTTCGCGCCTATCAAAAATGGTTTAGCTGGTGTATCACTCTCAGCAAACTGGATGTGGCCGTGTAACAACGAAGGGGAAGATGCCCGTTTGTATGAAGCTGTAAAAGGCTGTTCTGACTTTGCCATCGCTTTGGGCATCAATATCCCTACAGGAAAGGACTCGCTATCGATGAAACAAAAATACCCGAATGGCGAAAATGTAATCGCTCCGGGGACATTGATTATCTCTGCCGCAGGTAACTGTACCGATATCAATAAAGTAATTGAGCCGGTATTGTCAAGAAATGCAGGATCTATTTACTATATCAATCTAGCGCAAGATACCTTCAAGCTGGGAGGTTCTTCTTTTGCACAGATAAATAATAAAATCGGTAAGGAAGCACCAACCGTTCAGGATGCTAATTATTTTAAAAAGGCATTCAACGCCATACAGGAAGCCATTCTATCAGGCTATGTAGCTGCAGGACATGATGTAGGATCAGGCGGGCTGATTACGACCTTATTGGAGATGACGTTTGCTGACGTTAACTTGGGTGCACAATACGATTTAAGTGGATTAGGTGAAGCAGATACAGTTAAAGCATTATTCAACGAAAATATCGCTGTTGTATTACAGGCGAAAAATGACACTGCTCTTGAAACGGCGTTATCCCAAGCGGGCATACAGGCCGTGAAAATCGGAAAAGCTATTAACGGAACAGCTGTATCCTTCCAAAATAATGCAGATGAATTTACATTCGACGTAGCGGAAACACGCGATAGCTGGTTTAAAACATCGTTTTTGTTGGACAGTAAACAGTCTAAAAACGGTATGGCCCAAGAGCGTTACAACAACTATAAAAACCAACCACTGAACTATGTATTTCCATCCCAATTTAATGGTAAAAAGCCTGCATGTTCAGCAGACCGGACAAAAAGACCAAAAGCAGCCATTATCCGCGAGAAAGGTTCAAACTCCGAAAGAGAGATGGCCAACGCTATGTATCTAGCGGGTTTTGATGTAAAAGATGTTCACATGACCGACTTAATTTCAGGTCGCGAAACGCTAGAAGACATTCAATTTATCGGTACGGTAGGCGGTTTCTCTAATTCCGATGTTTTGGGTTCAGCAAAAGGTTGGGCCGGAGCTTTTCTTTACAACGAGAAAGCGAAAAAGGCATTGGAAAACTTCTTTGCGCGTCCGGATACCATGTCTGTCGGCATCTGTAACGGTTGCCAGTTATTCATGGAATTGGAACTTATCAATCCGGATCACGACGTTCATGGAAAAATGCTCCATAATACATCTCAAAAACACGAATCTAGTTTTGCTTCGGTAAAAATACAAAATAACAACTCCATTATGTTGTCTACTTTGGCAGGCAGCACATTGGGTGTATGGATTTCACACGGCGAAGGTAAGTTTAACCTCCCCCACAGCGAAGATCAATACAACATCGTGGCTAAATATGCTTACGAACAATATCCGCATAATCCAAATGGATCGGATTTCAACACCGCTATGCTTTGTGATAAGACCGGGCGTCACCTCGTGACCATGCCCCATATCGAACGTTCTATCTTCCAGTGGAATTGGGCACATTATCCTGCTGACAGACAGGATGAGGTAAGCCCTTGGTTGGAAGCCTTTGTGAATGCACGCAAATGGTGTGAAAACAATAAATAATAAAAGACCCGCTAGTTGGCGGGTCTTTTTTGTATACTAGAAAAATATATTATATTAATAATACTCCAGTATCTTATCCATTTGCTTCGAAATTTTTTGCAAGTGTTCTCGATCACCCCCACCGACTTCCGCAGTTAACCATTGTCCTTTGTAATTGACCTCTTTTACCGCTTTCATCACTACAGGCCAGTTAATGCTTCCCTCTGTTAGCTCAACATCAAACCCTTTCCAAAGACCTTCTTTATTCATTTTTTCCACGCTAAATTCTTTGATGTGCAATTTGATAATTCGCTTGTTGAGTGTTTCAATCCAATGTTCTGCCCACCCATATCGAAAAATATTACCGATGTCAAAATACCAACCTATAAGTGGATGATCTATTTTGTCAACAAAATCACGTGCTTCGATAGGGCTTAGAATAAAATTGTTCCAAACATTTTCCAGACCTATTTTAATTCCGGTCTTTTCGACGTATGGAATGAGTTTGCGAACGGAATCTATCGCATTATTGTACGCCTTTTCGTAACTTACCTTCTCATTGACGACGCCGGGTACTACCAATACGGTATCCCCACCGAGCTCTTTAGTCTCTTCTAGGGATTTCTTTACTGAATCGATAGTAAATTGGCGGACAGCAGGATCTGGATCAGACAATGGCTTAGACCAGTGATCTTTGTTAATCGTACTGGGAATTTCAATACCAGATTGTGTTTTCGCCTGCAAAAGCTCCTTGATCTCAAATGGCACCGGACTATTGAGTTCGATGCCGTCAAACCCTAGATCTTTTACAAGTTTAAACTTGTCGACCAGTGAGAGTTCTTCTTTAATCATACCAAACTGTAACCCCTTTTTCAACCTTAAGGCTTCGGTAGGGTGCAACGTTTTGGACAACCCAGCTAGAGGAGCCAGTGCCGCACCTCCAACTAGGAATGATAAGGATGTTATAAAATCTTTTCTAATCATCATGTATTAAATTGCAGGGTTAATGCCAGGGATAGCGATGGGTATGTTATACTGGGTATCCCAAGAAAGGTTATTCGGAAATAATACAATATCGGAATTGAGGACTTCTTGAACCGATACCGTTTGCCCAGTGTATCCAGCCATTCTACCAGCAAGAGCCACTTGGTTGGATTTGAACATCCAATCGCCGTCATATTTAGGCTTATTGTTTCGAATGGAGGCGAAAAGCTCATCGTGTTCTTGTTGGTACATACTTCTAGAAGCTGATTTTTCATAAGCTTTATCATCTGTAAACTTGGTTTCATCGTCATATTTCCAAGGATTCTTGCCACTGATAATATGCTCTCCTGTACGACAATCCACCAGACATTTTCCTTGATCACCAATAAGTTCAACCGCATAAGAAGGAGCCGTGTCATTCTGTTGTCGACAAGAAAAATAGCTCTTCATACCATTTTCATATTCATATATGACAGCAAAGTGATCATACACATTCCCGAATTTGGGATCTGTTCTTTTTTGTCTTCCGCCGCTACCAGTGACTTTGACAGGAAGCTGATCACCAAGAGCCCACTGCATCATATCCAAGCTATGAATAGCCTGTTCCACAATATGATCTCCAGATAACCAGTTGTAATAAAGCCAGTTTCGAAGTTGATATTCAAAGTCACTCCATCCACTTTGTCTCTCTTTATACCATAACTCTCCTGTATTGTAGGAGCTTTCAGCCATTAAGATATTCCCGATTTGTCCGTCAAGAACTTTTCCAAAGGTTTCACGCTTTGGTAAATGATATCGCCAACAAAAACCAGACACCAAAGCAAGCTTTTTTTCCTTGGCTTTTTGTGCACTAGCGATGACGCTCCTAAGTCCAGGGCCATCTACAGCAAAAGGCTTTTCACAGAAGATATGCTTTCCCGCGTTCACTGCTGCTTCCAGATGCGCCGGACGAAAAGCAGGGGGAGCAGCCAATAGAACAACGTCAACATCAGCGTTAATGAGTTTCTGATATGCATCTAGACCGACATATTTATGGTCTTGGGAAACTTGTACCTTATCCCCCATTTTTTCTTGAAGCGTACGGTAGGATTTCTCTAGGTGATCATCGAAAGCATCGGCCATTGCCGTTAGAATGACGTTAGGGTCTGCTAATAAGGCTTCTACTGCCGCCGCCGTTCCTCGTCCGCCACAGCCAACGAGTCCAATTTTAAGGGTATTGCTATTATTTTTCCAAATCCTCTCAGAACCAAAGACCTGGTTTGTGGCTAAGATTCCGCTAGCTGCCGTCATGCCGGCTAATTGTAAAAATTGTCTTCTCGAATAGTTCATTTGTTTTCTGTTTTATGGTTTACCAACTGGGGTTATTTTCCAAATTAGGTTTAAGATTAATATTTTTTTATGGGATAGGTCATAGCAAATCACGTTCATGAATACCTGATTGTAGTAGCTGTTTACCAAAGATAACAAAAATATCCTCCTCTCCTGCCTTACTAATCATAAACTTCCATAATGATATCAAATTCTACTATGATATACAAGAATTTCGCTTTTTTTGTATATTAAAAGACTTAATATATAAACTTCGAATAGATTTTATGAAAAGTACTGCCAAAATCATATGTTTTCTGCTTTTATGCGTTGTCGTTTTTCAATCGTGCAAGCTAGGGAGATTCGTGTTTTATAACTTTGCCAATATCACTGACTATAAAATATTCCCCTACCGAACGATAGAAACTTCTCCCTCGCCCTTCATCTTTGCCGAGGCGCGACATCCAAAACTGCCGGAAGATATCGAGACCGATAACAATAATGAACCTTTTGATGCTTATTTGGATCGCACCAAAACAGTTGCGTTTTTGGTTATACAAAATGACAGCATACAATATGAAAGATATTTCAACAAATACGCTAAAGAATCCATCGCAGCATCTTTCTCGATGGCAAAATCCATTACATCTATGCTCATCGGTATTGCCATTGAAGAAGGAAAAATCCAATCGGTAAATGAGCCTGTCACCAACTACATTCCGGAATTAAAACCGAACGGGTTTGGCACTGTCACCATAAAACATTTGCTACAAATGACATCGGGGCTGGATTTTAACGAAAGCTACACAAATCCGTTTGGACACGCAGCTACTTTTTATTATGGCACTAACCTCCGAAAAGCAATTAATAAGCTGAAACTAAAAGACGCACCTGGTGAAAAATTTGACTATACCAGTGGAACAACCCAACTTCTCGGGCTCGTACTAGAAAGAGCTCTAAGAACCCAAACGATCAGTTCTTATCTGGAAGAAAAGATTTGGAAACCGCTAGGGATGGAATATGATGCCACGTGGAGTCTCGATCGAAAAAAAGATGGCCTGGAAAAAACGTTCTGTTGCCTAAATGCCCGCGCAAGAGACTTTGCTAAATTGGGAAGGTTGTATCTGCGCAACGGGGATTGGAATGGCACACAAATCATTCCTGAACAATGGGTAAAAGCATCTACTAAATTAGATACGGCTGAACATAGCGCCCCTTTCTACCAGTATCAATGGTGGCTGACAAAAAACGCAGAGCAGTTTTACGCACAGGGTATTTTAGGGCAATACATTTTTGTTGATCCTCATAAAAATCTTATTATCGTTCGATTAGGCGAGAAAACAAGCAAAGTAAACTGGCCGAGGCTCATTGCTCAGGTTGCCAACTCGTATTAAAGCAGCTACATCTGTCTACTCCAAGTCCATTGTTGCTTCCTTATACCAACGGTGGTTTCGAAGAATGGCCATCGTAGGACTTAAAAACACATAGAAGAACAGTGACGTTACGGTATTCGAAATCGTAAAGGCTATGGCTACCTGCAATGCAGGTATAGAAGAAAAAGATATTGCTACATTTTCCAGTACTCCGAAAAACGGAAACATAAGCAACACGCCCACAAAGTTAAACAAGGATGCCGATAACGCCACCAATCTAGACATGGGTGAAAACCGTAGACTGATGATCAATGCCGTGGAGGTTGTGCCAATATTGGCTCCGATAACTATTGGAATAGCGGCAGACAGATCGATTGTTCCTTGGCTGATCAAAACGATCACCAATCCAACTACAACCGAACTGGATTGTACGATAACCGTAATAACAATACCGTAAAAAATTCCCATTATAGGGCTGCTCGCTTTCGCCAGGATATCAACTAATACTGGATCATCCTTTACCGGTTGCATGGCATCGCCGATAAGTGCTAAAGCAAAGAAAATAAATCCGAAATAAAAGATAGATTTTCCTGCAACGGCGACTTTCCCGGGAATCATGCTGACCAGCGTACCCAACACGATGAAAAAAGGACCTAACAAAGACGATTGAAAAGACACAATCCAAGCAGTCGCTGTTGTACCTATATTTGTTCCCAAGAGGATAAGCAAACTATCCCGAAAGGTAATAATCCCCGTATTCACTAATGAAACAGTCAACGATGAAACAAAGGTACTCGATTGGATAATCCCCGTAACTACGGCGCCCAAAGCAAAACTTCCAAATTTCCATTTAGTTAGTTTTCCAATCCACTTAGAAAGTTTCTCCTCTCCAAAATGTTCAATCTCCTTACTGAAACTTTGCAGCCCGTAAATAAATAACGCAATGGCGGAAATAATCACCATCAACGTTTGTAGCTCTTCCATTTAATGCTAGGTTAAACAACAAAAATACAAAAGTTCCCTATCTTTTCTTTAAACGGAATCTTCCATATTCTCGTTAGGTTCTGTCTCATTCCATGAATTTCGCTTGGGAATATTCGTCTCCGTTTCTGTTACCGCTCGTTGATATCTTACCATGGCGTAAGCCGTTGTAGGCAAAAAAGCAAAGACAAAAAAACCAATCCAAAAACCTGTAAACTTTCCTATTAGAACACTACATAACAAAACAAATATGGGATACGAAAACAATAAAACTGAAAAGAGTAAAGAATCATAGAATATAGTGCCTTCGGTTTTCTTTTTAACGTAATCCCGCCATACACGATAAAACCAGAATTGCGTGTAATATCCTATTTTGGCCGGGATATGCCAAAACCGGCTGTTTTTGGCTTGAGTAAGACCGTCAACCAAAGGACTAGCGACCAGCGCTCCACGGAGATTATGCCGTACATCTCGGATAATATCTGCTGTTCGTACTTGATGCCCGGCTATATATTCGGTCGTATCCAAAGGCGGTAATGTCTCCAATTCTATCGCTTTCGGTACATGTCGGAAAGAATTATAATTTAAAATATAGGTCTGAATTTGCAACGGCAACTCTGCCCTGTAAGAGCGTTCCAATAGCGACGTTAATCCACCGTTCATAAAAGGCTGCAATTCCCAGAGGTTTCGGGATCTGCCTTCGGGAAATATCAGCACATGCTGCCCTGCTGCCAATCGTCGCATGCACTCATCAAATGTAAAATCATTCTTCACCGCAAAGTCTTCGTCGTCGTTCCGTTTATAGACGGGTAACATATATAGCCATCGCAAAATTACATTCGCTATCGGATGTTTAAAAATATCTCCTCTTGCGAGAAAGCAAATTTTTACCGGCGCATACGCTGCAATCACCAAGGCATCAAAAAAAGAGTTAGGGTGATTTGCTATAACAATGGTGGGATAGTTATATAAAGCCAGTTGCAAGTTCTTGGCCTTCAGTTCGGGAGCATACCATTTTAATCCCAAGCGAATAAACAATCGTAATACGGAATAAAACATATCGTTAAAGATATACTTATGTTGTCACCTTTTTCATTGTTTTACAGCAAAAAATAGACCTAAATCATTGCTCCTGCATAGATTTCGTAATTTTCGCGATATTCAGACTATTTGCCATTGCAGTAAAGATACGGTGGTACACGCTGTGGTTGGGGTACAATTCTTCGTGTGTACCGTCTTCTACGATCTGTCCTTTTTCCATCACAACAATATGTTCGGCATCAATAATTTGCGAAATACTGTGCGAAACGATAATCACCGTACGACCTGTTTTAATTGCATCTAAACTATTTTTTATCTGCTCCGTAGCAATCGCGTCTAGATTTGCTGTGGGTTCGTCTAAGAAAATAATAGGTGGATCTTTCAAAAAAAGACGCGCAATGGCAATGCGTTGTTGTTGTCCGCCGGATAATAAATGAGCATCCGAATCATATCCATTGGGTAAATCCAGAATCTGCTCGTGTATATATGCTTTTTTTGCTGCATCTATAATTTCATCCGTAGTCGCATCCGTTTTTCCGTAGCGTATATTTTCCGCAATGCTTCCTTTAAAGATATGATTCTTCTGCAACACTAAGCCGACATGCTCACGCAAATAAGCCGTGTCATAGTCTGCCAAATCTACGCCGTCCAACAGGATCTGTCCTCTAGTCGGGGTGTAGAACTTATCCAACAAATTGATGACTGTGCTTTTCCCTGCCCCAGACAATCCAACCAGCGCAGTATTCTGATTAGGCTGAACAACCATGCTTACATCCTTTAAAGCCTGTAGGCCATTAGGGTAATGAAAATCCACGTTTCTTATTTCAATTAATCCTTTAATTTTTTGCGGACGGTAGTTGCCTGTTGGTTCACGTTGTTCTTCCTCTTCCAAAATACTAAAGAAACCTTCAGAATAGATTAGCGCATCATTTACCTCATCATAAATCCGATGAAGCTGGCGAATAGGTGCAGAAACATTGTTGAAAAGAAGAATATGGAACATGATTGCACCGAGACTCATTTGCTCATTCAACACAAAATAGGCAGTTAGTATAATGACAAGCACAACACCAATCTGTTCAATAAAACTCTTCACACTTTCAAACAGATAGCTTGTCTTGCGTGTCGCCATTTGGTTTTCTGTCATATCATACTGGATTTTCCGATGCCGCTCAGCTTCAATTTTCTCCCTACCAAATGATTTTATAACAAGAATAGATTCGATCAGATTTATAATCTGGTTGCTCTTGTTTTCACGATACTTACGCATGCTCCTTCGAAAACCGGATAACCTACGCGCCTGTAGTTGGGATACGTAGAAGTATACGGGTACAAGTAGCAAACCCACCAATCCCACATAAAAATTGGCGAGAAACATACAGACCAACGCTACGATTGCATTGCTGAACAGCGGAAGGATATCGATAAAAAAGTTTTGCACTAATCTGGTGAGGCTGCTTATCCCCGAATCAATACGCGTTTGCAACTTACCCGATTCATTTTCCGGTGAGGTAAAAAATGCCATTCGATACGTAAGTATTTTTTCGATAATAGCCTGCGAAAAGTCGCGGGCTATTTCAATCCTCAGTTTCTCCCCATAAAATTTTTGTCCGAATTGCACGGCTGCATATATAACTTCTTTTCCTAATAACACAGCAGCGATAATACCTAGCAGATAAAAGCCTTGAGAAAGCGGTCGATTGTCGACCAGAAGCTCACTAATCGTATCTACGGTATACTTTAGTATAAAGGCATTTACCTGTGCTGCGAAAGAACCAACCAACGTCAACAAGAGCGTATAAGCTATTAAGTTCTTATAGGGCTTGGTAAAGGGCAGTATTTTCTTAAATAATTGCGATATGGTCATTACCTTTTAAACATATTTTTTCTAAAAAAGTTTAATCATGTTTTCTAGGCTTCTATTCTTCGTGGCTATGTAAAGTTAAGGTATAACAAGGTTAAGAAGTTGGTTAACCTCTTGTTTATATAAATTTTGATTATTTTTTTGAGGTAAACAAAGTAATGACTTACTTTGGATATGAGAACAATCGGAATTATACCTGCACGATATGAGTCGTCCCGCTTTCCGGGGAAGCCTTTAGTTGATATTGGCGGCAAATCCATGATACAACGTGTTTACGAGCAGGTGAACGGCTGCGCTGGTCTTTCGGAAGTTATTGTAGCTACGGATGACGCTAGAATTGAGGAGCACGTGCGTTCATTTGCCGGAAATGTGATCATGACATCTTCAACCCACCAATCGGGAACAGATCGTTGTGCAGAGGTGGTTTCGAAAATAAGCGGTTTTGATGTTGCCATTAATATTCAAGGCGACGAACCTTTTATAAGTCCTTTGCAAATTGAACTGTTGAGTAATCTTTTTCAAGATGCAACAACCGAAATAGGAACTTTGATCAAGAAAATAGATAACCCCGATGATCTGTTTAATGAAAGTACACCAAAGGTGATCGTTAACTCTAGAAAAGAAGCCATGTATTTTTCGCGACAGACCATACCTTTTCAGCGTGGTGCGAAGCAGAACGACTGGATAAATAATTATACCTATTTTAAGCATATTGGTATATACGGATATAAAGTGGACATACTAAAGGAGATTACGAAACTTCCTGTGTCTTCCTACGAAAAAGCAGAAGGTTTGGAGCAATTACGGTGGCTAGAAAATGGTTATAAGATTAAAATAGCAGAGACCGAATTTGACACCATCGCCGTTGATCATCCCGAAGATGTCGAACTTATCAAAAAGAAGTTTTTTAGTCTATAAAAACGTATCTTTGCCGCATGGATCCATTTGCAGTTATTTTTGACATGGACGGTGTCATCTGTCATACGAATCCCTACCATGCTAAAGCTTTTGAACAATTTTTTGATAAATATAAAATCCCTTATACAGAAAAGGAGTTTGAGGAACATATGTATGGAAAGCATAATAGCTATATTATGACACATTTCTTCAAAAGAGAGATTATAGGGAAAGAATTACAACAATTGGAAGAAGAAAAAGAATCTCTTTTCCGGGAAATCTACCAACAAGAAGTCGTTCCATTACCTCATTATTTGCCATTTCTGGACGACTTAAAATCCGCGGGATTTAAAACAGGTGTGGCGACCTCAGCACCTTTGGCAAATCTAAAATTGATTTTGGATAGCTTACAGATCGACGCCAAGATGGATTCGTTAATGGCAAGTGAAGACGTCTCCCAACATAAACCTCATCCCGAAGTTTATCTAAAATCTGCTGAAAAACTGGGTGTATCACCAAATGCTTGTATTGTATTTGAAGATTCTTTTTCCGGTGTAACCGCTGCATTAAATGCAGGAATGAAGGTGGTGGGTGTATTGAGTTCCCACAGCCGGGAGGAATTGCCTCCATGTTCTTTATACATCAACGATTATCGCGAAATAAACGCAACGCGCGTATTGAACTTATTACAGCACTAGTTCATGGGCGAAGCACTACAACTTATTTCCTCCTCTTGGGGATGGGTCTTATATTTTGTATGTGCCGTGCTAATAGGTATGTCAAAAACAGGCATCCAGAATATCGGCACGTTGGCCGTTCCTCTATTCGCCTTTCTATTTGGCGCAAAATACTCTACGGGCATCGTACTCATCCTCCTTTGCATTGCAGACTTGGTTGCCGCTATCTATTATAGAAAAGAATTTCTGTGGAAAGAAGTAAAGAAACTATTACCCGCTGCACTGTTTGGACTTGTGGTCGGTTTACTCCTCGGGAATTATATTAACGATAAATTATTTAAACTGCTGATTGGTGCATGTATCATTGTGGGAGTAGGTATTATGATCTGGTTGGAAAAGACCTCCCAACAGACGCAAGACAGGCTGACAAAAAATCGATGGTATTCGCCTATTTTCGGGTTCATCCTCGGTTTTTCTACCATGATAGGTAATGCCGCCGGCCCTGCTCTTTCTGTTTATATGCTCTCGAAACGACTGAACAAGATCAGTTTCGCTGCTACCTCCGCCTGGTTTATTATGCTTTTAAATTTCACCAAAATTCCGTTACAGGCGTTTATTTGGCATAACCTTACTTGGTCAGGTTTTTATCTGAACTTATTCGCTATCCCTTTCATTCTTTTAGGAGGCTTCGTAGGTATAAAAATTGTCAAGATCCTTCCAGAGAAGGAATTTCGCATACTTATTATGACACTGGTTGTTATTTCAGCTATACTGCTGATTGTTTTGTGATATCCATGATTCGCTGTTCGTGGTTCGTAACCAGTCACGATTTACGACTCACCGGTTACGAATTATTATGCTAAGACATCCTGTTCGTCCGGATATCGTTCAAATACTGTTTTTGCAAACGAACATGCGGGAACTACTTTCCATTCGTTTTCCCGTGCCTGACGAATAGCCGCCAAAACAAGTTCTTCTGCAATTTTATTACCGCGGTAAAAAGGTTCAACCTCCGCGTGTGAGATCGTCATTACATTATCCTCTACTTGATAAATTAATTCACCAATCTGTACTTCATCATTTAGAGCAAGCCATCTGCCGCTATCTGCTACATGTGTTAATTCCATAATATCAATGTTTTTTAAGATAGTTTACTATATGTTTTCAATTAAATATAACAAAATTTTGGAATAATAGTTCATTAGCTACATAAAGCTTACATTAAAAAAATAAAAATCCTATGTATCTTTGTTGATGATGAATGTAGACAAATTACTTGAGCGTGCACTTAATTTCGAATTCCTATCTAAGGACGAGGGTATTTATCTATACCAACATGCTGCGACAGCAGATTTGACCTATGTTGCCAATACGTTAAGGAAAATACAAGTTCCTCATGGCAAAGTTACTTGGCAAATAGACCGCAATGTCAATACAACCAATGTTTGTATTGCGAACTGTAAATTCTGTAATTTCTTTCGCCGTCCTGGTCATGAAGAAAGCTATATTACCGACATTGAAACATATAAACAGAAAATCGAAGAAACATTTCGATATGGAGGTGACCAATTGCTTTTACAGGGTGGTCATCATCCTGATTTAGGCCTTGAGTTTTACACGACCTTATTCAAGCAACTTAAAGACCTCTACCCTACCCTCAAACTACATTCACTCGGACCACCTGAAGTTGCCCACGTCGCAAAACTAGAAGGACTTCCCCATATTGAAGTACTTCGTGCATTGAAAGAATCAGGATTGGATTCGCTTCCTGGTGCGGGAGCCGAAATACTGAACGACCGGGTGCGCCGGTTAATTTCAAAAGGTAAATGTGGCGGACAGGAGTGGCTGGATGTAATGCGTGCGGCCCATCAAATCAATTTGCCTACATCGGCTACTATGATGTTTGGTCATATTGAAACGATAGAAGAGCGTTTTGAACATCTGGTATGGATTCGCGAAGTTCAACACGAAAAGCCTGTCGATGCTTACGGGTTCATTGCATTTATACCGTGGCCTTTTCAAGATGACGGCACGTTGCTAAAGCGCTTACGGGGCATCACCAATAATGTAAGTAGCGAAGAATATATCCGAATGATTGCATTGAGCCGTATCATGTTACCTAATATTAAGAACATACAAGCCTCGTGGCTTACTGTGGGGAAGAAAACTGCACAACTTTGTTTACATGCGGGAGCCAATGATTTCGGCTCTATTATGATAGAGGAAAATGTAGTTTCCGCTGCAGGTGCACCACATAGATTCACTTCCACGTCTATACAGGAAGCTATCCTAGAAGCTGGGTTCGAACCACAATTACGTACCCAAAAATATGAATTCAGAGAGCTGCCGCAGATGGAAGAACAAGTCATTAACTACTAAAGTATATCGCCGTGAAGGATATATTGCTAAATATAGAGGCTATTATTTTTGCATCCGAAGAGGGCGTCAATGCCAATGACCTAAAACAGGTACTCAAAGATGCATTAGCCATTGATATCAATAAACAAGAGGTATTAGACCTGTTAAAGAAGATAGAGGAAAAATACGACGACGAAGAGCATATCTTCAGTCTTAAAGTTTTCAACAAACATTACCAGTTTTTAACTAAAGAAAAGTACCACGAAGTTGTCAATCAACTTCAAGCACATAAGGACAAAAAGAAACTTAGCCAAGCTGCTTTGGAAACATTGTCCATCATCGCCTATCGACAACCTATCACCAAATTGGAAGTAGAACAAATTCGAGGCGTGAACTGTGATTATTCTATTCAACGGCTGCTGGAAAAAAATCTAATCGAAATTGCCGGGAAAGCGGAAACCATCGGTAAACCTCTCTTATATGCGACCAGCGGGCAATTTATGCAGCACTTCGGTATTAAGTCGGTTAAAGACTTACCCCAGCTAAAAGACATTATCACAGAGGATAATAGTATAGGAAAAGCTGCAAAATAGCTTGCACGCATTTTAACTTGCTGGCTGACAAGCGATAAAAAAACAAAAAAAATTTCAAGTTAGAAGATTCTTGATTATTTTTACGGTCGGTAACAAACAGTAGATTTATCATTTATTAACACGACAAGACTATGATGGCAGCGGCAGAAAAAGAGGTTTTGGTTGAAGAAATTATCAACTTTAACGGTCCGGAGGATGATGCGGATGATGTCTATGATGACGATTTCGAATTAGATGAGATTGATTCTATCGGAGAGTTCGATGATTTCGACGATGACGACGATGATTTTTAATACATGATCACGTAAAGTTGGTGAGAGAGATTAAAAAAGCAGGGTTTTATAAACCCTGCTTTTTTATTTTATGTTTAATAATTTGCTACGCAGCGTAAGCAATGTGCATCCAACGGATTAGCGAGCCCATTGGAAAAGTTCGCATTGCCCGAACCGACCGTTAGTCGCAACGGGTTATTGGGATTAGCTATACCTCTATAAGCTACCCAGTGGTACGAGTACAAACCTTCATCGTTAAAGACACCCGCCGCAGTTCTTCTACCACTCGGCAAGATATTAAACTCAATTTCACTACTCTTATCTTTATATAATGGATAAGCACCACTAGGAAATACGGCGTTCCCTCCGTAACTAAATGTCGTACCTCCCTGCCACAAACCGCCTGCGCTCGTAGGGGCACTTCCCTTTAGATAAGGCCCGACAATTCCCCAATTGGTAAGATTCATTGCATTCACTACGCCCGTTTCTCTGCCCCAAGCGATAATGTACCCCTCCTTGGTATTTGCTACGTCGGCAATAGTATTACCGGCAATACCATATTCCTGTTTGATAGCCACCATTAAATCATACCAGTCGTTCATATTTGGAATGTGCCAACCTTCCGGGCAAGCTCCACGTATTTGTATATTGTACGAATTAGCATAAGTTCCATCTATTACATAAGGATTACCTGCATCATCTACCCCACTACTACCCCATGTATATGGATTTTGTGCTGCTGTAGCATTTGGGATGCCAGTCATCGCTTCATGCCAAGTGTAATTGCGACCGTATAGCGCTCCCTTTTGCGGATCATTGTTATAAATAACACCTAGATTACCCTCCTCTCCAGCTTCATTCAAATTTTCTATCATCCATGTTTTGGCACCATAACGTTTTGTTCTGTAATTCGGTAAGGTGGGCGGAGGCGTAAGGATAGCTATTTCTTTGTATAGCCAACGTGTATAGCTTCTCTTTCCTGTACGTTCAGCCGTAACACCGATACGTTTCACAGGAATATTTCCTCCCTCCTCATGGCCAACAACCGTGATACGACTTGTACCTTCTCCTGCTTTTATGATCAATAAATCCGGTAAAGTCCAGTCGTACGTAACCCCCGGTTCATCGTCCGGAACAAATAAATCAAATTCCACACCTCCGTCAATGGACATAGAGGAAGGAAGCGATGTCTGGATGAAATCTGGTTGTAATACATCCGTAACTTCATCTTTTTCACAGGACAAACTGATCAATAAGACAGTTATGCCCATAATTCCTAAAAATATTTTTTTGGTATTCATCATTATTTGCTTTGTCTATAGGGGTGATCATTTGGATAACTAAATGGATTGTCTATAAACCAACGTGCTTTATACATCCTATAGCCATCCTTGAAGAAAACACTGCTGCCCACCACATTCGTTACCCGATTAGTCCAATACGAATTATTGGGCTCGATAATCAGCGTACCAAAATCTGCGGGACCATCCGATACGGATTTAATATTGCGCTTTGAATAAGGGTGACGCTCAAAGGTCTTAGATGCTATATCAAAGATAAAAATATGGCTTGCAGTGGTGAGATATAACTTATTTTGTCCATATACAGGAGATAGATCGTGGGGAGAAACATCTGGTAATGGGTAAAACTCGGAGTTGACAATTAGTTCCGGATTCTCTGGATCAGTATTGTTATAAGTGTACGTGTACAGATTTTGATCGTCCGTTGCCCATAGGATCTCTCTTTCTTTGTCCCATACCACATTATGTCCAAACGTTAGATTATATCGTTTAATTTCCTTATCCACATATGGATTTGCAGAGTCAACCCGATATAATTTCAGAGCATCTCCATCTGGTGTTCCGGTGGTACTACAGGCAACGACTATGTTGCCGTCCGGCAAGACTTCCGCAGAATGGGGACTGCCTTTTGCGTTGGTGTAAAACATTATTTTTTTGTCCGATATACGTATCAACGCAGCTCCACCACTTGAAGCCGTAAGTAAGATATACTCTTGGTTGTATACCGCTTTTGCCTCGTCTATGTCCCTAAACCAAGCTGCTTGACTACTATTTAGATGTTCGTAAGCTTTCCATTGCCACATGATTCCTTTACTTAACGAATCGACAATTAACGCTTGACTTTCCGATTGTTCACTGATCAATATAGGACGTTCACTGTCCTCCAAGTTAGGTACGGGGTGTTCGTTATCTGCACTATCCCCAAATGGATCAGAAAAATCCAAAAGCGGAAGTTCTTCTCCTTTACAGGATATTAACAACAGTGATAATACGATTAAAAAGCCTTTATTTACTATATTTTTCATGTTCATGATACTTACATATTTATTCGCCCCATCCAGGGTTATTAGGTCTAAGATTAGGGTTCAGTTCCATTTGTGTGGTCGAAACCGGCCACCAATAGTCTCTTCCGGCATCAAACGTACGAGAGATAATGTTTGTACCATCATGTTTCTGTATGGAACCTAACATCACTGCTTCTGCGGTCTTCCAACGACGAATATCGTTGTAATAATACCCTTCTCCGGCGAACTCGATACGTCTTTCATAGCGGATATGTTCGCGTAAGACACCGATATCGTTACTTGGGTAACCTAACGCGGAAGCAGCCGAAAAGCCTGCACGTCTTCGTATTTCACGTATTGTATTATTCCAGATATCCTCTGTTAACTCCCCCAATTCATTTTTAGCTTCCGCATACATCAATAATACATCGGCATAACGTAAAATCATATAGTTGATTTCGGACATATTATCACCGATCTGCGCTTGGGCGGTGGATACAGGTGCCTCATCATAAATACTATATTTCTTGAACGTAAATCCCGTTTGGGGTGTCTTGAAGAGTGTGTTATTACCATCTGCTCTTACAATCTCTCCCATAAAAGTAGCACCCGGATAGACGATCGTCATTTTAAAACGAGGATCCATATTTTCATAAACAGGCGATCCAGCATAGATCGAATTATTACGAGGCCGACCATCTATCATCCAATAGCTATCGATTAAATCCTTTATCGGTGCAGCATTATTGAACTGTCTCAATGTGATATCAAAACTACTTCCCATATTAGGTTCGTTAATATATTGCACATCGAATATACTTTCGACGCCGTTTTCTGCCGATGCAGAAAATAGACTGCGATAATTGCCGTGCAAACTGTAAACACCTAAATCTATAACGTCCTTCGCAGCCGCCGCGGCAGCTTGCCATTTGTTCTCGACACCTTCCGGATTGAGTAATGGGGATGCTTCAAAAAGCAGAAGGCGAGCTTTTAGTGCAAGTGCAGCACCTCGAGTAGGACGACCAAAATCATTTCTGTTGCTATAGCGTGTCGGTAGTAATGTTGCAACTTCATCTAGTTCTTTTATAATAAATTCGACTACTTCTTCGTGTGCTATACGCGGCAGGTTATTTTGTTCCAATTGCGGTTCAGAAAGTATCAAGGGTACATCTTTATAATAGGTAACCAGTATTTGATAGTACAATGCTCTCAAGAACCTAGCTTCTGCTTTCATCTGTGCTATTTCATTACTGGAAAGCAATGTATTCTTGTCGATATTATCCAGTAATGCGTTGCATCTACCGATTCCCCTGTATGCAGCAGTCCATCTACTATTGATAATAGATAAATCAGTCGTATGTGTCCCCAGAGAAATGGCATTCCATCCCATGCGGTTATCATAATTATATGCATTGGGAGAAGCGGATTCTTCCCACAAAATAGATGCGTTACCGTATAAAGATGCTTCACTAAGTACGGCATAGCAACCTGTTAGGCCAGCTCTGGCCGTTTTCTCTCCCAACCAGAAATTTTCTTGGTCGTATCGATCTGTAGGCACTACCGTCAAATTACACGAGGTAGATAATATGGCTGCTATAAGTGAATATAAAATTATCTTCTTCATCGTTGTTTCATTAAAAAGTTAAATTCAAACCCACACTATAGCTTTTCAAATTAGGATATTCATACAAATCTCCTCGGGTGATAGTCATCTCAGGATCCCACATCTTAAAGTTGCTGATTGTCCATAAATTCTGACCACTTAAATAAACCGCCAATTTACTTCCACCCCATCTTTTTAGCCATTCATCAGGTAGGTTAAAGGTTAAAGAAATATTTTTCATTCTTAAATAAGAAGCGTCCCGCAACCAAAAGGTTGAGTTGATAAAGTTCTCGTTGGCATCCGTATAGGTTGTTAACAACGGCAACGTCGAGTTAGGGTTACTTGGCGTCCAAGATTCACGTGCCCAATCATAAGTTACGCCCGCACCGTTATTAAACGGAAAAGCCACGTTTCCGGTAGGATAAACATCGACGTTGGCAACACCTTGAAACTGTGCTTCCAACGAAACGTTTTTATAACCGAATCTCGCACCAAAACCATACGTGTAATCTGGGATCGTACTGCCGGTGACAATTTTATCCTCATCATCAATATAGTTGTCGCCATTATGATTAGCATACTTAATATAGCCAGGTCTTAGCTTAGAACGTGTGCCATATACTGCTTGCGCGTTATCGATTTCTTCCTGTGTTTGATAGTAACCTATTGCGTCGTATAGAAAATAGGAATTGATAGAATATCCTTCTTTAATGATATGTCGACCTGAAATTACCTGTTGCCCATCAATGTCCACGACTTTGTTTTTGACATAACTAACGGAGCCATTTACACTATAGTGAAAATGTCCCTTACTATCTTGGAAATTAGCACCCAGTTCCCATCCTCGGTTATCCACTTTTCCCAAGTTTACAGTTGGCCCTGTCAGACCGCCAACTTGACTTGGGATAGAGATAGCTCGCAAAATATCGAACGTACGTTTATAAAAATAATCTGCTGTAATATTCAATTTATGATCCAACACGCTCATATCGACTCCAGCGTTGTAAGAAAGGGTAGATTCCCATCGTATACTGCGATCTGTCAACGCGGTGATGGCTGCACCGCCAGCAATATTACCTCCAAAGCTATAGTTGTAACTATTGCTTAAGTTCACTACACTATTATAGGCAAATCGACTTACCGCTTGGTTGCCTAGCTTTCCGACAGAGCCTCTGAACTTCAACATATTGATGCTGTTACTCTTGAAGAAGTTTTCCTTGCTGATCATCCAACCAGCAGATAAAGATGGAAAAAAAGACCATTGATTGCCCGATGCGAACATAGACGAGCCGTCATATCGCAAACTACCCTCAAACATATATTTACCTTGATAATCGTAACTTACACGTGAATATATGGATGCCAATTTATCGAGTGTAGAAGTTCCTGTTGCCTGAGCATTTGTTTGGTCTGACAGGGCATTGAGTTCATAGAGCGAATTATCATAGAATCCCCAATTATAAGCTTGGAAATTACGCCCATCATTAACTTGATATTCTTGCCCTACCATGGCATGCACCCTATGATCGCTAAATTGTTGTTCATAATCCAGCCGATGTGACAATGTAAATTGTTTCAATAAAGAATCCCAATCCTTCACACGTGGTGCCGACGCATTGAAATTTCTAACGTCTCCCGTTTTGGGATCTACAGTATACATCTGTGGCAAAAAGTCTTTACTAAAATGGTCTACCCGCCTATATCCCATTGTATTATGGTAGGTAATATTGAAGGGTAGCTTATACTCTAGGTTCAGATTGGTTAAGGTCTCCTGATAATCTCGATAGGTAAACCCCTGCTCCACCTGCATCCGAGGGTTCTCGATATTATTACGTCCCGGTGTATACAACCACGTAGAGCCATAATAATTGTTACGGTGATAATCGGACATAATCGGCAAACCGCGCATGATCGTATTCATCACGGTACCTGTGCCGTAACCGACTTCATTATATTCACGCAAGTTTCCAATAATCCCGGCATTAATTTTCAATCTGGGAGTGGCCTGTGCCGAAACTTTAACGTCAAAAGAATAGCGTTTAGCATCATCGTTATCTCTAAATACTCCTTTCTGATACATGTAACCTCCACCCACAGTAAAATTAAACTGTTCGCTACCGCCTGTTATTCTAGCGTTATGTTGTTGCAACCAACCGTTGCCCATTGTAATATCAAACCAGTTAGATGACGGATAAATAGATGGGTCCTCTGCCATGCCCGCCCTATATTCATCAATTTGTTCCTGAGTATAGCTAATCGCTGTTTTTCCGGAATTTACTTCCGCCCTATTTCGCATTTGCATATATAGAATGGGATCATCCACAACGTCGGGTAAGAAACTGGCCTGCTGCATTCCTCCGTGACTGCGAATATCTACTTTCGTTTTTCCTGCTTTCCCTTTTTTGGACGTAATTAAAACAACGCCATTGGACGCTCTGGAACCGTAGATGGCGGCCGATGCATCCTTTAGTACCGTAATGCTCTCGATGTCCGCGGGATCTATCTCACTCATGTTGTACTCAATTCCGTCTAAGAGTACCAATGGATTAGCATTACTTAACGTATTTACCCCACGGATACGTATAGTTGTCGCATCGCCTCCGGGTTTAGCCCCCGCTTGATTTATCCAGACACCACTTGTACCATACAAAGCCTGCGAAGCATGCGTAATTGTCTGTCTTTCTTTATCCTCCATTTTGACTACCGCGACCGAACCTGTTAAATCACTCCGACGCTGCGTACCATAACCCACAACCACGACCTCGTCTAAATCAGAGAGTTGTTCTTTCAACGTGACCGCAATTTCTCTTTTTCCATTTACTGGAATTTCCTGTGAAGCGAACCCCATATAATTGAATACCAGGACACGCTGTCCATTAGGGATCTCAATCGTATAAGTCCCGTTGGTAGTGGTGGTCGTCCCTATACTGGTGCCTTTCACCGTTATACTAACACCAGAAAGAGGTTCACCATTTTCGTTAGTCACACGCCCACTAACTTTTTGTTCCTGCAGTATTGATGCCCGTTCTGTTTGCAGAACAGTTTTTCTGTCCTGTGGAATACGTTTTATCGCAATAGACTTCCCCTTGATATGATATTCCAAAGGCTTTCCACGCAAAAGTATATTCAAAGCTTCCGATACGTTTAACTCTTTAATCGTTATTGAAACGGGAGTCAAAGCCGATAAATCTTTTTCATCATAGATAAAAGTATAACCGGATTGTTTACTGATATCGACCAGTACTCTCTTTAATTGAGCCTTTTGATGGTCGAGACTCACACGCTGTCCATGCACATTCCCCAAGGAAACCATCATAGAGGCAAAAAATATAACGACAGTCAGTTTCATAGCTAAATAAACATGTGACGGTATTCGATATTTGAATTGATTTCGATGTTTAATGATGTTCATTTTTTATTCATGAACAATACTTCCTTAATAAACAAACGGCACTCCAAAGCATGTTGTTTCCATTCGAGATAATCATTAAGTTTGTATTGTTGGTACATAACTTTGTTAGCTAACACTATTTCTAAAGTTATCCGACATATTTAACTGTTGGGATGTTACGAGCATCTCAACAGTCCTTTGCGGATAACTGCATACATTACTCTTATTTCTTTGCCGTTACCCTCCTTCCTTCTATTATAAATTTGACACCTGTTTTCAGTTCGATAGCCTGCAATACTTCCGATAACTTGGCGTCTCTCGGAATAATAGCGGACAAACGTTTCTTGCCATGAGGCTTCATATTCACTTCAACATCATACCAGCGTTCGATCTTTCGAGCGTACAGTTCCAACGGCTCATCATTCACAATATACAATCCATCTTTCCAGGATGATATTTCTTCTGTATCCACTCTTTTCACCTCTATAGCCTTATTATCCCTCACTACTGCTTGTTGCCCCGTATGAAGTTCTACTTGATTTCCAAATTTGTTGTGCTGCAATCGAATAGTTCCTTCCACTAAAGTCGTTAAAGTCTGCCCTCTATCGCCATAGGCATCAATATTAAAGCTTGTACCCAGCACCTCTATACGTTGTTCACCACTTAAAACGATAAATGGTTTCTGAGCATCGTGAACAACTTCCAGATATACTTCCCCTGAAGTCTCTATCTGACGTTCAGCACCTGTGAACACAGTGGGATATCGAATGGATGAGAACGCATTAAGCCAAGCCTTCGTTCCATCTGGTAACGTTATTTGATACTGACCAGCGACGGGTGTGCGCAATGTCGCCATTTGTACTTTTTCTACTTCTTTTAGCGGCGTGCCATCAGCATAGACAATCGCATTCCCATCATTAATAAGCCCTTCCTGATGACTATTTAATTCAATTTCATCTTGGTCGTCAAAAGATAGGGTTGCACGGTTTGTCCCAGGCATGAAGTCCTGTTCGACAGCAACGACTGGCGTGTTTAGTAACTGTTCTTCCGATATCTTTTTACTCCATAAGATCAAACCAGCTATCAGCACCACGAAAACTATAGCTGCGACGGCACGAATGTATGTTTTGAAAGCTGTTTTTTGTTTAGGTATAGTTAATAAACGATTTTGTAGCGCATACAAATCTTCCTTCACTTCTTTGCTTGTCAACTCGTTCACACTATTATCAATTGACAAATACCAATCTTCAACCCAAGCTTTTTCTTCTTCGGTACAATTTCCTTCCAGATACTTCCTCAAAAGAGTTCTTACTTTTATATGATGTTGGTCAGCCATGATACTTTTCGTTATTTACTGTATAAGACGGATGAAAAGCATCGAGGGGGGTGTCGATTTTAAAGAAACTTGCAATATATGAGGAACAGTATCCACGGAAATGATCCCAGTTTCATGCGTAAGGCGCGCAATGCATCTTTGATATAGCTACGTACACTCTGCTCCGAAAGATTAAGTCTTTGGGAGATTTCTTTATGACTGAGGTATTGTTTGCGGCTCAATTCAAAAATTTCACGTATCCGGGGCGGAAGTTGCAAAAGTACATTTTCAATCTGTTCCTCGAGCATTTTTTCCCGTACACGATGATCTGTGGCTTCATATTGGCTCTCCATTCTCTGGGTTAAAGATTCCAGATAATTAGCCTTCGATTGTTCTTTCGAAATATAATCCAAGATTCTATTCCGTACACTAGCATATAAATAAGACGATAACTTCCCAGTAATCGTCAATGATTCTCTCTTCTGCCATATACCTGCAAAAAGATCATGCACAATGTCTTTTGCTGTTTCCCGATCTCGTAATTTGTTATAAGCATGTAGATATAGAACACCATAATATTGATTGTAAATCTGCCGAAACGCCGATTCATCCCCTTTCTGCAACTCGTGCAGCAGTGTTTTTTCTTCGTTTAAAACATATAGTTTATCTATGGTCATTCACACAATGATAACAAAATATTACAATATGAACAAAGCTAGGGTTTATATATTAATAGCATATTAAGAAATTATGAATCAAAAAAAGAGAGCATAGGTCTATGCTCTCTTTTTTTGATTCAAATACTAAATTATTTTTTATGAAGCTGTTCGTAGAGCTCGATCACTTTCTTTTGTAATTCTATCACCTCAACTTCCCGAGCTTGTAATTTATTATTCAGCTCATCAATTTCGTCTTGTACTTGTCTTTCTTCTTCCGAATCGGATGTAGACAATAACTGAACCAATGACATACCAAATAGTTTAGAAATCTGGTTCAATCTGGATAAGTTCACATCGGTAATCCCCGTTTCAATCTTCGAAAAGGCTGGGATTGAAATGTCTAAACGTTTTGCCACGTCTTCTTGACTCCAGCCTTTTTGATGTCTTAACAGACGAATTTTCTTTCCTAGTGCATTCATTTTGGGTAATTGCTATCTTATTCTGTTAGATAATTCTCTCTTCTTTCAAAAGTAATAAAAAGATACTAAAGAGACTGCATTTTACAGAATAATTAATAATTTTTAAGGAATTTATCTGCAAAACTGACAATATCCATACTATTATGATGAGGCGAAACCATAAATAAAAGATTGAAACCTAACGATTTAAATTTATCTAAATAAACCTCTAAGGAAGGAATATCCGTCAAGAATGTAAAATTTTTATGATTAAAAACTTGCTGAATTTCGGACGATAAATTACTTATTAATATATTTTTCTCCTTTATGGCGTCTTTGTTGATCAAAACCACAGCATAATCGGATTCATCCATGGACTCTCGATAAGTATCCAAAAAACTCCGATTTATAACATCATAGGGATTCAATTCAATGATAGCTACAAGCCCTTGGCTTGGGAATTGCTCCTTAACCGCATGGATACTCGTCCTGAGCTTATACGGCGAATGAAGAAAGTCTTGATATACCACACTTTCATTGTCGCTAGCTACGAACTCTAAATAGCGGATAGAGCTTCTAAAATCTTTGATCGCTTCATAGAAATCAACCCGCTTTACGCCTAACCACTCACAGACTGTATATGCCCCGGCTATATTTGATAGGTTCAATTTCCCAAACACTTGCAAAGGAATACGCTCTTCTCCTAGATGGAGATATGTCACACCTTTGTTAATGGAATATTCAGGTAGTTTATAACCGTGTCGGTTAATATTGCAGTCCGAAGTTGCTTCTACTATCTCTACCAAATTTTGATTATCCTTGTTGTAAATTAACGTACCTTTTGGCACGATAGTATCAATAAATGTCTCAAATTGCTTAAAATACTCTTCCTGTGCCATATTTGCCCTACTCTCATTCCACTCCACCCCACTGATTAAAGCTATGTTAGGGTTAAAAAGATGAAATTTTGAACGGTGATCTATTGGAGATGCGTAATATTCATCTCCTTCTAATAGAATGATCTTGTTATGGGTGGTTAATTTCACTAGCGAATCGAAGCCCTCCAATTGTGCGCCGACAAGATAATCAAAATCCCGTCCCAGTTTCTTGAGCACGTGCATAACCATACTCATGATAGTCGTCTTACCATACGTTCCGGCAATAACTACCCGAGTTTTATCCATGCTTTGTTCATAGATAAATTCAGGAAAAGAGTAAATCTTAATATTTAGCTCTTGCGCACGAAGCAACTCAGGATTCTCACTTTCCGCGTGCATGCCCAAAATTACGGCGTCGATATCCTCTGTTATCTTCTCTGGAAACCAACCCATCGTTTTAGGTAAAAGCCCCGCATTTTTCAATCTGGACTTTGATGGCTCAACAACTTGATCATCAGATCCACTCACTTGATGTCCCTGCTCGGCCAATGAAATGGCTAAGTTGTGCATCACCGCACCGCCAATTGCTATAAAATGAACTCGCATACTTCTTAAAAATAAAAAGTCAAAATCCCACCCATCGGTTTAGGCATTCTCGTCTGTGCAATCATTTCCTAACAAACTTCGCTGCACACCATCTATCCTGCATTTTTTTATGCTGATAGTCAAATCCAACAGATTGTGCTCTTTCTATCAGCATTTCCAGATCTTCCCCATCATAGAAACCGCTAATATACAATTCTCCACCAGACTTCGTGCTTAAACTATATTGCTCCAGTTGTTCCATTAAGATATTACGGTTGATATTGGCAAGAATAACATCAAACACCTTACCTTTCATACGTTCCTCCGATCCTAACTCAGCATCAATAGATCCGATATTATTCCGTATTTTATTCTCGTTTACACTATCTACACAAACTTCATCATAGTCTACTGCCAGAGCGTGTTTTGCTCCACGCATGACAGCCAATATAGCAAGAATCCCCGTACCGCATCCCATATCTAACACTTCCTTACCTTTGAAGTCATTCTCTAAAATATAGGAAAGCATCATCGATGTAGTTTGATGATGCCCAGTTCCAAATGACATTTTAGGATCGATAATAATCTCGTAAGGCATACTGGGTTTCGGTTCATGAAAGGTCGCCCGTACATAACATCTATCATCCACCGTAATCGGCTGAAAGTTACTTTCCCATAGCTCATTCCAATTCTGATCTTCTATTTCTTGGATCATATAACTGATATCAAAGCCTTCCGTTTCGCGTAATAACAACGTCTCTAATGCCTGTAAATCCAAGTTGGCCGTCGGAATGTAAGCTATAAACCCTTGCTCTACATATTCGAAGGTGTCATAGCCAACCGCTCCTAGTGAATCAATCAGCAGGTCTCTCTGCCAATCTTCCATAGTTGGAGAAGTAAACGTAACCGAAGAATACTTCATTATTTCGTATTAAAAACCTTTACAATTTCTAAGAAGTCGCGTGATTTCAAGGATGCTCCCCCGATCAATCCACCATCGATATCCTTTTGTGAAAACAATTCATTTGCATTTGCGGGATTACAACTTCCTCCGTATAGGATGGTCGTTTCATCTGCAATTTTCTGCGTATAATGATTAGCAACCGTTTCACGTATAAAAGCGTGTACCTCTTGGGCTTGCTCGGGAGAAGCAGTTAACCCAGTTCCAATAGCCCATACCGGTTCGTATGCCAACACTACTTTTTCAAAATCTTCACTAGATAAGTGGAACACGCCCTTTTCCAGTTGTGTTTTAATAACATCGAAAACCTGACCCCCCTCGCGTTCGTCTTTCGTTTCTCCAATACAGAAAATAGGTTTTAAACCATTAGCTAGCGCAGCATCTACTTTTTGTGCTAATAAAGCGTCTGTTTCACCGAAATACGCTCTACGCTCTGAGTGACCTAAGATAACATAATCTGCGCCTGTAGATTTTACCTGCGCTCCGGATATTTCACCGGTATATGCTCCGGATTCAGCCTGGTGGATATTCTGAGCTCCGACAGCAACGTTGCTTACTGGTTCCGCTAACTTTGCAATGCTGTGCAAATGGATAGCGGGGCTACATACTATGACTTCTTGATCGCCCACCACCTCATCTTTCACCATGTTAACAATTTCCGAGAACAAGCTTACACCTTTCTCGTAATCCAAATTCATCTTCCAGTTTCCTGCTACAATGTTTTTTCTCATCGTTTTTTATTGTTATCTATTTTGTATATTAAATTCTTCTCGCCTTGTTAAACAATAAACCTCCCATAGTATACGAAGGTCTGTTTCCTGTACTTCTTCATTTATCATTCTCCCCCGCTCTTTCAACATATCTTCAAATTTATTCCAAACATATGTTTCCTGTTTCTCATCTGTCACCCAAGAAAAGTCCGGCACAAACTTCGGAATAATATTTGACATAGACAGCTGTACACCTACACCTATTACGGCACCTGTTGTAATGGAAGAGTTGATACCGCACATCGAGAAATCACCCATAAAAGTTCCCACTTTTTTTCGTTCTGTTTTCCGCCAATCACCAAGTTTATAATCATACAACTTAATCGCCTGCCAATTGTTTTGAAGATTAGAATTACTTGTACCTGCGCCTAAATTACATCCAGCTCCAATTACAGCGCAACCTAGATACCCTTCATGCCCTTTTGCGCTATTTTCCCACATGACCGTATTATTGACCTCTCCTCCAATAGTAGCTTTTGGTCCCACACTCACATTTGGATACAAACGGCTACCCATCTTCACCCTTGCTCCTTTGCCGATCGCTATCGGGCCTCTCAAATGACTCCCTTGCTCTAACAAGACATCATCTGCAATATAAACAGGACCATCCAACGTATTAAATGTACAACCGAATGCTTCTACATTTGTTCCTACATAGAGGTTATCCCCTATTACCACATTGGAAGGATGCAGTGTTGAGGAAGTTTTATCTTTTGTAAGCAGATTAAAATCAAAGACAATTTGTTTGGCATTTTCGAGATAAATATCTTCTAAAAAGTGAATACGTCGCAGCTCGCCTTCAAAATTATGCACTTTTAACATACTTCTCTCCGGTTGTGGATTCCACTTGCTGACCTTATAGGCTATCCAGTCGCCATCCTTTTCCAACATACACCCATCTTCCAATGTGGTTAGGATATTGATTAAGTCTATTGTGGGACAAAGGTTGGCACGCAAGACTAAATAGGATGCGGGCGATGAGGGTCCATGAAATTTTTCCTGAAGGTAGGATTCTGTATAAAAGCTAACTGGAACTCCCAACAGCAATTGCCATTTCTCTTGTAGTGTCAGAATTCCAATTCGAAAAGCTCCCACTGGTCTTGTGAAAGCCATAGGCAATAAATGTTCTCGCCATGGGGCTCGATCATGTAATACGACTTCTAACAGCATAATCCGATAAATTTACATAAAAAAATCCCGACAAGAAGAACCTATCGGGATGAAAGTTATTTATGACCGAAGCCTGTCGCCTAAAATTACTTTTGGTAACGGCTACGGAATTTGTCGATACGTCCAGCAGTATCAACTAATTTCATTTTACCGGTATAGAATGGATGAGAGGTGTGCGAAATCTCCAATTTCACCAATGGATACTCATTACCATCTTCCCAAGTAATAGTTTCTTTTGTGTCTACACATGATTTAGTTACAAAAGAATAGTCGTTAGACATATCTTTGAAAACAACTAATCTGTAGTTTGATGGATGCAGATCTTTTTTCATTTTATCTTATGATTATTATATATTCAACAATTTGAGGTGCAAAGATAATCTATTTCTCCAAATAAAACAAAAGAATATTTTATAGATTTTTTCCTACTTTTGCATTCTCATTTAGCACTTTGAATCATTGAACATGAGCACTGTATTATCGGAACAGGAACAACAGCGTAGACTAAACCTCCAAGCCCTTATCGACTTAGGTATTAACCCTTATCCAGCGGATGAGTTTAAAGTAAATGTCTCCGCTGCAGATATTTTGGAAAATTACGAAAGAGATAAACTAAATTATAAAAATATCCGCTTTGCGGGACGAATGATGAGCCGCCGTATCATGGGGAGTGCCTCATTTATGGAATTGCAGGATGCTACCGGGCGAATCCAGGCTTACGTCAAACGCGATGACATTTGTCCTGATGAAGACAAGACCTTATATAATACTGTTTTTAAGAAACTGTTGGATATCGGCGATATCATCGGTGTTGACGGGTATGTTTTTACAACACAAACGGGGGAAATCTCCATCCATGTCGAAAAACTCACGGTATTAACGAAATCCCTACGTCCGCTGCCTATTGTGAAGGAAGCAGACGGCAAAACGTATGATGCCTTTACCGATCCGGAACAACGTTACCGCATGCGCTATGTAGACTTGATCGTTAATCCGCAAAATCGAGAAATATTCGTTAAACGCACCAAATTATTTAATGCGATGCGAACGTTTTTCAACGACGCCGGCTATATGGAGGTTGAGACGCCTATTCTTCAATCTATTCCCGGAGGTGCTGCGGCACGTCCGTTTATGACACATCACAACGCATTGGACATTCCATTGTATTTGCGTATCGCAAATGAACTTTATTTGAAGCGTCTTATTGTAGGGGGTTACGATGGCGTATACGAATTCTCTAAAAACTTTCGTAATGAGGGAATGGATCGCACGCACAATCCGGAGTTTACCGCGATGGAGATATATGTAGCGTACAAGGACTATAACTGGATGATGAGCTTTACGGAACGCTTATTGGAACATTGCGCACTTGCTGTCAATAGCACAACGAAAGCAACTTTCGGAGAAAACGAAATCGACTTCAAGGCTCCTTACAAACGGGTAACCATGGCCGATGCCATCAAGGAGTTTACGGGTTTTGATATCTTAGGTAAATCGGAATCGGAAATCCGCGAAGCAGCTAAAAATATGGGTATTGCCGTGGACGACACCATGGGAAAAGGTAAGCTGATTGATGAGATTTTCGGAGAGAAATGTGAAGGCAATTATATCCAGCCCACGTTTATCACGGATTATCCTATCGAAATGTCACCGTTGACTAAAAAACACCGGGATAATCCGGAATTGACGGAACGTTTTGAACTCATGGTATGCGGAAAGGAAATTGCCAACGCTTATTCAGAGTTAAATGACCCCATAGATCAACGTGAACGTTTTGAAGAGCAGCTTCGTCTTTCTGAAAAAGGCGATGATGAAGCGATGTTCATCGACCAAGATTTTTTACGCGCGTTGGAATATGGTATGCCTCCTACTTCGGGACTTGGCATTGGGATGGATCGTTTGATTATGTTCCTGACCAACAACGCTTCCATTCAGGAAGTACTCTTTTTCCCGCAGATGCGTCCGGAGAAAAAAGAAATCGTCGTCGAATTGACCGACGATGAAAAACTTCTATTGGCGCAACTTCAGGAAGAACGCAATATCTTAGCTGACGTGAAACAAGCGACAGGATTGAGTGGAAAAAAATGGGATGCTGCGACAAAAAGTTTACGTCAAAAAGATCTGATTAATATTGTTGTTGAAGGAGATAATAAGTTTATCATAAAAAATTAGAGATGTGGAATTCCACATCTCTAATTTTTTTATAAAATCGCTTTGCGGATACGTACTAATTTTTCGAGCAAACTTTCCAACAAATCGAGATGCAACATATTGGCTCCATCCGATTTTGCATTAGCCGGATCAGGATGTGTTTCTATAAATAGACCGTCAGCTCCTACAGCAATAGCTGCCTTGGCAATTGTTTCAATAAGCTCCGGTTTCCCTCCTGTGACGCCCGACGTTTGATTAGGTTGTTGTAGTGAATGTGTGCAATCCATCACCGTTGGCACACCAAAAGCACGCATTTCCGGCAATCCTCGAAAATCTACAATTAGATCCTGATACCCAAATGTATTACCTCTATCTGTTAAAAACACTTTGTCATTTCCGGCATCTTTTACTTTATCTATCGCAAATTTCATCGAAGCGGCAGACAGGAATTGTCCTTTTTTAATATTGACTACTTTTCCCGTTTCCGCAGCCGCCACTAGTAATTCCGTTTGTCTGCACAGAAACGCCGGTATCTGCAATATATCAACATAAGCCGCGGCAACAGCAGCTTCGTGGCTTTCATGTATATCAGTTACTGTCGGCACACCGAACGTCTTACCTACCTTTTCCAGTATCTTTAATGCCTTCTCATCACCTATGCCCGTAAAAGAATCCGAACGCGAACGGTTGGCTTTTCGATAGGATCCTTTAAAGATATATGGAATCCCATATTTATCTGTAATCGTTACAATCCGTTCGGCAATACGCAAAGCTATTTCCTCTCCTTCAATAGCACAAGGTCCCGCCATTAGAAAAAAAAGCGGGGACTCCCCGTGTTTCATAGCAGGTAAATATTGTTGAATCATATTCTGATCGTTAATTTCCTAATTCAGACATGAATTTAATCCGCATCAATTGGATATCTTCATATGTATAATCATCTTCTCCAAGCTCTTTCAATGCTTCCTGGATAGAATCTACCTCGGCTGTTCGGAAGTAATCGTAAACCTCTTCTTGACGGTCGCTATCAATCATCTCATCCACAAAATACCCGATATTCAGTTTTGTACCGGAATTTACAATAGATTCCACTTCTTTAAGTAAATTTTCATAACTAATCCCCTTAGCGGAAGCGATATCCTCCAAACCAATTTTCCGGTCGATATTCTGTATGATGGAAACTTTCAACGCCGACTTATTCGCGGTACTCTTAATCACAAGATCTAAAGGTCTGTCGATATCGTTGTCGTCGACATACTGTTTAATCAGCTCGACAAATGGTTTCCCAAACTTGAGGGCTTTTCCAGCTCCAACACCATGCATTTGCTTGAGTTCATCCAAACTAACCGGATAATGCGTACACATTTCGTCAAGCGAGGGGTCTTGAAATATCACAAAAGGCGGCAGGGATTTCTGCTTTGCTATTTTCTTTCTTAGATCTTTCAACATCTTCAACAGATCCGTATCCAACGTTCCTGTGCCTTGTACGACTTCTTCGGAACCATCTTCATCCGCTTTTTCCATTATCCTGTTTAGAATAAATTTGATTCCGTATGGATTCGCCAAATATCTTCTGCCATGTTCAGTAAGTGTCAGTAAGCCATAGTGATCAATATCCTTTTTTAGAAAGTCGTTTAATTCTGCTTGTCGGATCAGCGATTTCCAATAATTAACCCCTAAGCTTTTACCTTTTCCGAACAAAGGATGGAGATCATGTTTATACGAAGATACCGGTTGATTGTTTTGTCCAATCATGACATTAATGATATGATGGTCATCAAACTTCTCTCCTTCTTTCTCTATAAAACGCAACACCTCCATTAGATTTTCTTCGGCATCAAAATACGTTTTCGGTGCACGACAGTTATCGCACATATTATTACAGCCTGTCTCGTCAAACTGTTCGCCGAAATAATGCAGGATTTGTTTCCGGCGGCATACCGACGACTCGGAGTAATCAATAACTTCTTTTAGTATCTGCGTCCCTATTTCTCTTTCGGAAACAGGTTTGTCTTTCATGAACTTCGTCAGCTTCTCAATATCCTTTTCAGAATAGAAAGCTAAACAAATACCCTCACCTCCATCACGGCCCGCACGGCCCGTTTCCTGATAATACCCCTCCATCGATTTGGGGATATCATGATGAATTACATACCGAACGTCTGGCTTATCTATCCCCATTCCAAAGGCAATAGTTGCGACGATAACTTCGACATCTTCCATCAAGAACTTATCTTGTGTATCTGCTCGAGTCTTCGCATCTAAACCTGCATGGTAAGGTAACGCCTTTATTCCGTTAATATTAAGCACTTCGGCAATTTCCTCTACCTTTTTGCGGCTGAGACAATATATAATACCTGTTTTTCCGGCATTGTTCCGGATGAACTTTACGATTTCCTTAACGACATTCTTCTTGGGTCGAACCTCGTAGTATAAATTCGGCCGGTTGAAGGATGACTTAAACAATGTCGCATTGTTCATCTGCAAATTCTTGCGAATATCCGATTGTACTTTTGGCGTAGCTGTTGCTGTCAATGCGATAATAGGAATATTCTCACCGATCCCGTTAATGACTTGCCTTATTTTACGGTATTCCGGGCGAAAGTCGTGCCCCCATTCGGATATACAATGGGCTTCGTCCACAGCGACGAAAGAAACCTTGATGTGTCTTAAAAAATGTACGTTTTCCTCTTTTGCCAACGACTCCGGCGCCACATAGAGCAACTTTGTTTTGCCTTCTGTCACATCCTTTTTAACTTTTGTTATCTCCCCTTTGTTAAGCGAAGAGTTTAAAAAGTGTGCAATGCTGTCATTCCCCCCGAAAGCCCGTAACTGATCTACTTGATTCTTCATGAGCGCTATAAGCGGAGAAATGACAATAGCCGTGCCCTCGCTCATCAGTGCAGGCAATTGATAACAGATGGATTTCCCCCCTCCCGTGGGCATAATAACAAACGTATCTTTCTTATTCAAGATATTCGTTATAATGGCTTCTTGATCTCCTTTAAAGGTATCAAAGCCGAAAAACTCCTGCAAATTGTCAAATAGTGATTTTTCTATTTCCATTGACCTCAAACAAAAATTAGATGGATCCGTGGCTCATTTGAGCGCTAAATAACCTACTTTTGTAGTTATTAAAATAAAATTAACTATTTTTTCTGTGATACACAACATCGATATCAAAAAGACTGCAATAGAAACATTGGAATTGGAGGCTACAGCAATTCAGAAACTAACGCAATTCATTGATGATGATTTTATTAAGATTGTCAATCAAATATTGGATCTACCAGGCAGGATTATCGTAACGGGCATTGGGAAGAGTGCAATTATTGCACAAAAAATAGTCGCTACTCTAAATTCTACCGGTACTCCCGCCATTTTTATGCACGCAGCAGATGCCGTCCATGGTGATCTGGGCATCATCCAGGAGTACGATCTTATTATTGCACTCTCTAAAAGTGGCAATACACCCGAAATTAAGGTATTGGTCCCTTTTTTGAAGCAAACCGGCAACACGCTGGTGGCTATGGTGGGTAATATGAATTCTTTTTTAGCACAACATGCAAACTTTGTCTTGAATACTTCTGTGGAGCGGGAAGCTTGTCCAAATAACCTGGCTCCTACTACAAGTACAACAGCGCAGTTGGCCATGGGAGACGCTTTAGCCGTGTGTTTACAAACATGTAGACAATTTTCAGATCGTGATTTTGCTAAATATCATCCCGGCGGAGCACTTGGCAAGCAGTTGTATTTAAAAGTTAGCGATCTGTCGGACAACAATGGCAAGCCCGAAGTTTCCCCATCTGCAAGCGTACGCGAAGTGCTTATTACAATCACGAAATATCGTTTAGGTGCTACAGCTGTCATTGATGCTGGAAATATCAAAGGTATCATTACGGACGGCGATATCCGCCGGATGCTGGAAAAATATGAGGACGTATCACATTTAACGGCCAACGACATCATGTCACAAAATCCGAAAGAGATAAAACGGGAAGAATTAGCTGCCGACGCACTCCATACTATGCGCCAGCATAACATATCACAGCTCTTGGTTACCCAAGAGGGGCATTACGAAGGCATAATACACCTACAGGATCTATTAAAAGAAGGCATTATTTAATTATTTCTGTAATATTTTTGTCTATTTCGGGGAATTTGAACCCCATGCTTTGCTCTATTTGTAATTTTGGCGTATCTTTTGATAATTAATCAGAGAGGTTAAAGTAATAGTAAGATGAAGAAAAGAACATTAGGAATATTGGCAACGTTTATAGCCGTCATTGGTTTCACGTCTTTGACAGTGGCTATTGGTGAATTCAAATTTGAAAAAGAAACCCACGATTTTGGGAATATCCCCCATAATAAGCCGGCGTCGTACAACTTTAAATTTACCAATACCGGCGACGCCCCTATCATTATCAGCGAGGTAAAACCTTCTTGTGGGTGCTCGGTAGCTGAATTCACGAAGACCCCCGTTAAACCCGGGGAAGGAGGTACTGTAACGGTAACATATAACGCTGCCGCCAAAGGACCTTTTACGAAACAATTTACGATTAAGTCCAACACAAAGACGCCTGTAAAAACATTGACAATTAAAGGAAATGTAGAATAATCCTCTCTTCCCAGAGAAGGAGATATAGATTAAGCAAAAGGCCGTCGATTGACGGCTTTTTTTATTAATTTTGTAATATACTTAAAAACGTACACGGTAATGCCAGAAATTTCAAAAAGAGGTCGGGATATGCCGGCTTCACCAATTAGGAAGCTTACACCTTTTGCTGAGCAGGCAAAAAAAGAAGGAAAAAAAGTATATCATTTAAATATTGGACAACCCGATATCGAGACGCCCGAAGTTATGCTAAATGCTTTAAAAAACATCGATTTCAGCATATGGGCCTACACACCATCGGAAGGTATTGCTTCCTATAGAGAAAAATTGGCAACGTATTATAACAAATTGGATTACTGCGTGGCTCCAACGGACATCTTAGTGACCAACGGGGGGTCAGAGGCGCTTACTATCGCCATGCAAAGTTGCCTCAGCCCGGGAGATGAGATTATTATTCCCGAACCATTTTACGCAAACTATAATGGATTTGCCTGTGCAGCAGATGCCGTAGTAAGACCTATTCTATCTTACATAGAAACTGGCTTCGCTTTACCCCCGATAGCGGAATTTGAAAAATTGATTACTGATAAGACGCGCGCAATTGCAATTTGTAATCCTAATAATCCTACAGGCTATCTCTATTCGCGCGAAGAATTGGAATCATTGAAAGCATTGTGCCTGAAATATGATCTTTACCTATTTGCAGATGAAGCTTATCGTGAATTTTGCTATGATGGTAATACATTTGTTTCGCCCATGCATTTGAAAGGGCTTGAACAGCATGTGGTCGTTATCGACACTGTATCCAAACGATACTCTGCATGCGGCGCGCGGATAGGTTGCATAATTACCAAAAACAAAGAATTATATCAGACCGCCCTCAAATTTGCCCAAACACGTTTGAGCCCTTCCCTTGAAGGACAGATTGCTGCCGAAGCAGCGATAGATACGCCAGACAGCTACTTTGAAGCTGTGTCTAAAGAATATACTGCCCGCCGGAATACGCTTGTTGAGGGGTTAAATAAGATAGAAGGAGTCTTTTGCCCTGTTCCGGGTGGAGCATTTTATGTCGTAGCTAAACTTCCTATTGATAATGCCGACAAGTTTTGTCAATGGATATTGGAAGAATTTTCGTATAACAACGAAACGGTTATGATGGCCCCCGCTACCGGCTTTTACAGCACACCAAATGTGGGTGCTGACCAAGTACGTTTGGCATATGTACTTAAGCAAGAAGATTTACGCAACGCGTTGGTTTGTTTAGAGAAAGCTCTGAAGGAATATCCAGGCCGCGTAACACCATAGTAAGAAACATTACCTTTTCCAAAGATTCGAACTTTGGAAAAGGTAATGTTGTTTTCAAACGGACTTCTGGAGATATTGTGCACTCTCTCTATCAATAAATAAGTGCGCATTTTGATGCGTCCGCAATATAGTGGAGGGATACCGGGAGTCTACTCCTTCATAAAGAGTCTGATAGACTGCTCTAGCTTTATTCTTACCGGGTACCATACAATACAAAAATTTCCCCTGCAATAACGCCGGAACGGTCAATGTAATGGCGTGGGTCGGCACGTCATCAAAGGAGTTAAAGCACCCATCATTTACTTGTTGCTGGCGACTTTTATCATCCAAGTCAACGATTTTTACCCAATAAGGGTCATCAAAATTCGCAACATGAGGATCGTTAAACGCAATATGTGTATTTTCTCCGATTCCCATACATACAATATCTACAGGATATGTTCTTAAGAGTTGTTCGTATCGCTCACATTCTTTTTCGATATTGCTTGAATCTCCTTGTATATAATGCACATGATGAATTGGTACTTTATCAAACAAGTTTTCCTTTAGGAAATATCCAAAACTCTGCGGATGGGCTAAATCTAAACCGATATATTCGTCCATATGGAACGCAACGACTTTCTTCCAATCTATATTTGTGGCTTTCGCTAACGTTTCTAAAAACTCGTTTTGCGAGGGTGCAGAAGCAAATATGATATATACATAGTCCTTGTCCTGTTGCAATTCCTGAATTTTTTTGCTGACCATTTCTGCAGCATCTTTTCCGAGCTGTGTACGGTCATCATATGTTCTGACCAACAATTGCTCTATTTTATTTTCTTCGACTTCCATTATTTATTTTTTTTTGTTCTGATTAAAAAACAGCCTTAAAGTATCATTGTGTAGGTACACGTTATTTATTAAAAAAAAGGTATATATGATATACCTAATTACGATAGAATCTTTGGTTCTCACGATGGATAATATCAATAGGCATAAAATATTCCTTCTCTTGTTTGTCTTCAAACATAAGATAACGATATAATGCCTTTACTCCTCGATAAGCCTGTTCCTGTGGTTTTTCACAGATTAAAAAATCAATCACGCCTTTATTAAGAAAATCAATATTTCGATCTAGGAAATCATACCCTACTAACAGTATATCTTGCCTTTTCTTTTCGAGAAGATATTGTGCCACCAAAGAAACACGCGAGTTTGTTACAAAAACGAGTTTAATATCCGGATAATCTTTCAACATTGCCGCCATCGTTTTCTTCACAGATGGATAATCTGTTTCGTAAAGATTCTGCTTCAGTATCCTATTAGGATTTCTTGTTATGAAATATTCGCTAAATCCTTCTTCTTTTCTTAAGATATGGTAATCTGAGTCAATATCCTTGGCGATATTCATAATTAATATTCGTTCGGACTCGCTAACAAGGTAGTCTACCAAATGAGCTGCGGTATAGCCACTATAAAAAAGGTCAGGTCCAAAATAGCTGAGGTTCTTACGGTTTGGAATATTGGAGTTAATGAACACGAAAGGAATTTTCCTTTTTTGACAAACATCCGTAAATGAAATTGCTTCCTCTATAAACGCTGGTGCTAACAGCACACCATCAACGGATTCTGCTTGAAGAATCACTTCCGTTTGCTTCACGAAAGAGTCCTTATCGTTCATATCATAAAACAGTTTTTCGATTTTGACATTGTAAAGCATAATCTCATTTTCTGCCTGTATAATACCTTGTAAGGGTACCGACCAGTAATCTGTTTCTTCTGAAACCTCCGGTATCAGGGTGTAAAGGTGCATCGTTTTAGATGAAGCTAAACGCCTAGCTAAAATATTAGGCTTATAGTCCAGTTCTTTGATAATGTCATTGATCTTTTGTTTAGTCTTTTCCGAAACACCTGTACGATTATGCAATACCCTATCCACCGTCGCGATAGAGACATTCGCCCGGCGTGCAATTTCTTTTACGCCGACCAGTTCCTTTTCATTTTTCTTCATATAAAAACGTTACATCCCCCTTACAGAATACAAAAATAACGAATATGTAGCACTCTCAAATCATATTACACCGCTTTACTTTATTAATAATTTGGGAAGCGTTAATTGTGTACGTTACCGAAGATAAGCCAAACTTTCTTTAATCCAAAATATTTTTTTAAATAAGCTATAATATTTGGTTCGTTCTATTTTGTGTCATAGCTTCTTCTCTTGTATTAGATCCATAGCGTGGTTTGCCGCCCGGGCTGTAAGTGCCATAAAAGTAAGTGACGGATTTTGGTTCCCTATACTGGTCATACACGCACCATCGGTTACAAAAACATTCTCACAAAGATGTAGTTGATTATACCTATTTAACAGTGATGTATTTGGGTCATTTCCCATTCGAACACCACCTACTTCATGCACTTCTAATCCCGGTTGCCTCCCGAATACCTCGTGTTGATCTAATGTACGTATATTTTCTGCACCTGCCTGAGCCAACATTTCCGTTCCTTCGTTAAAGAAATCTTCCATCATCATCATATCATTAGCACTATAATCCACAGAAGTAATTAATTGGGGTAAGCCATATTTATCGACTTTGTCTGGACTCAACCGTACATGATTATCAAACGATGGCAGTACTTCACCTTGCATCATCATCGAGATTTTCCAATCGCCCGGTTCGAGCAAGTTATCTTTAAAATCAGCTCCTAGACCTTGTGTAGTGCTTCCCCTAGCCCACGAATCGCGATAAGCAGCAAAAGCGATAAGATAAGATCCCTTAAAAGTCTGCTCTACCCGATGAATGTTTTTGAATGCTGGAATAAAAACCTGGGTAGGACGCCTACCGTAATAATATGAGTTTTCATAACCAGGAAAGTCAGCTGTAATACGACCACGATAATTATGAAATGTAATATATCTTCCCATCAGCCCATTATCATTCCCTAATCCATTCGGAAACCGATCCGATTTCGAGTTCAATAGTATTAAATTAGAGTTAAGGGTCGACGCATTTAGAAAAACTACACGTGATTTAAAGATTTTTTTAACTTTTGTTTTGGTATCAATAATCTGTACACCTATTGCTTTCTTCGTTTTATCATCATACAAAACCGATTCTACAATAGTATCCGTTATAATCGTTAAGTTCCCAGTTTTCTCCGCATAAGGTATGGTAGAAGAATTCGAACTAAAATATGCTCCAAAAGGACACCCCCGCTCACATAACGAACGGGCCATACATCTGCTTCGCCCCTGTGCAATTTGCTCTTCTTTTATTCCCGCGAGGTTTGCACAGCGTCCAATAATCGCTTTCCTGTCCGAATAACGCTGCGCAATACTATTTGCAATGGCTTGTTCCACTTGATTCATTTCAAAAGCACCGACCACTTCACTATCTGGCATATTGGGAATACCATCTTTTGTCCCTGCAATACCAACAAATCGTTCTACATGCGCATACCAAGGTGCCATATCCTGATAACGTATTGGCCAATCAACCGCATACTCGTACTTCCAAGGTGCTTCAAATTCAAAATCACTCCACCGCTGTGTTTGCCGAGCCCATAGCAGCGACTTACCGCCCACCTGGTAGCCCCTAACCCAATCAAAGGGTTTTTCTTGAATGTATTCCTGTTCCTCGTCGTTGATGTAAAAATGCCGGGTAGCTTCTGAATAAGCGTAGTGTCTGCTAATCCATTTGTTCCGCGTTAGATCATCCCGCGTTCTCTGGCCCCGATGTTCAAACTCCCATGTATCCGTATATGCCGTAGGATAATCCTGAATATGCTTGACCATCCGGCCCCGTTCGATCAACAGTGTTTTAAATCCTCTTTCGGTAAATTCTTTGACCGCCCAACCGCCACTGATTCCGGATCCCACCACAATGATATCAAAATCTCTCTCTCTATCCATACTATAACTTATAAGGTAAATATAGTATTTTTCGGTAACGTAACCATTATGTAACAAAAACAATGCATATCATGTTGTTTTGACCTTTCGTAAACCATTCCTTATGGAGCTTTCTCAAAAAGTTTCAAGGTAGTGTACACCATTCCCCCTATCGCATAGTCAAACGCATCTTCATCAATCTGAAATGTTGGTGTATGTAATGCAGAACCGATTTCTTTATCAGGATTCGCTATTCCAACCAGATAAAAAAGTGAGGGATATTGATGTGAATAGTAGGCAAAATCTTCCGCCGCCATCCAAATACCTGTAGATTCAACGTTATCAGGTGCAACAAACTCTTTTAAATAAGTGGAAACAGTACCCGCCAGCTCGGGGTCGTTAATTAATACCGGGTAACCTCTTCGTATCTCCAATTCTACGGTGGCTCCGTATATAGCTGGTAGCTCTTTGACATGTTTTGCAATTAGTTCAAGCGCCTGGGAACGCCAATGCTCGTCCATCGTCCGAAAAGTCCCTTCAACGTATACTTCGCCCGGAATCACATTGGTTGCCCCGTTTGCAATCACTTTGCCAAAGGAAAGTACAGATGGAATAGAAGGGTTGGCGAATCTGGATACAATTTGCTGTAGCGACAATATCAATTGCGCCGTAATTACTACGGGGTCAATATTTAAGTGAGGTTGGGCTCCGTGCCCTCCCTTACCTTTAATCGTAAAATAGATTTCATCACTTGAGGCCATGAAATTGCCTGATCTGAGTCCAATTTTCCCAACCTCCAAATCGGGCGAGACATGAAGACCGATAACGCCTTTTATACTTTGATGTGGGATAGGTAGCTTTTGGGAGGCCAAAACCGAAACCGCACCACCAGGTATTTTTTCCTCCGCCGGCTGAAATATCCCAATAACTGTTCCTGTGAAGTCATGTTCCAGCACTTTCAATATTTTGAGTACCGCCAACAGATTTGCAGTATGAAAATCATGACCACAAGCATGCATGACGCCTATATGCTGAGATGTATAATCTGTTACATTTTCTTCCGTAATGGGTAATGCATCTATATCCGCCCGTAAGATTACCGTCTGCTCACTATTCGCTTTTTTTCCTACTACCTTCGCGATAACACCTGTTTCAGCGACCTCTTCGAAAGAAATATCATAGGTCTGCAGTAATTCTTTTATATATCGACAGGTATTGTATTCCTGAAATGATAACTCAGGAAACTTATGAAAATATTGTCTATTAAAACTGGCTTCGTTCTTAACCTCCGAGACCAGTTGTTTTATTTTTTCAATCATGCAAACAACCAGTTTTATATTTTCATCAAATTCTGATTCAAAAACTCCGCCACAAATTGATCATCATTTAACTCCGGATAGGCTGCATATATTCTTGATATTTCTTCATATTGTCCCGGTGACAATACCTCATCTGGGTTAAGGCACCAGATACCTTTCATCAATCCCTGACGTCTCAGCACCTCGTGTATCCCTGGTATACATCCGTGAAAATTGTTCGCTGTATCGAATAATGCTGCATTCGCATCAGTCGTTTGGTTCGACAATATCTGTAACTCCTTCCATTTAGTAAACGATGGATTATCCTTATAATCTTTGACTTTAGTCAATAATGCTACGGCTTTATGGGTCCATACCGCCCAATGTCCTAACAGACCTCCTCGGAACTCTATTTCTATATCTTTGCCATTTACATTAAATCGATAAATTGACAACAAGTCCTGCACAATATTATCATCATTACCTGTATATAAAGCAATTTGGTCCCGTCTGGAGGAATTGGCAATCGCACGGACTACATCCAAGGTCTGGTAACGGTTAAAGGAAGCACATTTTATGGCTTCTACGTTATCTATCTCCACAAATTTAGACCAGAAATCATACGAAAAAACCCGCCCGCCAACCGAAGGCTGCAAATAAAATCCAAATACAGGAATCACCTTGGCAACTTCCTCTGTACGTTCGAGTATTTGCTTTTCACTCAAACCCTGCAGCCCCCCCATGCTTAACAGCCCCATATCATATCCGTAACCCTCCGCAATCCGCGCTTCCCGAACAGCTTGTTCGGAGAGACCACATATTCCCGCGATTTTTACAAATGGACGATCCAGTTTGCGCTTATCAATAACATCAGCCGTCACCCCTAAAACTTTCTCAAAGAGATTATATTTAGGTAAGCGGATCTCGAACTGCGTCGAATGCACCGCCACAGCTATTCCTCCAACACCGCTTTGGATATAGTATTGCGTCAATAGTTTTTGGTTTTCCTCATCAAAATTACGAAACTCGTCCAGCGCTAGCGGGTGGGCAGGAATGACTGTACCTTCCATGAGCAAAGACTTTAATACAGGATCTAATCTTTTCATTAAAATTTCCCTCCCCTCTCTTGGAAATGCGTATCCTTCCCGAACTCTCCACCGTCTTGCAATATCCATTGTGCCGTAATGTCAATAATATCCAATATACCTACTTTAGGGTAACCAAATATCCTATGGCATTCCGACGCATTATTTAATAATGCTGTCTGTTCAGGTTCGTGTACAAACAAGGGTTTCTTTCCCAGTATTTCCCCAAGCTTTTCGGCAACCCATTTTATAGACAATATCTCCGGTCCCGTTACATTCAGCACCTTCGCCGGGCTTTCGACATGCAATAAGCTACGGACAGCTATTTCATTGGCATCACTTTGCCAGATTACATTAACATTATTTGTACGTATATCAATAGGTCGTTGGTGATAAACCTGTTTTGCAATTTCTCTAATCACACCATATCGGAAATCCACAGCGTAATTTAATCTATACAACAATATCGGCGTACCGTTTTTCTTACTGAAATAAGTAAAAATCCGTTCACGCCCTAATGTACTTTGGGCATATTCTCCTATCGGTTCCGGAAGGACTGATTCATCTACGCCCCCCGATCGAACGTCGACAAAAGGCAATACGTTACCAGAAGAAAATGCGACGATACGCGAATTCTTATACTTCTCCGCTATACGACCCGGCAAATAAGTATTCATCGCCCAAGTAAAATCTTCCTTTCCTGTCGCACCGAATTTAAAACCCGCCAAATAGATAACGTTTTTTGCATAAGGAAGCGATTGTAAGGCTTCTTCATCCAACAAGTCACAAACGATGGTTTCCACACCTAAATTTTCCAGATATTGTCGGCTGCTATCATCTGAAAAGCGTGAAACACCATACACCTTTCGGGAAACACCAATTTGGCGCAAGCCGTCCAACAGCAATTTTGCCATGCTTGGCCCCATTTTCCCCCCAATACCCAGAAATATAAAATCACCATCAATCTGCGCAAGATCTTCGAGAAATACTGCGGACGGTTGGGTAAATTTGTGCTCTAATTCTACTAAAACCTGATTCTCCATTTTTATTTTAAAAACATATCATAAACATTACTAACCATTAATATACAGATGACGATTAGGCCTAATGCCCCCGCTATCTTATAAAAGAGATTGTTAGCTTTATCCCCCATAATTGATTTATTGTTTGCAATCAAATAAATAGACACGCCGATAAAAGGCACCAAAAATATGGTCACACTTTGAGCCAATACGATAAGTTCCAGTGGTAACCTCCCAAAAGAGATCGCGACCACGCAGCCCAAAATCATAACGACGGAAATTAAGATTTTCACTTTTTTGGAATTTAAACTGCTTCCAAATCCTAACGCATCCCCTAGTAACGCTCCACCTACCGTCGCATTACCGACTAATGAAGAGAAGGCCGCACCAAACAACCCAACAAAAAACAGTGAACTAGCATGTTTCCCAAATAATGGTTCCAATGCTTTACCCATTTCAGCAGCACTACCCACATGTATGCCTTTCGGGAATAGTACTGCCGCTGCACAAATCATAACCGCGGCGCTCATAAACCCCAAAATCGCTACGCCCGTAAACGCCCCTCTTTCTGAATCCTTAATATTCACCGCGTTTTGTGTTAGTTTCCTACGTTCCTGAATTAAATAGGTCTGATAAAACGCCCCCACAAGCGAAAAACAAGAGGCGGTAAATGCGATTAACAGTCCTAGAGAACCATCTGGGATAGTTGGTACAAATCCAGCAAATAATTTATTAAACTGGATATCGGCCAGAAATAATGTCGCAATAAAACATGCCAACATCACTAATATCAGTGCTAGCATCAACTTCTCCATAACTTTATAGAAAGAAGGAAAAAACAACAAAGCAATAGCTATTGCAGTAAAGACAATGATCCAGACATACATAGGTGTTCCGGTTGCTTCACCTATGGCAATACCTACACCAATACTATTGCCTGCTTGAAAAGACGTCGCCACCAAAAATATACCTACACCTATGGCGACACCGATGCCCTTGCCAAAGCGTTCTTTTATCAAAGTCAATAAAGATTTGTCATGAGCCACTCCTATGCGAGAACACATTGCTGTATATATCCCCATAAAAAACAGCGCCACCAAGACAATCCATAACAGTGAATATTCGTAGTCTGCCCCCATTTTTGAGGTAATGGTCATCTTGCTGGGGCCAAACACAAGTGCGGCTGTGATAATTCCGGGACCTAAGATGTTTAATAGTCTCTTCATCTATTTTCTTTTTTTCTTAACATTATCGCCACTTATTTGCTCTCCGTCACCAAACTCTTTCTTGACATAATTGATAATAGCTGCCAATTCCTCATCCTTCAAAAAGGAGAAGCTGGCCATACCCTGTTCGTAGAAGACGCCATCTATCGTATCCTTACCTTTGCTACCGTTTAACAAGATATCGATAAAAGCATCGTTGTCCTGTACCCTAGCAGCATTCTTCAGAGGGGGAAAAGTACCTTTAACCCCAAGACCATCTTCTTTATGACATGAAGCACAAAAGCTGGCGTAAAGCTGTTTTCCATTATGCTGTTTAGATTCGGTTTCTAGGACATCTTCCTTCAGATAATTATCCGGCGTCTCCGTAGTTCTTCTTAGTCTTAGTATCCTATCGTCGGTCGGCAGCGGAAATCCCGGCTGTGGGTTCCAATCCCTATTGCTGGTTGACAAATAGATATCGCCATTAGGTGTCACCAACACCGCTCGCATTCTTCCATATTTTTTAGAAAAATACACCTTCTCCCGTTTCACTTGTTGATTTTTATCATCCAAATGTAGTACCCTTAATGATTGCGATTTGAGCGTAACGAGCAAGAGTGTGTTCTCCCATTCCGGAATACCGCTTTCTCCGTAATATGCTAAACCGGCGGGTGCTACCACAGGTGTCCACGACCAAATAGGCTCTGTTCGTGAGGAGTGCTTAGCTATTTCTATCTCATCAGGTGTATCGTGCATACCCTCTATAGCGGGCCAGCCATAATTGTTCAACGGTTTGATCAGATTAATCTCGTCTTCAATCGCGTCACCATGTTCAGATGTAAATATATTCCCTCGGTCGTCTATGGTTAACCCCTGCATATTGCGAAATCCCCAGGCATACACGAAGCTGTTTGGTATAGGATTATCGGGGGGAATTTCCCCGTTTATCGTCATCCTCAGAATCTTACCATTCAATGTAGTAGAGTCTTGTGCTTCTGTATTATCGGCCACATCACCCGTTGCCCAATATAGCGTATTTTTGCTGTCCAGCATTAGTCTGGCGCCATTATGTCCGTTTGCACCTCTGACCGTCAACAGATCGACCGGGTTAATCAATGTATCTTTTTGATAAGTGTATCGCACCAATTTAGAAATGATACGATCATTCTCTTTAGCCGTATAGTTAATAATAACATAGGGATTATCTTTTACATCTTTCTGTACGACAATATCCAGTAAACCCGGAGTTGTCCTTGTAAATACATCCGGCACACGCAGGAGTGTAGAAACTTGACCGGTCGACAGATCTAGTTGTTTAACATTTCCGATAATTTCCGTAAACAAAATTTTATTATCAAAAAATGTCATTCCCCACGGCACCTGCAAACTATCTGCTACCGTAGCTACCTCCAAAAATGAATCATCAAGTTTGACATAGTCGAGCACTTCTGTGACATAATCATGTGGATGTCGATTACATGACTGGCATGACATCATACATAACCACGCCGATATCCCCATTACCCAAAACACGAGCTTTCTTTTTCCAGACATTATAGCTTCCTTTCGAGATCCTCCATATATTATTATCACCAACCTGGATTTTGTGTCAGGTTTTCTGGATTTAAAACAATCTGGCTTTCGGGAATAGGATCCAGGTAATCCCTGTTCAATTTAAACCCGTATCCCCCCGGCATAGCTTTCTGAAACGGATCCATAAATCCATCTTCATCCACTGGAAACTCATCTTTGTTGATTATCTGACTGGCCTTAAAGCCCTTTGGCCGTTTACCGACAATCAGCTCGTCTGCCGCAGCCCACCGCGCGATATCATCCCAACGGAATCCTTCGGCTACGAGTTCTATTCGACGCTCCCTCCGTATTTCATTAATGATAGCTGGCAAGGCATAAAAATCCCAGTCGGGATCTGTTGCAATTGACTCGATATCGATATTCGGCATACCGACCCGGTCGCGCAAGAGCTTCACTGTTTTATTGATATCGCCCTGACTGATACCGCCCAATTCCGCTTTTGCTTCGGCATAGTTTAACAGCACCTCGGCATAGCGAAAAATAACAGCGGGCTCCTCGCCATATTGCTGGATATGGTAAATGACCTGTGGATCGTAACCTTTCTGGATCATGTACCCTGTTGGTGCATTGAGGTCGGCATTGCTGTTCATCCGTGAAAATACAGCAGACCAGTTCTCCACGTTTCCATTAGCCTGTATCTTCCAGACCTGATCCGGGGAAGCAACCGTCTGTCTGAACCGGGGATCTCTGTTTTCCATTTCCTGTACAATGGTTGCATATCCTTGGAAGAGTGGATTTCCTGCAATTGCCCGCCCATCGGTACAAAGATAATCGTCAATAACACTTTTAGAGATCGATCTTCCAAGTGGCTGCGACATCCTAAAGTTCCTGTCATTGGTAAATGCCCCATCTCCTCGGGAGAGATTATTGTCATATTTACGCCAGAACATGACTTCACTATTGGCTGAATAATCTCGTTGGATAAATAGTTTTCTATAATCTTCGTCCGGCGCGCCTGTGCTATAGATAGCATACAGACCAGATTCCATAATTTGCTCTGCGGCTTCCACTGCTTTCGCCAGGTATTTGTTTGGATCCGCATTTTCCACACCGAATGGTGTGCCATCATGGTATTTCTGCCAAGTTCCCTCATACAGTGCTACACGGCTTTGCATAAGCAACGCAATCCACTTATTGATACGCTCATACCCATTCGTTTTATCTGCTGTCAAATACATCGCCGCGGTATCCAAACATCCGATGATACGGTCGGCCACCACTTCCCGTGGTGTTCGCGGATTGTACAATTCAGGAGAGGTATCGCCCAGATCTATATCCAACCATTGGATATCCCCATAGCTTTTCAGCAGATTAAAATAGGTAACCGCCTTAAAATAGTAGGCCTCACCTACATATTGCTTATAACTGTCAAATTCATGAAGCTCCTCAATTTTTTTATAGTGGGTCATAAAATAATTGATGCTCCGTACATTTCCAAAACCGATACTACCCGATGTTACCACCGATCGCGTTCCTTGTAAACGTGTATTTACGGTAGGCCCTACTAAGTCATCACTATCGTAGTCGTTTCCATGGTTAGCATACTTAGGAAAAAAAGTCGTGTTATAATATTGATTTACATACGTTTCCAAATCTTTAGGCTTCTCAAAAAACTTGTCAGATGCTACCTGATCTAAGGGTGGACGGTCTAAAAAGTCATCATTGCATGCCATTAGGAAAAACAAGGGAGCCAGTCCTATTATTTTTATTAAATTTTTCATAACCATCATTATTTTAAGGTGAGATTAAGACCAAACGAAAAAACTTTACTCATTGGATAAATAACGCCATTGGTCAGGTATCCGTCTTCTCGGCTGTCCGAAGCAATCGCTGTTTCCGGATCAAACACTTTCGGTAGACTTGAAAAAGTCAACAAGTTCTCTCCTGAAAAATAAACACGTGCTTTGCTAAATATGCTTCCTACTGCAGAAGATGGCAACGTATAACCGACCTGTATATTTTTCAATCGTATAAAACCCGCATTTTGTATATATGCCGACTGTACGTGTCTATTCTTATTTGTTTCTGCCGTAAAATAAGGTTTAGGTAGGTAAGCTCCTGTATTTGGTCCTAGTATATTTGTTTCATCCGCTGGTCGCCAATAGTCAAGTGCTGGCGAATCTTTATAAAGACCCGAACCTGCCCAGGCACTTGTCAAACCCCAGAACAATGGCGATGTCGTTTCCGGATAAAATTCACGCTTCAAGATACCCTGCCAGAACATGTTGAAGTCGATCCCTTTCCAGCTCGCACCTGCGTTAATACCTATATTATAACGCGGACTGGTATTCCCGACCACTTTCAGATCTCCATGATCATCCAATGTACGACTTCCTTCATCGATAACATTATCATCATTCAGGTTTTCGTATCTAATATCCCCTGGTCCCCAATTCGCGTGGTATCGCTGCTGCATCTCCGACACAATTTTCGCTTCTTCGGCAGTCTGGATAATACCTCCTGTCTGGAATCCCCAAATTTCACCATATTCCTTTCCGGCATACCAGTCATCAATTCTATTTGTCGGATTCAAATATCTTGTTATAGTCGTTCTACTATCTCCTAATGCCAGCTTGACATTATAGCTAAAATCCGGAGATATTTTATCATTCCAATTCACGACCAATTCAAACCCCTTTGTGGTTAAATCTGCGTTGTTTGTTATGGGAGCCGTTGCACCCAATACATACGGCAATTCATAAGCTCGACCCCACATATCCAGTGTTTTACGGTTGTACCAGTCGAAAGTTATGCCCAAACGGGAATCAAGCAAATAGGTTTCCATCCCTACATTGAAGGTTTGAATAGTTTCCCATGTGATATTATCACTAAAGAGCGCCGGAGCGGTCGCATACGGTGGTCGTTGGTTTCCCATAATCCAGGGTGCTTCGGGATATACATTCAGCTTATCATAAAACCAATAGGGTTCTGCGGCGCTCGGGTCAATATTTTGGTTGCCTAATGAACCGTAAGACGTTCTTAGTTTAAGGTAGTTGATATAGGGCTGTACAGATCCCCAAAACGGTTCATTAGATATGGTATACCCCACAGATGCCGAAGGAAAGAAACCAAAACGATTTTCTTTGGGAAACCGAGAAGACCCGCTGTAACGTCCACTTACTTCGACCAGATACTTCTCCTGATAATTATAGTTCAATCGGCCAAAAGCACCTCTGGTTGCCCAGTGTGACATATTATCTGTTGCAATTACACCTCCCAAAGATGTTCTAATGGAAGGATAATCGTCTACTACCGGAGATGTACCCGTTGCCGTTAATCCGCTCGTATATTGCTCCTCCTGCTCAAAGCCCAGCATGATGTTAAAAAAGTGATCCTCTATCTGGGATTCATACGAGGTCACCGCATTTAATAGTTTATAAACCCTTTCCGAATAGCTTGATATATAGGTAGATTCCGGTTTTCCAATATTACCTACCGAACCATCCCCCAGTTCTACCATAACCGGTTTGGGATTAGCTTCCGCCTTTGTATTCCGGATGTTATAATTATAATTGAGTGTGGTTCTCCAGCCCTTGATAGGTTCGATTTCGGCTCCAATATTGGCTAAAAAATCTGCTCGCTTATTTCTGTCCCGTCCAGAATCTTGTAATAGGCGTACCAATGGACTTTGAACCGTACCATTAATATTATAATGTGGCATCATCGGCGCAAACATCAACATCTCACGAAACGTATGCTCCCTTCCTACCGTAGTCTCCCCCATAGGATAATCCGTATCGGATGAAGCCCACTTCAAGCTGGAGTTCAATCGTAACCAATCCGTCACTTCCGTCGACACATTAGACATCAGGTTATATCGTTGATAATGATCGTGACCGAAAGCATACGTCCCGTTCTGTCTGGAATAACCAGCAGACAGAAAATATTGCGTACGTTCTGATCCGCCCGAGACGTTTAAACTATGCTTGTGGCTGAGTTCATTGTTCCCCATCAAAATATGTGGCCAGTCATTGTTCGCATTCCCATTACGTCTACCGGCCCAGATATTGTCAATTGGATTCTCCGGATCGTATTCATAAGGAAAAGTACCATCAATATAACCTTTTATTCTTTCCATCTGTTCGTCCGAATAAACGGAAGTGAGACCGGCATTGGCATTTGCCTGGTTATAGGCGGTTGCCCAGGTATACGAGTCGATAAAATGCGGTAAACGGAGAAGCGAGGATAGTGAGAGATTATTAGAATAATCAACTTTCACACCTTCCGTCTTGCTTCCTTTTTTTGTCGTGATAAGAATTACACCATAAGGAGCACGTGAGCCATATACTGCCGAGGCCGAAGCATCTTTAAGTACAGACACACTTTCTATAGTTTCGGGATCTACGCTGTTGATATCTACCTCTACTCCATCGACCAATACAAGAGGGGAGCTACCACCATTTACCGATCCTACCCCTCGAATATTCCAACCACTTGCTGCTCCTGGCTCACCGCCCCGCATGCCCATGTTGATATTCATATTCGGTGATGCCCCTTTGATGAGATCGGCCACGTTCGCAGACGGACGATTAGCCAACGCATCGCCTGAAACCACGTCAACAGCTGCTGTCATATGAGCACGTTTCTGTGTACCATAGCCAACGACCACTACCTCTTCCAACGTCGAGTCCTGTCCTTCCAAAACTATATCGAAGGACGTTTTATTGCCAACACTCATTTTTTGAGTTACGTACCCGATATAAGATATGACTAAAACATCGGAAGAACTCAATCCCGACGCCGACAGGTTGAAAACTCCGTTTTCGTCCGTAGAGACACTTGATTGTGTCCTAACAAGGGTCACCGTTGCTCCTACAATAGGCTCCCCATTTGCATTACGTACGGAACCTTTTATCTCACTTTGATTATACGGGCTGGTATTTAGCATTATTCCTTCATCCAGCTCGGATGAGTAAGCCGCTACATAACCGCTTCCTATAAAGAATGCGGTTATTCCTATCCCGCATATCCTCACCAAAGGATATAGTCGTCCCCGTTTTTGCATTCTACCCCTAGGATAAAATAAAAAAGAGTTGTTCTTTGTCACCATAATTAGTCTTATAATTTTAACTCCGCTGTATTTTAATTTGATGTTCTATTTTATACAATTTATAGTTATTTCGATGTTTCCTCGTTAACGTTACCGAACATTGCACTAAAAAAAGGCAACATGCTTATTAGTTAAAAAAGTAACGGTAAATTTTCTATGGAAATTCTTTTCATCACGTTAGTCTTTGTATAATATCAACTAATTTATTGCTTATAATATGATCCAAGGTAGAATATAAACATTAAAAAAACAAATATTTTTTTCAATTTTCGTAAAACATATAATTTTCAATGGTAATAATATCAATTGGCATGGGTTTAAAATTCGTGACATTCTCCTTTAGCAAAAAGAATCTATACAGGTAGTTTAACGCAAAATATCCCTGTTTATCCGGACGCTGACAGATTAAGAAATCTACAATCCCCTTTGAGAGATAGTCTACGTTGGCTTCCAAAAAGTCAAATCCTATAATATAGGGTTTCTTTATCTCCTGATGATCATGAAAAAAACGTCCTACAACAGAAACCCTGGAATTCGTAACAAATAATACATCAGGAGTAGACTTTCTAATACTGGTCCACAACTCCTTTTCTACCTCTGTATATTCATTATAGGGAATATCGACAACTTCTATTCTAAAATTTTTATTCAGATTATTAAGATACGTTCTGTAGCCCTCAATTTTTGTATCTAAATACTTATAGTTTTCCAAGCCTTTCGCAATGTTCAAAATAAGTATCTTGGCATTCTTTCCCACTAAATAAGAAGTCAGGTTTCCCGCCAGTCTTCCCGTACTGTTCAAATCCGGGCCAATATAACCTAATGTTGATTTAGTTGGAATATCGGAATTTATATATATCGTCTGCAGTTTTTTCCGATGGCATTTTTTCACAAAAGCTTCCGTTTCTTCAATGAATATCGGCGCTATGACGACAGCATTAAAGTGAGACTTTATCGTTTTTTCCGAAACTTCTAAAAAAGTGTGAACATCCTCTTGATCATAAAGAAACACCTCGGTCTGTATACCAAAGGGTTCCAGCTCCTGTATACCTTTGCTAATACCATCTAAACACAATTGCCAATAACCTGTCTGTAAAGATGTCTTAGGTATAATAACGGAAATCTTAATATTATTTTTAACGGATAGTGATCTCGCGTAAAGATTAGGCTGATAATTGTATTCTTTTATGATATCCTTAACCTTTTTCCGGGTTGCTTCGGAGACGTCCTTTCTATTGTTAAGTACACGATCTACCGTTCCGATAGAAACATTGGCAAGTTTGGCAATATCTTTAATCCCAAAACGTTTTTTTTCCTTGTCATCAGACATCATACTTCCCTAATAAAGTTAGTCTACGATAAATTTACGTTAAATTTTCCAAATATCCATCGTCGCGCCCGACCTATCGTTTCAAAAAATAATCAAAAAATAAGAATGCCTGTTCATTGGAAGTGCTATCTGGTGAATGTGCTACGCGATTTGTCATCGCTACCCGGTTTTCAAACCCCAACAATTCATTCACTGCAATAGTATGGTTCAGTGGTATCCATCTTTCCAAGGGGTCCGAAGATCCACCTGAAACCAAAAAGGGACGTGGTGCCATTAATGCATGTAACTCGTGTAGATCATATCCCTCTTCAATTAGTTTTGGATATAGCCCCTTTGCATCTGCTCCCATTCCTGTTTTTCGCCATGTGTTTTTCCAGGGTGGAGGATAATAACCAAGATACCAGGGCTCCCAATAATTCACACCGCTTCCTTTGGTTTCGTCAAAAACAATACCTGGGTCGGACCATACCCCACAGGCGTATTTATCATATAGAGCAGAGGCAAACATCGCCCATTTGCCACCATAAGAGTGCCCCATAATTCCGATGCGGGTTTCATCAACCTCTGGATATTTCGCCAATGCCTCCCAAGCATTCGCCCCAGCATATGCCAGCATAGACAAGGGTTGCACTGTAGCATTATCTATTGACGGATAATAAAGCGAATAGGTTCTGTTGGCAGATGTCTCTTTCGTGCCGATGGATAATGTTACAAACCCACGTTTTGTTAATTGCAAAGCAAAATCGCGATGTGGTTTTCCCGCACCTGTTGCTGTTTCTGGTTCATAGAAAACCGTTACCACTGCTGGTTTTTTACCTTTTGTTTCGGGTACTAAAAGATATCCTGTTGTTTCTTCGTTCGGCAACCATTTAAAAGTCACCGTATATTGTGTGTACCCCTCTTTCTGAATAGAGTCCAATATGTTTAAGGTCTTATCTTCTATTATATCAGGCCACTCCCCCATCATGTCGTGCCATTTTTCTCTAATTTCTGTCCTCCGTTCTTCCCAATCTTCCTTTGTTTTTACTACCCTGCCATCATAAAAGTTCAAAGGGGAACGATATTCACCTAATTCTTGTTTAAATTGTTCGGGTGGTACAAAATACCGCTCTATCTTATCCCATATTTCTTCTTTGGACACTTTCATGGTTTGTCCGTGAGTGACTAAGGTGCCTAACATAAATACTGCCGTGCTCCAAAGTGCCATATGCTTCTTTCGTCTGCTTTTCATATTAAATCGTGTGCTTTTTCTATTAAAACAAATCATTATAAAGTTTCCTTGACCGTATATACCACTAGCTTATTCAGCAGGGTATCTGTCCTTTGTTTATTAAAAACCGAATCTAGCGTGATTTCATAGAGATAATCTTTCTCCATTTCACCGAGGTCTATCTGCAATCTCTTTCCTCGATTCGATATTTTCCATTCGTGTACCGACATCTGTTTAAGATTTACTTCTGGCGAACCATATTTTTGATGGTATAGATAGTTATAGCGACGAACTCGGATAGCTTTGGCTATATTAATGCTATCTCCCAGATCGATAGGTTGTGTAAAATACATTTCAAACCCGTTTTTAAGAAGATGTATGTCCGCTACGTCAAACGGCGTTTTGCCGGTAAACGAAATGCGTTGGATTCCCCTATCTCCTAACCAGCCATGATCTGATTGGCCTACCCACAGACTACCATCCGGCGCAAAAACTAACCTGTTGTTTCCTTTTCGTAGCCCCTGACCATCTATAAACGGTGTCACTGCACCTTGGACCACTCCGTTTACATCTTCTAGCATAATACGAACTAGGCGTTCTTGATTCATCTCGCCTACAATAAACTGTCCCTCAAATGGCTTTAGCATTTTATTATGTCTAATTTGAACAGGTTGGGTAGGTGAATTTGCGATGACGTTATGTGGAAAAATCACAGCAGGCTTCTCCCGCATTGTATTTAATGTATCCGCATTCAGTTCAAATGGGTTGCCTCTATTCCATCCCTTCGTCCATACCAAGCTTGCCGGATGTCCGTAAAATTTACCTTCCTGGACATAGTGCAAGGGGCTCGACCCTACCCAATCTCCTTGGTTATCGGTAACAAACAACCTTCCTTTTGCATCAAGCCCTAATCCATTAGGCGAACGAAAACCCGAAGCAAACGGCACAATCTCTCCGTTTTTTTTCATTTTCATCACCCAACCTCTATAGGGTACAATGGAAAACATAGGTTTACCTTCCCGACTCTTGCCGTCCATCAACGTATCTCCTCGAAGTTCAGCAGATATCCCTCCTCCCGCTGAGGAAGAATTCAAGGCAAAATACAAATTGCCGTCGCTGTCTTCCACGGGGCCATAGGTAAATTCATGATAGTTTCCCGTCATACCAAATCCGTCATATATCGTTTCATACATATCCGCCTTTCCATCGCCATCGGTATCCTTGATCCGTGTTAGTTCGGGTAATTGCATGACCAGCATCTCACGGTCATTAATAACCTTTAAACCAAGCGGTTCGTGCAGACCTGTTGCAAAAACACGCCATTCCTTCGTATCCGGTTCGTAAATCATCACCTCTCCCCGCATAAAAGCCGCTACCAACCGACCATCTGCTAAAAAATCCAATGCGGCTACTTCTGCTGTCAACCCAGGAGGTGTTTCAATAGTATCTATTTGAAAAGATGCACCCTCACTGACTAGAACATCGCCTTGACAAGCCGCTAAAGCTATCGACGCGCCTAAAAAATATGTAATCGCCGTTCTCATTATTTCTCTATTCTAAACTCCACACTAAATTGCTTTCCGTTTTTTTTATCCAAGACAAGCGGCCCAGTTGGTAATGGTACGCCATTATAATAACAGGTTATTTTTTTTTCTTCTGTATGGTGAAAAACAACATTATCATCTAATGTTGGAATCCGAAAATGACGTACAATCCCATTTTTATTTTCCAATTCTCTTATCGTTTCAAAAATCTCGATACCTTCTACGATATAACAAAATTCTAAATAACCACCATCCGTTACCCGATATCCTTTAAATTTAGGCGGATTCTTGTTTGTATTTTGTTCGCCGATCGTTAGTACGGCCGGCCGGGTTTCGCGGTACACAATTGTCCCTTCTATCTTCGCTTTCGCATCTTTATGGCCTTTCCACAACTCCGTATTATCGACAAACCCGTCTTTCCATACAAATCTCATCTGACACGGAGTTGCATCCCAACAAAAGGATATGTTTCCAGGTAAGTGGACAGCAATTGCTGCCGGGCTTGCGCCATCAATATATAGTCGATAATAATAAGGAGGTACCAATTCATAAGGATGATTTTTGGTTTCTGCATGAACATGCACTTTATTCTTAACATGGTGTGGCACTACTTTATCCTCAGTCAACACGGGCATTTCACCAGATTCATTAACATACATCGCTCCGTACATGACATGTCCGTGTCCTGGTAGGGTACAAACATACGGATATACCCCTTCTTCTGATGGTGCTGTGAAAGACAATGTTTCTGTTTGATCTGCATGTAAAACAGACGTATGCCACATCACGTCATCGGTTTCGGGAATATAACTTTTTGCTACTCCTTCCGCCCCTAATTTGGCGGCGAGATTTACCACCTTTTCTCGAGATTTCGGACGAATAACCAAGAGATTATGATCCATATCGTCTGTATTCGTAAAACGAAGGACGACCTGCTGCCCTGGAACAACATGAAATCTAGGTAGACTAAACTGCAATCCGGGTAATACCGATATGTTAATTTCCTTAGGTGGTTCTTTTTGGGTTAAATATCCCTCTTTGTAACCCAAAATACCGATAACTATCAAAAAAGCAAAAGCTACGGCAACCAGCTTCTTAACCGTTGGCGTTGTTTTTAATATTGTCTTCATAATCCCTGCCTCGCAATCCCCATCATTTGTTGGTAATATGTTGAAATGGAAAAAATACCACCTGCAGTGTCATAAAAATTTTGGTCTAATGTAAATACGCCGTTTACCACCCGCGTCCATTTAGCGTCCGCAAGCGGATGTCTCTTCTTCATATTTTCCCAATTGACATAGTTCATGTCACCATTGGTTTCCATCAATCCCATCCCAATTGTAGGAAAAGGAGCCAGTGTAGCAGCAACATTCTTGTTCCACTCCATCAAAATTGGATTGACTGTCAAATCCGCGCACAAACAGGGTATATCATTTTCATGGGCTATCTTAGCAATCTTAACGGTCTGACTTAATGTCTTTGCTATACCTTTCAAGATAAATGATTTATATCCCAACGCAATCTTACGACGGGCATCCTCTTCGCTGTGAATACTCTCGTCGGCTCCGATAATTACTCCGAGATCCGAAACGTCTTCATTGTTACTCTCCCCAAAAGGTTCTTCATATAATAGGATATGTTCAAATGCGCCAATTTCTTTTGCGTAATCCAGATACTTTCGCAATGTTTCCTTTTTTTCATAGCGTCCATTGGCATCCATCGTATAATAGATTCTGTTTATTCTTTTATTTCTTTCTTCATTAAGGATATCATGGATCTCTTTTAATCTCGCTTTATCCTGTTGTAACATCTTTTCTTGCTCACCAGGACTTCCCGTTTTTATCTTAAACACAAAATATCCTTCTTCAGCTGCCTTTTTAATATCTGACAATGGCATATCATAAGAAATCTGAAACATAACAGCGATCTTATCATTTTTGTGGCTAAACGCCTTGCGATAAGTAGAAGGTATAAGTTCGGTAAAAGTTGAGATACCATTCTCTTCTGCATACAACATCCACATCGCGTTATCAATACTAACCAAGGCATTGTATACAAAATTTATATTAAGATTAGGATATCCTGTTAATTTTTTAGCTTCTTCGATCAACCAAGGTAGCATTTCATCGAACAGCTTTATCGGGCTATCTAATGATCGCCCTTCTATCCATTTTAACGCTTTATTTGTTAGCACAAACATATTTGCATTTCCGTTGGATTCAGAGGTAGAGGCAAATATCTCCGCATCACCATATAGGACACTCTGTGTAGCTAATCCCAGTCCTTTTTTTCCCCTATCGTTCTCGAGCAAAACGACTATTTGCCATAATTCGCTGAGATATGCTCCCTTAAATCCAAAAGGAAACCGGAGCTTCTCTCTCTCAAAATCTGACTTTGTTTTTATGATTGTTGATTGATTTATCATTTCTAACTTTCTATCCGTATTTGCATTTCCTATCTTTATTCTTGTTGAAGCCCATAAAATAGCAGAACTTGTCAAGAAATATCTACGATCCATTGCTATCTTTTATGTTCCACTTTGGCTACTTGCTTTATTTTTCCTCAAATTATCCATTAACCAATTGTAGGTTTTCTGTCGCTGTGGAGGATATATCTTATGTTCCCCTTCAGGGATGATAAAAGTTTGTTTTGGTGCTTGCACCATGTTATATGCCGCATAGAAGGAGGTGGGTGGTGTGGTGGCATCGTTAAAACCCCAAGAAAAGAAACCCGGTACATTGATATGTGCGGCAAAATTGACCACATCGTAATAAGACAATGCTTCTAATACTTCCTTTTCCTTACCTTCATATAATTCTGGGCGCAGAAAAAAATGTGGCCATCCCCCTGCCCGCTCATATAAATAGCCTGAAAAATCACACATGGCGGGACATAACGCGACAAAATAATCGATACGCTTATCTAATGAGGTAGTGATGATGGAAAGCGCTCCTCCTTGGCTTGATCCCCAAGCACCCAAATTTTCGCCATCGAAGTTGGGCAGGTCATAAATTAGATCGACGGCACGCGTACAACCTAAGAGTACATTATGGTAATAAAAAGAATCTCGGTTGTCTATACCTTTATACATATAGTCCTTAAGCTCATTGTTCTTCAAATCCTCATAATATGCTTGACTTTCTGTAACGGGTTTACCATGTATATACAAATCGAGCGTGATAAATCCCTTCGCGGAATTTGCCTTATCGCCTGACAATGGAGCCCAACCTGCTCCGGGAAATCGTATAATCGCAGGATACTTCCCTTCCTTTTTCGGAATACAGAGTACAGCATAAAATTTTTCGACGTTTTCACTCAGAAATTCATATTCAACCTGATAAACATTAACGTCCTCTGTGGTTCGGTTTTCCAATAAGGTTAGCTTTTTATGGAGAGGCACAGATTTAGACTTTTGAATCGCTGTGTGCCAAAAAACGGAAAAATCCTTAGGTTGCTTAACCGTTGGTTTAATTTCCTCCGGTGCGAATGCTGCCGTTGCCCGAGCGTTATAAGGGTGTCCGTCGACATCCATTTTCACGTCGCACCTTAAAAAACCGGGCTTCTGCATTGTCCCGCCAGAGATCAATGCTTCCCCGCCTTTTATCTCCACTTCACCACGTTTCGTAAGCGGCATCTTTTCGGGGCCTATTTCAAATTGGATTTTTTCATTGTCGCAAGCCACACCGTTTTTGTATGCCTTTACGACAAAGACAGCTTCCTCTCCTATATCATATATCCAATCTTGCTTTTCCAATACCACGACAATTTCAACCGCCGTGGTGGTTTTCTTTTTCTCGGATACGACGTCTATACCTTTTAGATCTTGTGCCTGTGCTCGCCAAAATACACCGCTTAAAAATATAAAAGCTATTGAGCAGAAAGCAAAAGCCCTATAAGCGTTAACGTACCCGGAAAGAACACCAAATTTTGAATAAATATCTCTTATCATCTCTTTTCTTATTGGGAGTTTCAGATTTATAGTATAAACGAATTTAGAAACATTATTTATTACATCCAAGTTTTTTCACAAACTATCAACGAATTTAGTTAACTTCCTTTTTACCCGAATTTCCTACAAAACTAGTTTTGATAGTTAAACCATACATTCGTGGCTCCGCTAAATGTACTGCTCCAAAATCATAAGCATAATCAATATATGTTTTATTCATCAGATTGGATACCCATAAAGCTGCTTCCATTCTTTTATACTGAAAGCCTAAACGGAAATTTAGCAGATTATACGCATCTTGCTGGATTGTATTCGCCAGATTAAAATACTGTTTTCCGATATTTCTGTGCTCCAGCCTCGCAGATAATTTAGAATTTGTATTTGAAGCCAAACTTCGGGTATATTGTAATGACAAAAACGAAGTTGTTTGGGGTGTAAAGATCTGTTTATTACCACTTAAATCTTTATTTTCTCCATCATCTGCAATAATCAGTTCTCTATAAGAAGCATTGGTATAGCCAAAAGTATAGGTAAATTCAAGCCCCTTAACAGGAAGGCCAGAGAGTTCTAATTCTACACCTTTGCTCTCCAACTTTGCCGCATTGCGAATTAATGTCAGTGCTTCCGGCATAATTAGAACAGGGATCTGTCCGTTTTTTATCCGGGTATAAAATAAAGTAGCATTCAACCTTAATCTTTTGCCTGCAAACATATTTTTGCTTCCTATTTCAAAGTTGTCACTATATTCCGAATCGTACGGAACAAGAGGTGGCGCTGAAGGGTCAGAAGACAATTGACTGATACCTCCGGCTCTAAATCCTTTACTGTATATTCCATAAAAATTATGTTCTTTGGACAAGCTGTAATTCAATGCAATTTTCGGGCTAAAGTTTCCGTACGCTTCAGAAGCTGACGTATCCGTCCTTGTAATGACTGCTTCTCCGCCATCTGGGAGAAATACGCCTTCTATCTTCTGTTTCTTATGCTCATAATCGTATCTCAATCCAACAATTAAAGATAATGATGAAGATAGTAGATAATCTATTTGTCCGAAACCTGCGAAACCGTAGCCCGTAAGGTTATTGATATTGATGTCAGTAAAATTGGTTATCGGAGAACCGTACATTTCTGCGTCATCGCCATAATAAGTCCCCTGTTTAACTGGATTTTCCTGTATAAAACCGTAAATACCCGTATTCCATCTTAATTTGGATATGGAATGTAAAGGAGACGAAAGCCGGATCTCATGCATAAAAACTTTACTTCTGTTCCATTTTTCACCATAGTTATTCACAACGGCTACAATATCGTAATTGGAAAAATCACCATCTATCGGGTCTTCGTAAAAACGATAGTTGTCCTGGTAGGAAGTCTGGGAGTTCAATACATAATTGTCATGCTGATATGTGGCAGCTAAAGAAAGATTGAAAGTCTTATCCCTCATTCTGGATATCCTGTTTTGGTTTAATGTATACGGGTTTTCAAAAGCCTCTTGCACACCAGAGACCAATGGGAAAGCTCCGCTGTTCAATTGTAATTGGTGTTTTAGATTAACCAAAAACGTCAGCCGCTTGTTAGTTTGGTATTTCAAAAAGTAATTTCCCTGGCTCATATTCAGATCATCGTAAGATGAACCCGTAAATTCGTTTAGAGAAAATCCATCTTTGAGCTGGAACAGACCTGTTGCTCCAACAAATAATTTATCGGTAATGACGGGAATCCCTATACCTGCAGTATAACGCTGCAAGCCAAAATTTCCATAATCTATTCCGGCAAAACCCCGTATCTGATTATCCGGCTGCTTAGTTATTATATTAATAACTCCTCCACTGGCGTTTCTACCATACAGTGTGCCTTGTGGCCCCCTTAAAACTTCTATTCTTTCTATGTCGTTCAACTGTGAGATATAGGTATCCAAACTGAATTGGTTTACGCCGTCGACATAAACAGCCACAGCAGGTTCGTATGAAGAAGTTGTTACCCCCCTTATACTGACAACGCTTCTGAGATCGCCGGGATGTGCTGCATACAGATTGGGAACAACTGCGGACAGATCCTTCACATCCCATATCCGGATATCATTGATTTCTTTAGCATTTAAAACACTGAGGCTTAGCGGGGTTTTCTGCATATCCGTTTCCGTTTTATCCGCTGTTACTATTACTTCAGTTAACTGATATCCAGATTTTTCATCGATGTCTTGGCGGCTAGTCCGATCCTGCGATCGACTATAGTTGAGTAAACCACACAAAAGAAATGAGATTGTATATACTATTCTCATACAATAAATAAGGTCGGTGTGTTAATAATTATTTTATCGAGCCAACCATTTCTTAAAAAAAGCTACGCCTGGTTCTACTATAGCTTCATGCCCACCTTCGTGCATAACCATATCAATCTGATTTTCTATTCCTAACTTCTGGTAGTGTATCTTTGCTCGTTCATATTCCTCCATGACCTGTGGCCAGTGCGCGATCCTATCTTTCTTACCATGTTGTATTTGCAAGGGTCTCGGTGCTATCATGGAAACGACATCATCATCTGAAAATTCTTCCAACCAACCCGGAACATATACATAATCTTCCTTGGTAATAATAAAGGCTGAATACCGTTCATCCGGCACAACCATCTTATTTCTTCGTTCGTTAAACCAAGCCGAAACAATTCCTGCTTTAATTCGGGGTTCTAATGGCATCCAAAACATCGTTGCCATTCCACCTAAGGAGACTCCCCACATGCCGATACGATTTCCGTCTATCCTTTCATCTTCCAATACGACGTCTAATAGATGTTGCATGCGTGAAAATTCAATACCTGGAATGCTAGTCTTCGCTAAACGGGCGTAACGCTCTATATTATTACGTCGTTCTATCGACCTTAAATTCATTGGTGCCAAGACCGCAAACCCAGCTTCTAACAAACCCTTTGCATAAGCGTGATAGCTTTTCCCATTTTCAAAAGGTGTCTCCGGCCCACTTCCAATACCATGTTGTGCAATGATGAGAGGCACTGGGTTATCCTTACTTGCCTCTTTTGGAAACGCCAAAATTCCTTCAGCGACAATAGCTCCGAGGGGCAAGGTAACCCATTCGGTTCGAATACCGTTTACTTCGTAGGGAACCTTTTTCATCGCACCCGTTTTTTCTAAAATGGGAGGATGAAGAACCTGTTTCCACCTTCTACGATTAGGTTCAACACTCCTCTCCAGCGCATAACCGCTGCTATAATCTCTGTTCCAAAGTCGACTGGATCGTTCCTCATACCCATCAACTAGGTATTGGACTAAATAATCTTTTAGTTGTCGTTCGTAGCTATCGATATGTGCATCGTCTTCTTCTTTAGTCAACGTCTTTTCCTGCCCTTTAAGAGAAGAGGAAATAATTATTAAAAATAAAAGCAGCAAGTTGCTATTTCGTGTGTTTTTAATCATAAGTCTAATAGTATGTGTTTAACTCGATGGCTTATTAACCATCTAGAGATCTCTTTTTTTAAGCTCACCGATTCCAATCAAGCCGTTTAACCTCTGTATAAGGGCTTTCCTGTTCTTTGTCGAAACAAAAAATATCAATATCTGAATAAGGAGAAAAACACGTATGCAATACCCAATATTCATTTCATAATTTTTTTTTATTTAACAATGGTTTCATCGCTTCTGCCATACGCATGCCATTTTCTCTTTGTGCGGCGCTATTAAAATGGAGACTATCTCCAATATGACCGAGTTTACTGGCTTCAGAATATGCGGCATTCCCTAATATATCGACCGCCTCCTTCATGGCCTGATTGATTTGTTCTGCTCTATTTGATTTCAAGAAATCCCCGAGTCCGCCAATCACAATGGGTAGGTTGGGAGATTCTAAATCTCTTCTGAAAGCATGCATAAGTGCTATCAGCCTTTCTTTATATAATAATGCGTCATTGGTATTGGCATCCGATTCACCTTGTTGCCAAAGTAAACCTTTTAACGTTCCTCGTTCTTTTGCAACTCTTGCTTTTCGAAGCGCTTCTTTATATAGACCTCTCTCTCCAGTAGGTTCCCAATAGGAAATCTTAGTTCCTCCCACTGCTGCCGGAATTAACCCGATACTAGCATTTCTCTGATATTTCGCCATGTTTTTGGCAAATGCCAAGCCTGGTCCTACACCTCGATTCGCTTTATCATAGTGTAAAGGCTCTTTTGCAACACTCCATTCATCGCTTGCGTTTAGTACATATATATTCGGATGAGCCAGTGTATCTTCATAATCTAGAAATCCTCTTCCCGCCATATTAGATTGACCAACCAATAGATACAAATCGAGCTGCTTGCCTGTTCTTCTTGTAGATCCATGACTGGCACAACTACTGATCCACCATAAAAGAAATGCGCAACCAATTCCGATATAGACTTTTTGTTTATTCTCCATCTTTAAATTCATAATTTTGCATGAGTTTTTGAATGAAATTCTTTTTTAGTTTTATTCCATTTTCTCTCATCGCGTTTAATGTTCGATGATCAAACATGGTGTGCAAATGATTATATTTAACAATACCATTCAATTCTACAAAGTTTATTAAATTTAACATTTCGATAGCGGGTTTTCCGTTTATTAGTGGGGCAGACAGACGACAATTAACGAAGCTTGTTCCTTCGCTTGAATTTAACATAAATACGTTTTGTGTATCCTGTAAATCTGTACGCGGCTCAAACGTACAATCCCAACAACTGATCTTGCCAAGAAGCTTATCCGACGAACAGATTAATTGATTCACCACACTATGCCGGACATCAATATCCAGCTTTGCAGCATCAAAGGAAGCCGCCAGTCCGTTGCAACGAGCAATATATAACTGCAAGTATAGCTCCTCTTCAACGAAAGAAGTATCGTTGGCTATAAACTGCATATTTGCTTCCATTTGCTGTGTGTCCCTATTATCCACATACTCGAGATCGATATCCTCTAGCAATAATTGGCTATTGGCATACCCGTTATTGTTCGGCCTGTCCCGGACAATAAAATGTTGTGGGTTTGTTAATTTCATAATCCTCACCCCCTTACGCCCTCCTCTGACACGGATGTTCTTTAATGTGATATCACGAGGAAAGAATAATCTGTCGCCTTTGTTTGTTCTTGAAAATGACGGAGCATATATTATCCAACATGGTGATAACGAAGTGTCTTCCAATTGTTCAATATGGAGATTCTCTATGGAAATACTATGTGCTATACCAATAGGGTATCCGTATTCAAAATTCTGTGGCATAAAATACATCACAGCAGTTAGAGGTGATATTGGTGGAGTAAATTTACATTGGATTATCCGAACGTCTCCATCCCACTTTGCACCGTAATCGCTTCTAAAATTAACAAAAAAGCGAGAGCTACATACAGTATTCTCGATAGTGAGTTGACCTCCCCCAGACACAGAAATACCGCGATACCCAATCCTAGAATCTTTTATATGAATATTCCAAGCATGGAAATGCACATCTATACGATTTAGATGACATCTGTTTACATATAGGTCTTTCATCAAGTTTGTACCAAATACGCCCCAATGAACTGCTCCTCCTTCAGCCATAATATTATTAAAACAGCTTTTTAACACGCGAGCACCGCTAATGCCATAAGTACCTGCCGGTACATCTCGCTCGGTTCCTTCACGGTCTTGCTCCCAAGGTATCAAACGTATATTTTCTAATGTAATATCATAAACACGACTAAAGTTATAAAAGCCTGTTCGTGGATTCATGGAAGTATCTACCATATCTTTTTCCATCCCCACCCATTGGTTTCGTATAATAGTACGGCTCCTTGTAATCGTAAAACCATTATGTTGGTACCCTTTCGCGTCTCTTACAGGCCCTTCACCGGATATATAGAATGTTCCTCCATTTACAACCAAATAGCTTTCTTCTGCCGGATAAGCCGTCAGGTGGGTATAATCCTCAAATGACCAGGCAATGTCTCCTATTATTCTCCCGTGTTCTTCTACATAAAAAAAATCCTCTCTTGCCCAAGAGTGTCCACCGTAACGGGTTCCTGCACGGTAACCAATACGATCATTATCGTCCCGGACAAAAATCAAGGTATTTTTATAAGGTGATAGTTCTTCAAACTGCTGAATACCGGGTTTAAGCTTTTCTAGAAATTTCTGTTTGATCTCGTTACTCCAGATAATATCTTCGGGCTGTTGGTAACTTCTAATGACAAAACGAGCATTGTTCTTTGTATTATCCTTTTCCGAGATATGAAAAATAGTCGCGCCCCATTCTACATTAGTACATATATGTATGGTATGTGAGGCGCTCAACCAATACTCTCCGCCGACGTTTACCACAGGAAGCCTATGCATATTTGCGAAATCATGTGCCTGTTTAATGTATACGCCATCATCGTCAATTCCATTCCCTCTTGCACCAAACATGGCATAACTTACTACCTGCACTACAATTAATCGGGCTACCAGATTCGTTTCCAGCTTCCATTCACCAAGTTGTGCGTCCTTATTTTCCATACTTGGATACAGTCTATACGTAGCACCTCCCCCATCTCCCGCCTCATAATAACCTAACGTATGAACAACCATATTATCTTTCAGCTGCTTATCCACGATCATCTCCATTAGACTGTCTTTAATAACCAAGTCCGAAGTTGAAAAACTTTTATGTGTATCTTCCTCTGATTGCTTCTCTGGTAAGGCGTATCCTTTTTTGTGAAATAACGATACACTTCCCACACTCAAAAGCCCTAGAATTTGCCGCCGGTTCATATTTGGCTTCTTATTCATATACAAGTTATATTTATATATTGACAAACTATACTCAATTAATTGGTAATACGGACACGGAATAATCTAGAGTGTGTTGCGTAATATAGATATCCATCTTCCTTTACCTTAGCGGTCCGCGCTCCTACTAACGACTCATGTTCTTCCACAATATTCAACTCATTCTTTGCAGGATCCACCTGCAATAATCTTCCATTGCGAGTGTCTATACCATAAATTAATCCATCGGCAGCGAGCGTATCGCTTAAACTAATCCTCATAGCATTGCCACTTGGATTATCCACAGACATGGTGGTTACCATTTCCTTTTTTATGGGATCAAACACAAACAAACTGTTTCGACCAGTTCCATATATCAAGCCATTATTGCCGCGTACAGCTCCTTCGTAAACGGACGCACCTTTTATCGGTTTCCCCTGATAGGTCGTTTTTTTACTGACGGGATCCCATACGACGATGACCGCTTCTTTTTCGGTTGGTTTAGCACTTGAACCTCCACGAACAGATGATGTTAACAGCAATTCTCCAGTTTCCGGTATTGGTGTAACAGACATTAGGCTTTGGTTAGGGACAATATCCCTAAAGACCTCTACCTCCAAATCTTTGGGGTTTATTCGCACCAACGTCCCTCCCAGATAGCCTTTAATCGGTACCGTCGGACAATATATATAACCATCTGGTGCCAACTGCAGTTCCAGTAGGCGTTCCTGTTTTGCCAAACTGTGCAAATGAGCCACAGCTTCGCGGTTAGAAGGCTTATTATCTTCATCTAGGGTAAATACATCTATGAATCCGCCCGTGTAACTCGTCATAAACAGACGATTCTTATGAGCCAAAATATCATATGCTTGCACCCGGCCTCGTGTTAATATACCCAAATCATCGATTTCTCCCGATTGTATGTCATAAGTAAAGATATTACCCGGTTTCATTCCGCTTCCGTATAGCTTACCGTTATAGACATCACCAATCGTCAATACTTCACGCGCCGCGGGTTTAAAGGTGCTTGCTATGATCGATCTCTTTTTACTTTTGTTGTTTTCGACAACCAGATTGCCGTCTCTGTTGAGATATAATGCTCGCATGTTCCCATATAGGTTATCCAGTGTCTTGACAGCGGCTTCTTCAGCCTCTTTCGTAACGATATGTGCTTCTGTACACAGAAAAGTTGTCTTTCCTTTTTTGCCGTAAACATGTCCGTCGGACGCTCGCCAGATTTGCGGTGCACCATACGTCATCAGATTTTCTGGAAGAATTTGCTTCTTTTGTCCTGTTTTAGTGTTATAAGACCATAGTTCTCCATGCTGCATACCGGTAGCAAAGTAAACGACGCCATCGATATCAGCTTCGGGATTAATCACATATTCACTTCCTTTAGAGGAAGATATACGGTCGATAATGGTTACCTCTTCTGTCTTCGGATTCAGTACAGAAACTGCTACTCGAGGATATGTACCTACATAGATTAAACCTTCAGAAGAAATAGTATAGCTATTCTTCATCCAATATTGTGCTTTACTCGTTTCCCCGATGGTTTCAAGCTTGTTCAGGCGAACATCGTATTTAAAAAAACGTCCCGGCTTTCCCGAATACAGGTAAATATAGCGATCAGAGTCTTTAAACAACAGCAGGGCGTTCGCTTTCCCAAATTTTGCCAAGTCCACTTCGATAAGCCGACCGTCCTCCATATGCACCCCTACCAGCGCATTCCTCTCCGCATCAGTAAATGCGCCCCAAGCAATTGGCCCTATTTCCTGATCTCTTGTCACAAACTCAATCGTCAACGGTATTTTAATCGGCTGTCCTAATTCTTCAAATTCATATGTTTTCTGCTGTGCAATACACAAATTACATGAATCTAAAACAAGCAAACAGATATAAATGATTCTTTTTTTCATCCTATTTTTTTGTTTCTGTATCTCCCATTCTATATCATTAAATATTTACGGGTGCGTACCCGAAACTATGTGATAAAAAGAGATTATTCCTTTTTTTAAAATTTTTGTTTTTTGTTTATAATACTTTGATATTATTATAAAATAACGTAATAATGTTTAGAGTTACAAACATTCTAATTAGTCTTATCATATTGTAACGAGTGTTTTACTATTTTTCTCGGGTGTGTAATACATCGTCATTAACTAACAATCAATGCTTTTTAATGGCTGTTCACTTTTTAGTAATTAGTAACCTTTGTTCATACATCTATTCAAAGACAATATACTTCGCATGGCATCTACAAAGATGACACTCATCCGCTGCTGGATATATTCATCATGTCCTCGCAAAGGATGCCATCCGAAGGTCTCTCCATTTATCGTTTGTGTATCTTTCGCATACAGCAAGCTCGTTTGTCTCCCTGTGACAGGATGCGGCGCGTTCTTAGAAAACCCTATATGCTTATCAAACTCTACTAAAGGAAAACCCCATTTTTCAGCCAGTTTTCGGATACTCGAATTATATTTTGTGCGTCCGTCATGCCAGTCGGTGCATAAAATAATAAGAGCCGGTTTACCGTGCTTCTTTCCATAATATTTAGATTCTTTATTAAATTTTAGATTATAGCACGCTGTCTGATGTCTTTTAATCACATAATCAAAAGCCATAGCATAATTGCTCCTATCAAAAGGAATCTCATAATATGTATATTTTTCTCTGAGTTCTGTTTCATCGAATACATCTTGATCTACAGCATGCATGAGTACTAATGCATCTATTTCCTCTAGTTCTTTCGCACTATAAAGGCTATCATGAGCCATTTGGTTGGCCAAATCGGCAATAGCCGTCCCCCCTTTTGCTCGATTTATCCCTTCTATATTGAGTTCTTCACAACTTAATTCAAACCAACCATTTACATTAGCTGCAAAAGATGCGCCCGACAAAAGCAAAGTATACGGCTTTTCAGTAAGTTCTTGCCCGTAACTTAAATAAGGAATTAGAAAGGAAACCAAAAACAGTAGAAACGAAATAACGTTGCTAATAATTTTATTCTTTATGACATTTTTTATTATTAACATATTATAAGTTTGTTTGCGTTTCTCCCGATGAATTTTTTCAAAAACTTTTGCGGTAACAGGAACTCCCGTTTATTCTATACGTTTTAGATATCCTTCCATAACTCATGGCTCCCAGTCAAAAGGTTCGCTCTGTGTGCCGATCGTTGCCGTAATATCTCCGTCACCTACCCATCCTTTGCTAACTGCCCCATAGTTTACCCTTATTGACATAGCAAATTGCCTAGTTATGCGGGACGAAAAGCTATTGCCATGCATCCGGATCTTATCGGTATCAATGCCAAAATTATCCCTCAATAGTTGCTTCTTTTGAAGTGTCGTTCCCGATTGCAAGATACGCCCTTCATCTCGCGTCAAAAGATAATCCCATTCTGGTGGAGAAAAACCCGAATGATAAAACGCGAGTGCGTTGGTTGTTGTATTATATGTCGCATTTGTAAACTCATTATCTACAATAACATGATTTGATGTAAAATATTCATCTCCTACTGGAGGACGACTGTTGAATTGAGGCCAAGCAATAAACATATTGCCGGTAAAGTCATTAGAGCTTTTTAAGAAAACACAATTTTTGACAATACCATAATCGCTACCTGCTCGATACCGCACGTAATCACCCATGCAATCTTCAAAATGGCAATCGAAAATATAGATATGTGATGTGCCATAGGCATTATAAATCATATGGGCTGAACTAGCGACACCAATACGTTTAAAGGTCACATTTTGATAGGTAATATGACTTGTCTCTTCATAAGAACATCCGGACGCCCCATAAACTATGCCCTTCATATCTATAAAAGAACTATTTTTTAAAATGATATTTTTCGTCGGAAGGGATTTATCCGCTATTCTTGTAAATCGCACTACATAATTAATAGATCCATTTCCCGTAAAATGAAATCCGTCTATTTCAATATTTTGAGCACCTCTGAAATCAATAATATATGATTTGGTTCTTTCACCTTCTTTAAGTGGAAAAAGTACATTATTCCCACCTTTCAATACCAATTTATTTTCAGGATGACCTATTCGTTCAAAAACAAGCCCGTGTTCTAAGTAAGCCCTCTGATACTCGCCATCCACAAACTGAACTTCCACCGATTCCGACAAAAGCTGTTTGCGTATTTCATTCCAAAAATTAGCTGCTAAAAAATCCGCGGCATCTGTCTCTGAACTTCCATCACCCGCGCCACGAGCTACGGGAGCAACATAATAACGGGTATCAATGATTTCTTCCGATTCTTCCTCATCAGGATTGATTATATCCTGTTCTTCTTTAGAACACCCTACTAATAGTAGCACACTAAGGAATAAAATATAAAAATTTATTGTCTTCATAATTTTTAGCTTTTAATACGTTATAAAATCTCGCGTTTCTAATTCAATGGCCCACTAATTCCCCAAGTAACCAAAGATTGATCTCGCAATCCTGTATTTCCTCTAAATGTAATCCTTCCCGAAGATCCAAGAACAGCAACATCCCGATCAGTTTCGCCGACAACCACGATATTAACGTCTTTGCCCTCAATACCTAGTTCCATACCGTTTAGAACTGTCTTTACCAACACATCTTCAATCATCCAATTTCTTGGGTTACCAGCATCCGGAAGATAGGTATATCTAAACGCTATATATATTGGCTTATTCGGTTCCATATAAGCTTCTAGCTCCTTGATTCCTGATGTCGTGAAATCATCTCCTCCGCTGGAGAGGGTAAATTCCTCAGTAATATCCGTCCAGGTAGCGGCATTTATATCTTCCTTTTCATAAACACCATTAAAATCTGTCGAAACTAAAATAGCAAGTTGATTATCTTGTGTCCCGTAAACCATTCGCGTTTTAAAGGAAAGCTCAAGTGGATTCTCCACGAAAGCGAATTCCTCTGTTTCAAATAATTCAAAGTCTGTATAAAAGGTATCTAAAGCCAACGAGTCAGGTTTGAATGCAGATCGCATTTCGTAACTCCCCCCATTTGGAAAATTAAGCAATGTATCAATTTCGACATTCGGAATAATACGATGGCTAGTCAGTTCATCATTGATATCGAGATATCTAACCTCTGAATACAGTAGTGTTTCCTCTGCTAATCCCATCGTCAACTCCAACTGGTCACCCCGAAGTACCTTACTGTTGCCAATAAGGCGATTCAGCAGCGATCCCCTATAACGAGGTCCATATACCCTAGCCACAATCGATGACAATACCGAAGTACGCCCTTCATTATCGAAAAGAAACACTTGGAATTCATGAGTTTCTTCTGTGAGGTTGTCGATAATCACTTTCACCGTATCGACGTTCTCCGTTTTTGTTAATTCACCGGATAGAGAATCCTGCCTATTATTCCAATATATCTTATAGGAAGAGACTGAAGGATCGGACATTAAAAGCCACGAAAGCTCCGCTCTTTGATCCCCTCCTCTGATATGTAATGAATCCGCTTTACCAACGTATTTAATTTCTCCATCTCCAACAAATTGCCTATAATTATCGTCCAGTTTTTTACAACCAGATACGACGAACACAAAGGCAAGTAATATCCAAAATAATCTTCTCATTTTTTCATTTTTAAATGTTAATTCACTGCCTGTCCCCATAAGGTAATTTCCAGTAAACAGAAATTCAATGTATTACCCCATGTCTCATTCACTTTATAACGAATGTAACGGTAGGATTGGTCCGTTAAATCAAATTCAAAATCCTCTCCATCCACCAACTGTTTCTCATCATCGTCCGTAAGTGGTTCACCCACGCCCCTTCCAGAGGGTCTCGTAGATTCAAATTCGCCCAGTAATGTCCAATTATCCCAATTTGTCGTTGCCTCGTTACTACCCCATACTTCGAAACGTCTCGGTGAACACGAACCATACTTCCACGTATTTGCATGCCTTACCATATGCGTTTTCATACGCCCGAGAAGATATTCCCGTCCCAAATCTATTGTTACCCAAGTAGGCATGCCGGCTTTTTCTGGATAGTCTCGAGCATTTTGGAAAAAATAGGTTCGCTCACCGGGTGTCCATAGCTGATATAGCGGTGAGTATAACGGTTCATTAAAATCATCCATCAACGCTGCATCTTTCCACAGATCCTTATTCAGTTCCTCTTCATATAAAGGTGTAAGTGCATGATAGAGTGTATCCGATCGGTTTTGCCATTTGTCTTGTAGATAAAAGGCAAATTCAGTAGGTGTGGCCTCCAGTCCACGCACAGCGAAGAGAATGTTCTCTGTTTCTGCGCCAGAATAATATCGGTCATATTCAGTCCATCTGCCATCTTCGTCTTTTATCAGCGTATAAAACACATAATCCAGTTTAAACTCATTTTTAAAGTTCAATAATACCCCCCCAAACGTATGTGTCGCTTCCACCGTATTCGCGGAAAGCTGTATCGGGGGAGTAGTCGGACTTATATTCACCTTAACAGGAGCAGAACGTTGTTCTGATTTACTAACGGAATACACCTCCACATCGTAATCTCTTGCCTTTCCAAATCCTTCTAATAACACATAATTTTTGAAACCGGAAGATTTAACCACTTTCCTCAAGCCCCTGTCGTCCGTAAACTCAGCTGCTACATATGACATGCCTGGATCACTCGGTAGGGTATACGTCAAACGAGCTGCACCTGGTAAATTTTCGACTTTAACATTTCTAACCTCCGCTGGAGGACCGAAACTATCTACCAATGGTTCATTTTGTTTCTGTTCACATGAATACACCAGCAAAATGGATATTATCACTAAAAATTTTATATTTTTCATAATTTTCCTTTCTTTTTTACCATCCAGGGTTCTGAACCAAGTTTTTATTAACGATTAGATCTTGTTGTTGTATCGGCCAAAAGTAATCCTTTACCCTAAACTGCTGATCAAAAAGTACACGTTCTCTGTAAAACCCTATTGTATTATTTTGATCCACATCCCAACCTGTAATGGGTTGATTCAGTTCGTCGGGAGCAGTTCGCCAGCGCCGTAAATCCCAAAAACGTTCTCCTTCAAATGCCATATCAATGGCTCGTTCCCGCTGTATAATCTCTCTTAAACCTTCTTTTGTTTGTGGTTTATCTGGTATTCTGGAGAATCCCTGCCAGGCGTCTAAAACACCTAGCAAGCCTGCTTTAGAACGAATCCTATCTAAATAATCATAAACCTCCGCAGTCGGTCCATTCAATTCATTCAACGCTTCTGCATACAGCAGGTAAAGATCTCCTAAGCGGAGTATTACCCAAGGATAATTAACCGCATTGTAAGTCGAGTTTGCCGAATTAGAATTCGTATAATGCACTAACTTTTTTGCATAGTATCCCGTAACGGAATGCCAGCCAGCCTGCTGTTTCCCACCGAATTCGCCTATCATTAGTCGCAACCAATAGGGTTCTTCCTGATTGAAGTTTCCCTGTCCATACCAGATACCTCTATCAAAACCCAACGATCCATAGAAACGAGGCTCTCTATCAAAGTTGAACGCAACTGTTGTTTCTCCTTGCTTAATATAGTACCTATCTTCGAACTCGGCAACCTTCAAGCCATAACGGTTGTTATAATCCCACGTTCTATCTTCATCTATCGGAACACCATTCTCCGTATAAAATAAACTGGCTATCTTTAACGGAACACCTGTACTTCCATTAGGTGTGGAATAAACACGTTGCTCCTCACTCAACGCTTTGGGCTGTATCCATGTTTGCAACTGAGTAGTGGAACTATTGTGTCCCCATATAATTTCTCGGTTCCATTGATCGGTCACCGTGCCTCTATTTGTTAACCCCAAATGTAGGCTATCGGGAATGTTCTGGGTCTGCTGATTCAGTGGAAATTCATACAATTGATAACCTTGAAGATGAGCCACCATAATGGCCTGTTCCAGTGCATCTACAGCTTGTTTCCATTTTTCCTCACTGTACTCTATATTGAATAAAACAGTTCCATCGTGATTGGCAAAATTGGCATAAGTACTGTTGCCGTTGAATAACGGACTCGCAGCATAGGTCAAAATTTTTGCTTTGTAACCCAATGCGATAGGCAATGTAATGCGACCGTATTCCGAATTCTCGTTCATCAATTGCAGCGGCAAATCCTCTTCTGCTTCGGTAATCAATTCCACAATATACTCGAACACCTCATCTACCGGCCGACGGAACACCCTTACCTCTTCCCCCGATGCCGATATCGGTATATTCTCGCGCATAATTGGAATAGGGCCATAGGATCTTAAGAGTAGGAAATGATAATATGCTTTCAGAAATTTTACTTCCGCAGCCCATTGTCTCTTCTCATAATTATCCATATCCGGTACAATACCAATATGTTCGAGAAAAATATTACATTCGCTGATTGCTTCCCATAAATCGGTCCCCCCGCTTCCGCCCGTCCAATAGTTAATTAACGGAGACGATACACTTTGCTGACCACGAGCGATATTCCAGTTTGTCCAAGTAGCCTTATCACTAGATAACCAAAATTCATCAGCCCCGTAAAGCCCCGGGTTATAATACATACTCCCAAAATTGGGTATATAAGAATAACATCCCGCCATATATCGCTCCGCAGTACTCCGCATCCGAAAGGCATATTCTAAACTCGCGACATTATCAGGTACGACATCTATCCATTTATTACAACCTACAGATACAGCGATGATACAAGCTATTATTGTTGTTTTTAAATACTTCATTACATTAGAAAGTTACATTTATGCCTAAATTAAATACCCTTTGAAGTGGATAACCCAATCCGTCACCGCCCATTTCCGAATCCCACAACTTGAAATGGCTAAGATTAAACAGATTTGTCCCGCTCACGTAAAAACGTGCTGTCTTCGCGTGGAGTCTACGTCGCATATTCTCAGGCAATGAAAACCCTATTTCAGCCTGCTTTAGCCGTAGGAAGTCACCGTTATGCAGCCACCAGGTACTACGGACGACATTGTTGTTATGATTGTTTATGCTTAAACGTGGCCACAATGCGTATACGTCTGGGTTATTTAAAGAAAAATGATCGTCTGCAAAAGCTTGCAAGATCTGCTTTCCGTCAACAAATGGCTGGACAGCGACCGGATCTACGAAAAAAGAAGAGTAGGCAGATCCTTGAAAAAAAGCAGACAGGTCTAATGCTTTCCACCCAAACGAAAAGCCTACGCCATAAATAATTTGTGGAACTGTTGGAAAACCGATAGGCACCTCATCTAAACTATTAATGATACCGTCGTTGTTAATATCTTTATATTTAATATCACCCGCGATATTTGGCTGCCCAGTAAAATCCTGAAACGGAGAATTCTGAACCTCATCATCATCTATAAAGAGGCGTTCGGCAAGATACCCCCTAGGCTGATTGAGTGGTTGCCCGATTCTGGATTTCCACCATTCCTTATCGTAAGTCGGTTCCTCATACACGCGATACTTATTAGTTGCATAGGTAAAGTTGCCCCTTGCCTGTAGCCACATCTGATTGTTAAAACTATGTGAGAAATCCACTGACATATCCATTCCCTGACCGGACACTTCCCCTACATTTGCACTCACATCAGCAGTCAATCCCATCGTCGTCGGAATATCCGCCCTATTCATTAAAATATTCTTTCTGATTTCAGAAAAGAAGTCGGCTTGGATTTCAACCTTATTAAACAAACCCAGTTCGACCGCCAGATTTTTTTTGTAAGCAGTTTCCCAAGTGATACCAGGGTTAGCATATCGACGCACATTGATACCACTCAACGTACGCCTGCTTTGTTGTCCAAACGTATAACTACGTCCCCCTGAACTCATATCTACTTCAGAAATATAAAAGAAACGATCTGTCGCCGATCCGATCTGGTCATTCCCTACAAGACCATACGTTCCACGCACACGAAAATTATGAATTTTCTCCTTCCATGGTTCCCAGAATTTTTCATTGGACACACTCCATGCTAAACCAAATGAAGGGAAGAAACCAAAACGATGACTTTCATGAAAACGTTCCGAACCGTTGTAACCGAAGTTAAATTCCGCGTAATACCGGCTATCATAGGAATATGTACCTCTTCCTGAAACACCGACATTTCTTGATGGAAGTGAAACTTGTAAATTTGTCGCATGTGCGTCAATACTAGATCGTATAATATTCACCAATAAACCACTAACAGAGTGTTTGTCATTGAATACCCTACTATAATCTATTGCAGACTCCATATAAAATATTGAATTCTGGACCCTTACACCGTCACCTCCTGGCACATTATAATCTAAGTATTCCGTCCCTGATGATTCATTAAAAACTTCCAAGGTATAATCTCCCGTCCTACGATCTGACGATGTTATCCCGTAATAAAAGGGATTATATGAACGTCTGATTTCAAATCGGGATGTACGATTGGTATTAAACATCGACCGAAACCGTAGCCCAGGAGTTATAAAACCTAAGTCCTGTTTCAGTTCCATCTGCGCCATCATAACCGAACGGGTATAATCTCTATAGCCGCTAACCATATCGGCATAAGGATTGATAAAAGATCTTTCCGCATCCCCCGGCCGCCCAAACATGATATGCTGGACATATTCATGATCTGCGTCTTTTGGATATGTGGGCAAAAACTCGACGGGACTGCTTCTAACCACTTTTTCAAAAAGAGATTTTCCTCCTTCTATGGGACCATTATAATCGTCAAATATACCATTCAGACGCACGATAAGTTCTGTCGATTTTGTTACGTCCACATTCACGTTAGCACGGAGTGTATAACTCTTTAGATCTATATTATTATTAAAATTGTTGACCGGATCAACCTTTAATAAGCCGTTATCCTGTGCATAAGAGCCCGCAACGTAATATCGAGCCACTTTACCTCCACCTCGAATATTCAGATTATGTCTATGATTGATCGTATGTGTTTTAAATAATTCTTCTCGCCAGTCCACCTGTGGAAAAAGAATTGGATAATTCCCTTCTTCTGTCGCATCAATATATTCGCGTGTAAAATATGGTCTTTCAAGTGGTGAGCGTGACTGGAGCGCGTCATTGTACAAATTCATGTATGTTATTGGATCTGCTAATTCCACATTACGAGTAGGCGCAGAATACGATGCTTCACTACGGAAGGAGATACTTGCGGGTCCTTCTTTACCTTGCTTTGTCGTTACATAAATAACCCCATTTGCACCGCGAGCACCGTATAAAGCCGTTGAAGTGGCATCCTTCATAATCGTGAAGCTCTCTATATCATCCGGACGCAAACGCGCCATCTCCGTGACACCTACCTCAACACCGTCTATTAAGATCAACGGATCTACCTTACCCGTTCCAAAAGACGTCACACCACGGATAAAAAAGTCAGCATTGTCCATACCGGGTTCCCCACTACGCTGATACGCAATGATACCAGCAGCCTGTCCAGCTAAAGCCGTTGTGAGGTTACTAGATGGTATTCGCAGATTCTCAGGTTTAACTTGTGTAACAGAACCAACCATATCCGTTCGCTTTTGCTGTCCAAATGCCACAACTACCACCTCTTCCAAGGCTGCTGGATCTTCTTGCAATATGATTTCGATTTTGGTTTGGTCTGCTAACTTAATCTCCTGCGCCAAATAACCTGTATATGTTACCACCAGCACGCTGCCTTTTTCCAAATTCGGAAACGTAAATTCGCCATACCGATCAGTCTGTGTTCCTACAGATGTACCTTTGATAGTCACAGTCGCACCCTCTAATGGCTTCCCATCTTTGTCTTTCACTATGCCTTTTACATTTTGGTCAATATCTGCCGTGGTTGCGACGTTGGCTAATAAGACTGGTGAGAAACCGCAGTTCAATAATAAAAAAAAGAAAAACAGACAAGATACCTTTATACCTGTGCATCGAGCTTTTGGTATCTGATCAGAGAAAAATAGAAATAATCTACAAAGTTTACTTTTCATAATGTATATGATATGTTAGTTATTATACTACGTTTACGTTACCGTAACTATTTTTTAAGTTTTTATTGGATTTCACAATTTAATATTCTTTCTTCAAAAAGTTATGAAATTAACCTTATATGAAATCTCTCTTTTTTTTCGCGATTCATGGAATCGCCAACTTTTTATTATTGATATTTTCGGTTCACAAATTTTACGGTTACGTTACCGCAATTGAACATAAACATGTTAGTTTGAAACAATAATAATGAATATATTTTAAAAACAAAAAAAAATTGCTTTTTATTTACGACAATGTTGGATCTAATAATCGATTTTAAGAAACTAACCTCTGGTATTGTTTAGGATTCGGCAAAAAAACACTATCCCCGAGAAGATTTCCTCTTCCCGGGGTATGGTATAATTCAATCGTTACGTTCTAATCAACGTCTTCGTCGACCACCATCCAGCAGGCGGCTGACCAGATAGCTAACTGTTGCACCTATTGCTGCTACCGCAGCCGTATGCACCATATTTCCCCAGTCGAAACTGTTCCATACTGAACAGATTGTACCGCCGAGCGTACCGAATTGCACATTACTCATTATCCGCATCACTTCCCTCCTTTCTTTCTGTTTTTGTCAGATCATCCTCTTCCCCATCCAATACCTTCTCCATGATCCCGAGCCCAACAACGATATACTTTAGTAGGCTTAATGCCTTTTCGGGCAATTTTATCGGTGCAAGCAATACGACCTGTACCGCCTGGCTGATTTTCTTAATTATTGTTTTCATTTTTTCTGTTTGTTGAGATAGTTGGTATTAACCCTATTAATACCTGACTTTAATAAATACCTCTCCTTTTTCCATCAAGGCACTCAACCGTTTGTAGACGGTTTTATAGGCCTTTTGAGATTGATGAACTTCATAATCACCAAAGTTCTTGTCATATCGCATGGTGTTACCGACCAGTAGGCAACCCGCCGTATTTGCATGGGTATTTCCTTTGTGGATGTAGACATAAGAGAAGTTCGGAATTCCTTTCAGTTCGATCATGCCCTTGTGGAATTTTGGATACCAGCGCTGATAGCGACCATTCATGGCACCATACCGATTGTACTCGAGTTTATAGCGACCCGCCGGAATGGCGGTGCTACCTGGAATCTTCTCATCCCGGATCGAATCCTCTAACACATAGCAAATAAATTCATCGTTGATATAAAGTTCAGACAGGGTAGTATTCTTTCCCTGTCTGCTAAGTTTTACGCGTATTTCCATGCTACCCATAACTTATTACTATCTAGCAATCAGGGATACCGCTTCACTCCAATCACCAGTTCCCTTACCGTTGCGTGCGCGCACGCGTGCATAGACACGTTCACCGGGTGTTAGATTCTGGATATAGTTCAAGCGAGAATCTGTCGTAAGCAAGATATCTTCCCATTCCGGCGTACCGTCCTCCCCCAAAAGCGTTGCATAGCAATACTCATATTCCCAAGCTGCACGCAGGGCATTGAAGACAAATCGCATCTCTCCACTTACATTCCCGTCCAGTAGGCGAGCATTACCTGGGATACCCGGAACCTTGGACGATCTTGGATCCGGAACCAACTCAAAGCCCGAACTTGCCAACATCTCCCGGTTACCATTTGCTATCCTGTTCACATAAAACGCCAGCTCCTTCATGGCTCCGGCTAATACGATCTTCGCGTTGTCCCGTGCTTCCTTTTGAAAACGGCTGCCGCCGTTGCTCGCTATTTCATGTTTCTCCCGATAGTCGTTTACCAGCCGCGAATATTCATCTATATCGGGACGGGGGTCCGGAAAGTTAGCATTGTCCGTCATAGATGTTAACGTGCGTCCGGCGAGTGTTGATAAGGAATGGTCTCCCCATTTCTCATACGCTATATATACTGTTGCTTTTCTCATTTTTTCTGTTATTTATATTTATATTTATATTAGTGCTTAATTCTTCAAACATGCTGCCCAGCTCACGAAGGAAGCAGTCATATCTGGTCACCATCATTTTTTGTACTTTTATTGGTGGTCCTCTAGGAAGCCTTTTTTTATGTTGCATGCCCAAATATGGTTGGGAAAAAATGCCTAGAAGAGAAAACACGCAACGCCGTACAACAAACAACAAGAACATACAGTATCTTACAAAAACACACAAGGATATTATCCGCGCATAAGGCATCCGATCGATCCAAAACAGGAAATTCTCTACCAGACAACGATTACTACCATATAGAAACCGTTAGCTTCTGCGCTGTAGTAAATTACTTCCACGCAGAAGCAATTTACTGCAACGCGGAAACACGTCTTTTGGAGGCAGAAGTAGGTGGTTGTGGATATATCTTGGTTACTTCACGATAGGAATAACCTACTTCGAGATAAAAGTATATCGCTCCGGGACAAAAAGCAATTTACTACAGTACGGTAGTATACATTTTCGGAAGCGAATTAGACGGATTAGGAAGAAGGTCTGGAAACTTCAGGATAGCCATATAAGACTTCGCTGTGGAAGCCAACTATTTCGGGGAGTAACCTGCAAACTGTAGAACAGGGATATTATACTTCTACGCGGAAGTAAACTACTTCCGGAAAACATTTGGGAAATGCGTGGTAGAAGTTGCTTTTCTTCCGGAAAGATGTAAACTGTTTCCAAACTGTGCAGGAATATTCCGGGGCAAAAGTGGATTTATCTGAGACAGACGTAAGCTATAGCGGCACAAAGGCTATTAGCTTCGGTACAGAAGTATACTACCCGGCAGGGTAGTAGGAAATAACGAGACAGTAATATAATACTTCCACATGGAAGTAAATTCCTTCAGGGTAGAACCTCGGAGCTTACGGACAGGAACGGGCAGCTACCATACCGTAGGAGATCTATCCAATGTAGAAGCTGATGGATCCGGGATGTCCCGAAAGCACGGAACAGCCGAGTCCTGTCTCAAATCTTACCTTTTCGCACGCTATAGTTGACTTTCTCTTCTTCTACCTCCGTCCTTAGCAGACGTATCTGCCCATCCTTTTCCAAGGTGGTCAGTTCGCCATTATCGCGCATCTTTGTTATTTTCCAGCGGCTCACCTGCAACATATCTTCCGCCTCCTTTACCGTCACAAGATCCTTTTCAGAGAAAGTTTCTTTATCCTTGCGATGACTTTCCTTAACGGATAACTTCGATATCTTCTGTTGGATAGCTATCTTGGTCTCGATCAGCTTTTCGAGGGTCAATGGTTTTTGAATATAGTCAGCTGCCTGGGATTTAAAACAATCCTCCGGATTGTTCGTATAACCCGAACATAAAACAACAAACAGAGGAGGCACCGACGGATCACAGGGGTTGATCAGGTGCTGTATCTGATTCATCAACTGGAATCCATTCAGCAGCGGCATGTCTATGTCAAGCAGCAGGATGTCCACACGTTTCTTCAGCAGATAGGTCAATGCCTCGATCGGATTCGTGGTTGCTTTTTTCAACCGTAAGTCGGGTATCAGCTTGATTATCTCCCTAACATAATCGATAAATTCCGGTTCATCGTCTACCAGCACGAGTTTTAGTTTTTTATTCATCTCCGCTCCTTTTTACTTTATCTATCTTTATATATAGACGAAAGTGTTCATCCATTATTCCCGTCCAGAAGGTAGCTCTCTTACCGAAAAGCTCTTTTAACAAACACCGAATATGTTTCAAACCATACCCTCCGCCCGATTGTCGCCAATTAGGTATATCTGCCAGTTTGTTTTCACTGGTAATATATAAGGAAGAACCTTCGATCCATACGTCCATTCGGGCTTTTCCTTTTTTCGTTATAGCACCGTGTTTTACTATGTTCTTGGCGATACTCGGCAACAACATGGACGGTACTTCTGCCGATTGTATATCACCTCGGACCGTCAAGTGGATATCGTCACATGCTTCTTCCATTGCCAGAAAATGTCGAACTGCAACAAGCTCCTCCTGCAATGGCACCAACTGTTGCGGATACCGATGATAGGTTAGCTGACCATAGTCGACAAGACTCGCCAGATGTATGACTTGCTTAGTTTTCATCCTCTTCCTAGACATAAGCTGGCTGTATACCCGACTCATCAGGTTGTTCAGAAAATGGCCAACGAGTTTGTTTCGTTTCCCGACTTCCAATTCATTCGAATAGATATCGCCACGTCTCTCCGGATTTGGGACGTAGTTCGGCCAATATCGGGAGAGTATACCATCCAACGCTGAGAAAATCCCACCTTCCAATAAGAAAAAAAGAACACCATATTTGGCAAATACCGCGTACCAGCTTATGTAAAAACGTATGTATTCACGCCATGGTCGTTCTATGGTAGAACCTACGACTTCATTGGACAGTCGGCTTTCAAAACCGTGGAAAACGATATAACCTGCTAATCCCATAAGCAAGAAATTGGCAGTAAGCAATAGCAGGCTGTGCTTCCACTGCTGCGTAAACCACAGTATAAGGATATAGCGTATAACATAGGCAATACTAATGCCTGCTGCTCCAGTAATCAGCAAGGTCACCGCTATCATTGGGGCTATCCCATCGAGCCGCCAGTTAAGTACAAATAAAGCAACAAAATAGAGTGAACAAAAAAAGATATGAAGAAACGCCTTGCGTTTTTCCAACATAAAAATAAATAACTTCATGGTTTATTATGAAATTGGTGATATTAGAATCATGATATGAGGTTTATAAGCCGCTGCTTCCGCGGCATCTGTATACCGTCTTTTATAAAAGTCTGACTGTCAATACTAATATCAAAATTTTATTCCATAATTCCAAATAAAGAGGCGAATAGAAGCTATTTACCGATGATAACAGAGGTATTTAAAGAAAAAAAGCAAACCTTGTCTGTCGAACAAATTCTCGAAACCGTCATATCCAAATTCATAGGACAATATCTTTTTGCATTGATCCAATGTTCAGTATTTTTGCTCTGTTCCATTATGTTGTAGCTTTAACATCCCCTGTGCAAAACGCCGACCCAATTCAGACGCCGAAGGGCTATCAAAATGTGTTCCGTCGCCTTTATGCCAAAGGCCTTCGGAAGAAACAACTGCAGTGTTTGGTTCTACGTCTTCAAGCTTATCCAACTCGTTATTGACCAGTTGATAATTACTCCGATATCTCGCTAATTGCCCCACGACAAACGGTAATTTTGGGTTGCCGACGAGCTTACGTACCATATGGATAAGGTTTCGAAGATTATCCAGATAGAGCTGTGCTGACTTTTCATGGCTATCTCCTTCCCCTTGATGCCAGATGATACCTTTGACCGTCCCTACCTCCATCGCCTTTCTAATTCTCCGTTCTGCATCATCATACGGATGCGTATCGGTTGCTTTATCATATGCGCCCGGCATCCATTTCGCTATCGACGTTCCTCCTACAGCACAGGGCACCAGCCCAATGAGGACATCAGGGTTGGCTTCGGCCATGCCCATACCGAAGGCCAACCCTGGTCCCACACCTGCTACCTTAGGTTTATCGAAATGAATGGGATGTCTGGCGATAACCCAGTCGCCAGCCTGGTTAAGCATCAATACCCTTGGATGCTGCTGTTTAGCATCCTGACCGGTTACTTCGCCACGCCCTGCCATGTTGGATTGCCCCATTAGAATATAAATGTGTGTATCCTTCTTGTGCTGGGCGAACACTCGTGTAGCCAGAAAGAAGATAAACAACTGAACGTAAAATATGGCTATAATTTTATTCATTATCATTGTTTTTTTATTCCAAATGTTGCTCATCTTGATAAAGGTTGTACCGAAACCGTCTGTTGGCTATTGGCCTGTACTGACACTCTTACATCAATAATCGTTTTTGTGTCATTGTCAACGATCTGGCGGATTACCCCCTTGTTTACTTTATACTTGCCTTTTTTCATGACAAAGCGGATATGGCAATCGGGCAGATCGGTTGGCAGTCTGTTGATAATCGTTGCAATGTTAGAGATACCTTTTCCCGTGTTCTCGACTTCGTATGTAAGGGTGAGATTGAGTGCTATTTCGTTATAAGAGACCGTTGGATCTGCACAAAACCGTAAGGGTTCAGTATAGTGAAAATCTGCACCGTCTACATAGAGTATCCGGAACAACCCTAATACATCTTTCCAACGTTTAGTTTCTCCGCTGCGACATACTACGCCAGGCCGCATGCTCAGTGTAGGTGTACATCCAAGTGTGTCTACTTTTGGAGTATGGTTATGTCCATTCAACACCAGTTTTATTCGATGGTTATCCAAAAAAGCAGTATCAAATCGATCATTCCTGTGTTGCGCCAATATACGTAGTTCACCTTCGCCTTCATCAGTTAGAAAATTTTCCAATACCTTTCCCTGTAGTCCCGACATGGGAACGGCATGGGGCATATCGGTTATTGGATCACCCAGATAATCATCTGCAAAAAGCAAACGCGTACCGGCATAGGCAACCCCATGTACCCGTTTACCGCATAAGCTATTCCATTGCATGGCTTTCTCTAAATGTGCATCTGCTGGCATACCATAAAAATCATGATTGCCTGGTATGGAAAATACAGGAGCTTTAATGGCTTGCACACCTCGGAAACCTCTTGCTCCTTCGAAATAGTTTCTAAATTTTTCTTCTGCTGTGGGGAGTTCATCATACCTCTTTATTAATGTGCCTCCCCACCCCCTCTCATCGGCATTTATTCGGGTATAATCATGTATAAGATCGCCGGTAACCACAACAAAATCCGGTGCAATGATATTAGCCACATCTACAAACTGATCTAGCAATTCAAGCTCCTTCGCATAGCCATCTCCAGGCGATCCCACCCAATTCCGCGATACATGTGGATCAGAAATATGGATAAAGGTATGTTTATTGGAAAATGACTTAATAACTTTTACACTGCGCTTCGAGACATGAACTTCCCCTCCGCTATAAACCTGCAAATCATACAAGTCTTCCGGACTATCGAACGGTATACTAACATGTAGTTTCGCATTGGTATAAAAGCGTGTGAATGTATCATATTCAAATCGCCCGGTTTCTACCGTATCCAGCGCCAGTGGAATTTGCCAATGATCACCCCGCAAAATCACGGAATCGATGGTTTGTGCCAAACGATTGTTGTAAAGGATATGGAATCCCGATCCAGCTTCCGCTATGACCGGAGCCGTACGGAAGGGATACGAAATTCCCCCTATCTGATGGTAACTTTGCGCCACGCTTACCACAACTAGGATAACCAATAGCAGAGTGACACTACTATAAGCTACAATTCGCTTCCGACATTTAAAATTCATCTTCATTCTTCTAACAAAGAAACATGCCTCAACACCAATGGTGATCAGACAAGCTTAAGTAGACAATCAATTAAAACCCGGGTTTTGGGGCATTTCTTTCGTTAGGTTAGCATCAATAACGATCTGAGGGATTGGGAAAAGCGTATCTCTATCTGAAACCGTTTGTCCACCTCGTATGTTATACTTCCGAATTCGTTCCAACCATTTTCCGGTACGAAGCAATGTGTAGCGTCTATGTTCTTCCGAAATCAACTCCCTGGAACGTTCGTCCAGGATAAAATCAATATCTACATCCACAGCTGATATTTCACTAGCATTTGCCCTTCTTCTGATGATGTTGATCGTTTCAGCCGCACCCGCACTGTTACCTAATTTATACTGAGCCTCTGCTTTAAGTAAATAGGTTTCGGCGAGCCGAAGATATACCTGATCATTATAAGAGCTCTCTTCCTGCAAATTTGTAGGAATCGTACTATCCCATTTTCTGATAAACGGCCAATCAATACGGGCAGCAGTGGACGTGCCGGATAAATCAGCTGACCAATTCAACTTGATGGTATCTCCGTAACTGTAGCCCGGTGGCAGCAGATCTGCCGGAGCCGGCGCATTCTGAGTAGCATCCTTCAATACGTAATACTTTCGAATGGCATAATTGCTACCACGGTCGTCCTGAGGTTCATACAGATCAATAGCAAACTTATTAGGCGAGACGCGTCCGAGGCCACGACCGCCCCGGTTTAGGGTATATTGTAGCGGCCTTACTCCGTTAACAGATATGGTAACATGGTAATTGGTATTGCTATGCCACCTTCTCATAATATTTATGCCTCCTCCGGAAACGTTATATTCATATTGCCACACCCAAAGCCCCTCCGTGTTCCCTTCTTCTCGATTAGAATTGCCATCATAAAACATATCCATAAAAACAACTCCAGGTTGATTAGCGTTGACCCCATAACGCTGGGTGATCAGCTCGTACTGAGGTGTATTGATAACCTTATCCGCATAAATCAGAGCGCTGTCAGGCTTTCCTATAGTCAGGTATAATTCAGAAAGATAATGCTGAACAGCTCCTTTACTGATCTTTCCACGCACCGAAGGCTCCACCTCAAGGTATTGTTCGGCCAACAGCCAATCATTCTTCATCTGGTTTTGAACTTCTGCTTTTGGCGTCCGTTCCCAATCCGTCCGTATGGTTGAACCTTTAGATTCCTCCAGGCTTAACGGCACATCACCCCAACAGAAAGAAAGATGCCGATAAGCCCATGCCCTTATTGCTTTTGCTTCGGCAAGTACCCTATTTTTGTTTTCCTCTTCGGTTGCCGCCCCTCCTCTCCAATCCACATCCTGTAATTCAGCCCTGTCAATAATGGTATTGGCAGCATTAACGACCTTATACAACCATAAGAAACCATCACGCAGATCCGTTTGAGTGGAAGTATTTGCCACCCAGTCAATTGCGACGCGACCGAAATAAGCCCTTGCATTTGGAACATAATTGTCTGTGCCTAATACAGCGATATCGCTGACCAATCCATTTGTACCGCTAGGGGTTCCGTTCGACCTTTCTTGGCGAACAAGGGAGCGTAGTCCATTCAACCCTGCTTCAAAGCCGTCCAAATTTGTGTATAGCGTTTCAGCCGTTATCAAATTGGGTGGATTTTCTTGCAGCCAACTTTTAGAGCAGGCATTAATAACAAATATTACGGTTGTCATAATGACTATATCGAATAACTTCTTCATAATAAAAAGCATTTAGACTATTAAAAATTCAGATTTATCCCCACCACATATTCCTTTTGTAATGGAATGCCCTCCTGCCCACTTAACTCCGGATCAAGCCCACCGTAATTGGTAAAAGTGAATAGATTTCTTCCTGTTAAATAAACTTGCAATCTACTAATACCAATACGTGACAGATTCGCTTTCGAAAAATTGTATGCTAATGAAATATCCTTGATACGAACAAAACTGGCATTTTCGTACTGGTTAGCACCTTGCCCTGCTTGTTTATTAGCATCAGGAATATTTGCCCACCATTCATTTGTAGGATTATCCGGTGTCCACCAGTTTCTTTTTACAACATTGTATCGCACGGAACTAAGATCCTCTGCCAGTAGGGGATTATTTTTAGTTACACCATGTACACCATGAACAAAAACCCGGAGACTCAGATCTTTATATGTAAAAGAGTTTGTCATCCCCCATATAAATTTGGGGTCACGCTGACCGATGATCGTTCGGTCATAAGCAGCAGTAATCTCTCCGTCCGGCACCCCATCAGGTCCGCTTATGTCCTTGATCTTAATAAATCCCGGTTGGGTTCCGTAGGCAGCAGCCAGATCTGCTTCATCCAATTGCCATACACCATCCCACAAGAATCCGTAATTTACTAATATAGGCTTTCCTATAAACCATGCATTAGCGATATCATCAATTTCTTGTCCAGTATCGTCTTTGTATCCATAAAGCGAAACAATTTTATTTTTCAGGAAAGTTATATTTCCACTGGTTTCCCAATTGAAATCTTTATTATCTATGTTTTGGGATGTAAAAGATAATTCCAGTCCCTTATTTTCAGTTTCCCCGATATTTTGAGTGATGGAGGTTACGGCATGTACGGGTGAGATAGTCCTGTTGAGTAGTAAGTCATATGTGTTTTGCTTATACAAATTAATATCTCCTGTGATCCTGTTCCTCAAAATACCGAAATCCATTCCTACATTCAGTGTCCTCGTTGATTCCCACCCTAGGTTATCCTGCCCTAAAGCACTAGGAACATATCCAGGCAGAGTGATTGATTCTGACACATAGTTGCTGGCAGTTAAGCGAGAAATAGTTTGATAGGGGTCTATAGCCTGGTTTCCATTTTCACCATAAGAAATCCTTAGTTTCAGGTCATTGACGATATTATTCCAATTATAAAATCTTTCACTTGAAATATTCCAGCCTATAGCCATTGACGGAAAAAAGCCCCATTTTTGACTTGCACCGAACCCTGAAAAACCGTCTTGTCGGCCGGTAAGGGTAAATAGGTATCGGCTGTCGTAGGAGTAATTTATCCGTCCCATGGCTGACAGCAACGAAGTTTCAATGACTGAGGAAAAGCCTGGTACGATTAACTGTGCCTGGTCAGCAGAATACCATGTTAAAAAATCATTAGGAAAACCTTGGGCACTTAAGCTATTCGTTCCGCTTTTAGTATTTTCAAAACTATAAACTCCTGTAACAGCAATATTATGTTTATCAAACTCTTTATTATAATTGAGAATATTTTCGACCACTAGGTTTCTTGACAATGGTCTGCTTACAGATGCATCTCCCTGATTAATTAGGCCTCGCTGGGTATTACGACCATAATAAGTGCCATTATCGGAAGTTCCCACTCTTACACCTGTATTGATACGATATTGTAATCCCTTAACAAATGGAAAGTCAACAACGGCGTAATTATTGGTTATCGCCTGATATGCTTCTGCTACATCTTCTGCCAGCAGCCCCTGTAACGGATTGCGGAAATATGGATTATCTGCCCAGGGGTAAATGGTCAGTTCTCCATTTTCATCATAGGGTGTTGTTAACGGATTGAACATAAATACCCCTTGGTCCCCGCTAAAAGTAGGTGCAATTCCACTGGAATTCCGGTATGTAAGCTGCGTTCTTGTTCCTAAAGTTAACCAGCTTCTGAGTTTAGTTTCTAAATTTGTTCTGAGCGTATATTTTTTCCAGTTATCATTTACAGCGAGTCCCTGTATATCAACCAAGCTACCAGAAATATAATATTTAGTATCCTTACTCCCACCAGACAGTGAAAGGTTGTGCTGTGTACTTTTGCCTGTTCTAAAGGCGAGATCAAACCAATTGGTCCAATTTCCCGATTCATAAACAGCTTGTTCCGACGGTGTCATTGAGGTTGGTTCTCGTTCCATTTTATAATGATAGAATTCTTCTCCACTCAACATATCCGGCAAATTTGCAAACTGTTGTATGGCATAGTAACCATTGTAATTCAGCTGAACTTTTTCACCGGAACTCGACTTTGTTGTTACGAGAATAACACCATTGGCACCTCTCGAACCATAAATGGCAGCAGCAGACGCATCTTTCAATACTTCAACAGAGGCTACGTCACCGGGATTCAAATCGCCAAGAGCACCTACGACGCCATCTATCACAACTAAAGGCGAATTACTCGCCGTTATAGATCGTCGTCCTCTCAACATAATTGATTGTGAGGGTTCTGCACCTGCCGTGGTTGTTTGTACAGATACACCCGGAATAGCTCCTTGCAGAGCCTGAGCAATATTTGTATTTGGCACCATTTCCAACCTTTCTTTTGGCAGTGAAGCAACAGAGCCAGTAATATCACGTTTCTTCTGCGTACCATAGCCCACAACCACTACGTCATCAATATGCTGATCTTCTATCGAAAGCTGAATATCTTTAGGTTCGAAATTGATTATAACCAGCGTATCTGTTGCATGTCCTATTAACGAAAAAAGAAGTTTGTCTTGGAGATTAACCCCTTGGAGTTCAAAGTTTCCATCTTGATCACTTGATGTTACTCCTCCTGATGTTAAATTTCGAATGGTGACACTGGAAAGCCGTTCCCCCACATTATCTTTTATTACACCACGTAGCACTTGTTGTACCGTCGCTATAACTTTCTTTTCTACGATAGCACTAGGCAACGTTTTCAGCACAATGGTACCATCATGCAGTTGATACCTTAGAGGCTGGTTTTCCACGAGTTTATCCATTACATCTTTTAGCGGAACATTTTGTACATCCAAACTCACCTTTTTGGTATTTAGCAATGCTCTCTCGGGATAGATAAACCGGTAACCGGTCTGTTGCCTGATGGAAGAGAAAGCAGCTTCCAACGACGTATTTTTTAAACGCAACGTTACCGTTTGTGCAAGCCCAGTCGACATAGCATTTAACGTAGCAATTAACATGAAAGTAATGGTAAGCTTCATGGTGCGGATAGTTTTTTTAGACAGGTAGATACAACGGTCTCTCCACCGTTGTCTCATACGGATATTATGCATACCTTTGTTATAGATTAAGGTTTATAAATAAAACAATTAACACAGTTGAAATAGCCTTAGTCTTCTTTACTGGGGGTATAGGCGTACCCTCAGTTTATAGACTTTTCTTCTTTGATTTCATCGCTCTTTTGCATTCATAATAATATTAATTTTGGTTTAACACGCTATTATTTGACGACGAGCTTCTTGCCTTGCACCGTAATCCGATACGAAGTCAAGTCGCTCAATACAGCACACACAGCTTCAATAGATTCACTTTTCTTCATCCCTCCTATATACCGCTTATCAGCAAGAGGTACGGTGACATCCAATTCCAAGTTATACCAACGAGCGACATCAGACAGTACTTCTTTCAATCGCTTACTATCAAAATAGAAGTATCCCTCTTTCCATGCCAATGCTTCTTCAACATCTGCTTTTCCTACTTTGATACCTTCCTTTCCACTTATGGCTGCATAACCAGGTTCGATAATTTTATAGTCAGCCGGTGTACTGACTTTAATTTTACCCTCCGTTAAGATCGTTTTAATTTCTTCTTTATAGAGATGAGTATTGATATTAAACGCCGTACCCAAGGCTTCCACTTCTGTTTTTCCTACAAGCACTTTAAATGGTTTTGTTGCGTCTCTCGCAACTTCAAAATAAGCTTCACCACGTACTTTTACTTTCCGTTCATCTCCGATAAAGGACGAAGGAAACTCTAATTCAGAATCGGCATTTAACCAGACATTAGTTCCATCAGCCAATCGAATATGGTAAGTTCCTCCCAGAGGCACCTGCAATTTGTGTTGCTGTGGAGTAGCATCTTTTGTTGCTATTTGATAATCTAACGTCGAACCAGAGAGAGCTAAGGTGATGTCGCCATCGACGAGGGTTCGATGCTCCTGCTCTTCGAGCAATGTTGTCGTACCATCTGACAAGGTCAACGTTGCTACCGTTCTTCCCGGAACAATCTCGGTAATCTCCTGTTTTTTTTCTGCTAGGCTGTCTTCCTTTTTATTTTTCAGGAGAAAACTTCCTCCTACTACACAGACAGCGATTACAGAGGCTGCAACTGCCCACCATATTCGATACTTCGGTTTTCTCTCCGAATCAAGATGGTGTTTTTTAAGAACAGATTGCCAATCTTTTTCGATATCAATTGTTTGATAGTCTGTAAGCCTTTTACTAATGTCTTTTAAAGGAAGGTTTTGGTTATCTATCCAGGAATGCAGCGTTGGATATTTTTTTAGCATATCCATCAGTTCGTTGTACTCTGCCGCAGAAATATCACCGCGTATATACTTGGAAACAAGTTCAGCAGCCTTTACATATTCTTCATCTATAGGTTCTTTCATGTGCCGGTTTCTATCTTTATACCATCGCTCTCCTTTGTGATATAATACTAAGACACCTATGAATGAAAAAAGGATGAAAAAATGGTTAAAAAAAGATTAAAATAAAATTTTTCAATGCGGAAAAGACTGGAGCGAGCCTATGCCGAAGAAGTTCCACCGAGCGTTTTTTCTGCGTTTTTATCGTATTTATGGAGACACCACATAGCTCCGCGGCTTCACTGTTTGATTTACCTTCCAACCAGGTCAGCTTACATACTTCTTGACAGGATTTAGGAAGGGATTCGATAGCTTTATACAGGTTATGGATGGTCTCTGCGTAAATCATAGCATCTAAAATACGGGGATCATCTATCTCGTTCAACGGATGGATTCGATAATATTCATGCTGAACTTTCTGGTGCCTGAGGTAATTTAAAGCCGTATTCCGGACGGAGGAATAAAGGTAACTTTTGACCGCTTTTTCGTGGGGGGGAAGTTCTTCCTTCTTTTCCAATATTTTCACAAAAGTATCTTGAACGATATCCAACGCAACGTCTTGACATTTTACAATATGCCACGAAAATTCCACGAGCGGGATATAATATTGCTCAAATAGTATCTTTATCTGCATTTCTGTCAAAACACTTATCATGCGTGGATATTTATAATCGCTTCGGGTCAGTACTATCCAAAAATAAGAAATAGGAACTACATTATCAAACTTTGAATGAATGTAGAACGACAATGTCGTTGGGATAGTAAAAATAAAAAACGTTTCCCTTTTTCTCGAAAAAACGGAAACGTTAAATCACATTACCTTTTAAAAAGTGTAATGTGGATTTTGCTCTAATGCTTTGTTTCTATCCCAAGCATCTCTAGGAATAGGGAATAATATCGGCTGTGTCTGCAACCATGGTTTTTGATTTACGTTTAAGCTCGGAAAATTAGGACGTTCTGCTTCAATAAAGTCAAGAAACCGTCCTCTCCGATTCAGATCGGAAAATCCTCCCGTCGGCTCCCATATAAATTCCATCCTTCGCTCTTTAAAAATCGCATCTAAAGTTTCTGTTTTTGATAAAGTAAGAGGTAAGTCAGCCAGACCTGCCCTATCTCTGACCTTATTCACCTGAACTATAGATTCTTCTGTGCGGTCTCTTTCATTCAAAGCTTCGGCATAGTTTAGCAATATTTCGGCAAACCGAATCACTGGTGCATTGACGCCAGAATTATTCAGCGTCGGTTTTTGCCAATATTTGGTCATAATATATCCAGAATGTGACCAGCCAGCCGGCACATTATCGGGCATCATAAAAGCTGACATATCCTGATGACGTTCACCCGGACCAATAATTGCGGCCCAATATCTTTTGTCGATGATTCTTCCAGAACCGTCTTTTTCATGTGCATCTACCCAATGCTGTTGCGGCACAAAGTTACTCCATGCAGCACCACCTGTAAACTCAGCAGGCGCACCTCTAGGTGCTGTACGTTTCACAAGATTGTTTCCTTCAGCGTCCACGCCTTCCCTAAATTGAGTAGAAAACAATATCTCCGCATTATTCTCATTTTCTTCCATAAAAATGGAACGGTAATCTGGCAATAATGTATATACTTCTTCTTCAAAAAGCGATTCTGAAATGGCAATTACATCATCAAACTTTTCCTGCCACAAATAAGCTTTATTCAATAAAGCCTTGCAAGCTCCTGAAGTAACCCTTCCTACATCATTTCCCGTCCATGTAGTCGGTAACAAATCTTTCGCCTCGTTTAGATCATTTTCTATTTGCTGCCATACCGCTTCTGCTGTAGCACGAGGTATCTGCAAATCGGAATTAGCATCTAAAGGCTCAGTAATCAATGGTACACCACCGAAATATGTTACCAACCGATAGTAGAACAATGCCCGAATAAATTTGGCCTGCGCGATAATTTGATTTTTTGTTTCCTCTTCGCCTTCTTCCATCCCGACAACTTTTGCGATGACTACGTTAGCTCTACTTATCCCTTGATACGCGGCGGAATAAACATCCCTAAGAATTGTATTTGTAGATGGTAATGCCAAGGAATGCAATTCGATCCGATTTGCACTTCCATCCATCTCGTACATATCACCCGATATGGCCCATTCAATATCGGCGGCATCCCGCACGTTAGAAAAAGCTTCCTCTTTTTGAAGCGTGGCATAAACACCTGTCAACGCAGCTTCCGCATCGGATATATTCAGAAAAAACTCATCTTCAATCAGTGTATCCTTTGGTGACAAGGACAAAAAATCATCGCTACATGCTAAGCATAGCAGTGTAGTGAAAAATAAAAAAGTGTTATGTATATATTTCATGATCATTATTTTAACAAATTAAAAACCTACTTTCACGCCAAACATATACGTTCTGGGCATAGGATATACGCCATTGTCTACACCACTCGCCAATGGATTCGTATCTCCAATTTCGGGATCAAAACCCGAATATTTTGTAAACGTGAACAAATTCTGTATCGACGTATACACCCGCAGCCGTTTGAGCATGTTTGTATTCTCAAATAATCCTTGTGGCAATGTATATCCCAACGTGAAATTCCGAAGACGTAAATAGGAACCATCTTCGATATAGAATGACGATAGGTTGGCGTAATTGCCATTTAAATCCGTATATTTCAAAATAGGTACGGTATTTCCGCCATTTTCCGACGTCCATCTGTCCAATACATCCGCAGAAGCATTAATAACACCACTTCCACCAAAATATTTGATTGGATATGTACTGAATTTATTGACATGGAAGATATCATTGCCTGAAACTCCTTGAAACATGAGGTTTAAATCAAAATTCTTATAAGACAGGTCTATATTCATACCATAAGTAAGTTTTGGCCAAGGAGAGCCTAACATAACCCGGTCTTCGTCTGAAAGCACATTATCGCCGTTGACATCCCTGAACTTAAAATCTCCAGCAGAGGCATTCGGTTGAAATGTCTTATCAACCTCCTCATCAGATTGGTAGATTCCTTCTACAACGTAGCCCCTAAAATATCCAATTGGCAGTCCGACTTCGGTATAAGAACTATTCATGCTCGTAAACCCGACAACGGGTCCGCTGATCGGATTTCCGGCACCTAATGAGAGTACTTCATTTTTCAATGTCGAAAGATTGACACTGACATCATATTGAAATTCATTTCCTCCACCATAGCCCACTAGCAATTCGAAACCTGAATTTCTGATTCGACCGCCATTCACGGAAGGTGCTGATTCAAATCCTGCTTCTAACGAAACGGGCAAACTTACCAACATATCTCGTGTATCTTTAACATAGTACTCGGCGGTCAAGTACCCTCCTCCGTTCAAAAATGTTGCGTCTACACCGAAGTTCCACTGCTCGCTCGTTTCCCACTTCAGATCCGAATTACCCGGACGTATCATACCTGCTCCCGTAATCAGACGTTGGTCTGTTCCGAGAATATAGTTATCAGCCACACGGCCTAAACCAAATGTGCTAGAATAACCAAATGCGCCGATAGCATCATTTCCTAACTGTCCCCAACTGGCACGCACTTTCAAGCTATTGATTGCTCCGTCAGCATTAAAAAAGGACTCTTCAGAAATATTCCAACCGGCGGATATCGAGGGGAAATTCCCCCATTTGTAAGAGGGTCCGAAATTAGATGAACCGTCACGACGGATACTTGCCGAAAACAGGTATTTGTTATCAAATGAATAGTTTGCCCTTCCCAGGTAAGAAGCTAAGGTATACATCGAACCTGTACCTGTCCCCCTTCGTTCCGACTCAGAACTCGTATTGATTACACGGATGGTTTCATTTTGAAATTCACGTGCTGTAATCGAAATCCAATCATTTGTATTCTTTTGTGCCGTTTGTCCGACAATGAGAGAAAGATTATGCCTGTCAAACGTCTTATTATAACTCAGCGTATTTTCAATCAACCAGTTGAACCCCTGCTCCTGTCTTTCGCTCAACACCGCCTGAGGGTTACTATAAAAACCACGTTGTACTTTGGGTTCCCAAGTCGTTCCCCGATTAGACAGGAAATCTAAACCAATACTACTTTTGAATTTCAGGCCTTCCATGATCTCAAATTCGCCAAAGGCATTTCCATAGAGGCGGAGATTGTTCAAATAGTTTTCCATCGACTTCGCTCTCAAATAGGGGTTGTCACCTTGTGTCGAGTAAAATGCAGATGAGCCGCTGACAACATCCTCTCGTCCCAGAGTCGGATAAAACTGCTGTGCAAGGTTGAAAATACCTAGCCTAAAATCTTCATTCCGTTGTCCCTTACCCTGTATATAAGAAAAAGCCAAGCTACCACCGAAGTTCAGTCTATCTGTTGCTGTAAGGTCTACATTGGCACGTCCGGTATAACGTTTATTCCACGTTTCCATTAAAGTACCTTGTTGGTCTCTATACCCTAGTGACAAGGCATTTCTTATTTTTTGGTTTCCACCCGTCAGCGACAAGTCAACATTATACATGGGCGCTGTACGGAATACTTCATCTATCCAGTTTGTTCCTTGCCCGAAGCTACTTGGGTTTTCCCATTCGGGATTGGTTGCCATGTTAGAGTTTTGGTATAGCTCGTTTGCCAATGTGGCAAACTGCTCCGCATTTAGAAATTTAGGCTGTCTCCATAAGTTTTGGAAACCAGTATAAGCATGTAGATCTGCTGAAGTCACACCTTCTTTTCCTCTTTTAGTGGTGATGAGGATCACACCATTCGCAGCGCGGGCTCCGTAGATAGAAGCAGCTGCCGCATCTTTTAATATCTCGATTGATTCAATATCATTGGGGTTGACAATCGACATACCGTCAATATTGTCTGTACTCCCGTTAATGGCTATATTCGATCCTCCGACCGGAAACCCATCGATGACATATAGCGGCTGGTTTCCTCCTGTTGTACCGACCCCTCTGATGCGTACAGAACTCGCCCCACCTGGTGCTCCTGTCGTCTGGTTAATGGTTACGCCAGGCACTTTTCCTTGTATCGCGCTGGTAAATGATGGTGCAGCCACCTTTTCCAAGTCCGAAGATTTCACGGAAGATATAGACCCTGTCATTTCTGAACGACGTTGTGTTCCATATCCGACCACCACCACTTCGTCAATATTGCCTTGCTGAGACGTCATCACCACTTGAAGTGTTTCAAAATTTGAGATTAGCATCTCATTTGGTACGTACCCGATATAAGAAAAAGAAAGTGTATCACCAATATTTACACCGGCAATCTCAAATATTCCCTCCTGATTTGTTACGCCTAAGGATCTGCCGTCTTTTGCAGACACTGTAACGCCAGAAATGGGTTGTCCCAAGTCATTCACAACCCTTCCTTTTAATCTTTGTTGTATGGACTCCGGCGTCCATCTGAGTTTCGCTGTCTCCCCCGCAGCAAATCCTATCTTCGCTAGAGCAAAAAACAACAAAATACATGTTAAATAGATTTTTCTTCTCATAGTCATGTGTATTTGATTCCGTATAAAAATATATGATATCATCATTCGTTTATAAGTTTGTTTTTCATAGTGGGTACGTACACGAATATACAAACCTAAAATATAAAAAAGAAAATTTATATGGAAAAAAGAAAAAGAGACAGCTCGCTATCTGTGTAATCACAGATACGGGGCCGCCTCTCTTTACTATCTTGTATTGATAGGGTTACTTACCAAGCAATATATCGACAATATCGGGGTAGCGAATGGTCATATTTTCGTTAACTACGCTATAACCCGCTCCTTTGTAATCAAAAGAAGTATAAGGAACGTTATGTTTATTCAATATAAATACAACGTCACGATACCAATTCGACCGGCTGGGTTCGGGAGTCGTATTCATAGTACCAAACTCACCTATAAACAACGGGGCGCTCAATCTTTTAGCCATATCAAAACTTTTTTGAAGGTTGGTCTCAAGCGTATTTCTATCATAAAACCGAGCTCCAGTAGATTGCCAATTAGCAGGTAATTCGCTTATCCATTCAGTTGGAACCAACTGTCCCGGATATTGTATTGGGATATCCTGTCTTCCCCCCGTCGTCGACTGTAATCCGTAGGCGGTTAATAAATATGGCCCATAGAAGTGATCTGTTAATAGTATATGATGATTGGAAGGTATCGTAAGCTGTTCTTGTCTAAGAGATCCATTTGCTGTACATACGCCAACTACAATTGTCCGATCCGCTTCTCTTGCCCGAATGGCATTAATAGCTAATGCAGACACCCTATTCCAGTTTTCAGCATTCCCAGAAACAGGTTCATTAAGCAATTCATAAGCAACTAGAGAATTTGGATAGTTTTTAAGCTCGTCCGAAAGATCCTCCCAAAGTTTCACAAATTTAGCGGGTTCATCCGGGTCGGTAAATAATGTATTTTCGGTATTGGTGAACCGGTGATTGCGGGTAATATGCATATCGACCAATACGCGCATGTTATACTTTATAGACCAATTGATAGCATTGTGCAATAAATCAAAACCATATGCTCTGATTTTATTGCCGGTCTCGTCCCACAAATGAACCTCGTCAATACATAAACGGATATGGTCAAATCCTAAATCAGCTAATAAAGCTACATCTGCTTCTTTAAAAAACGCTTCCCGTTGCGGTCCATCATACTTCGGAGTTGATAACCAAGAAGCGATATTTACGCCTTTTGTAATATCAAAGTTGTTGATACTGGCTAAGTCTTCTACGGTATACACCCGCTCCGTACCATCTTGGGCCGTAACGGTATAGGATACACGTTCGTGAAAATTTTGCGGTTCATTGGGATTGGGCGATATTGTTGCCCCTCCAGATATAGTAATCTGCGGTACAATATTGGCAAGATCATGGTTACTCCGGTTGATTCCGATCATACGTACCGATTCGACAACCGTTCCGTTTAGTCCGATCGAGGGCAGTGCAAAACTTAAAATCTGCGCACGATTATTCTTTTTAATATCAGCAATGATATGAACATCTTCCTCTTTACCATCAGCATTTTTGATTTTGATCACAAATGGTGCTGTTAAATCCACTAGTGCGGGAATTTCTGAAAGTACGTTCACTTCTTCGTGGAATACGATATCTAATTGCATACGGGATACATCAATTTCATCTTCCGACTCCTCTGGAAAATAATAAGGTAGATCAATTAAGATATCATTTGTTTTCAAACTTTCTTCCACGACCGTAAATTCCCGATTAGAACCATCAATTTTTGCAACAAGAGTGACTACCGGATCTACCCGATGGTAATAGTTCGTAATCCCTTTATCCTCTTTACAAGAGGTAAGTGCTGTCAGTAAAAGAGCGACAATCAGCGCTGATATATATTTTAAATTGGCTATCATGGCAAAATTTCTCCTATAATAATATGTTTGTCTATTGTTCCATCGTTGTTTACCACCTCGATAATATTTTCCTTCGTTAAATCCATCACCGTGAGTTTAGGGTTAATGATTACATTCACCGGTAAGGTAGCGGTAATGCGCATCCTTGTAATATCTATAGGTTGCATTGAATTTCGTGGATAATATTTGGGAAACTGTATACGGATAGTATCACCATAGGGTGGTTCCTGCGTCGATGTAAATTGTTCTGTTGAGATCGATTCATCCGCAAATTGTGCTGCAACGCCCGCAAGGCCGTAGCGTGGGGCAGATATGTTATCATCCGGCTTTTCACAGCTCCATAAGATAGTTGTCATCATTAAAAACAGTATGGATATTGTTTTTTTCATTTGCATAAATTGTTTCATCTTCATATCGGTTTTATTTACCATAAGCTGATTTGGCTTACAGCCGTATTATTTGCAATCTCCGCAATGGGAATCGGAAAGTTGTAAAACCTCTCCGGAAACTTACGGTTCTGTTTGTCTACGTCCACATATTCGTAGGTAAACACCTCTCCAGCCTTCGTTATCTTCAAACCATGGAAACGGACATCGTTCAATTCTTCATGCGCCACTCGCCACCTGCGCAAATCCCAGTAATGAAAACCTTCAAATGCAAGTTCTACTTTTCTCTCTTGTCGAATAGCATGAAATAGTTCATCGCCGGTGTTATCGTTGTATGGTAGGTCTACCCGATCTCTAATTGTTTTCAGCGCATTATTTGCCATATTCGTTTCCCCTAAATTGTAACAGGCTTCTGCAAGGTTAAGATATACTTCTGCTAATCTGATTTCGATCCAAGGCTGAGCACTACGGGTTGTAGAAATATCGGAAATACTCTCGTCTAAATATTTTCGGAGGTAGTAGCCTGTGGTGGTTTTTCCAAAGGTATTGGGCTGGAAACCATAATCCACATAACCATCTCGTCCACCTTCAAAACTTTCAATCTTTCTTCCTTTCCAGTCAGCGCCATTATATAATACGGATGCATGAAAACGAGGTTCCAATAGTTCATAGGGAGGGGTTTCTGTCGTCCTACCATGCCAAGCTGACCAGTCCGGCTTACCGCCAGTTGCCAATTCATATTCTTCGACCATTTCCTGTGTAGGACTGGCGTCTCCTCCATTATTCGCCCAATCACCTCCGGGTGCAAATTTTCTGTCGAATGTATGTGTTGGTTGTGGCAATTGGTATCGAAATTCCAGAATGGATTCTTTATTTCCTGAAAAATAAGATTGGAAAGCAGCCTGGTAGCTGCTATTCAATTCGTATATTTTCGCTCCGTTATCAGTTAAGTTAATTACTTCATTGGCTGCTTCCCGAACTTTTTCCCATCGCTCTGCTACGAGCATCGCACGTGACATCATCGCCAAAGCGGCTCCTTTTGTAATACGCCCCGTCTGGTCAGAACTCCACTGCACGGGTAAATGTTCTATCGCAAACGCCAAATCCTGCTCCACAAAGTCCCAACATGCTGCTGTAGAACTTAAGGGTTTATTGTTAGATTCCGGTAGATCCTCATATAAAATAACGGTGTTTGTCCGCAACAACAATTGATAGTACAAAAAGGCTCTAAAAAAACGTGCCTGTGCTTCGTATCGATTCTTTACGTCATCGGGATACTCGGCATATTGTCTGATACCGGCCATAAATTCATTAACCCGTCGTATACGTGTATACGATTCTGTCCATATTACTAATCCTTGCGATTGGTCAGCTGTTACAAAAAATGGATTAAAAACAATTGTATTCGCATTTCCTCTTCCTGCAGAATATGAACCATATTTAAGCATACTGGTCATCCCTTCAGTGAGCAAACCGCTATTGAATTGTGATTCCCCAAAGTTCCCATAAGAAGGAAGATAGGTATACAAGGAATTCAGATATAAATCCGTTGACGTTTCATCTTCCCAAAACATGCGGTCGCTTAGGCGGTCACGCGGATCCGGATCTAGAAAATCACCACAACTTGTGAGGAAGGGAAGAACCAAGAATATATATATTAACTTTTTCATCATACTCATGTTTAAAATTTCACATCTATTCCGAGAGAATAAACTCGCTGCTGTGGATAAAACCCGTTGGACACATCCGGTGCCTCCGGATCCAGATATTTAAATTCGGTCCAGGTAAATAGATTTCCACCCGAAATATTCAATCGAAGGCTTTCCATACCTAATCGCTTGACGATATTTTTCGGCACATTATAACCAATCTGCGCCGTTTTTATACGTAGATAACTTCCATCGACAATCCACATGGTGGACGCCCATTTATTATTTTGAACTTTTTCATCCGAAAGTCTAGGATATTTTGCGTTAGGATTATCGGGCGTCCACATGTTTTCGACCAGATAGCGCGGAGCATTTCCCTGTTGAAAAAACGGAGTAGTAAATTCGGTATTGTCATAACCTATATCTGGATAGTATCCACTTAAGGCATATTCTGCTTTAGCAGCTCCTTGTAGCATAACGGAAAAATCAAACCCTTTATAATCTGCAAATAATGTTAGTCCCGATATCAGCTGCGGCACGTTACTACCAGCAATCCACATTCGATCCTCATTATAGGTCAGTTTACCATCACCATTGACATCCAAATATTTAATATCGCCGGCTCTGTTATCGCCAAATATACTAGGCCAGTTCTTTGCTTCTTCATCAGTCTGAAAGATTCCTAATGCAACCAAACCGTGCTTTTCACCTAAGCGACGTCCATTTCTCTTCAAATGATCGGGTGTATTGGCACTTTCCCGAACACTTAGATAGCGATTTCTATAATAGCTGAGCGTAAACCGGGCACCATAATTAAACTCTCCCAAACTGTTCCGGTGGTTTAATCCTAATTCAAAACCACGGTTATCTGTTTTTCCGGTGTTCACAACAGAAGGAAAATATCCTCCCATGGAGGGCGCAAACGTACCGCCTTGCGTTTCCAGAATATTGTCCGTGACTTTATAAAAGGCATCGATTTCGATACCTAGCTTATTACCCCATAAACTAGCCTCCAACCCAAGATTATAGATATTGACCGTTTCCCAGGATAGCCCCGGATTACTTAATGCATTCGTTAGATAGGCATTCCGCGGTATACCGCCAATCACGACACTGGGATCGTCGGCTACTAATTCCAACGTACTTAAGAACGCGTATGCGTTGACCCCTGTATCGTTTCCTAGTTTTCCAACCGAACCTCTCAACTTGAAATCATTGAAATATGGAAAAGCATTTCGGAAAAACTCTTCTTCAGACAATCGCCATCCGAGGGATACTGCCGGAAAAAGGGCCCATCTTCTATTCCTCGCAAATTTATACGAACCATCGTATCTTCCTGAGACTTCCAAAAGATATTTCCCATCGAAGTCATAATTTAAACGCCCGACAAAACCAGCACTAGGAACGATGTTGCTTATTCCATCGAATGCTCCTTCACCTGGTGTCAATTCGTTGGCAAACTGCAGTTCCGGCAATTCCTTAAAATCTAATCCTTGTGTTGAAATAGAAAATTCATTGGATATGGTCCTAAATTGTTCATACAACAGCAAACCAGACACATTGTGCCTGCCACCGAAGTTACGGTTATAATTCAAGGCTGCTTGCAGTGTCAATGCACCCGACCGAGACATGTTTTCTGCTAGTTTTGATAATACACCTATAGAAGATTCCACAACTTGGTAGTCTAAACCGTTAGGACCTACAACACCTTGTGCTATTTGATAAGGTGTCTGGAAAGCTTTCCCAAAAGTTCCGTTATAATCATAACTTCCCATCACATACGAAGAAAGTCCTTCGGTAACAAAAGGCATGTCGAGATCAAGCCGTAGATTACTTTGAAAGTTATCGGTAAAATTATGGCGAAATCCAGATTGGTCTAATGCTGAAAGAGGGCTCACCACAGGTCCGTTTGTTCTGTTACCGGTTGGGTATCCGTCATATTCCTTTGGCAGATAAGGGTGCGCTCGCATCGCTTGCTGAAATAAGTTATTCCAAGCATTTTTCTCTGTGCTAAATGTCGGTGCCACTTTCTTATTTTTTCTTCCACCGAGGCCTATCTGCACTTTCAGATTGTCTGTCGCTGTCACCTCAATATTACTCCTTATATTATATCTGTCGAAATTAATTCCCTTCACACTTCCGTCCTGATTAAAGTATCCGCCGTAAAAGTAATACCGAATCTTATCATTACGACCTTCTACGGAAATACCGCTATGAGAAGCCTGCCCAGTACGGAACAACTCATTCACCCAGTTGGTATTTCCCCATTTTCCTTCTGGATCTCCCTCAATTATCTTACGAATGTCAGCATTACTAAAGAGCGGCTCTCGGCCATTTATCATTCTCGCCTTATTATACCAATACGCATATTCCGGACCATCCAAAAATTCGGGAAACATGGTGTTCTGACTGATTTGCTGGGAATGATTAAACCGTACCGTAGGTTTTGCCGATTGTCCCTTTTTCGTTGTCACGAGGATAACGCCAGCAGCAGCCTGTAAGCCATATACCGCTGCTGCAGAAGCGTCCTTCAAGACGGTAATCGTTTCGATCTCTTCCGGGTCAATCTGCGTAAAAGAACGGCGCACACCATCCACAATCATAACCGGGGTATTAGACGATGCGAAACTATCGTTTCCCCGAATTGTCAATGAAGATTGGTCCGCACCGGGTTCCCCACTATTTTGTCTAGAAATTAATCCCGGTAATTTACCCGTCATCATGTTGGTAATATTGCCGACAGGAGAACGCATAATCTCATCTGAATTAATCTGTGCAACCGACCCCGTAACCGATTCTCGCCGTTGTGTACCATATCCCACAACCACAACTTCTTCTATATCTAAGTCTTCGGGTGTTAAGATTATGCGTTGTTCATTATAATTTTCTACAACCAATCGATGAGATGAATGGCCAACTAAAGAGAAAACCAACTCGTCCTTGACAAGAACTTCAGGGATTTCAAAACGCCCATCGTCTTTACTAGCTGTAGAATATCCAGTTCTTGTATTCCTAACCGTGACATTAGAAAGTGGTTCGCCGTTGCTATTTTGAATAATACCTTTTACGCTATGCGTTTGTGGTGCTTCAACGTTCCCTTGCTTTATAGATATTTTTTTCCGGGTAATTAAAACCGTTGATTCGTCAATCTCATAGACTAATGGCTGCCCTGCTAAACAGGCATCCAAAACTTGTTCCAGCGAAGCATTTTTCAGATTGACTGTGACAGGCTTCGCTTCTTTTAGAATGTTGTGGTTAAACAGAAAATCATATCCTGTTTTATCTTTAATTTCCACTAAGACATCTTGGATAGGTCGTTTAACGGCTTGAATAGAAAGCCGCTGAGCGAGTACCGACGCATGAACATTCAGACATAAGAACATCATTAAGAGGAATGTAAGTTTCATAACACATATTTTCAGTAAAAACCGCCTATTTATGTTGTACCGTTTTTTCGTTTCTGTATACATTTGTTAAGATCTTTTAATAAATTCATGTTGCATTGTTTTTTATTTTTAGCAGACTATGTGTAAGTCGGGAACAATAGCAGTTGTTCCCGACCTATTTTTTTCTTAGAAATTACGGAAAGCTAGACCTCGGGCTCCATATATTTTCTGACCAGTTGTCCAAGGAGTACCTAACCTTACATCATAAGCTTTCGCATGCGTTGCACTAATGTTCGTTGAGGTCCAGAACAAATTATGTGTATCCCGTAACTTTATATTGCCACCATAATGCGCAATATATTGGCTAATAGCAGCTGCATCACCCTCCCGATTTGGCCGCACCGGCTCCCAGGCATCATGGAAATATTCGTAGTCTTGTAATGCACCTAAATACCAATCCGCATATCCACCATCACGCACACGTACTGCCCAGCGAGCGATAAAGTTAGGTGATGTTCCTATTCCTCCTAAAGCGGAAATAATAGCCGCTGTATTACTTGCGCCGTCTGTATCGCTATTGGCTGCAGTAACATTGACATTCCCATTAGGAAACCACGGAATATTAGCTTCTGGAGACTGTACATGCACTACTTTCCCTGTTACTCTGTAACTAGCGATACCAGATAATGGCAGTGTCTCATTAATATGTACAATAATCCCTCCTTGCCAATAAGAAGTGAGTTTAGGTGGAACAATTGATAGATTTTGGTCGCCGATGGATAAATAGGTATTTGGTGCAAAGTAATAATCAAAGCTACCATCGGTCGTTGTAAAACGGGCTTTTCTGAGCTCGGAGAATCCCTCCGGCAGCATTAAGCGGAATGTATCTCCGGCGTAGACTGCTGTCACATCACGCTCGTTGGTCGAAGTAACGTTTTCCGTAAATGTGAATATAGCGCCAGATATATTGACACCGCTTGAGGCGTCTGTCAGTGTGACACTGGCATAGTTTACCAAGCCCACCTCTACCTTTACCGGTATTTTTCTTTCGAGGACACGGCCATATTGATCTATCGCCCGAATAAAGATAGCACCCTTTTCATCAAAATCAGGTTCTATACCTATTGGCGAAGTAATACTCAATATACCAGTTTTTGCTGCCGCATTCAGTTCATATTCCGCAGACCAAGCTTCTGGCAGGTCAAATTCAAGTTCTTTCACGCCTACCTGCCGAAAATCAACCGCAATAGTAAAGCCAGAAGCTATGGTTAGTGTATCTTCTTCTGCTCTATCAAATGTCAATGTAAAGGGACGATGACGCTCTATAACGTAGGATTTATTGGAGGTCTCATTTGTGAAGATGGTTGCATTACTGTCAATATCAAATGTAACGTCGGTAAATAAAGACTTACGTCCGATTGCTCTGAAAGGTTTACCGTCCGCATCAAATAGTTCTTCCTGCGAACCTTCCATATCAACTGTCCAGTTTCCGCCACTATTCACCGATAAATTCGGGATACTACCATTTTCTATCGCATAGTTACGTCTGGCGTTATCCTTCAAGAGTCTCACCGCGGAAGTACCGGTACCATTAATTACAGTCCAATAATGCTTATCATCAATAAAATGCGCTCCGATAAGTGGGCTGGGATAATTAGCTTGATCCAGTCTAACTATTGCAGACGCACCGCTCACAAAATATATGTGGATAAAATCTTCTAACGTTTCTACCTTTTCAATAAGATCTTCGTTCTCTATGGCTGTTACAATTGCTCCGATAGCCGTAATATCTTCATTTGCCATTTCCACCCAAGCTTCTATATCTCCGGCCGGTGGAAGCACGTGGTTATCTTCAGTTTCTTTTTTACATTGACTGAATAGGAAAACAAGACCTATCCATGTCAATACAAAAAAACATCTTTTACTTCCTTGTTTCATTTTCATTAGAATAAATTGTTTTTTTTAATGGCAATGAAGCTTGCATGAATTATTTATATCTCTTGTAAAAAAGATCATTCATGCAGGTTTCAATTGATTAGTTTGTTATTTGTACATTTGTATGAATCATTTTAGTAAATATTCATGTTGCATTGGATCTTACAATGATTTCTATAACCAAGAACGATAGCAGCGTTCTTGGTTTCTTGTTAACTTTTATTCCGTGACTACAATCCTCCTTTCTTTGATATGAAATTTTACATTACTTATTTTTTCTAGTTTTAATAAGAGACTTTTGAGGGATTTTGTCCTTTTGAAAGTTCCGGTAAACCTTTCCTTAGAGTAGTGTTCAAACTCAATATTTTCTATGTTATACCATCGTTTCACGACAGCTAATATCTCTTCTATGGAACGTGCATTAAAACTAAAATATCCATCCTTCCAGCTAATAAAGTCATCAACGTTCACGACCTGCTTTCTCCAGGTTGCGTCATGGGCACTCCCTGCAGCTTGCTCGTTGGGCTTCAGTATCATCGTATGGTTGTGACCTAGTAGGCGTACTACTCCCTCAACCAATGTCGTGGTAGTTTTACCTTCTTCTTGATAAGCGGCTACGTTAAAAGAAGTGCCCAACACTTCTATCACCGGTCCTTTCTCTGTCTCTACATAAAAAGGTTTTTCTGTATGGTGAGCAACATCAAAATACCCTTCTCCAATAAGTTTCACACGCCTTTCCGTAGCTGAAAAAATCACAGGGTACTCTAGTGAAGAACCGCTATTTAGCCATACCCGCGTGCCATCCGCAAGCAGAATTTTACTGGAATGACCTTTGGGGGTAGAAAAGATTATCTTTTGATCTGAGAATGCCTCCAAATTAACCTGATGTTGTACGGCATAAACAATGTTACCGCTCTCGTCTTTTATCAGCTTGACACCCGCATGGGTTAAGACATTGTCGCCACCTTCTTCCAACAGTCGGGTATCACCATCAGGCAGCAATATAAACGGTAGGCTATCTTGGGTTAGATAAATATCATCGACATCTGTAGCTGCCAAACTGGTCTCATTTTTCATATTGGGCAGATTCATTGTCCACAACCAGACACCTATTGCGAGTCCAACCAACAAAATCGCAGCGATGGAAGTATATCTTTTAAATAATTGGAAAGGTCGGTTAGATATTGGTATTACTTTAGGATCGGATTGACCTTCTGATACATATGTTATGACCTTATCATAGATGACCTGTTTTCTATCTTCGTTCAGATCACGATCGTATGTTATGTTTTCCAGAATCTCTGCCAGCAATTTTTCCTGTAACTCTGGATCGGTTTCTCGGAGAAGTATCCAGAGTTCTTCCGATTCAGAAACTGAAATAGTATTGCTAATATGCCTTTCCAGCAAATATTTTAATCTCGTTGTATCCATCTAGGTTCTACGGTATTTATATATAGAACCCAAACAAAGGGGGGTAGGACTAGTTCCAGATCAAAAAAAGTAAAAAAAGAGGATATCCAAAACGCCTAAAGTATTTCTTAAAAGTTCTTAAGGCCTGAATAATATGGTTTTTCACGGTATTAGGAGCAATATTCATTTGGTCCGCGATTTCTTTATAAGTAAGACCCTCGACCCTACTCAAAAGATAAGCCGTTCTTTGCTGCCCGGGCAACTTTTTAATCACTTCGTTTTCTAATGCGAGAATTTCTTTTCTGATGGTATCTTCATCACTATCTTTTGAGAAATCAGCTTCCAGCGTAAAAACCTGTTCGGCGATTTTGAATCGTGACTCACGCAGTTTGTTCAATGACACACGCCTAGCTATTACGTAGATAAATGACCATATACTACCAGTTTCATCCAAACGGAGTCGCGCATTCCATAGTTTAATAAATACCTCTTGTACGACATCTTCACTTTCAAAAGAGTCTTTCAGAACCGCATAAGCAATGCGATACACATCGTTAGCATAGCGGTCGAAAAGTTGCTGTAAGGCATCTTCCCGACCATCTATTAGTGCTATGATGAGGCTGATATCCGTTTCATTTTTATTGGTTATCATATGCATCATATTGTTATACTTCAAAAGATGATCAAAAGTGTATAGGCGCTATCTCATTTATGTCTTCGATAACCCTAAATCCCTTCATCCTCTATCGTCTTAGCCTCCTCAAGTGCCTTGGTGGTCAAATAGTACTTCGCTAGTATAAACGATTTTTCCCATGCAGGTAAAACACCGTCCTTCCGATATTGTAAGAATCCGTCCAACACCTTTGCAAAATGGTCTTCATGGCTTAGATAGAGATTTTCCGGGATGATGATTTTATAGCCGCCTGATACTTTCTCTGCTGTTAGACCTGTCAGGTTACCGATATTGCTTAACGCATCCTTCAACTGCGTTTCGAAATTAGGAATATCATCATTCGGTGTGATAAAAACAGCTGTTTTACCCTCTTCATCAGGCTTAATCTCTATTTTCAGCCGATTAGTAAGAAAGTGTGCATAAAACTGATCTCCTCTCCCATCCAACGACTCTGCGTGCCATCTCACATCAATGGAAACCGGCACCCCTTTAAAGGTATACTCCATTCTTCCATTGCTAAAAACATCGATATGGTCATTGTCAACGACATGTTTTTGCAATACAGATGGGAAGACGGATAAGCCAGTCGACTTTTGAAACTGTTCCTTCGACAGGCTAGTTTTCCATCGTTGTGAACTAGTAAGTTTCACATCTTGATCGACGTCGATAACCGTTTCCGATGATAACATCCATTGTACCAAATCGATATAGTGTGTCGTGACATCGACAAGCCCCTCGCCTTGCTTTTCCGTATCAAAAAACAATGCTGGACGTAAAAGTGGTTTACCGGAAACATCCTTGATAAAGTGATGCACACTTTTGAATAGAATCGCCACCTTATCATCCTCCGCCGTTAATAATCCACCCGAAAAATCTTTATTATTCAGCAGCGATTTGACAATTTGGTTTTTTACATCATATCGTTCTGTCATCATATCGTAAACCAATACCTGTTCTTTCTCTCCATTACCTTCCATCAAAGCCTCCAGTTTACGATAACCTGTAGCATCGATGACCAAAGGCTTGTCAGCAAAAACGTCTCGATTTTGCTGAACGGATTTTTGGATATAGTCTATCTTCCGTTGATTATCCCCAGCCAGCACTACAACATTCCCTGCTGTTGGATCAAATGCTTTTTCCAAAAAGTCCGCTCCAAAATAATCGACAATATTCCATTGTGTTGGCTCACTCTCCCGCGTATTATATTGCGTGATCAGTTGTTTATATCCTTCCACTGTGGCAATGGAATCTGCAAATAAATGCACGACTGAGTCGATACCAGGATGAATATGTTTCTGCACTAAAGCCGCATGAAAATGCTGCGGATCGATAACAGTCAATTTGGCTTTCTCTTCTTTTCTTTGGTTAGAAGGATTTTCACCAGCACATCCAACTCCGCAAAGAAGGATTATGAGTAAAGAAAAATAGCTTAATGTTCTCATTTTACAAACTCCATTTTCTAATTTTATGCCCATAAACCGCATAATAGACGAGATATAGGTAGCAAGGAAGTAATACCCAATACGCTTCGCGTAAACCATATCCATCAGCAAAATAACCGTAAACCATAGGTAAGATAGCGTTACCACACAGTCCCATGATCATCAATGATGCACCGACTTTGGTAAATCTCCCCAAGCCGTCCAGTGCTAATGGCCAGATACCTGCCCATGTCAAAGAATTAGAGATGCCAAGCAAGGTAATGAACCAAATAGATATATCAGCCGTATGTCCCAAAAACGTAACTTCCCCTTTCGCGTAAACAATAAGCAAGGAAAGCACAGCACCCAATACGGTGACAATCTGTAATAGCGTTGTTTGACTGATTAATCTTGGCGTAACGGCAATTCCCAGGAAATAACCTACAATCGCCATCGCCAGCGTATATGAAGGGAATACTTTTGCTTCCACAAGCGAGATACCCATAGATCCCGCATAATTGATAATGGTGTCGATCGATATCACTTGTGCGCCTACATGGATAAAAATAGCCACGGCACCCAAAATGAGATGGGGGAACTGGAAAATACTGGTTTTATTGCTATTTGTTTCGGCAACTTCTTCACTTTCTTCGTCTGTATTAATCTCCGGAAGTGGAGAATACCGCACACCGATACCGATCAACAGCATAGCTACACCAACAACAGCATACGGTACAATAACACGCCGAATCAATTCATCAAGAGCAGCTGCGCGATCAGTATCTGTCATATCTGCTAAACTATCAAACATAGCTTGGTCTGTTGGACGTAATACAGCAGCGGCAAATAATATCGGCGCCAAAATCCCCGCAAATTTATTACAGATGCCCATAATACTGATACGCTGTGCAGCCCGTTCCTTCGGTCCCAAAATAGTAATATAGGGATTCGCGGCAGTTTGTAGAATAGCTAGACCAACACCGATGGTAAACAATCCGGCCAGAAACACCTCGTATGTACGCGTCATCGCAGCCGGGATAAAAATAAATGCCCCTGTCGCCAACGCGAGAAATCCCACCATCATCCCCTTTTTGAATCCAACAGCTTTTAATAGATACGAGGAAGGTACCGACATGACAAAATAAGCGATGTAAAAAGCGAATGCTACCAGATAGGACTGGAAATGCGTCAGTTCACAAGCAATTTTAAAATAGGGTATCAGTATCGCGTTAATCCATGATAAGAAACCGAAAATAAAAAATAATAAGGCAATAATACCAATGGAAATAGTCGTTTCCCTTTTGGTCAGGCTCGCCACCGTTTTTAGCGTTGTTGCACTCATCCCTTATTTAGATTTTGGGTTCCCAGCCTTTGGCATATTCCCTTGACCAAAATTCTTGCATGATTTTCTTATCATTGCGTATATGTCCATTAGATGAGTCTATTTCCAGCTGCTTACCAGAACGCAAAGCGATATTGCCCAATTGTACCAACAGTGTACTTTGATGACCACTAATAATATCCGAATTTAGATTTCCACCGTTATTGATAGCCGAAAACATATTCTGTATATGAATAGCATCTAATTGCTGCGAGGGACTTGTTAAACTCGCTGTATTAATCGGTCCACTATCTTTTACTTCTTTTACAAGTTTTCCCTTCACATCAAATATTTTGTAGGAGTTGGCTCCGTCAATCTGTAACGATCCATTTGTCCCATAAAACATCACACCCACATTCGATCCTTCTGTTGGCGTGCCGTTACAACTTCTTCCTTCCCATGTAATTAATTTATCCGGACCAAACTCGATGCTGATCACCTGGGTGTCTGGAGTCTCCCAGTCGTCCTGATAGGCATAACGTCCCCCATTCGAACTAACCCGAGTCGGATAATCCACCTGTAGTCCCCAACGTGCCAGATCCACCATGTGCGTACCGTTGTTTAATGCCTCACCCGTACCCCAATGCCAGAACCAGTGCCAATTATAATGGATCAGATTGTCTTGAAAATCCCTTCGCGGGGCAGGTCCCTGCCACAGGTCAAAGTCAAGCCATTCCGGTACGGCTATCTTCTTACCCACACCAATGGACGGACGGTTATTCGCATACCAAGTTTTAGCATAAAACACTTTCCCTATTGTACCGTTATGTACCTCTTGGATACCCTTGACCACATTTGGCCACGACCTGCGTTGGTTTCCCATCTGGATAACGTTCTTATGTTTATTTACCGCATTGATCAGTAGCTCACCTTCCCTTGGATTATGCCCGCATGGTTTTTCCAGATACACGTGCTTTCCGGCCTGCGAGGCCAAGATAGCAGCTGGTGCATGCCAATGATCCGGTGCTGCAACGACCAACACATCCACATCTTTACTTTCCAACGATTTTCTGAAATCTGCAAAACCCGTTGCTGTTGCCTGTTGATATTTTGTCAGTCCTTTTATACATTTGTCGATGGCACGGCTGTCCACATCACATACGTGGATAATCTCACTATTGGGTTGCGCAGCGAAATTTTGTGCTAACGCATTTCCCCTCGCATTAACCCCCATCATAGATATGCGCAGTTTATTATTCGCTCCTATGATATTGTTATAGCTTTTAGCACTAAATGCCGGTAATACACCTCCTACACCAATTGCTGCCGAAGCAATCAATGTCTTTTTTATGAAGTCTCTTCTTGAATTATTGTTCATAACAAATTGATATTATTTTATAACATGATTTAAGTCAATCGAACGACCGTTAGAGAATTTACTAACATCTGCCGCTTCAATAAATGCACAAATTTCCAATGTTTCCTTGTTATCAAAAGGAGGGGTCTTCGTATCAAAAAATTCAACGATTTTTTCCAATAATGGATTGTAGCCATTAAATGCTCCCAATGGCACTGTTCCCTTCTCACAATAAATAGTGCCTCCGTAAGCACTTTTGCCTTGTCGCGTACCACGGACTACACCGATACGATTGTCATCCCATACGCCGACAATTACATCAGCACCCTCTGTATGTGTTCTCGATACAGATTTACATCCTGCACCCATTGCGGCGAAAAGCATTTCCACACCGTGAATACCGTACCAGAAAAAATCTGGATGACTCGGGTCTAACGCCGCCGGACTATACACATCTGCCCCTAGTACCTTACCGTATTTACCATCAATAACATCCTGCATTCCATCGATATATCGAAGAGAGGAAGACGAAAAAAATGGAATTTTATATTGTTCGGAAAGTTCAAAAATTTTCCGGGCATCGGCATAAGAAGCTGCTAACGGCTTATCAATAAAAAGCACTTTGTTGGCTTTAAAGACTTCTTCCGCCTGCTCTAGATGAAGGCGTCCATCGTTGGTTTCCAGCAATACAAAGTCTACCTGCTTCAACAACTCCTTAATAGACTTGGTAATCTTCACACCATATGTCTGGATATCCTCGGTAAACTTCGGTATGCGATCCGTAGCCGATGGAATGGTTTTCGTACCATACGGGTATGCAGCTACTACTTTATACCCTTTATACTGTTCAGGGTTCTGGTTGATAGATTTCGTAAAAGCTACCGAATGGGACGTATCTAGCCCAATAATACCTATGCGCTTCTCGTTTTGAGAGGTTATCGGTAGCGTAAAAGCGGAAGCTTGATTCGCGGCTAATCCCAACATTGCCAAGGAACTAGCACCTAAAAAGTCTCTTCTAGTAAGGTTTTTCATGTTAATGGTTTATCATGTTATTTATATAAAAATAAAGAATTGTGTACGTAACCGAAAATATTTTCAGAAATAATTTAATTTCATTATTTTATTCGATTTGCCGTTCATATACCACTTTTCCTTTTACCATAGTACACTGAATATTAATATTATCATCGAAGACAACAATATCCGCATCTTTTCCGATATCGATTGAGCCTTTCTCCTGCTCTACCTTCATTACCCGCGCCGGATTCAGGGTAATCATACGAATGATTTCGACCAACGGAATATCCCCCAGCGCTAACATTGTCCGAACTAATCTATCCGCCGTTGCTACGCTCCCTGCAAATGCAGTTCTATCTTTAAGCTTTGCAACGCCGTCTTCCACAAGCACTTCTATCCCATCATCATAACTCCCTAGTATCGATTTTGTATCATTAGTTCCAGCGGCGCGCATAGCATCCGTTATTAACACCATCTTCTCCGGTCCTTTTATTTTATAAATCAGCTTCAGTAGTGGATTTGGAAGATGCACACCGTCAGCAATAAGTTCAACATCAAAATCATCAATTAGATATCCGGCCTCAACGACGCCAGCATATCGAAAAGCGTGACGTCTTGTGACTCCGGACATGGCCGAATAAAAATGGGTCATTAATCTATATCCGGCTTGATATGCTTTTTCAACGTCTTCGTAGATTGCATCGGTATGGGCAATGGCCGCAATAATATCATTTGCCACCAGATATTCGCCAAATGCCAGTGCGCCCTCAAGTTCTGGAGCGGCGCTCCATCGAACAATACTTTTATAATTAGCTATCAACGCTTTATATTCATCCGGATCGGGGTTTCGTATATATCTAGGGTCTTGAGCGCCCCGTTGACTCATGGCAAAATAGGGGCCTTCTAAGTGAATACCTAATAGGTTTGCGCCATCGTTAAAACTCTGTTTTGCACTTTCATAACTTCTTAATGTCTCCTCCAGTCGCTCTGTCGTTGTTGTTAATGTCGTTGGCACGAGTGATGTTGTTCCAAATCGGGCATGCGTTTTTGCAATTTGAATAAAGGCTTCCTCTGTTCCGTCCATAAAATCATACCCTCCCCCACCATGAATGTGAATATCAATAAATCCGGGAGATAAATATTGCTGGTTCACATCAATCAATGTATACCCCTCATATTTATTGAGATATGAAAGCTGATTCGTTGGAATAATAGCTTTAATTTTACCGTTTTCTACCAGTACGCCACCGTCTGTTAGGGTATCTTTTAGGATTATTTTTGCATTATAAAACAACGTCGGTCTTGCCATTTTTAGGTCTGTTTTATTTTTGTGTACGTACACGAAGATACAAACTTTTTTTATTTACCAAAACTTCACCTAAAAAAGTTACACATTTTTTTGACTATCCACCTTTGATAAAGTTTTTTCACTTATTAAAATTAGGATTACCTCCGGCGGGTCTATACTGGTGAAAAATCTCTATTTTTGTCTATATGATAACAATAGAGGAACTGAAAAGCGAACTGTTGGGAAAATCTTTTCCCGAACGTGTGGAGATCTCACAGGAACAAGTCGTGGTAGATGTGGACACTTTCCTGAAGATACAGTTTATCGAAGTGGAAGCTTGGAAAAGAGATTTAGAAAAATGTCCCGCATATTTACGACTAATCAAATTCCGGGAAGCAGTGAAGTAATATGAATAACGGGGATCTTATTCTCTTAGTAAGAGTAATATCCCCGCTAATTTAACAAAGTTATTTTTTTTATTCCTATTGTACCAATTGAACCGAAAGCTCGTTAAGCAATGCTTTCGCATCATTTAGGTCTTGATTCCAGGTCTCGTTACGTTTTGTAATCTTCAATTTCTGAATGGCAGTTTCCAATCGGTCTAAATTTACTTGGTCACCTTTATTCTCCAGCGCTTGTTTCACGACTTGAATCTTCGCATAGTCTTGAAGTCCTTCCAATAGGCGTTCGTAACGGATCGAGCTTCTAGCATTTGGATATACCATATAGGTGTCGCCCGCCGGCCAGGTACGAAAACGTGAATCGGTTAAAGGATTTTCTACCCAGGAATTGAACGACCAGCGTAACATACCGTCAAAGTGTGAGGCTTCCGTGTACCACGCTAATAGTGCTGATTCTGCAGGATCCGAGAATGTGAACTGATTCGGAAATGCATTTCCACAGTAGATATAAAATGTCGTGTTCAATCCACGCGATTGACGGTCTTTAAGATCCGCTTCTGAAAACGGATGTTTAGCAGCAATGCTAATATCATCGCTGTTCGGGTAACGCTGATAGGTTTTTTGATTATCGGCATAAGATATGCCCAATTCGGGTGCCACTTTCTGTAATAAAGACAATGCCCCGTCTACTTCTTCCCGCGTACGTTCATCCATCGCGATATTGGTTTTTTCTAGCCAACCTTTTTCGCGCAGGTGCTCGGCAAAATCAACTAAGAAAGGGGTCCATAATTCTTCAAATATAGGTGTACCGGCTTTCGCCTCAACATTGACCAACTCGCCACTTGCTTCATCCTGATAGTGTATTTCGTTATTCCAGGGGATAATCGAATAACAATTGATCATTTTGTTAATACCAAGGTCTAACATAAACTGCACCCATTTATCAAATACGCTATAATCATACTTCCAGGAACCGTCCTTTTGTTTCGTCCAGACAATCATGTCCGCATAAGGATCGAACGTCTGCACATTCCAAGGATCTTTATTAAGTGTAGCAGTAATCACTTTTTGCCCCACATCCGCTAACATCTGCATCTGTGGTTTCAATGCTTCAAAATGTTCATCCGACCACATTTCCACTTCTTCTACACGGGCTACAGCAGAGGGATGTTGCCATAAATCTAAATGATAGGTCCATTCCGAAGCCTTTGGCAAGGCTTGATTGATAACCTGCAATGATAAATCCAGTTCCTGAGTGGGGCTATCATCTGCTTTTACCTGTATCTTTGCTGTATAGCTTCCCGGTTTGGCGTCTTCCGGAATACGCACGGTTACCCATACAGGCCGTACCTTCTTTGCTTCAAGATCAAAAGACGAAAGTTTATCCAACATATCAGGCGATAGAGACGACACAAAATCTTCCGGTTTACGGTGTCCACATCCATCGGCAAACTCATCGGTCATCACATAGCGCACAAAATGGGCAGACGCAATATCTGCTGACAACTCGCCGCCGTTTTCGGTACGAAAACCTGATATTTCCACTTGTGCACCAGGTAATTCAGCATTTGTCCATAGCAATATTTGAGCAGAGACACGTTCTCCTCTCCATCCGGTAACGGAGGCTTGCTTCTCGACCGCGAAGTCCGGAGCTATTGACTTCGGAAAGCGCTTATCAATCGTCACAAAAGAAGCGTGTAATCCATTTTCTACCATAGACCAATCGGACAATGTATCTGCCGTGGGGTCGGGTAATTCTTTAAAATCAACCAATTCGAATGGAGTTTTCCGCACCTGTTCTTGTTGGCTTTGGCTGCATGCAGACGTCATTCCGATGAGGATGGCGCCATATAGCATACCTTTTAATTGTTGTGTGTTTAAGTTCATAATACGTCATTATTCATTTATGCCTAGTGCTTCCCCTAATACTATGATGGAGTCCCCTAATAACATAATTTAACTTAAACTTCGCTAAAATGTCCAGCAGATGCAAACATTATTGAAACACAATCGATTGCTTAAAAATACTTTTACTTATTTTAACGTTGCTCCCACTTTTCCTGTGCCCACAATGTATTAGAAATCCCATAAATAAAGCGTATCTTTGCAACATGATAAATGTGTCTAATTAACCATTAACAAATATCATACAACTCATATACAGACATTTATATGTATTAAAATTTACAGCTTTAAATTATTTGTAAATTTTTCACACTGGCAACCAACAGCTTACAAAAATTTCTACACATCCATTTGTATAAGTTATTATAAGTTCTAATATTTGCAGTGTCATTCAAGAGTGCAGAAATTGATATGATACTGTAAAGAAATTTAGAGCCTGATTGGGGGCGGAGACTGCACTTCTCTAAACCCGATCAGGCTTCTCTATTTAAACAGCCATAATTATGGGAAATATAAATCACAAAGGGATCCCCGTTAAAAGTTCGGTCTACCCGGACGATTGGAAACCCGAATCTGTCGACAGTTACCACGACTTCATGACAGATGTCGTTTTGCAAAACCTACGCAACGAGGGTAGACTTGAGGGATTTCCTCAATTCGGAATTGAAATCCGGTCCAAAAAACCTGTCGCCGTTGGCGAAATTATCAGACACGTACTTTCAAAAAGTGAGGGCTACAACATGAATGGTCTGGTGCATCAAGCTAACGAAATATTGAAAGGGGGTGATGCATGACTGTTAACTTCTCCCCTATTAGGAACACCATCAAGAGGCAGATATTAAAGAAAAGAAAGAAAACTTGCCGTCTGGCACATTACAATAGTCTGGTTAATATTCTATGTTCTTGCGGTATCGTTTCATTCAATGGTCAAGTTTATAGATCAATCGCCGATCTGACAATGGGCTTCTATGCGGCCACATCCCCTGCTATAAAAACTAGGTAAAATAAACTTCAGCATTTAAAAACAACAAAAATGAAAGGTTCAACCGGATTTAAAAATATTATCAAGGCCCACCTTGAGCAGGTGGCGGCCAAGGACCCGCTTTTTGCGGAAACACTGAAAAAAGAAAACAAGAATATGGACGAGTGTGTCAACTATATTATTTCGGAGGTGCAAAAGAAAAAAGTTAATGTAATGACCGACGATGAGGTTTACAATATGGCCATACATTACTACGATGAGGACAGCATTAAAGGAATCAAAGCTCCATCAGGTCAAGTAGACATAAAGCATACTGTTGATACTGGCAATGCTCCAGTTATTCCAATACCGCCGACTAAGAAGGCGAAGAAAGTCAAACCAATCCATTCTGTTCACCAATCTTCACTTTTTTAGCCATGAAACCGAGGACGAAATTAGATTTTAAGGTAATCGAGTTAGCGAAAACACTTCCCGCGATTACAAACGAACAGAAGTCGTGGTTTTTTGAAAATAGCTTAAAACATATAGGGTATAGACTGAGCAGTAATAAGGTGTATTGCCTTTCCTGCGGTCATTCTTTTCAAGGTATGCAGATTTTGCCGACGATGGAGTGCGACTGTTGCTCCCGTAAGCTGCATATAGAAGATACCAGGAAAAAAAAAAATAGACAGCGTAAAATAGTCGCCATCATAACCACATGCAAAGGTTTTCAGGTCAACAGATATTTTGAGATCGACTGTTTCCAAAGATCTGGTACAGCACCTGAATTTCATATCTGGGAGGTGTCTCAACAATGGATGGACGAAATGGGTGCGATTAAGATTTATGGATTGCAAAGGAACTGGACTTACTATCATGATACATTCACAGGATGTATGGAAATTCGAAGCTGGGATAAGTATCGGATGAAATATGACCTGTGGCCATACGAAGTTTATCCGAAAATGCGAGTGCTTTCTATTTTTAGGAGAAATGGATTCAGATCATCTTTTTATGGAATATCACCATATCAGATGTTTTCGAAGCTATTGTCCAATAACAGATTTGAGACACTGCTTAAAGCCAAACAATATGATCTGTTGCGGTCGACTGTTGGTAATTCCCACGGACGCTCAGATCGTCACTGGAACTCTATTAAGATTGCCATCAGAAACAACTACAAGGTTAAAGATGCTTCTATGTGGTTTGATCAGCTTGATCTTTTACAGAAACATGGGAAGGATCTGCGGAGTCCAAAATATGTCTGCTCTGTAAACCTTGCTCTTGACCATAAACGAATGATCGAGAAAGATCGACGGGAGTCAAAGCGCCAGGAATTGGAAAGAAAGAAGCGAAAATTATTGCAAGATGAAGAGATGTACCTTAAAACAAAAGGTATTTTCTTCGGTCTTGAAATTAATGATAGAGACCTTTCGATAAAGGTTATCGATTCGGTTAAGGGGTTTATTGAGGAAGCAGAGAGATTCCGTCACTGTGTATATGCTAACAGCTATTTCAGCAAAGAGAAATCCTTGATTCTTTCTGCCTGTGTTAAGGGGCGTCCGGTGGAGACGGTTGAGGTTGATTTGGATAAAATGAAAGTTGTCCAAAGCCGGGGAATACATAACAGAGCATCGAGTTACAACCAGGACATCGTTGATCTAGTTAATAAAAACATGTGCCAGATTGCGATGCGGATGGAAGGGAAACAGAAAAAAGCAAGCTAGTACCATGAGTAATTTCTTCTATAAGCTACATAGACGGGCCGAAGCAATTGAAATGCTACATGATGGTATGACGGTAAAGGAAGTCGCAACAAAAATAGGTTGCGGATCTAATACCGTCTCACGGTGGTATCTAGATTATCTCGGATACCGTGGCAAGGAAGGAATTACCATAACAATTCAGAGTAAAAAGGAGGATATCACCGAAAACGATGATAATATCGAATATCAATAAATTCAACGATAATCAATGTATAGACCAACAGCAAAAGGATATTTTTCCGGTATAGGAATTTTTGAAATAGGATTGCAAGAAGCAGGGCTAAACTTTGTCCAATCGCTGGACATTGATAAAGGAGCTACCGAAATAATGAAAATGAATCCTCAATACTTCTCACATAATATAGTTCAAGAGGACATAAAGGATATGCTTGTGTCGCCACAAACCAAATCAGATGTGGTAATCGGGACTTATCCATGCACCAAGTATTCGGATATCGGCGACATTCACGGTGTACGTACAGGTGATGAACTGTATCTACATTTCTTTAGGCATGTAGCAATTGAACAGCCGGAGGCTTACGTCCTGGAGAATGTCCCTGGCATGATGAAGTTCCCCGTAGTTGTTGAAGCTATGACCAAGCTACCACAGTACTATGTACAAGTGTTTTGTCCTGTAAACGCTTTGAACTGGCTGCCCCAAGATCGCAAAAGAGTAATCATAATTGGCACTAAGAAGCCATTCAATTTCCGAGAACCTACCAATACTCGGTGTATAACGGTAAAGGATATTTTAGAAAGAGATCCAAAGGTGAATATCCCAAACAACTTTTACTCTAGGATTAATGGAAACTATCGAGATAGACCGATTGTAGTTGACCCACAAGACAGAAATTCTTTTGCTCCTACTTGTGTCGCTCATTACGCAAAGGATCAAGGCACACGTATGGTAAAGGATCATCGTTTCCCGTTTGGTGTCCGCCCCTTTACAGTTCGCGAGTATGCAAGGTTACAAGGTGTCCCTGATGACTTTGTTTTCCCAACTCATAAGGATGGTAGCGATATTAAAAAGAACTACATGTACATAGGTAATGGCGTCCCTAGAGAAATAGGAGTTTGGGCAGGAAAAGAGCTAATGAGATATTTTAATTAACACCCCTTCCTAACAAGGAAGAAGAAAGGAGGAAAGAGAATGCAGAATTTATCATTAGAACAACGCAAGGACAATACCTACTATGATAAGAATGGTAGGCAGATTTTAGAAGGAGACCTTTTGAAAGTGTTTCATTTCATTGGAGCGAGAAGAAAGATACACTACATGTATCAAGTAGTCGTAATGGAGGATAGCAACTTTAAAAGTGACCCTGTTCGATTTCCTGTAATGTCAGTATCCAGCTACCTACCCAACAGCAAACCACATTGCAGAATGTATGTAATTGCGGATGACAATAGAATTTATCGTGGCGCAGAGATAGTGCAGGAATCGGATTTTGAAACTAAAAGAAAAAGGATTAAGGTATGCTCGGACTAATAGCAATAGCAGTCGCCTACGTGGTTGCTAAGAAATTGGATAATGCAGGGGATTATAAAATTCCGAAAGGTAAACGTAAAAATAGATACAGATGACAATCGCACAATTAAAACAGGCAATAGCCGACCTTCCCGATGACATGGATGTGTTCATTGGGGAAGTAGAATTTGGAGAAGGTTTAGCTCCTGCAAATAATGCAGAAGTTAAAATAATAGGTGTGACAGAAGAAGGGATACACAGCCATAGGACAGTATTTATTTTATCGGAGGACTAGCCAATGACCACCCAAAAACTAGCAGAAGAAAGAATCATAGAGTTACTTCTTTCCGATCATTTAGAGAAAGATATACCTACCATTCTGAAAAACGAAGGTATAAAACCGTGCAGCCTTTCCAGTGTCGAGAAATTATTGAATAGACTGAAAAAACGGTATAAGGTTACAACGATGTTTAGCCTAGGGATTGTGTTGTACAAAAAGAAGATCCAACAATTATGAAAGTATCAGTAAAAGGCGTAACAATCGAGCTAACATCCGATCAGATTAATCATGTAGAATCCGAGATAGCTAAACGTGAAAAAGAGCTAAATAGCTTTGTGAAGGTTCTAAAGCATTTTGGGTTCAACAAAGTCAATACTCGCGGATGGCAAAATCCTGATCAAAGTTGTTGGAGTAATGATCAACACGGATGGTTTGTCGAAATTATAGACTATGGATCATTTAAAACTTGTGTATTTCATGGTAAACCATTGGACGAAGGCTCACCTTGGGGGAAGGAGTATAATAGCCCTGAAAGTGCTTCAAAAGGTATTTTTGATGCTTTGGACTTACTGAATAACACGGCATGAAACTATCAAAACAACAACGCCAAGCAAGAGTAGGTAAATAGCCTACTCTATTATTTTTCCGAAATACTTTTTGAACAGTTTATTCACCTCGCTTTTAGTCGTTTCCGATTCAGGGTCTCCGCCTACAAATTCATTTATATACTCGGTTTCGCCGTCTGTTCTCATAATCAAGGCAGTTTCGGGATATCTTTCGCCCAACCTGTAGGCGCCTATTCCAATATTAATGTTGTCGTTCATAACGTACCTCCATTCAATGTTTTCGGGGACGTTGCTTGTGACCACCGCTAATGTTGCCCCTCTTTCTAATTCATTTAATTCCATAAATTTTATAATTTAATTATTAACCTCCCCAAAGGTAATAATTCCCCAAACTACTTTTTGAGGGGGGTGATCAAACCCAAACACTACCTATCAGATCCTCTTCCCTTATGTTCTGTAAAGCGTCATCGATCACCAAAACGTTAGGCTCTTGAAACGGCACACCCGCAAGATCATCGAGATACCCCCACACATCTTCCACTTTTTCTGGATACCAACTTGGGTTTCCATTATCTATCGGTACCGGCGACTTAAGGATGTTGTAACCCTGCTTTTTCAGGTCACGAAGTACCGAATGTGTCAATCGAACAAATTGCATATATTTGTGTTATGTGTTACCATACTGCAACCCCGGACGCCAATGCACTGCGTAAAACCTTCAAGGATATGACCGTACTTTACGATCAACCGGAGATATTCCACGTTTCCGGTTTTACCCGTCCTACACTACCTGTGACATTAAACAATGATATCGATAGTATTGTTCCGGCAAGATGGAAATTAATACCATTTTGGGTAAAGGACGAAGCGGCGGCAGATAAATACGCGAATACTCTAAATGCCCGGAACGATGAAATATTCGATAAAGCATCCTACAAGAATGCCATAGGTAAATATCGGGGCTTGCTCTACGTGACCGGATTTTACGAACCGCACGCGACGGATGGAAAGAAAAACGACGAAAGTTATTTTATCCAGTCTCCTATCGATGATATCTTCACTATAGGCGTAGTATGGTCACCGTGGAAGGACTACAACACATTCGCGGTAATAACCACCGAAGCCAATGAGCAGATGGCAGAAATACACAATGTGGGAAAGCGCATGCCTTTGATAGTGCCCCCGGATCTTCGGCACAACTGGCTACTAGCAGAAGGCAGAGAGGAAATAGAATCGCTGATGGTTCCCTTTGATGGAGAATTGAAAACACACCGTACGTTCCGTGTAACGTCTGCTCGTGGTGTAGATACGAATAAACCGGAAATACAGAATCCTATTTAGTTTTAAATTCAGACGTGTAGCCTTCAAGTTTTTTTAACACGTCCTGCAGCTTACTATTTGCCAAGTCCACCCATCTAGCAGTCAACCGTACAGCGTATAGCGGGTTTACTATCTTAAAGTCCTTGAAATTGTTGCTGTGCTTAGAATCGTTTACAACGTGCTGCCAGTTATCTTCAAACTCTTTCGGAGTATAAAAGGTTTTTGCTGGCTCGTGAAAAATCCAACAGCCGTTCACGCGTGCATTTTTAATGATCGCAAGTACATCCGGTGATATCTCTTTTCGTTGTTGAAGCCACGGCTTTTCCACGAGCCAATATTACTAATAAATTTAGCATTCATGCAAGTGCTATTTTAAAATGTTACATTTGCCCCATGACAGTTGAAGAATTAAAACAGGCATTGCAGGGCAAGACATTTACCGCTCCGGTAGAACTAGCACCGCATATGGTAGTGAAGGACGTAGAACAGTTTTTAAGGATACAGTTTATTGAGGTGGATTTGTGGAAGAAGGATATCACTAAGTGTCCTGCTTACCTTCGTCTCGTGAAATTTTATGAGGCAGTGAAAAATAATCAATAATCGATATGCTTAAACGCTTTGTCAAATTTCTAAACCCTACAGGAGAAAAATTCGACTTATCTACCATATTCCTGTACGCAATTGCCGTCATTGCGTTACTAGCATTATTCCTTTGGATCGATAACTTACTGCCTTCCGATTGGATTTATATACCATTAGATTTAAAATAATATAGAACAAAGCCACGCTTTAAACATGTGCAGAAAAATAATTATATTCACCCCATGAAATCATTATTAACCTTACTAATACTATTTTGCGCGACGATATCTTACGGTCAGTTTCGTAACACAACATGGGGAATGGAACCGAATAAAGTTAAGCAGATCGAAACAGCCAAGTTAGTTAGGGAGTATGGGGGCGATTTGACATACAGATTAAATATAGACGATGCAAAATGTAAGCTTGATTATATTTTTGCACAAAACAAATTAATTGAGATAACCTACACTTTTACGCCAATTAGCGGTGATTTCCGAATATCGTCGAAAGACAAGGATAATATTTGGGATAAAACCATTAATAACATTATAGATAAGTATGGCGAACCATCAATAAAAGAGCCCTACAAGTTATTTGTCTGGAACTTAGAAGATTTTTCCATACGGGCAACATTGGAAAATGGAGTCCAGGTATCATATACACCTCCGACACCTAGTCAAAAAGATATTTTATAAAATTAAAGCCACCCGTTAGAATGGCTATATCTCTATTTCTTGTGATTCAAGTTCTTTAAATAAAGAATCGATCTGTTGGGTATCTATTTCTTGAACATGAGGTAAATAATCTGTTTTATGAGCTGAAAATTCAATATATTTACCATTTAACAAAAGATAAAGACACACTGCCACAATCATTAAATAGAATAATTTTATTTGTTCGCTATATGTCATTATCGGAATAACACTTGCTAAGTCCCGATATAGACCTGCTACAGCTTCTCTAAATTCTGCTTGGCTTATATCATTATTGATTGCTGAAATCGCTAAGTTTTTCAAATCGGTAAGCTCTTCATTGTTCAATCCCATACTACTTATTTTACTAAGTAATGTTGCCTTCCCATAAGCATCGAACGAATATTTCCCGTCCAACCAAACCTTTCTGCCACACCACCAAAATGGACAAGTTTCAAATGTATCCATGATTGTGACCGTAGAGTTTTCTGCATGAATAATTTTGGATTCAAATCTAGTTCCACAATGAGGGCAACGTATCAACATATAAAATTGTATTAATTATTACTGTTATTTAATTCTTGCTTTAACTTTTCCTTTCTCAAAACCACTATTTCATCCTCTATCCTTTGTAACTTGCAATACCAAATTGCTCCAAAAGCGATAACCAACAACAGTGATACCGCAATACCAATATATGACACTTGTCTATAACTGTTCAAATTCGATTGTAGTCTTGTAAAATCTTGAACATCGATGGAGTGTTTTTCAGCTAAAAACTTAAAATCACGATATCTCTTTTGTAAATCTTGTTTTTTGTCCGACATCATTGCTTTCGCCGAACTATCTTTGGTAGATTTAATTAGGTCATTAACTAAATTAATTTCAGATGTAAGAGCGATTTTATCTGATTCAATTTTTAATTGTTCTATTAAAATATCCTTCCTGGCTGATTCAAAAGAATCCACTTTGTTTCCTAATGTAACGTAAAAAACTATTGAGGCAAGGATGCCTCCAACAAAAACAAACTTATAAAGATTATCAGTTGGCAGATTCGGAAACATTCGCTTAAGTTTAATAATTTTTTCAATTTTAATTCTTTCTCACAACATTTCCAAATTATTTTTTCTTCCCAACCCCAAAGAACCACCATGCGCCCACAATAATAATTATTAGCAGAAATATAGCCCAACCAATATAATTCGACAATATCCCCACCCCATCAGGTTTACTTACCTTATCAAGGTTATACGTTTCCTTGTGGCCAGTACTATCCGACGATGCGGTACTATCAGATTTCTTCCTTAGTGTTTCCTTTAGATCGGCGGCAATATTACGTGCTGCATCCGTTTTTTTCTTAACGTTGTTTACTACAGAATCTATTTCGCCTGTAACGGAACCGTCCGGTGCAACCGTTGTTTGCGTTCCTGGCTTCGGATAAATCTTTGTATTGCCCTCACTTTCTTCTCTCCGGGATTCCTCTGTTTTGGTCTTATCGATCTTTTCAGATTCAGAAGCCGTCTTGACCTGCACATCTTTAGTCACCTCAACAGCATCAAGCTGGCGATCTATCCGCTTTGTCTTTTTAAAAAGTCCGCACCCCGTAAGAAGGGCGCAGACCAATACTACTAGCAATATTCTCATAATCGTTCAATTTTTAATGTCAAATCCGTAAGCTTTGTTATGACGCTATCGAGCTGCGATTCCAGTTCCTCCAGTGGCTTGGCCATGTCGGTTGGTGGTTCAATACTCTGAACCGGTCGTGCGTCCGAATAGACAAAACTGACCATAGCTATCAGTAATAACCATTTCATTTTTTACCTCCTTTTATTTTAAGCTGCTGGGCAACGCTATCGACCTTTACGGCCGCACTGTCAACTTTTGTTGCAGATTCGTTTACCTTTTCAACAGCCGGTGTAACCTGCTTTCTAACTTCCTCGATCATCTGCTGATAAAGCCTATCTTGCATTTCCAACATCTTATCATTTTGGCTACTTTCTCTATCGGTTACCCAATACAAGACAAACCAAAAGACCGAAACCACAACGAGAAGAGCATAGGTTACCGGATGCCTGACGATCTGCATGAATGTCGGCTGTTTGGCCGGCTGGTTCGGGTGCTCTTTGTCTGCCATTTTATCAATAATATTTTCTTCCTTTTTTCATTCTTTCTATCGCCCGGTCACCGCACATTTTCAAGCCGTATTCCTCTATTGCGTTGAATGTGGGGCAAACCTTTATGTATTCAGGCGGCTCAATAAATCCACTTTTGTTCGTATCGGGGCTTAGATCACGATGACCAACAACGGTTATATCGTCTATATCCTTTACCCCTAACTCTCTGAGCTGAAAAAACACATCGGAAATGGCATATGCTATGGCTGCTTTCTGCTGTTCTGTTCTTGTGTCACCATAGATATGCTTCTGCTTACCTTTCTTATCGACCTGTATATCAAGTAATCCGCCCTTAAAACATATATGGACACTGTCTGAATTGAAACCGGCGACACCGTTTGTTACGGCTGATAAGGGTGCGAGGTTTTCAATTGTTCCATCCAGCCCGATAAGTTTGTGGTAACCGACCTGTTTCCATCCCAATTCGTTTATCCAATAAGCTTTTATTGAATCTGTACTCTGATTTCCCCATCCGGACGTACAGTGTATTACTATTCTTCTAATATTTCTCATAATCTTTTCTTTCCTTAAACCTGATATTGATCTACTAAAAATCCATTCACGAACACCATTTCATATTCTGTTCCCCCAAGCGAATAGCGAAGTGTACGTGTCATTCCCTTCCTTACATGGTTACCGACGAAAATCTCCCCGTCGAGCCTTATCTTTCCGTTGAAGTAAGCAGCATAACAGTTAGGATCAGTGAGGCCGGTACTGAGTAAACCAACTATGCTCGCGTTTATGTTGGCATAGGGGATGCTTTCCTTTCGTCGCAAATACCCAACAACCGCCCCAAATGCCGAGTTGCCCGATGTTGGGATTATCGCCTCAACGCCCGAAGCATTTGAGTATACACCAAGCCCGGATACCCGAACTTGGTCATTGTTTTTATTGGCCATAGGACGCTGAAATCTCATACCGGCTATATTCTTGTTTCCGTTATTAGGGTCTTGGGCGATATTGTCCTTCGACTCCATGAGCGCTACATCACCTGTAAGGGCTGTATAATAGTCACTGTACGGTGCTAGGAATGCAAATCGGTTAGGATCGGTAGGCGCGTTGGCAGAGGTAAGTTCAAACCTCCTAAATCCCTCTTCGCCAAACTCCCCTGCTGTTATAATATTCCTTACTACCAAGTTTTCAATGTATGCGCGTTGTGCAAGCAACAGTCCCGTTGCTATACTGGACACCTCTGATCCGAACGGTTCCCATTTGCTCTGTCCCGGATCGGTAGGCGAAATATTGTTGAATACTCCGGCAGTCTCTTTTGCAAAATAATACTGGCCGTTATGCATTACGATATCGGATCGGTTGGCGTTACCTGTATACGTTCTTATCTCTGTATTTCCGTACTCGTCCTTGTTGTACTCGCCACGGAACAAAGGCAAAGCCCCTTTTGCACCTTTCTCACCCTCTTTCCCTTCGCGTACCTTGACAATGGTCATCTGCTTGGTATAGGCATTCTCCAAGCTTTCCGCATAGATGTTAAGCCGGATAATAGCTTGATCTGCTGTCATGGTCGCAAGTTTAACATTGCTGTTATCGATCCGTGTTGCCGTACCACCGGTAACACTGTCGACATTGTAGCGGAACTGACCTTTGCCCGGAACGGCGTTAGCAGCTACAGCTGTCAGTTCCGTTGCACCCCTGAAAACAGATATTTTCGTCCGGGCGGTATCCAGTGCAGCTGGGGAAACAACACCGTCAAAGCTTGCCGGCAATGCGTGCGTTTCGTTGTCCAGCACGATAGTAATACCGGATTCCCCTTGTTTACTTACCAAGAATGTTATTTCCGTTGTAGAGTTGTATCCGTCCTCTGTAGTGAAGTCAATGACAACACGCCCATCAGATACACCCTGCGAAATAGCAGTGATCGTAATCTCATTCCCCGACCATGTAACCGTACAGCCAACGCCGCTGGCACTGTTGATGGTCACGGGTGTATTACCGCCGTCCTTGCTCACGAAAAGGCGCGCCTTTGCGCTGGTCAATACAGGATTGCTACCATCTGCATTTGCCGGGATGATGATGGCAGACGGAGCTAGACGGACGGTATAGAACCCGTCCTCTAACTCCGTTATCGTGATCTGTCCTTTCGCTATTACCATTATATTTCCTCCTGTGTTAATCCGCGTGGGACTAGGGATAGACTGCGAAGATGATCGCTACCATTACTTTCAACTTTTAGGTTGCCGTTTGCGTCAATCTGTACAAGGTCTTCGGGCGCGGGTGACCATGGGGTGGCGACAGAACCTCTTTCAAGTTTTATATCCGCAAGCTCAAGTGTTACTCCGAGCTGGGCGGTACTAGAATTTATAAAAAAGATAATGGATGATGATGGATTAACAACTTCATAAATTTCCGATATTTCTGTCCAGACGCCCGTCACTATCACTGATCTTTTATCGCCAACAGTTGGGCCCCGAAGACCTCTTTCTAAAGTAATGTCCGAAGCCGCAGTTCTCGTGGTTATACGGACTTTGAAACTCAACGTGTGTATGCCTGGTGTTATCGGATAGTTCAATAGGCTAAAATAAGGCGTACCGGCCACTACCGGAAATGTTACTGATATCGATCTTGAATCAAAACTATTAAAGGTTATCCCGGCAGTAAACGTCCCCCTATACTGATCGGGACGGGAAAGGTAGTTCCTACCAAGAATATTCAAACCGTCAATCCCATTGCCGAACCATCCCGTATAGCCGCTACTTTCGATATAAAAACTATTTTTAGGGTATACAGCTATCGGACGATTAGAGGTAAGTTTGTCTGCAAGCCTCACAGATGCTGCAGTAGTAGTGGGGATGTATGAGGTTGCGATCGAACCCTCTTCAAGTTGCAAGCCTGACACAATAAATGGTTTGTTGCTATTGCCCGGTTGTTTAACAAAGCCTAAAGAATACAATTGGCTACCGGTAGACATTCCTATGAAAGAACGTGAATAACGATACACACCATTTCCTAGATGGGTGAAAGCGCTCGCCGCAACAGACAGATATAGACCGTTGACACGAATCCTTAGATCATCGGGAGTTGGCAAACTCCCATCGTCCATCTTTATAAAAAAAGAGAAAACATAAGGCGTCCCCTCAGTAAAAACATATGTTTTATACGTCCAGATCGTCTCGGTCTCGTGCCACTCAAACTTTATCCCTTTGGCAAGCCATATTCCCAGCCCAAAGCCAGTATCTACAGCAGTTAGACAAACATTACTTCTTGACGTAAAAGAGTTAAGCCCGTCCAGAATACCGGAATCGGTGATAAGATTTGTACTTGCCTTTTCGAATATTATCCCTTTATACGCATTGTTTGATGGATCATAGTCCTGTCTCTGCGTATTATTAGGCATCGACGCAAGCGCGCCTTGAAAAAATCTTAGCCCGGAACTATTCCTCTCAAACGCAAACTCATCTATACTTTTGGTATCACCATTGAACGCGTATGATGCACCGGTCTTATATGCCCCGGAAACCAAAGTCAATACAGATTCATTTTTGACTATATTGGGAAGTCGGGTTAACTCCGACCGAGACAAGCTCTCGCTTGTCGATCCGCCAACACCTATCACGTCTGCGAAAAACAAATCGGTATCCAGTTCTGTCCCCGGCACTTCAACCTCTTTTATCCGCTTTCCTATCAAAAAACGTCTCTTTGTACTCTTTACTATCCCTGCCATATTACAATAGTTTCATATTAGGCGTTGCCGGCTCGGTCAAGAGAACCGCACTTTTCAGCCTTTGAGTGAAATAATCCATGTTGTCCTGTCCTCTTAAGTAGATGTTAAAAAACTCGCCCTCCTGCCACTCGGTCACTTCGTCGTATTCTATCCCCTCATCATCTACCTTTGTTTCGGTACTGGCCGCCAGTTTACCGATCCACACGATAGCCCAGCCATTAGGGCTTTCATAAATTCCCCCGGTATAATCTTCGGGAAGCCCTAATTCCTCGATCAGAGCCTCCCGGTTTTTTGTATTAAAATAGAGTGCGTCCATACCTAGATCGTTAAGAGCCTACATACAAATGTTGCCTTAGCCGTTACGTCAGCAGGTAAAATGGTGATCTGCTTTCCGGTACGGTTAAAACCGGAATCAACAGCCCCGTTACGGTCAAACTTGCTCCATTGGTAACTGTAAGTTGTTCCTCCTGTATCGATCTCCTCACCACCTCTCCATACTTCCGCAACCAAACGGATAGAGCCTACGCCGTTCTTGATCACGTCACCGTCGGGCGAGGAAATTTCGATATAGATCGGATCGCTCATGTCGTTCAGTGTCTCGACAGCCTGCGCCGATTGACCAGAAGTTGAGGAACCGGTGCTGTTGTCTTTCGCGATACACTTGAACACTTCGAGATTTAGAACCGCGTTAGCAGGAACGGTAAGCGTCTTGGTGTTAAATCCCGTGATACCGTTGAAATAGGCATTGCTGGAAATTTTCCCCCAACCTGCGCCGAACTCTGCATCATAGTGCGGACACGTGATAGCGGCTCCCGATGCCACTGCCGCGGTCAGGTTCGTCGTCATAGTCACAACACGGCTCGTACCATTTACAGCCTCGACGGTATATGTGGCCGATCCGATTCGCACCTGCGAACCCGGAATAACATTCGCTACGTTGGCAAAGGTTACGTTTCGCTGTCCGGTTGTTGCGGCTGCCGATGCAGTTGTCGGGGCGAAAACACCAAGGTCACGGATACCCCACGCATAGCTTACATTAGCGGTAAGAATCTCGCTTGCACGGTAGAGGTCACATGTAAGGGTCAATGACTGGATCATGTCGTTCTGAAAGATCGTACCATTATCGGCGGTAATCACTGCCAAAAGTCCGCTCCCGGCATTCTGCACCGTATTGAACGATATCATGGTACTGAACCGCGTTTCAAGTCCGTTGTAAGGGTCAACAAGGATCGCGGAAAACTCATATTTCACGTTGCCGCCGCCAGTATTCTCATTTTTCTTGACGGTTAGCGCGAAAGGTGCGACGCTCTGTATCGCATAATCGCCGCCATTGGTGAGCAATGTACCGTCCTTGCGCCATTGTGCCGATCCCGGTTTGATCCGTCCCGTTACCGCGATACTATCGCCGGGAATACCCGAAATGAAAAGTTGCGGCGTAAGAACCAAGAAGGGAGAAACCGCCCAGTTTGGTACATAGGCGTTATTGTCCTGTGAATAAATCTGCGTCAAAGGCTGATTGGAGCCGATGAACGCCTGAAAGCTTATCGCATCATTTTGGTCGATAATGGTAATCTGACCTTTTGCTTTTACTACTGCCATTGTATTTTGTTTTTATAAGTTTATCGTTACTTCGCACTCGAAAACGGCTTTGCGTATGACATCCGTTTCATCGATATGCACTTCTTTTTTATCTTTCCCTTCGTGGAAATCCCATATTTCGTCCGCTTCGGTGTCGGCACTTTTACGCGTCCACTGGAATCCCGTTTCGGGTATCGTATCGGTGATATTGTCACCGCCATAAAATACGCTGGCACGTAGCCAGGTATCGATATTGCCATTAAAGAATATGTCCCCGTAATCGGACGTTACAACTACCGTCAGTTCACCCGATCCGCTGTAGAGCTTTACTAATGTGGTCTGGTCGAAAAGGTCTTTTACGCTGTAGCGGATGGAAAGGCTGTTTTCCCCGTTCCACATCGGTGAATCGTGCCGAACCTCGATTGACAACGTATTGAAGCTGTTTGGAACGGTAACCCATGCCGCGCCGTTGTAATATTCCCATTTGCGGTCTTCCGGTTTTCCTATAAAATTGTGTTCCATCGCCGTTAGGGTCACAAATTCCCTGTCAACGGTTTTGTTGATGTCGTTACCGTAAGTAAATATCTGATCGCCGTGCAACGTGATAAACTGCGCCTTTGTGCGCTTGGACAGCAAACGAGCCTGCTCTTCCTGTGTGCGCTCGACATTGCCCAGCTGGTTGCTGTTCTCCGCAACTCCGCGGATAAGCTTTTCGGCCAACGTGTAGTTAACCGTATCGGCTATCTTGGCGGTGATCTTGGATGGATTGATGATCGGATAGGAAAGCTCGGTTACCCGTAGGTTTCTGTCGACGTTCAGTTTCTGCGATACCACATGTAGCGACGTGCCTACCTTGATCTGTCCAACGAGGTTCGACCGGCGAACATGCAGTTCATCCAAGAGCAGTTCAAAACCAACCGTTGGGTGTGAATGCTCGGAAGCATATTCTTCCGTTCTTTCCGCTACTCGGTTCTCGGCGTCGGTGATGTAGGTCTCCGGCATAACAATACCGATAAACTTATATTTGTCACCTGCCTTTACCTCGAACGTTTCATTTGGTAATACGTAACCGTTTGCCTCTTCCTTTTGGTTTATTCGGATCGTCTTTGTAGAATGCTCATAAGAGGCTATCTCGAAATCTTTTCCACCAAGTTCACCGGAAGTAAATACGATCTTTGCTCCCTCGATCTCCTGCTCATTAAGATCAAAATCAATCGTACTGTCTTGGAAAATAAGAGGTGCAACGACGTTCGTTATCATTGCCTCGCGTGTAGGGATAATGTCTTCGAAATAAACATTCTGCACCACGTACCCATACAGATTAACGTTGGCATCGATATATTCGCCCGTCATGACTATGTGTTTTTTGCCCCCACGATAATTAGCCGGAATGTTTTCCGAACCGCCAAACCCATAAAAACGGGTTGCAAACGGTACATCCGGCATGGGCATCTCTGTAAGTTCGTAAAGTCCGTTTCCTTTTCCATAGCTGAAAGTATGCCCTTCCAGTACACCGCCGACTTTTTTCGCCATATGGATAGTATTGCCTTCAAACAGATACTCCATTTCAAAAGCTTCCGCAATTTGCGTTACAGCCCGTCTACAGCTGATATTGTCAAAGTGCAGCATGAGTGGGTCTGCTACGTGTTCGGTTTCAAAATCCCAACCAGCATCGATTGTGGCCATGCAGTCGACAAGGAGCTGTAGCAATGTCTGCGGCGTACCGAAAAAGCTGAACTTCGATTCACCTAAGTATGTCAATGGAAGGTCGTTCAGACGGTATTCCGGCGCTTTGAAATTCGCTTCGTACTGGAACAGGCGTTTGCCTCTCTCCACACGCTTAGGGATATCATTTCCTTTAATGGAGTATTTGCGACCATCGTGCAGGATATAATCGTATGGCAGGAAGTCGATAGGTGAATGGTACGAGAATGGCGCTTTGATACGGTCGTCTCCCATAAAGAAAGATTCGCGCACAACGCTTTCATCGATGCTCACTTTCACGAGTTCGTTCTCACCTCTATATATTGATAGTTCCGCCATTAATCGATTGCAAAAATTTCTGTTGGATAATCGTCCGTAAATTGGAGTGTGAAATAACACCCGACCTTTCCGTTACCCTGTATGTTAGTTAGTTTTTGGAATGAGGTCATATCAGAGTACCGTACCCTAAACCGTCTGCCCATCATGTTAAAGTCCAGGTTAAATTCTTTCGATGCGTACAGGAAGGATTTAAAGGCATTGTACCTTTGGTAAAATTGCGTTCCGTTATCCGCCTGTATGAAAATCGGGAGGCTGTAAGTCTGCCTTTCGTATACAGGGGTTTCGTCCGGATCTGTTTCGATTCCGTTCTCATCGCCCCAATCAAATTCATAGCCTTTTTTACGCTTTGGTGCTTTCAAGAGTTCGGCGTAAGTTCCCGGACGGAAGACAATACCGTAAGTAGTGAATACGTCCTGCCCGTTTATGGCTGCAAATCCTGTCATAACCCCATCCCTTCCGCGGTTCTACCTGTCGTGCCGCCTGTATTCCTAACGATTTGCTGTAAATGGACTACCGCCGTGTCAAGTCGTTGAACGGTATTAGCCGTGTTCATTTGGATTGCGTTCAATGCTACCAGCTTATCGTTCGCTATTGTGATATACTTCTGTTGGTTGGAGATCTGTATTTCCCCTAGATTGTAACTCTTTTCTGCCATAGCATAACGGGCGCGCTCGAAGCCCAGAATATCACTCCCCGTACTTTCTGACATATTACGGTTGATTCGTCCCTGTATGTTCTCCTTTTGCGCGTCAGTTGAAAAATCGATTCCGGTGACATTCTTTAGATCCTCCCAACTCTTTTCTGCATTTTGCATGATGGCCATGTAATCATTACGAAGTTTTTCTATTTCACTTTGGGTCAACCCGTCTTCGCTATATTTGGCAAACAACTCATACCACGGCTGCATTTGCTTCTCAATAGCGTCACGCGAGAATCCCCGAAGGATGGCTTGTTGCATCTGCTTTTCGAAAAATTCCGAGAAATCTTTTGCAGAAACCTTACCTTGCGCAAACATATCAACGATACCGTCCGTCAGAGACTTAAAGGAAATACCGGTTACCTCCTCGCGCATTTGGTTCAATGCGTCACGCCATATCTCGTATTGATCAATTATGTTCTGAACCTGGTTGCGAGTAGCTTCATCTAGGCTAGCGTCGTTTATCATGTTGTACAAATCGGCCAGCTGCTCCTGCGTGATGTTTTGTACGGTAGTGAAACCTATCTTAAGCTGCGATATTACTCCACGGGATTCCCATACGCTTAACATTTGCCGCCTAGCCTTGCCAATGTCTTCACCTGCGTTAAATGCCCTTACGATATCGTCAATTTCCCTGTCGCCTGATAAAGTGTATTTCTGTTGATTGGCCAGTTCGTTTGTACTTTGCTTAAATTTCGTTGAACTTTCCTCGACTACCCTAGAGTATGCTCTAACGCGATCAGTGCCGTAAATATCCTGGATGATTTGGAGCTGATACTCTAAGGCTCGAGTAACGGCATCCATTTGCTTCATTTGATGGTCTAAGCTATATTGCTTATCTATCTCACGCTGTTTTGCAGATGCTTCGAACATCTCCATTACACCTCCAACTACACTTAGGACCGCTCCTATTATAGCTACTACACCGCTCCCCGATTTTGTCAAGCCCTGACCGGTACTGCGTAGTGTGTCACTTAGCATCTTCGTCATCGAAGCTACCTGCGAGACCATGTTCCCAACGGTTTTCAGAGAATTGGCCATACTACCATCAAACTGGCCAGCCATACCAACTAGCTGGTCAAAATCATTGACCAATGCTACTACAGCATCATACCTGCCCTCGTTTGCTGCTTTTTCTCCCTGGTCAAACCAATCTCCGAAAAGCTTTTTCAGCATATTCTTTTGCTGAGAAGTTGCATCCTTCATCCCGTCGATCATCGACATAACAGTCTCCCGACCTCTTGAATATGCAGGTTTAAGAAGCCATTTAGAAGATTTGTCGATATCCTCCATCACTTTTTTGTAACGTGACGAGGATTCAATTTCTTCCACAAAAAGTTGTTTCAATTCTTCCTCATGAAGTTCGCGCGCTCGGTTTGCCCGTTCTTTATCACCCTTAGCTTCTAGATCAGATATATTCTTCTGAGCTCGCTTGATCAGCTGCTCACGCTTTTGGGAAAACGTCTGATATTGTTTTAATAGTGCAGCATAGTTATCCCGATCACGTCTTTGTTCATCTCGGTCCAGGGAATCCAAAAGAGTCTTCAATGTTTTCGCCCGTTCCTCCTGCGCTTGTGTCAATTTTACCGACGAACCGGTGAATGCTCGATCCGCTGCGGTCTGCTCAAGAGTTATGATATCCATATACTCCTTTTTCAAGCGCTCCTTGAAATCCTTAACAATTTCAATCTGGTCAGCATACATTTGCTCTGCCTCCTCGACTGAATTAGAAGAAACGTAGTTGTTGTACTCATCATAAATAGCCTTTTGCTCGTTAAGTTGCTCCAGAAGCATAACCGTACCCTGTCGGGTGGTCGCTTCGCTTATCTCAAAGTCCTCAGCTTGAGCGATACCGGACATATTTACCTTTAACCCTTTGTTCTTGGGATCAGCATAGAACTTTCGAACTTCCTCGCGGATCTTGGAATACTTGTCACGAATAGAAGCTACCTCTTGCTCATCACGGCTTAATTGCCCGCGTAATGATTTCTCGTTGATTCCGTCAATTTGCAACTGTAATGAACGTTGGCGTTCTACCGCTTGACGGCGCTGTTCAGCGGCGCGCTCTGCGGCTCGCTTTGCCTTTTCGTCGATCTCGGCATCTTCTTCAGTATTCGTGCCTGTAGGCGCGTCTTTCTTTATCTCGTAATTGTATTTTTTTCCGGCGGAGATCAACGTATCATAATAAGCCTTAGCATCACCCGCCAGTTTTTCATAATGAGCGACGGTCCTTTCATCTTCGGTCATCATATTATTTGTCACGCGATATTGATATTCCTTATACGCCTCCAGCATTTTGCCATATGCTTCATGGGATTCTTTCACCATTGTTGTGAAGTCGTAACCATTGTCAACAGCAATTTTTATCCTTTCCTCGGAAACTCTTTCTCCGGGAAGAAAATCCGCGATTTCTTTGTAAACCTCTTTGAGTTGCTTTGCACGATTGATTGCATCGCCTTGCCCCCAATTCTGCGGATTGATCCGGGTAAAAAACTCTTTCCAGGAATCTGACTTAACTACATTGGTTATTCCCTCTAGCATGTCCGCAAAGAAGCCGACTACTGCTACAGACGTTCTGCCAATAGCCCCCTGCCCATCTTCAATAGACAATACCAAGTTATCCCAAGCAATACCTATTCTTTCAGTCTGGTTTACAAGTTTGTTAGCTCCGTTTTCGAACTCTTCCTGCATAGCTCCGGCAGCATCTTTAACGGTATTCATGGCACGGGCAAGTGTATCATAGCCAACAGCCAGTGTTCCGATAACACGTCGCTGTCGGATATCGACGATGCTATTTTTCTCCATTTGGGCATTAACGCTGCCTCCAGCTTTATGTATAGCATTTAAACCCTTGATATAGTCCTGGAAAACACCACTGGCATTTTCATTGAATCTGCGCTCTAAATCAGCTGCCGACCCACCAACTACTTTCAATATATCAGCAACACCCTTCCCGGTCCTTATTGATTTTTCAAACGTCCCAAGTGTCTTTTGAAAAGTAGATCCCACGACCTCGGCCTCTATACCAAGAGATTTCGTTGCGGTGGCATACGCGAGTACATGTTGCCGCCCCATACGATATTGTCCCACGTTTTGCGAGATTGCTTCCGCATTTGATAGAATTTCACTTTCAGAAGCAGCAAAGTTGTTGCCCAGATTAACTATTTCATCACCAAAAAGCTTAACGTTTTGGACACCGCCTTCAACTAATGTCAACAGTCGGGCTATTTCTTTCGCCCCTTGCTCCCCGCTTATATCGGAAGCAGTTTCAAGCATAGCTAGAGATTCCGTAAATGCAAGAATGTTAGCCCTACCTTTTACTCCTAGCTGACCGGCTGCAGTAGCATACTCAGTTAATTTTTTTGCATCTACCACCTGAAGTTTACGGGACATATCAACTATATCCTTACCCAAGTCTCTGAGTGCTTGTCCGGCAATTCCCGTTGTCTTACTAATATCTCGTAAGCCCGCCTCGAACTCCATAACCGTACGCTTATTGCGCTGGAATAGCATAAACAGTGATGCGATTGCGGTTATAAGAAGTCCTACCGGTGAGAGCAAGAAGCCCATAATACCTTTGCCCATCGATATAAAAGCAGCGCCTAGCTCTTTGATGGCCCCAGGCTTTCCGGCTAGTTCGTCTATCGATGTTCCAAAAAGCGCAAGCTTTCGGTTTACTTCAGAAACAATAGGGCTGATCTCTTCGAGAGCAGATCCATAGTTGCCGACATTTCGTTGATGAAGACCAAGCGTAGCATCAATCTTTTTAATGCCCCGATCAAGAAATTGGGTCTGTTTTGTGAGTGCATCCGCTTTCTCCTTTAGCTTTTGATAACCTAAAGTGTTTTTATGCCCTTGACGCTCCATACGGAACATTTCGGCAAGCAGGTCTTTGGTCTCTTTACGAACAGTCCCTAAAGCTTTATTAAGCTTGTAGTACTCACTGTTCTCCTGCTCTAGTTGCTTCTTGCGTTTGGTTTTCTCCTTCGCTACCTTTGCCTCTTCACGCGCCAGATCCGCTAGAGCCTTTGCTTCGTCCTTCGCTTGCTTTGCGGCTTCGCGTTTGACCTTATTATCTGCAACTTCCTTTTGGCGTTCTTCGCGGGCTTTTCTAATGAGATCAATCTCTTTCATCTTTGCCTCACGCATCAGCTTGGCATCTTCCAATGCCTGTGTCCTCAGCTTCGACTGTGCAAGGCGCTCTTCCTCGATAGCTTTCTTTTTTTCGACCAAGGATGCAATCAGTTGAGCATTAGCCGGGTTAAGGCTACCTTTATTTAGCGCACCTCCCAGCTTGTTGGCTTCTTTGGTCGCTTCTTTGAGGGAAGCGATCAATCCGCCGACGTTACCTTTCTCCATTTTAGCGGCAAAATCCTTGCTCAATGCCTCTCGCATTTTGAGAAGGTTATTCAGCTTTTTACGGACTTCACTGTCGTCTGCAATGAACTTAAATTTAACGTCTGCCATACGTCTTCAAAGGTACTTTGAAGCAAATCCTTTATAAATTATATCATAATGCAAACCAACCATTTGCATAATTTTTTATTATACAAAAATATAAGTTGCTATAAGTCAATGTTTAACAAATAATATCAAATAACGATACCTATTTTATACCTTTAATACATATATTTGCTAAAATTTTTAGTAAAAAGCAAATCAATATTATTATGTCAAAAACAGTTGAAGAAAGAGTAAAATTACTTATTGCAGAAAAAGCCGGTGTAAACATTCAAGCGGTTACTAATGAAGCAAGTTTTGTCGAGGATCTAAACTTAGACTCACTAGATCTGGTTGAGCTTGTTATTGCAATTGAAGAAGAATTCGAAATTGCGATTCCGGATAGCGATGCTGAAAAAATCACTACAGTTGGCGAAGCAGTCGAATATGTACAGGTAAAATTATTCAATAAAGGTGGATGGGGATTTTCAGACCCAAGTTCACCTATTCCAATAGAAAATGTCAATATACCACAACCTTATCCCAACGGTAACAATTGGAACAATTTCTATTATTACAGTTTTCCGCCCGCCACTCAAGTACCATTTAGTATCATTGCAGGTTCCAATTCAGTTTACAACTATTCACCCGAACAGGGCTCGTCAGGTAACAATCAGCAAAATAACGACGACGACTGCAACGACCCGCTAAAACCACACTATCTTACGTGTGAACAATGGTTACTGATGAATGGACACGGCTTTCTTAACTGGTTAAAAAACCAGAACTCCTATACTGTATATAAACCGGAATCATGGCTAGATAGCGAAGCTTTAGCAAACGGTATGACAGTAGCCGGCTACATTACCGACAGGATAGGATTAGTAGTCGATAGCATGGGAGCAGATCAGGTTAAGGCGCTCGGAAAGTCGATAAGAGCAATGGGGTACATTGGAACCGCCTTTAGCGGATACAAGCTGTATACTGCTGTATCAGATGGAAATATAACTACTGGCGACGTACTATCTGGAATATCGTTTGCTCTAGGAGTTATTACACTGGTTCCCGGTGTAGGTACTGCAGTAGGTGTAGGCGGTCTTATCTTGCTCTCTGCAGGCTCATTAATGTTCGGTATAGCGAGTGACCATGTAAACGACTCTACATTGATAGACTTTAGTACTAGATAAATTCCGTATATTCGAATATGAAAACACGTGAAGCTCTATTAGCATTTTCCTTATCTTTCGATTATTTGAGGGATAAAAACACTAACAAAGAAGGTTATATTCTTGGATTGTCGAAATTTTATGTTGGACTTCTATGGGCATTGACTATAACGCTTGCGATCAATATCTTAGTTAGCTTTTCAGTATATTTTTTCTTAAAAAATTTATTTGATTTCGAAGTTATCCATTTGATATTAATCAGCACAGCTATTATCGTAATCTTAGCATACGTAATCAGCTCCCAAATGCAAGTGAACCATAACGATTATCAGAACGGTCTTTCTAAATTTTCCGGGAAGGAGGTTTCTGGGAAAGCCAAATTGATATGGAAATACAATCTCTTGTTAATGCTGCTTATCTTCACGAATCTTGTTCCATTATTCATATTGGGAATCGTAATGTGATGTAAAAACTATTCATTAAGAGGTTATCAAAAACTACTTTTTAGTGAAATCCCCGATACCAGAAGGTGTCGGGGATTTTTATTATTTTAATTTATTTATATTGTTATTATACATCTTCGGTCTAAGAGCATCGCTACTGTTCTAACTTTACTCGTCTTTATATAATTTACCACTTTCTAATATGTGAAAACAAATGATAAAACTATGCTCGCATCGAATCGATAATAGGCAAATATTTCTCTACTTTTTATTTTTAAAAAAAGTATATTTTTTACTACCTTTGAAGTGTTGAGTTAATCAAACAGTTCTATGAAGTACAGCGAGTTTATAAGGTTGGCCAAGCGTAACGGTTGGCGACTTTCAAGACAGGCAAAAGGAAGCCATGAGGTATGGACGAAAGACGATGTTAACGTCATAATCCCAAACCACGGCGCTAAGGAAATGCCAAGAGGTCTTGAGAAATCACTGAGGAAGGAGATGGGGCTGTAGCCCCACTCTTTTCCATAGAACATAGAAACAAAAGATATGAAACAGGTAAAGGTATTAATCGAAAAAAACGAAGATGGGTTCCACGCCCATTCTACTAACGTTCCGGCGGTCAACGGTTATGGTGAAACGGTTGAGGAATGTAAAGCGAACGTGTTTGAGGGCATTGAATTAGCTAAAACTTTAGGGGGGAAATATAATTTCAATTACAAAGAAGGCGAATACGAAGTTGTTTTCAACTTTGATGTCCAGTCCTTGTTAGAGAACTATAAGGGTATTCTTACGAATGCAGGATTTGAGAAGCTTACAGGCATAAATCAGAAACAGATGCATCATTATGCCACCGGACTAAAAAAACCTCGTCCGGCGCAAAGAAAGAAGATCGAATATGGATTGCATAAGCTTGCAGAAGAGTTAAAGGCCATAGAACTCTGATAACTCAACACTATCAATTTTTTGGCTTCGCCCCGATCTAAATGGTCGGGGTTATTTATTAGCACCTTCTCTTCCCTTTAAATTCTTTTTTGTGTAGAGCTCTATAGTAACTGGATATTCTTTGTTTTCTCCGCTTATTTGAAGTGTTGGCACCACTCGATTCACAAGTGTCTCACCGCTTTTCTTATACAACTTTTCAGCATCAAAAAGATTAAAGACGTATTTTTCACTGGATTTCACACTAGCGATATATTTGGCTTTAGGAGCTATTTTATGTGGTTTGTTTACATCAACGTGTTCAGTATGGAAGGCATGCATACGGACACTACTCATACCTCCGTTATGGGCTGCTACTGTTTCTCCATTCAGAACAAAATAAGTCTCGTTCCAAATGAAATCAATCGATTCATCGGTCTTATTCTGAATCTCCAACTCTACAGTCATCGATGAAGCTTTATTAAGTTTGATGATCACAAAATCATCTTCTAGCACAAATTTATCCGGGTGCTGATTATTGATTGTAGCATTAATTGACGATATTTTTTTAGTTTCTTGAGCAGATATACCAAGAGACAATAGGATCATCAAAAGGAAAATAGAATTCTTCATAACTTCATGTATTAGTTCGGTAAATATACAAAAAGGATGTCAATCCAGTATAAACTTCCATTTGCTATCGATTTGGACACTCGAGAATTATTTAATAGTTTTACTGAACTAATTATTAACGACATGAAGGATATAATTGATTCCCTAAAAATACGTCTTAACAATCCATTTATCATCTCATTTTGCCTATCATGGCTATTCTGGAATTGGCAAATTGTGATCGGTCTATTATGGTATAACTCTGAAAATCTTTTAAGGTGGACTGGGTGCGACAACTATTTTGAACTAGTTCACTCCTATTCTTCGTGGTGGAAATCTTTGATTGCACCATTCGTTTCTGCTGTTATATATACTTTTGGATTTCCTTGGGTAAGTTGGAAGATATCATCATATAATGCCTTTATATCGACCAGAGAGGAAACAGAAATATTAAATGTTACCGGAGAAGGTAACATACCTACTACGAAGTATATTAAAGCTCTGAAAGAATCTAAAGAACGTATTTTAGAATTATCTGTCATAATTAAGGAGGAAAGTAAGCAGATTGAAGAGAATCAAAAATTATTACATGATGTAAGCAAACTTGAGAACGAAAAGGCAAATATAGTCGCTGAATCACACACACTCAGAAATAACGCAATGCTTTCTTTAAAACTTGTAGACAAAGAATATTTCACCGGAAGTTGGAAGCTGAAACTTGAAATTAACGACATTCTTCTTGACGCCAATGTTCTATTTGAGGGTTTAAATCAAACGTTTACAGACTACAAAGAGGGTAGCTTCATCAAAATAAAAGGAATTGAACTATTTGTTGCAAATCCCACAACAGGGAACGCAGTAATCAGTTTTGATTCCAATTTGCGCAACAATATAAACTCATTCATTAACTTGAGCATCCCAAAGCAAATGGGGGCAGAAAATCTGGTCAACTTTTTAAAAAAACCAATAGTGTGTCAATTTAAGCCCGGCGAAGATTCATTTTCTTATCAGGATGTCGATGTATTGTTTAGCTTTCGACGGGTAAGAGGAGAATTAATCGACGACTAACTATTCTTCGGTTTATTACATATTTAAATTTATCAAGCCGATAATCTCTAAAGATTCCATTTGTGCCGGCACGACGCTAAGCACCTTCCATCCCAGCGATTGGGCCAGGTTTGATTTATCATAATCTCTCATGATACCTTTTCCGGAACTATGGCCGCTATTACCTTTCGCCCAGATCCCTCCATTCACCTCGATGCCGATCTTCAATTCCGGAATGGCGTAATCGAGTCGATATTGCCGATCTGTAGAAAAATAGAACTCGGGCCATACTTCTAGTCCGAGTTCCATTTTGACCAAGCGAATAAATCCGTCCTGGTATTTTTCCTTGTTCCGGATGTTTCGAGTATCATCTGTCCATCCGGTTTTAACGATTTTCGACCGCTTTTTTCTCTTGGTCACTGAAGACAGCGCCTCTGTCGAATTGGGTGGATACAACACTCCATCGACCTCAACATAGCCCCTGGACTTAACATCCTTGATCACTGCTGCGCCCCACCCTTTCATTATACTCCCTTACCTTCCATGACTCGCTGACCAATTTCAAATAAAGAAATCGAACCGCTTACTTTTTTTGAATCAGTTGTTGAGCTGGTACCTCCACCTTCGCTGGATGCCGAATCATAATCCGGAATAACAGCATTGTACATCATAATATTCTTCCAGCTTATCCGCCACTTGACGTCCCTTTCGGCCCATCCGTAGTATTTACAGACGTTCCCGATGATTGCGTAGGGACTTCGGCTTCCAGGATACTGCTTAGACTTTGAAGGTCTATCAGCGATTGCGTAGTGACGAAAAAAGTTTGAACGTCTAACCTCCGGTAGACCTCAATTATATACTGCTGTATTTCGGTTGATTCGAATTGGTAGGTGATCGCCCGGACCAACCATTCCGGTGGTTCTGTCTCGTCGTTGTGCAGACCTATTGCCAAGAAATCAATGAACAATGGTAAATTGCTCTTGATCATCGAATAGATATCTACTTCCTGGAACGATTTACTGGATTGCAGGTTGAGCAGAACGCCCAAGAGCCTAATAACCGTTCCTGGCCATAGGTTTGAAAGGTAGATGCTTTTCTTATGGTACTTGGGTAAAATGAAAATAACGGAAAGGATCCGCTGCCATCTTTTTGTATAATTAATCTTGACCTTTACACTTTTGACAAAGGTCCTTTTGTCGGTGATCGTATCTACGATCTCCTGCTCAACACTGTAATCTTTATTGCTGTTCATGGGGTTAGGAATAAATAAGCCCTACTCACCGCCTAACCTTCGGCTTTCGGGCTATTTCTTAAACTATTATCCTTCGGGAAGTTCCGGAGTAGCATCAACGAACTTGTATCCCCAAGGAGATACCGCTTTTCCACTTGCATCGGATGGAGTGGTCGCATCACCAGCCATACTCAATGCTACAAAGCCAGCTTTGGTAAAGTTGTTTACGATACCTGCGGATATTGCCGCAACGGGAATCTCCATCACAAACTTCTTGCCCTCAAAAGGCTTTGAAGTAAAGCGGATAGCTAGGCTATGGATAGCCTCATCCGTGGGCGCCTTAAATTCTGTCTCTCCTGTAGTGACTATTCCTTTGAACAATAGGTTTGCGTTGTCCACGCTCATGTCCAAAGAGTTTGCCGAGAACGTTGGTGGATCTGTTTCTCCCGGAAGCACCCAACGTACACCAGCTTTGTCTTCTACGCGGATACGAACTTTTTCCAGTGCAGGAATGTTCATGTTGACCGAATCCATCTCGATATCAACAATTTTAACGTATCCGGTAGTCGGCATAGCTCCGTTTGCACCGATTGGTGCTAACTCTATGCTCTCAACACCTGTAACTGCTGCCATATTTGTTTTATTTGTGGCCGTGGCCGTTAATATTCTATTTAATTTCTCTTCGCAAGAATGTGTACCTGATCACGATATTGTAATAGAACCCGTTCTTTCCATCTGGTATAACTTCACCCGGAGAATCGACGTTTAGAAAGAAGTCAAGACCACGATAACCGTCCAGAACCTCAACGACAACTTTTCCGACCTCTTCCATCCTATCGATATCGGGTTGTGTGTTGTCAATTGCGTTTGGTGTTCCTCCCGGCTGGTTCTTGAGGTTCGGTATATGGATGTTGACGTTGATGACGTTTATCGTTACCTGCTCCGCACCAGCGCCAGTAGTATTGAGGACTATATCCTCTTTGGAGGAGTTGAGGACACGCATTAAAGAACGGATTTCGCCGGTAAGGCCTGTGTTTGTTTTGACATCTGCCATCTCAAGCACATTCTTTACGTCTTCCAGTGATCCTAAGCCCGTCTTAATCCTGTGATCCATCATAAAATTTGTCCTATACTTTCAATTGCTGATGCAAGCGCAGTTTCAACTTCCATCGCGGCCTTCTTACCAACTTCAAAACCCCTGCTCTGAACCCAACTGGCGTATTCCATGCCGGATGCCATTACAATTCCCCAACCTTTTGATTCGCGTAACACTGAGAGTGCAGATTTCAAACCTTCATCCAATCCGGTCTGTTTGTCTGTTCCAACATTGCTAAGCCTAAAGTCCTGGTGCATGATCTTACCGTCCAGATAGATTATAAATCCGGTAGAGCTGTTAAGATTTCCTGTATCATCTTGATAAGCTTTGTCAAGCATTTTGGTTCTCACCTTCTCAACGGCTTCATGACAGACTTCTACCATAACTTTAAGTATCTCCTCGTTCATGGATTCTTGTATTTCTCTGGCCAAGGCCTTCATGTCCGTGACTATCTCTACACCTACTTTCATATCAACAACTTCCTAAACAGTGGTATGCGCCTACATGGAAACTAAGGAGCTCCTGTTGGTAAACGAATATCTCGCCACGCTCGTTGACGGCATTGAATATTGTTCCCAACATTAACGAAGGTGTTCCTTCTGGAAAAGCTATATCAAACGAAACCTGAACCTCTATCCCGTCTTGCTTTTTACGGAACGTAGTGGATTTAACCGGTCTAAAACGACATGGAACTTCAACTGTTGTCCCACTCGCATTTTCGTACGCTAGTATATCTGGATATTGATCGTCTACCATAGGTCTGAAACGCTTGTTATCACCGGTCCTTGTTCGGCCAACTCATCTGGTTCTCCCCATCTGTTTAGAAGGACAAGACGCAGCTTTAAAAGGTCATCAATATCGTGCTGGGTAAACTGGAAATCGAGTTCTTTTACTGATTTCCTGTTGGTACAAATCCAACAGATAAGCCCTGCCTGCGCGAGATCTACCCCCTTAAGGTTTTCCTCCGTTAACGGATCAAACACTGCTTCGGGGTCAAGCCCTCGCTTCATCAATTCTAGATCGATTTTAGCTACAGGGACAGGTTGTGCAATTTCGGCTTTTAGGGCTTCTCTATTGGTCATGTCTAAACCTCCTTGACTAGATCACGTGCAACCAGATCTTTCAAACGGTCACCGTCAAAATCCGTAACATCGTCATCGATGTTGTAGATTTTTCCCTCCTCACCTTTCACATTGCTGCGGAAAGAGTTGGTTACGACAAAACGTTTTGCAGCCTTACCCTTTTTTGAAGAAGATGCCTTGGAATCTTTGAGCTGCTTTTCTAGGTCGGCGACTTTCGCTTTCAATGAATCGTTTTCAGTCTTCAAAACTGTTTTCTCATCGTTGAGAGTCTGGATATCTCCATTTCTAGCTTCCAACAATTCGGCGTTTTTCAGCAATTCACTTTTTAAACCCGCGTTTTCAGCTGCAAAGTCGTTGGTGACTACTGCGTTTTGAGTTCCTTCTACTTTAGAAGGATCAACCGGAGTCTTTGCTCCGGCTTTCTCGCTTTTATTTGCTTCTGACATTTACTTAGCCTCCTGGTAAGATTGTTTTAAGTAAGAAAATTGATTTGGCGTTGTTCAAAACTGGAGTGGTGTAAGCAGTTCCTTTTGTCACAACAGTGATAGGATCTTCGATACCCCATGTCTTGATCAACACAATACCTGACTTGGTCTTTTCGGCGACACCTGCTTTGACGAATTCATCAGCCGAGGTGGTGTGTTGAGTTGCGCCCAATCTCTCCGTTGGAGAAAACGTCACTACGCCAGGTTCCCAACCTGTAACGGTAGTCTGAGCTCCACTTTTTGATTCCTGGATCATAACAGACTCCCATATCTTAAATGTTGGAAGTCGTTTTTTCGCCAATGCCCGGTTTACATCCTCAATGCCCGGCTCGCCTTCCAGTCCCAGAGCAACAGCAACATAGGTCGCCACGAATTTTTGAACCCCTTTGTTGCTACATACGTTGTCGACCGTATCCTCTTCGCACCAGATGAATTTAGGTTCAGGTAGGTTAAGCAATTTAGCCATACGCTTCACCGTCTTGACATCACCAATAATATCAGCGTCAGGATCAGACCAATTTTTTGCAGCATTCAATTTATTTACTGTCGGGATCGCAAAATCGATATCAACAGTAGATTGAATACCCTGTTCGTTATTAATCTGAGTCAGCTTATAACCACCAGTTGAAGCGATACGCTTCGATAGCCATTCAAGCCGTGCTTCGACACCATTACGCGCAAAAACTTGATCTTCATAGTGCCAATCTAAAATAGCTTTAGCAGCTTCTCTACGGGTACTGCCTGCTGGCAAACGGCGGACTGCGTCTTGCAGATCCATCAAGGTGATGAAGTCCGTTTCGACTTTGTCCCTAGCGATTTCAAGTTTCGGCATATCCCCCTCGATTTTAGTTGGAAGATTTCGCCCGAAACGGGGGGCTCTACTATTAAAGTCAACAACCGAAGCCATTACTTTAGCTCCAAATTGTGCCTCGATAGCAGACCACTTTAAAGTAGGCTGAAATTGCAAAGGGAATGCCCGCTGATATTGGAGCTCATCAAATGGATAAGTCTCAATATAGGCCTGCGCATCCGCTTGGCGAAATTCCGGCACTAATTCTTGTACATTTATCATTTCGTATGAATATGATTGTTAATAATTCTGTTGACTAGACGAACGTGATCCTAGGCAATGCCTCTTTCAGTTCGTCAATGATATCTTGCAGAGCCTGTGGCAATGCCTTGATACGTACGGTACCGCTAATGACCACCCCGTTTGCATACGTATTACCTCCGTCAGAAACCTCTGACGCGCGATGTGTTAAGCCCAACGGTTTAATAGCTCCGTCAACAGCTGTCAATACTTCGCCCACTCCGGTAGCTGGATCACGGCCAACAAGGCTACCTTCCGGCACGTAGCCATCCGGGTAATCAGCCTTATCAACATCTAGAATCAATCCACCGGGTAGGGTATCAACAACGTTTTCAAAGACTACCTTTTGGAAGCCTTGTGTACCTGTTCTTTTTACTCCTCGTAAACCCATGTTTGATAGATTATGCGTTAGCTTTGGACTCTGCCGCCGCTTTGCGTTGATCAATTAATTCTTTCATTGCAGGAGAAACCTCGTCTTCCTTCAATTTTTTGCCACCAAGCCCACCAGATGGTAAATCAACTCCTAAACCTGCATCAGCGACAGCCTGTACTTCGTCGGCCACGTCCTGTTCTACATCCGCTAGGTAGCTTTCGAAATCCTCGTCGCTATCTATTTTCAAGCGATCAAAGTCACGAAGCGTGCGGGTTTTGAATTTGTCCGGAGCATCCTTCAATTTTTCCTCAAGTTGTTGTCTACGGGTTTGGGTAGTTTGACCTGCTTTGAAAGCAGATAGCTGGGTTGTTAGTCCCTCGATGATCTTGTTCTGGCTCTCCACATGCGCTTTGAACCATGTAGGCATCTCATCTTTGCCTTTACCCTTACCTTTGTCCGATTCTCCAGCATTATCCGTATCAGGAGTGTCGTCGCCCTCTTCTTCTTCCTCATCCTCTTCTTCTGCTGCTCTCCTATCCGAATTACGCTTTACATCGTCCAAGACTGCCAACTCTTTGAATGATAAAATTGAATCCAGTTTGTCGATTTCACCGTCGATATCGTCCTCGTTATCCACAATTGCGTCTAACTTGTCCGCTAGTCCGTTGATTCTGACGTTAGAAAGGTTAATCTTTAATGATTTCGCCTTCTCTTTTAGTTTGGAAATGATTTTTGATTTTAGTGACATAATTTTGTGTTTTGAGTCAAATCCGAGTAGCTAGCCCGTGCATGCCTCGATAAAACTTAATAGCACAAAATTATATTTACTTATACATATGGATAAGTTTAGGTTTATGCAAATATATTATTTGCATAATTCTAGGAAATATCCCTTATATTTGACTGGTTTTTTGCATAAAACTATTAACCGAATAATTATGAGTAAAATTAAAGAAGAATCTATTAAGAAAATTGAGGATAACCTTAAAGACAAAAGCTTAAAAGAGTGTTTTGTAATCACTCCTATAGGTAAAAATGGTTCATTAACATTTCAAAAGACGGAAGGTCTGATTAACTCTGTTCTAAAACCTGTACTTCTAGAGCACGGTTTTTTTCCATTGCCTGCTCATCACATCGACAGCACTGGATCAATAAACAAGCAGATTATCGATAAAATTGTGAACTGCGAGTTGGTTATCGCAAATTTGACTGAGATCAATCCAAATGTTATGTATGAGTTGGCAATTAGACACTCATTCGGTAAAAAGGTTATAACAGTTGCAGAAAATGATACTAAGCTCCCCTTCGACGTAATAGATCAGCGGACCCTGTTTTATGAAGACAGTATGTTGGGTGCTGATAGGTTGAGACCGGCTTTAAGTAATGCTATTGCCACAATTTTAAAAGAGCCTAGCGGAATAAAGAATATTAGTAATCCGATTTATGATGCGGTCAAACAGGTGGCTGCAATACACGGTTTACCAACTGAGCAGCAAGACGCTTTATCTATATTGATGAATCGTCTAGACGCTATGGATGCACAATTGAATGCAATAAATCAAACAATTCCTAACACAAGAGAACCGAACAGATACCCAACTAGAAATTACACAACGTTTTCAGTAATGTTGCCCGGAGATTTCAATAATGATGAATTGAAAAAGCTCAATAAAACTCTTCAAGATTTTGGATTTTCCATAAATCCTCCAGTCGATAAACGGGATCAAACTCTGATTTTAATTATTAGCAGCAATTTTCCAGCAGCGGTATCTGAGGTAAGGGATCTATTCCTAAAAATCGGTTACAGACCGAACCGGATTTCTGGACTTAGTTAAGTTTTAAGAATTGATAACTAAATCCCAACCTCCAACATCGAAGTAACCTTCATACCATATCGCTTAAGAAAATATGAGTTATTATACTTTCTAACCTTTGATGCATCTCCTAGCGCAAAGCTATGCATGTGTCCGTCATAAATGATTCCATCGTTATAATAGAACACATACCAATATCCTTTGTTCTGTCCGCTACACCGAAGTATACAAGGATACGGTGTTTCTGGATCGAACTTAACAAACCTCGGATTCGTATTGAATCCGAGTGCTTGAAATGCTTTTATAAACGTCTGTCCTCCCCATCTTTTTCGCCTGATTGATCTAACTACTTTGTCAACCTCATCAAATTCTAAACCGGTTAAGGATGACAAGATTGATTGATGCATATATCCTTGACCATAGTCAACAATTTCTATTTCATATTTTCCCATTGTTATACATTAAGATTAAACTTCACCGACTCACCGGATAGCAGTTTGTCGGTACCAGGAATATTATTTTCGTAGATATGCACATTTCCTAAGAACAGGGTTATTGATTTTAACTCACAATGGATCTGCCTGCTGATCAGATAAAGGTGATATATATCCGATGGCAAACCCAGGGAAGCGTCAGAAGACCGTTGGTACGCCGATATGATCAACTTACCTCGATCTATCTGAAATTGAATTAAGCTTAGGCAGGGCTGTTGGTTGCTCTCGACATCGGTACGGCCGAGGAACAGTACATAATTCTTAGATGACCTCTTCTCTTTGTTGATCTTCTTGATTAAGTCCGGCAGCTGTTCGAAATATGTCGGATAACTATTCACTAGTATTGGTCCGCAGTAGTCCCACCAAGCAATACCGGCATCCCTATAAGCTTCGGTTAGCCTCTCCCCTTTTTGGAACAGATCCAATTCAGCCGATAGTTTCCTCCGGGCAATTCCGTGCCCTTCAAATATCTCGAGAAGGTGACCGGGTTTAAGTTCCAGCTTTTGGTTAAGTAGATATTTGATATTTCCTTTTTTGTTGCGCTGCTCCTTGCCCTTGGCAAGAATTTTCCCCAGCATATTGTGATACTTGTTCATATTAGCGATATTTGCGCCTCTCACGCTTATTTAAAATCTCACACAGGCGAGAAGACTTTGGTCCTCTAGCAGGCCTGTAGTGGGTTTTTATTTAAATGAGCGTGAGAAACTGTTTAAATATGCTGGGGGACTTTTTTATTGAATATCAGCTACCCTGGTGTCGATGATCAGCTCTACCTGATTACGATGCGACAATCTTTTTCATATTCGGATATTTATTGTTTTCATTTTCTTTTTGAGTTTTAGTATTTAAAGCCAATTGTTCGGCATCCTCTTTTTTGATCTGCACCAACTCATCCTCCGAACTTTTGGTAAGAGGCGAATACTCGACAGCTGTCTTTTGGCTCAGCAGCTTATTGTTTTTAGCCTTGATCAATACGTCAAGCGTTTCACCATCATCGTTGATGCGGTAAATAGGTATATCGAAACCGATAGCGAATGTTTTGGAGACAGGCGCAAGGCTGGTGTCGATACTACCGCACATTGCCTTTAGGAGATTGATATCGCGCTTGGTACCTAGTCCATACTCGCCATCGATCTCATCACGTGCGGCTAGATGGGAATCCATGAAAATACGGTCATATGCAACACCGGACGTAGCACCGAGTCCCTTTAGATCATCCATAGACATCTGAGCCGTTTGCGTACCATCGAATACTACTTTCATGAGGTTATCCATCTCAAGTTTAATCGCATCAGTTGCCTGTTCCCAAGTGACGTAACGTGCATCCCCTTTTTCACCTTTGATCTGTATTGCCTTGCCCTGGTCACCGCGTTCGAGCATTTTGGCGCTGACATCACCGAACATAGCAAATATTGGTGAGGCATGATAGATGTTGGTCTCGCCCATATCCGACAATAAAGCCTCAATCCTATCAATAGCCGACTGTACATCAGCCCAAGGCGGCGCGGGCTTGCTGTAATAGATAACCGGAATCTTCGTGTAGGTGTGGCTTTTTACGCTTTCAACGATCCACCCATTGTTATTAGGCGTTGAAACGATGGTCTCCCCTGGTCTTGCTTTCCGGAATTTATACAGATGGGTTGCGGAGTAGATATCGAAACGCTCATCTTCCATTGATCCGTAGTTGGCGATATCTTCCGGTGATACTTTTATCAGTTCAGAGAAGCTCATCCTTGATTTATACTGCAGACCAAAGTAGATCATATTACCGTGGTCATCGAATATGGGGAGAAGTTTATATCCGAGGTCGGGAGACACGATTTTACACCGCAAACGGAAATTGCCCCCTTTTTTGACAAGTTTTCCCCAATACTCAGAAGCGTTTACCGGTTCGGCATACCAAAGCTTGGCAACCTGCAATTCTGAAAGCAAACGCCTTGCAACTTCCTTTTCGATAAACTCAATCTTATTGTCGTCACGGGTTTTCTTGACCATGTCATACAGACGCTGTTCATCGTCCGTTTTAGGATTTGCTTCGAGCTGGATCTTACTGACATTCATGAACGCAACCCTACGTTTGACGATCAGCTTTTGCAATGGAACGCCGATTCGGTTGACATCGACAAGTTTGGTCTTTGTTTTAGGATTCCCTTTGTCGTCGAGCAAAGGTTTCCCATCATGCCCCAATACCGGTACACGCTTCTTTCGCTTTGGACGTTCGTTTTCGCCAAGTTTGAACACCTTGTGCTGCTCCACGTCATACTCTTCTCGGGAAGTAGCATAACTTGGCTCTGCTTGACCGCCGACCGTCTCCACAACAACAGGCAATATCTCCCGTGGGATAAGTTCATTTGTTGCTTTTTCTTTTTCTGTGTTCTTTGCCATTCTAAAAGTTGTTAGTGGTTAGGGTTAAAATAAATCGAATACCGAATCGTCTACCTCATGGCCATCCGTCAGCTTTCTGAACACATACCGGATCGCGTCGATAGCATGATTAAACTTATCTACAGGAATGCCCGCTTTCTTGTCGTTCCATATGTAATTCCTAAGTTCTTTTTTAATATTTGTTGACCTTGGAGTGACTACTATTGTATAATTCCCCAAGGCGGTAAGACCAGCGACAACACTTCCCGGACCTTTCTCGCACTCGATGATGTTTAAACCTGCCTCTTGGAGATCAAGGATCAAACGTCCCTCCTGGCTATCTCCAACTATCAGGTCATTATCAGGATATTTCAGCCTAGACCGGTTAATCTGATAGATAGCATCCGTCGAAAGCTGCTGCGTTTCATAGTATTCTTCGTCTACATATACTTTTTTCTTCCTACTGTCTACGGCAACGCGGATCAACGTCGTAGGATCTATACTGAATCCGTAATCCTGGCCATATGCGTAAGGTAGACTTAGGTCGAAATCCCCTTCCATCCAGTCGGTCAATATCACGCCCTCGCGTACATCGGCCCAACGCCCGATAATTGTGTAGGCGTATTTTGTACGCTGAAAAGATTTCGAAAATTCCTTTGCAAAAAATTCTTCATCGCCTTCACGCCCTTTTACTATAGCTTCCGCTTTTGCCTCACGTGTTGCCTGGTCGATACTTTTCTGCTTGATGCTCTCAATTTCATCCAGGAACTTTTGATCGACGTTGTCGATGTTATCCAGATAACTGGTATGGATATGAAGAACATCTGGGTGAGTGCTTATCTGAACCTCCACACCATCGATAACCACGATGCGGTGAGTGTGTTCGATATATTTCTTGTAAATGAAATGATCCGCATTCGTAGGGTTCATTACAAGAATCACCCGGTTCTGAACGCCTTTTTTACGGATAGAAAGCCTAAGCTTATCGAAGTCATCTTCACTTTCCCACTCTTCCATTTCATCACCGATAAAGGTCGTAAGGCCCTGGATCGATTTCAAGTTTGCTGTTTGGTTACCGGAAGATGTTTTGATAGGACGGAACATTATCCCGGAACCGGAGAATTTGTTTACAATTTCGGTCTGGGTAATCTTAAAATGGTTTACCGCCCCGTCAAGCTGGATCTTTTCAAGAAACTCGGGTATAACCGATATAGCCGCTGCGGCCATCGTATACCTGCTGAACAGCATCTTGTGCGATTTCTCGAACGACAATCTTTCAACGAACGTGGAAACGTTAAAGGACTTTCCCGATCCTCGTCCACCCGTAACAAGGATTATCGACTTATCCTTGTTGGTGTATAACGGTCGATATGGAGGCTGGACCGCAATCATTACGCCCCATCACCATCCGTATTGTTATCTTCAAGCCAACTATCGATAGATACACTGCCGTTCATGTTCAGATCAAGATTGTCTTTGAACCTTCCGTAAATTCGCGCCATGTTCACAGCCATATCGGCTGCTGAATACAATTCGACCTCGACGCCATACTTGCCGTACTTGAACGATTTTATCCTGCCCGCTTCCTTATCCTTCTTCAACTTCACCAAGTCCAGTTCAACTTCGTCGACCAATTTGGGTTCACCATAAACGATGCGGTAAGCTTTCGGATTTCTTTCAAGCTCCAGCTGAAGACGGATTATACTCTCCGAGATCGAAGCCAAGAGTTTGTTATGCGAGTCTTTACGCTTCTTGTCCATCTCTATCCGACGGCCAAATTCTTCCTCAAAAGAATATTGGTCAACTTTTTCCTGGATGATGTCAGCTAAAGGTTTTTTGATCTTATCGGAACGCTCGACCTTTCGGGTGATGAGATAATCCTTGATATCAAATTTTGCAATATCAGAGATAAGCTTGACCGTTTCATCAGAAGTAATCGTCTGCTCTTTAGCCAATCTATCGATCTCACGGCGCAGATGAGGTTTTGTGAGGTTTTCGTAACCCATCTCCCGAGCGGTAGCTTTGCTATAGCCAGCTTCAATGGCAGCTTTTGTTGCGTTGAAATTGTTGTTTAGATACGCCTGACAGAAAGCCTTTTGCTTCCCCGTTAGCTCTTCACTCATCCCCTCCTCCTTTCGACGATACCGTCAACTAGTTGTCTAAACACCTTATCGACTTCATACAGTTCTCTTGCAACCTTGATCCGATAGGAAGCGTACTGGTGACGCTTTAAATCAAGCTTTTCCTTGATAACCTTCATTACTCCGTATTCCGATTTCTCGGATAAAAGAATTGCTCTTGGTGAAAAGAGCAATAGCATTACGGCAGTGAAAAGAATTTCGGAATTGTGCTTTTTTGGTGATGGCTCTATCTCGTCAAAGATTCCATCGACGACGGAAACGTCGAGATCCATCGGCTTCAAAAGCTGGCGGTACGACTCGACGTCGATGTCTGGGTTGTTCTTTTTTACGAGTTTCAAAACCATTTTATCCATCGGAACAAAGCTAAAAACTTATAATTTAATATCCAAATGTATAAGTTTTTAAAAATTAAAATGGCGTATCGTCGGGTAGTTCATCGCCAAAATTCCAGTTTGCATGACCGTTCAGATCGTTGCTCGGAAGTGGTTCGGGTTTCTTGACGAAAGAAAAGTCCGTTATCATCTGATCTTCCCAACTGGAAAATTTCATGACCTCTCCGCGGAATCTCATTGGGACAACGCCTGTTTTTCCTGACCGGTTCTTGGCGATAATGACCTCTGCCATACCCCCGGTAGGCCTTCCCTCTTCATCTTCGGTAATACCGTAATACTCTGGCCGATAGAGGAAAAGTACCATATCGGCATCCTGCTCGATGGAGCCGGATTCACGGAGGTCGGAAAGCATGGGACGCTTGCTGTTACCGGGACGGGACTCTACCGCCCGGCTGAGCTGCGAAAGGGCAATTACCGGAATATCGAGTTCCTTCGCCAATACCTTGAGACCACGCGAAATATCGCTGACCGCATTGTAGCGATCCTTGGATTTGGTTGTTATCAGCTGGAGATAGTCGATGATGATCATCTCGACGCCGTGCAAACGCTTCATCCTTTTCGCTTTTGCGCTGAGTTCGATCAGTGACATCTGCGCAGAATCGTCCCAGAAGATCGGGAGACTTTCGATCGACGGTTGTTTGTGCGTCAAGGTATGCCAGTCGTTTGAATCCAGAGCGCTGTTCTTGATCTTTTCGAGCGGTATCTCCGTTTCTGATGACAGCACGCGGGTCAGAAGTTCCGGCCTTGCCATTTCGAGCGAGAAGACACCGACCCTCTTTCCGGATTTCGCCGCGTTTATCGCTTTGGAGAGGATGAAAGCCGTTTTCCCCATAGCGGGTCTGGCTGCGATGATGATGAGATTTGAGTTCTGCCAACCTCCGGTAAAACCGTTGAGTTCCTTGTTGCCGGTGTCGACGCCTGTCACCTCCTTGACGCCCATTTCCGCTTTCTTGACGATATCGGCCATGAGTTCCTGGATAGCGAATTCCTGACTGACTTCCTTCTTCGCCGATACGTGGTTGACGATGTTGTCTCTGCTGGTCTCGTAGGTATCCAGTATCTCGAAGATGTCCTTTGTCTCGTCGTAACAGTCCTGGATCGTCACCTGCGATACTTTGATCAGCTCCCGCTGCATAAACTTTTGGGAGATGATCCTCGCATGGTATTCGATGTTAACGGAACTTACGACCCTGTCGGTTAGGCTGGTGATGTAGTATGCCCCTCCGACTTTTTCCAGATCTCCGTTCTTTCGCAGTTTGCTGGTCAGTGTCATGAGGTCCAGAGGTTCACCGGAAACCGAAAGTTCCTGACAAGCTTTGTAGATCAGCCGGTTCGGTGCTTTGTAGAACATGTCCGGGTTTAGGATATCGGCCACGAACATCATCGCGGAGCTCTCGGAGATTATCGCACCAAGGACAGCCTCTTCCAGATCGATTGCCATCGGGGGCAATTTTCCAATTTCGTTTTTTCTCATCATTTCAGTCCGTTTCTGCGTTTTTGGTCATCAGTGAAAGTTGTCGTGTCCCTCCACCCGTTAAAGCGCCATATCCATTTTCCGACAAGTTCGCCATCGAATATGCCCTGTCTTTGAGGTGGACCATCGTTTTTAATTTTTTCGGGAGCATTGTTCGGATACTTCCGAGCATACCAGCTGAAAAAATGTTTTTTGAATTCCGATCTGTCCGTATGGAACTTTTCGATTGCCTTCTGGTAACTGCAGAATTCCTCGATCATTTTTGGAACATCTTCCGGCTTGGGAATCTTTGCTACTGCACCGATGTCGTTGAGAGAGTTTTCGTCTTCGATAATCGATTTCATAACATCATCCATCGTCTTAAAAACTTGTTTGAAAACGGGAATTGCAGCAGCAGCAGGAGAAGGAGGAATATTCCCCTTTTCTCTTTCTTCTTCTATTTCCTTTTCTCTTTCTCTTTCTCTTTCTCTTTCTCTTTGCCTTTGTGTTTGGCTTTCGTTTCGGTTATCGTTTGGGTTACCATTATCTTTTGTAATGGGTTCTGTTTCGGTTTCTGAATGGGTTTTGGTTTGGGTTTTTGTCCCCTTTTTCGGACGTCCACCTTTAGACCCGTTTTGGCGATTAACCTGCATCAATTCTATGCGTTTTTCACAACTAGGAATAGTCCAAAAATCACCTTTCTTTTTACCCTTCAGTTGCAAAATGCGCTGAATAGTATCAGCATCGGAATTTGTGTACCTAGCAAGCATTTCCACGCTATATGCAATGCGGTTATCGCTCATGTAAGCCAAATCGATTAAATCCCTATATACCCCTCTTTCTGAAGATGTCATGAACATTACATCGGGGTCGGATATGAAATCCTTCGGGTACCATGTATATCCTAATTTACTACTCATCTAACTTGCCCTCCTATTTTTAATGTATTACAGATCGAACTATCTAACCCTCGTTTTTAAGTCCTGCAAAACGCTCCATGGATCACTATACGCTGTTTGCCATCCGATCAACAATATGTAACTGGAATACTCGAAACCTTTCATTGAATGCTCATCTCTGATATAATGGAACTCTTCTGGATGCATGACTACACTCATCATTACTTCCATCGATCTCCTATGTCCTAACACTGCTATTTTGTTTTTCATCTTATTTTTTTAATTTTAAATCATGGATTCATTTCAGCTAATTGGACTTATCCTACTTATCGCCAATGTTATTCTTGGAATTTGCATTAAAAGAAGCGGGGAGAAATGGTATTGGTACGCCCCGATATTCTTTATTTGCGCCTTAGTAACATTACAGCTTTGTTTGTCATTATTTGGAGATGGATATATCCGTCTTTGAAATTTGCATGTTAGCTTATCCATTGGTTGCCTCGCTTTCGTGAATGTTACCGATGACCAAAGAACTACTAGCAGAACCGTTAACAATAAATCCTAGGAATGTACTATCCCACGACACAATAAATTCGCCATGTTGATGATAGCGAAGTTTATCCCCCTCATATATTTCCTTACCGTTTTTATCGGTCAATCCTGTGAACTGCCCTACGCTTGAGGGGATCACTTCCAATCCATCCAATGGGTGACATCCTTCAATGCTAGCTAAATTCTCAACCGTGGGTAGGATGTAAAAACGTCCTTTTTTGTAATATCCAACGCCTGTCAATAAATCACCGGACACCCACCCTTTACCATCTTTACGAAGTGCTCGGAATTTTATTACTCTATCCATTTTTCAAAGCCTCCTCCCGCGCTTTTAACATCTCCTTAGCGATGCTGTAGGTTTCTTTGGACATCTGATATTTTGCTAGATTCCCCGTATAACTAATAAACTGCTTTGTCGTTAATAAGTAACTGAGTGCAATACCTGCAAAGTGGTCTAGTAGATTCTCCTCCGGGGTAGGCAGCGCTATAAATTTCCCGTTCGACTCACTTAACCGTTCCAAATGATTGACAAACTGCTCAGTTGGCTCGATCCCTTTATCCAACGTGATTTTCTTTTCTTCCAAGTAAGCAGTCAAGGCTTCTTCTTGGCTTACTTTGCCAGTAAGTTTCAATCCAAACTCAGAATTGATTTTTTCCAAAGAATAGCTGCTAATGTTCCACATAGCGACAAACCGGCATATTCCCTCCAATTGTTTTCTAGTCATTGTTCACTCCTTTCACTTCAATTAATCCGTTGAACTGATCCCGGATATATTCATAGGGTTGTCCGGTCATCTCAGCAATAGCGCGGATAATCTTTTTCCTCTTTGAGTTTGACAGACGAATAACACTATTCTGGGCCCGTTCATTTTCGAGATGGTAGATGTAGCGTTTTTTATTGTCGATCTGCCTTTCGAGTTTCTCTTGAGCAGCTTTTAACTCACGTATAACCTGGTGGAGATTCGACTGGATCTGGACATGTCCCTTGAATTCTCTACTGAATGCGATAGAGAACAGTTTCAGAGCGTGCTCGAAGCCGTTTGAATACTCTGAGCCGAAATTTGGTTTTATATCGTTTTTAAAGGCATAATTCAGCCGGTTTGCAATGGTCTTCAGTTTTTGATAAATGTGCATAATAATTGATTTTTTAGATGAATATCTGTCCATTCAGACGGGCCTCGGTCTGAATGATGTTGACAGCCCGGCAGTAATCCGTTGCGTCTTGGGTAAAGAGAAACCGCCTTGTCCAAGCTTTGCCATTTATATTGCAGTAGACACGCTTAGGATCGTCTTCAGCTATTTTAAGGTCCTGTACAATCTTCCACTTCACAAGCGTCTTGTCCTCTTTATGCTGCAGTATTACATTCCGTCCCTGGACAAAGACCCAGCCCAATACGGTATAATTTTCGAATTGGAGGGCGTTGAGTGACATTAACTGGCTGAAGATCGACTTTGTAATCTTCAGCTTTTTTAGTTCTACAATCATAACGGCACCGATTAAAGGTTATAGGTAGCAACAAGTCCAGTATAATCAGACTTACCCTCCGGCTTGAAAATTACAGGACGGACAGCATCTGTAGTATGGACAGATACATTTTCGGTATCAATGGCCGAAAGAACATCAACCAGAAGCTTTCCATTAAATCCGATATCCAAGGTTTCTCCAGAGTATTGCGCGTCCACAACCTCTTTAGCGGCCCGATTGTAATCTACGTCCTCGGTCCTTACCGTTATGGCATTTGGCGAAAACTGCAGAACGACATAGTGCGTCGATGCGTTGGCAAGGATGATCAACCGCTTTATCGCAGAAAGAAGGCTTATCCTATCAACAAGTGATTCGTGCGGTGGGGTTAGCGGTATAATCCTTTTATAATCCGGGAAAGTTCCTTCGGATAACAAGGTGTATATAGTAACACCAGGAACCTGTGTCATCAGAAACCTCTTATTATACTGGAAAGTTACTGTACCGGAAACCAAAAATTGTTTAAGCAGGTTTGCCGATTTCTTGTTGAGCAGTAGCGAGAAATTATGCTCAGCATCGCTCTGCGAATTAAACTCGACCAATCTAGGCGTATCGCAACCTACGATAAAAACACTGTTCCCCTCCATTCTTAGCAGTAGATTTCCGATAGATTCCGATTGGCTGTCACTCACCGCGAATAAAGTTTTGGCAATACCATCACTGAGGACTTCTGCGTCGATATCGAAAGAGGATACCTCGTCCATCTTCGGAAGTTTAGGATAATCTTTGGGATCAGATACTGCAAACTCGTATACCCCTCCAAGGGAGATAAGTTTCATCCGTTTGCCGTCAAGTTCCATTGATATCGTTGGATCTGACAATGTCCGCAATACACTGAGCAGTAACTTCCCATCAATGCATATCACACCATCCTGCTCGCCTTCAACCTCTATTTCTTTGATTAAAGTGTTCTGAATATCTGAAGATGTCAGCAGAAGATTTGCCAATTGTAATTCAAATTTAACCTCCCGATAGATAGGTATAACGACATTATCCCGCACTATAGAGGTAGATATTTGCAGAGCGTCTACCAGCTCCTTTGTTTTAGCTTTAAATTTCATTACGTGTAGTTTATGTTTTACTTAATTGATTAGTCCGGAAATTCAATTTCCAGTTGCCGGCCATACGATACATTATTAGCATTTTTCATTTTATCGATGCACTCTACCATCGAAATCGACGTGGCTGCCAATTTTACAAGCCTATTGCGAAGTTCATCGCCATCCCTATACCGATCAATATCGGATTTCAGGACTAGTAATGTCGATTCGTATACTTGATTTCCGAGGATGGCGCACCAATCTGCTGCGGAATAAATCTGAACATTTGTATCCCCCATTTCTTGCTTGATTTGATTTAATATTTTTTCCATTGTGTAGTATTTTTTATTGTTAATAATTTGTAACTGATTCTAAAAAAGTGACCGTTGTGCTTGTTGCTGCACTAAAGCTTGCTCCGCTCTATACTTTTTCGCTTCCTTCGGGTAGTTTTCAGCTTGAAACGTCGTTCCTTGGTATGCTTCAAACATTTTGTGTATGAGTGCATCCACAATTACCCGCCTTTCTTTCAACCTTTCCGTCATGGACTTTGTGTCCCACCTCTTGTCTGCTTTCGATACAGCATCTGATACCTCCCAAGCATGCCTAGCTTTTAGATACAGTATATCCTTATCGTTGTGGTTCACTGGAAGGTACTTTTTGATGAATTCTTCGAGCGACATCTCTCTTGCAGGTTTAAAAATGGCCATGATTTGTTCCCATTAAAAAGGTGTTACATTGAAATTTTCTATTGTTAAACCAGCATTGGCAACGGTAACTGTCTTTAGGGTGGCTTCTTCGATGCGTTGCTTAAAAACCTTGGCATCACTGTTACGGTCAGAAAGGTGGATAAGAACGATATTGTTGACTTTAGAAAGGTCGTTTGCCTTTAGCGTCTTGATGGCCGTCTCTACCGACATATGCGATCTGATGACGCGATTTCTTAAAAATGGATTCTCCGCTAGCTTCATATCGATGATATCCTGGCTGTAGTTAGCTTCGATAAGAACATTAGTCAGTCCAGGAAATTTGTAATCGCAGTAGATCGTATCCGTAAGAAACAACGTAGTTCCCATTTCATCGTGGCGTATAAGAAATCCGCAAGGTTCAATCGTATCGTGATGCGTATCGAAGGCAATGATATCAAAAGGACCGATAGAGAATTTTTGGTTCTTTGAAACCGGATGAAGGCGATAGCTTTCAAACTTGAATCCTTTGATCGTCCCAGGAGTAGCGTAAATATCCAAACCAAATTTGACAGCATCCTTAACCCCTTTGCAGTGATCACCATGCTCATGCGTTACGATACACCCCACAACCTTACTAAAATCAAAGTTCAGTGCCTGCTTGAGCCTGTCAAACCTTACCCCGCACTCGACGATGAGAGTATTCCCCTCATTGTCGGTGAAAAGGTAACAGTTACCGTCACTGTTGCTATTTATAATGTGTAGCTTCATTAGAACCCGAGTGCAGTCTGATCTTCTACTGGATTTTCATTAGGCTGGATTGCGCTCGGTGCGGGTGCTTCTTCAGATGGCTGAACGTGATTCGACGATTTAGTTTCTTCAATAACTTCTGCATCATCAAAAGACATTGTCTTTTTGTTCGCGTTTTTGGCGATATCAGACTTTACACCCTCAGCAACCGGATCATAAACGATCTGCTCCTCGTCATTCGTGTAAAGAACACTGTCATCCGATCCGCGGATCAATAATTTACAGCCACGGTTAATTACCGTCTTGATTGCCATCTGATCGGTGAAGTTCTTGTGAGCACCGCTATTTCCCTTCATCTGTCCTTGGTTCCACGCATTACGGATTTGAACCATATTCATTATCTCTACATCTTTGGATCCATTATCCAACTCGTAAGCAAAATATGCCCCGATGACTTCCCCTCCCATACTTTCCAGGCTTCTTTTATGCTTTAATATTCGAGTCCGGTAGGGAAATTCATCTTCGGTTTCAAACTCAAAAACATCCCCCTTGAAAATTGCTTTGGCATTGTAATCCTTTAGCCCACCATATCGCTTTGCCAATACTAGGTTACCTGTATACTCTGGCGAAAAATCTAACTGGGATCCATAGGCAATAAAGTCTCCCTGTTTTTTTAATGGAGAAAGTCCCCATACAACCATCTTTAACAATGAATTGGCAATGCTCTCTTGTGTACAGGATTGTAAAACTGGATTATTGTTTCTATCCTTAGTTTCCTGAAGAATCAACATCGCACTTTTCAGCGCATTCTCAGGGCTGTAATCTTTGGGTATCCGGATTTCTCCTGATTGTTGGAAAGCAATTACTTTATTTAGAACTAAAGTGGTTAAATCCTTGCTACCGGTAGTGGTTACTGCAGTTGTGTTTTGATTTGACATGACTTATTATTTATAGATTTTAGATTACTTATTTTTGAATACCCTTTCACAATCCACTTGTGTGATTAGGCTATACCTGGTTTCCTCTTCGTTGTTATCGTTGAGATAATACCTTACCTCGTAAAAACCGTATTCGTGCCGGAAAATAGTACCGATCGGAAGGAGCAATTCCTGCTTTTCGACCAAGCTCGACCCGCCGGAATCGCCCAAATGGTATGAATATGATTTGTTTGGCATTACGCTACCCTCAATTCTTTATCCTCCGGAGATACAATTAGGTTCACGACCTGAGCAGCGGTATCGGGAATCGAGGAAACAGATTCACGGTTGTCCAGAAATACTGGCGCAGTTACACCATAGTGGGCAGAAAGCGTATTGATTATATCGATACCGACCAAGGTCTTACCCGCCGTATTAAGGTCGGAGAACGGAACACCGTTATAGGTAGATTTACAGGTCGGCTCTTCTCCACCATTGTTCAATTTGTTGAACAGCGTGAACTTGGCATATTTGAACATACCGTTCACGCGGGCTTCAAGTTCTTCAGCTTTGGCGCGTTCATATTTGTCCGCAGCAAACTCCTGTCTTTCCAGATCGGCCAATTCCTGCGACCAGACCTTCTCCTGCTCTTTTAGTTCGGTTATACGGTTATCTGCCCGCAAGATCTGCTCTCTGATATTCAGTTGACGTTTGAGTGAATCCAAGTCTGCGTTTACGGATGCTTTTTTGACGCGTAGGTCTCCCAAGTCGACAGGTGTCACATCAAACTGCTTTGCTTCCAGTTCACGTATCTGGTCACCGATGTAATCATACTCTGTATCTGCATTTAACCGATCTTCGACAGATTTTACGACAACGTTATTTGAACCGTGTGCGGACACCCTTTGCTTTGCTTCCGCCAATGAGGCTTCAAGATTGGCTATAGATGCTTCGATAGCCGATTTCATCTCATTAAACTGTACAATCGCCTCCTTGCCTTCATCATCACGCTTCGCTAGGTCAGAAGCCAGCCCCGTTCCCTGGATATTGATGCCTTCCAGTTCCTCTTTTTTACGCTTTGCAAATTTCTCCTGGACCTCTGTAAGTTTTTCGGGTTCATGCTCGCGTCCACATTCTCCGCAATGGGTATCATGCTCGTTAAGCTGCCTTGCATTTACCGATTTGAAAAGTTCCCGGAGGCTGGCCATACGGGATTCGATATCCTCTTTGTCCTTGACAAGCCGTTGTAAGTGCGAAATATGTGACTGTTCAAACTGCTGAAGTTGCTGCTTATGAGTTGCAATTTGCGATTCCAACTGCGATACCCTTGCGCGCGCCTCGTTTATCCCGGATTGGGAATTATTGAGCTCAGCAGTATATTCTGAACGGTGTTTTGCTTCGATGTCCTGCTTCTGTAGTTTAAGGGCGTGAATTTTCTGTTGGTTTTCTTGGATCGCTTGATTTTTCTCCACATTCGCTCTGTTGAATGCTTCGTTCTTGTTCTCGATCTGACTCTCCAAGTCACTATAAATAACCTGTAAGCCCGCAATCTTTAAATTCACCTCATCCTCGTCAATGGGTTCTGGCTTACTTCTTTCCAGTTCGTCGATACGGCCAGGGATCTGCTCAAGATTTTCCTTAAGCCTTTTCTTTCCAGATGATACCATAGCCTTGAATTCTTTGAGTGTCTTACCGTCGAGATTGTCGAGCAATGCCTGTAACTCCGGATATTTACTGACCAAAAATGAATCGGTTATTTCTCCGGAGATATCGGTCAAAACTTGGCGCTGGTCCTGCCAGCTCATGGAATTGAAGTAAAGGGGGTTTGTGATAAGCTTGAAGACCTTTTCGTTCAGCAGGTCATTTACCTTCGCTTGGAATTCCCCAGCCTGTACCGGAACTTCATTCCAGTAATAAAGGTGCTCGTTACCTGTAAACTCGGCAACTGATTCACCCCGCTTCTTGGTCCATTTCTCCTTTTGTATGTGCCGTATCGTTATATCCGAGCCGTCAACGTTGATTATGGCCGAAACTTCATTCTCCGTACGGTCTGTCTTATTTCCGGAGGCGTCGAGCGGTTTGATGTTGAAATCCTTACGGTCAGTCGAATCCTTGCCGAACAGAAGCCAGAGGAATGCATCAAAAATGGTTGTCTTGCCCGTGCCATTTGCACCGTAAACATTGGTTACATGGTTAAAGTCAAGCTTAAAGTCTTTGACCCCTTTAAAGTTGATAATGTGAAGTGTTTTGATTAGGATATTCATTTTGAATAGATTTTATTTTGTTAAAAGATTGATTAATTGTTCCAGTTTGTCGTCGTCCGTAACGGCATCCAGCTTTACGTACTGACCCCTAGTTGTAAGTTCTACTGTCTCTAGGTTCGTGATCTCGATAGCTATGCGCTCCGTCTGAAGCTTATGGTCAGTGTATTCATGACCTTCATCCTCCCACGTGTACCGCTCGAAACCGAGTTCCTTTAGTTTCCCTTCTGTCAGCATCTCGTTATCAGTTTTAGGATCAAGATTATGATCGCGCACACCGTCACCACTGCCATTCCGGCAAGGTCCTCACGCGTAAACAGTTTGTCGATTAGTTTTCTCATTTCTTTCTATCTTTATTGTGGACATATGTTGCTAGATTGGCACTGGCTGCTATCGCCTTCAGCTGGACCAGATCAATTTTCCCGTGGTAAACTTTGAGTGCGCCTTCGAGTATCCATCCATCCACCCGCCTTCTGCTGCCCGCCCGCTTATATGCTTCCTGTTTACTGATGTACTGAGGCACTTTACCAACACTGACCAAAGCGTTCGTGGCCGCGAGGTCAGCCGTCTCCCGTAGAAGGGAAACGAGTTCTGGCTCTACGATTGATATTGTTTTAAATCGCATCTTCCACCTCCGTTTTTTGCTCCATGCGGACGTCTATGTATCCTTCGGCATAATTGACCTCTGTTGGATATTTATAGTCCGGATTTTCATAGCAGATTCTTCTACTCACGAATTCGCGAACCGCCTTTGCATGAGAAATATCGAACCTGAGAACGTCTCCTGCAGACATATTTCGAATGTAGTCCGCCACTGTTGGTTGTTTCTCTATTTTGATAGTCTCCATTGTCTATTTCTTTTGTTTTTTCGGATTGTAAAGGGATATGCCTTTTTCTATTGCAAAAATTGCCAGGTTGACCTTATCGGCTTCGCCGGTCTTAGAACGGATGTTCTGCATATGGCTTGAAATGGTCTCAGGAGATTTATTGAGCAGGCTAGCGATTTGCTTATCTCCCAATCTGATATACTTTAGTATCTCTATCTCTGCCCTTGTAAGAAAACCGTTAGCGACTTTTATTGACCAGCATAACTTTCCTTCAAACTTGCACGTACCTCGAAAACCACATTCATAGTACTCTGAATGGTGGACCTTTCCATCGACACTGATATCGGGTGTTTTATCAAGGCCACCGAACGAGCAAAGAATATATCTGTAAATCCTATCCTCCACCCTGAGATTAGGCCACTGGGCCAGGTACGTCAAAGCTTTAGGGTTATCAAGCATATCCTGTTTTATTATCTCTATCACATTAGCTGGAAAATCCGGCCATCGGTATTGCCTCATGTCATGCGAGCAGTAAAGTATCCGGGTTTCCAGATCTTCCCAAATCTCCACCCCTTTGTCGATCATTCCTGCATATATGCGTTGCTTGCTCATTTGGTACTATTATGGGATTGTTCGTTTTAAGTTATTGTATTACCTTTGTTTGTTTGTGTGGAACAAATGTAATCATATTGATTACATCATGCAATATGTAATATTACAATATATTGTATATGTCTGAATATCAAGGAGAAAAATTTAAACTTTTTCTAAAGAGACGTGGTATAAGCGTAATTGATGCTGCCAAAACTCTTGATGTAGCTCGAAATACTGTCTATCAATATTTCAGAACAGAAAATCTAACAAGAGAAGTTGTAATTAATATAATTACAAAATTTAATACATCTGAGCAAGAAGTGTTCGATGTTTCCGGTGGTGATGTGAGCAAACCTATCGCAAATGCGAAAGATATTGGGTCACCGACTATTTACGAAGAAGATGGCTATACTAAGTTTACCGAAATTTCGCCAGGCAGATACAGGATGTGTACTGAACTTGTGCCAGTATATGCACATGCGGGATATTTGACCGGCTATGCGGACAAAGAATTTTTAGAGGAACTACCAAAACATTACATAACTGTGGACAGATACGTACGGGGAAAGTATAGGTCATTTGAGATTTCAGGGGATAGTATGAATAATGGGGATATCAACGAAGCGATGCCCCACGGAACGATTGCCACCGGCAGGGAAGTAAAGAGAGAATTATGGACGAGTAAGTTGCACAACCATCAATGGCCGAACTGGATATTTGTTCACAGAACCGAAGGCGTCATCGCAAAACAGATCGCTCACCAGGATATAAAAAACGGTGTCTTAGTTTTGAGGTCGCTCAATCCGGACAAGGACCGGTACCCTGATTTTGAGGTCGAACTTGACGAGATTCAGCAGATATACAATGTGGTAAAACGGGAATTAAGGTAGTGGCTAAAGAGTGGACCAATACCCCGATACAGCTCAGGATCTTGACAATGATGAAAAAGCACCTTGATCGTGAATTCAAAGCAAGGAATATAATTTTATCTGGGGGCATCCACATAAAGCCCAAGCCTAAAAAGGCCAGGTTAGATTTAATAGAGCTCAATTGTCTAGGCCCTTATTTCAACGAGTCCAGAATCACTAAAAAAACCATAGCATTCGTTAATATAAACTATCAAGACGAAGACTATGACAAGGTACTTGAAATGACACTTTTTGTAAACAACCTATTGACTGACGCTATTGTTGGAAAATTTCATCTAACCCACTCCAATCAAGAGTGGGAGTATGAGATATTTAGGATATCGCCATACCTATGGCTAGGAAATAACGCATTTAGACTAACACACATATAATATGGCAGAAGAAAAAGACCCCGAATTAGTATTGATCGGACAACGGTTCAAGAAATTCAGAAAGGACAACAAGATCAAACAGGAAGATCTGAACGAAGTTGCGATCCCTGTCGTTATATCCAGGATTGAAAATGGGCATCGTTTACCCAATACCGATGTTTTGAGATATATAGCAAATAAGTATGATGCGGATATCAACTGGATACTTACCGGCAAAACAACGAAAAAGCAGATGAACGTTGATTCTGAATTGTTCGCGAAAGTGGCGCTGCTTGAAACAAGGGTTAGATTGCTGGAAAAAGAATCGGGCAAGGAATTATTTAAGTAGATCCAGTACCGACCTTTGAATTTTGTCGATCAGGCTCCAGTCCTCGTCGATATAATCATCGGTTATCAGTTTGCGCTTGTGGTTGAGTGCAGCACCCACATCGTCGCGGCTATAGCCACATCTCCGCGCCAATGTAGCAAACGTGTGTCTTGCGTGATAATATGTAAGACCGGCTATACCGGTAGCATCCGAAATATTCTCACTTAATGATTTCCATAATCTATTGTTCAGGCCTCTCGGGGTATTGAAACGCTCCTGCAGCTGGCCGGCTAATTTCTCCACCAATGGTTTTGCCTCATCGACCACCTTTATACTGATCAACGCTTCGTCGGCTCGCTTCCCTTTGGTCTTGTTCCGGTTGTACTCGAATCGTTCTATTCCCTTTACGGTCAAAGAAGAATGGAAATCATTCGCATTGGTACCACACATATAAAACGACAGCATAAAGAGATCTCTGGATAAACGGTCAACCTCGTTTTCCAGCTCGACGTCCCGGATCATTTTTATCTGTTCTATACTGAGCGCTTTCTTTCTGCTCGCAACTCCTTCAGGTATCTTGTATCTGGAAAAGGGGCTATTATGTATTTTAATGAGCCCGATTTCTTCATCATTGTAATCTTCTTTCGCCTGGTTAAATATAGCCTGTAGATCAGACATTATGTTTCGTACTGTAAGTGAGCTAAGTTTATCTTTACGGAGGTAGGCTTCAAATTCCTTGAGTAATTTTGAAGTGAGCATATCAGGCGGGAATGTCGTTCGTTTTGTAAACTCCCTAAATTTCTTGAAATTACTCTTTCTTTTTATTGACGATGATTTCCGACCACTTTGCTCCATTGACTCAATATATCTGTCAGCAAACTCAAAAAGGTCTATTGCTTCGTCATCCTTCATAAGCAACTTCTTGACTTCTGAGGCGCTCATATAGTCAACCTTAGAACCAAGATCGTTTAGCTTCTTTCGATAGTCAACAATCGAGGTAGTGAGGTAGTTATCGATAAATACCTTTTTTAATCGTATCTTTGTACCGGATCCAGAACGGACAGTTGTCACGTCGTTACGGGTGGCAAATAGCGAAGTATCTAAATAAGCTGAACTACCATTGTTGGTGATCCTTATTTTTACATTCCAGGTCCCGTCCTGTTTCTTATGGTGTTTTAGGATTACTGCTGATACGGTTGCCATCGTAAATTATCTGTAAATTATTTTGAACAAATATAGACAAAAAACATTGTTCAAACCTGTACAAAGGAGCAAAGCAGATAAAGGGACATAAGCAGTAAACACTGAATACCAGATAGTTAAAGTTAAAAATAAGAACTTAAATAGGTTTAAATGATAAATGTGTCTAATTTATCGCTTCGTTTTGGGAAGCGTGTACTGTTTGAAGATGTAAACTTGAAATTTACACCTGGAAACTGTTATGGAATCATAGGCGCCAATGGTGCAGGAAAATCAACATTCCTTAAAATTGTCTCGGGAGAAGTTGATCCTACGACGGGGTCTGTATCTTTTACTCCGGGCGAGCGTATGTCCGTACTGAAGCAAAATCACTACGAATTTGATGAATTTACAGTTCTCGAGACGGTCATGATGGGCAACCAGGAGCTTTACAAGGTGATGAAAGAGAAAGATGCCATTTACATGAAAGAAGACTTTACAGACGCGGATGGCGAACGTGCGGGTGAACTGGAAAGTCTCTTTGCAGAAATGGATGGATGGAATGCAGAGAGCAACGCGGCTACCTTATTGAGCAACTTAGGAATCAAAGAAGATCTTCATTATAAATTGGTTAAGGAACTGGATGGTAATGAGAAAGTACGGGTGCTTCTGGCGCAAGCCTTATTTGGTAACCCAGACATCTTGATTCTCGATGAGCCAACCAACGATTTGGACATCAATACGATCGCTTGGTTAGAAGATTTCTTGGCAGGATATGAGGCTATAGTCTTGGTTGTATCGCACGACCGCCACTTTTTAGACCATGTCTGTACGCATATCGTTGACATCGATTTTGGTAAGATGAATATTTACACCGGTAACTATAGTTTCTGGTATGAATCTTCTCAACTGGCATTGAAACAACGTGCAGACCAAAACAAGAAGATGGAAGATAAAGTTAAAGAATTGCAGGAGTTTATCCGCCGCTTCTCGGCAAACGCCTCGAAATCTAAACAAGCGACTTCCAGAAAAAAAGCTCTTGAGAAGCTCAATGTTGAAGAAATCAAACCTTCGAATCGGAAGTATCCGGCTATTATGTTCAACCAAATGGATCGGGAACCGGGCGACCAAATATTGCATGTAGAGGGGCTAAGTAAAACTGTCAACGGTGAAGTTTACTTTAAAGATGTTACTTTCATGATCAATAAAGGCGACAAAATCGCGCTATTGTCTGAAAACTCGTTGGTAACTACGGCTTTCTATGATATATTAGCTGGTCGCGACAAAGATTTTAGTGGGGAGTTCAAATGGGGAGTTACGATCACACCGACCGATATGCCAATTGAAAACGCCGATTATTTTGAGGGTCGCGATGAGAATCTTGTTGATTGGCTTCGTAATTATACATCAAAACCAGAGGCGGACGAACAGTTTATTCGTGGATTTCTAGGAAAAATGTTGTTTTCCGGCGAAGAAGTATTAAAAAAGGTATCGGTATTATCCGGTGGAGAAAAAATGCGCTGTATGTTTTCAAAAATGATGCTTCAAGGTGCCAATTTCCTTCTATTCGATGAGCCTACAAACCACCTTGATTTGGAATCCATCACGGCATTAAACAACGGCTTGTTAGATTTTAGAGGTTCGATGTTATTTACATCCCGTGACCATGAGTTGACGCAAACAGTAGCAAACCGCATCATTGAACTTACGCCCAACGGTGTAATTGACAAATTAATGTCTTACGATGAATACATCAATTCGGATGTCGTCAAAGCGCAACGGGAAGAGATGTACGGTAAAACAACCGTATAAGAAGAGAAAGAGAACTAAATTTATAAAACAATCCATGAAACTAAACACATTGTCCTCGCTTATATTGTTGGCGGGAATTGCCTTCTTATCTTGTTCATCCGGAACAACATCATCAAATACGCAAGTTGAAGATACCTTACAGGATACTATCGGTTATCCCGAAGAACATCTAAACTGGAAATTAGGCGCACAAGCATACACCTTTAGGTTATTTACCTTTGCCGAAGCATTGGATAAGATAGATAGCGCCGATTTACGATTTGTGGAAGCGTTTCCGGGGCAAATTGTCGGTGCTGGAAACGAGGAAAAGTTAACCTATACTCTCTCGGAAGAAGGACGGGATTTGGTGCGCAAACTCTTGTCAGACCGTAATATCACGCTACATGCCTTTGGCGTAGTTAATGGCAAAGATGCGGAAGAGTGGGAGCAGATTTTTGCCTTTGCCCAGGATATGGGCGTCAAGGTTATCAATTGTGAGCCTAAAGAAGAGCATCTAGATATTGTATCCGCGTTGTGTGAAAAATACGATATTCGTGCTGCCATTCATAATCACCCAGAACCTACAACCTATTGGAAACCTGAGGTCGTTTTGTCAGCATTAGAAGGAAGAAGTCCGAAGATGGGTGCAGCCGCCGATGTTGGCCACTGGATGCGCTCGGGATTAGACCCTGTAGAATGCCTAAAGAAATTAGAGGGCAAGATTATACACTCACACTTTAAGGATCTGAATGCTTTTGGTGATAAAAAGGCACACGATGTACACTGGGGAATAGGTAAGCTTCCTATCAACGAAGTCATCGAAGAATTAAAAAGACAGAACTTTGACGGGATGCTTTCCGCTGAATACGAATACAACTGGGAAAACAACCAAAGTGATGTTGCGCAGAGTGTACGCAATTTCCGTGAGCTATTATCGGCATCCGCTAATTAATCCAGTTTTTATAAAAATTTTCCTGCGGTGGTCGACTTAGATCGATAAGATATCCGTTGACCACTGCATATTCCAAGGTAGTACCATCCCCCAAAAAGAAATTACTGGTTCCTGTCAATACAATTTTAGATGTCGGTACGAACTCACCTTGGGCAGAAACAACCAACGGAAGATTATGTAAACGATCCTGTCCTCTGGACGTTACCCTAACCGCAATATACCCCTGTTTCAATAACTCCCAAGCTCTATTATTACTAATATCATTAACCTCTTTGAAAACCTGCGGATAAACTTTTCCCTGAATGAATTTCAATCCGCCAGCGTCCAGCTCATCATACCCGTACGTACCTTCTAAGTCGCCTATATCTTCTACCCATCCTCTTACACAGTAATCCCTTTCCACGGTCAATTCTGCCCGGCGGATAGCGATATCGGTTTTTAATGGCACACTATCCGTTCCCAAATCGATTTGGCGGATAACCACATCATGTAGCTGAGACGCGTTAAAAGGAATCTTATCGTATGCTTTATAGTCGTACTTTTTATATGAATCTTGCGCAATTTCCAGTAAAGCGTTAAGGATAATGGCAAAATTAAATCTTCTTATTTGCTGTTTTTCGGGATCGCCTTTTAAGCCGCCCGATTCAATCAACACTGTACTAGCTCCCCATGCCTGAAAGTTATCACCGAAGCCTCGTGGTGAATGTGTGTCATCATACTTTGCCACCGCATCGGGAACATATTGTTGCAGGAGCTCGTTCATTCCCACAATCAGTTGCATCGCACCTTTCCGAACATCATTTATTTCCCTTTCTGTATTATAAGCTGGTGCTAGCATCGCTATAGTTACTGGATTTTTCGTCTCAGGCACATTATAATATATGCTCTGGTCGTGTAGATTAAAACCGAAATTGGGTTTAATCTCTTCCGCCATTCGTCGCAGTATCTTCGCTTCTACCGTGTGATTCGCACGTGCGTCTCGATTTAAATCGATATATTGTGCATTTCTTCGTATATAACGCTCTGCACCGTCGGGATTAAGCATGGGGATAAAATGAATTGTTAAATTATCCTTTAGACAGGTTCGAATGGAATCAAAGCCGTCGTCTTTACCTTCCAAAAAATTGAAAATATCAAACAAAGCCATCGTTGCTGTCGGTTCGTCGCCATGCATCTGCGACCACAACATCACTTTTCTATCTCCATTACCGTATTGCAGTTTATATATTGCTCGACTTTCCACTGATTTCCCTATCTCCGCTACTTGCAAGACACCTTTCTCTTCACGTCTTTTCACCAAGTCTACAATATCTTGATGCTTAAAGCGCCTATTCGTTAAAGCGGCCTCTTTATACGTGTTATGTAAACTATTATACGTGGCTGTATCCAACGTCATCGCATCTGCATATCTATTTGATTCACCCGTAATTGTGGTTTGGTTACAAGATTGAAGGCTTGTGAGTATACATAAAAGAAATAAGGTTCTTTTCATAACATCCAAATAACGTTATAATCGTCTGTGTATTATACTATACATCGGCCATGTTTCTATCGATTAAACAATAACCGATGCCCTGTACCTACTTCAATAATCTTGCCATCTGTATAAGCCACATTTCCAGAGACCAGCGTGTGGACTATAGTGGACGAAAATGTATGATTTTCAAAAGGTGACCATCCGCATTTGGACAGGATATTATCTTTGGAAACCGTGTAAGGCCGATTAAGATCTACTAAAACCAGATCTGCCCAGTAGCCCTCTCTGATAAATCCTCTGCTTTCTACTTGAAACAGTTCAGCGGTATTGTGCGCCGTTTTTTGCACCATTTGTTCCAATGTGATTTTGCCTTGTTTAACGAAATCCAACAGCGCTTGGAGGGCATGTTGCACTAATGGGCCGCCAGATGGTGCCTGAGCATAGGGTTGCGATTTTTCTTCGAACGTATGGGGGGCATGATCTGTAGCAATAACATCGATATGGCCATCTAACAATGCTTGAAAAACACCGTCTCTATCCGCGGCGGTTTTTACTGCAGGGTTCCATTTGATGAAGTTTCCTTTTTCTGCATAATCTGCGTCAGAGAACCAAAGATGGTGCACACAGGCTTCCGCCGTAATTTTCTTCTCCTTTAAGGGTATGGAATTAATAAAAAGTGCAGTTTCCGCCGCAGTCGAAATATGCAATATATGAAGTCGGGTATCATGCTTTTTGGCAAGTTCCACCGCTTTGGAAGAAGAAAGATAACAGGCCTCTGCTGTCCGGATAAGCGGATGCATAAAAGGCTGAAGCCCTTCTTCGCCATATTTTTCCTTAAAAGCCTGAAGATTACGCCGTACTGTCTCTTCGTCTTCACAATGTACCGCTATCAATGTCGGTGCTTCCGCAAAAATCTTCTCCAATGTCGCCTCATTGTCTACCAGCATATTACCGGTGGACGAGCCCATAAAAATTTTGATACCACATACATCACGTGGATTCGTTTTTAAAACCTCGTCTAAATTGTCATTTGCGGCTCCCATGAAAAAAGAATAGTTTGCCAATGATTTTTCGGCAGCAATATCGTATTTGTCTTGCAACAATTTTTGGGTCAACGTATTCGGAACCGTATTTGGCATTTCCATAAACGAGGTGGTGCCTCCTGCAACCGCAGCACGACTTTCATGCCAGATATCTGCTTTATAGGTCAAACCTGGTTCGCGAAAATGCACTTGATCGTCGATTAGTCCTGGTAACAGATGTAATCCTTGCGCATCTATCGTTTGATCGGCAGCGTGATTAATTTCCTCAGCGATCATTTCGATCCGTCCGTTACTGATATAGACATCGCCCAAAAAGGTCTTTCCTTCGTTGACAATTTGTGCAGATTTTATGAGAATTGATGACATGTTTTAGTTATAAATGTTAAGTTATGAATTATGCTATCTATCTACCTCCCCCAATACAATATCAATAGACCCTAATATAGCGATTAAGTCCGCTATAAGCTGCCCTTTACCTAATTCGGGCAATACTGAAAGATTATTAAAACTAGGTCCCCTAGCCTTCACCCGTCGCGGCACATCTGTTTTCTCTTGCGTTACGAAATGGAAACCTAATTCTCCTTTGGGGTTTTCTGCACGAACATAATATTCTTGTGCTTTTAAGTTTACCTTTTTTGGAACTAATCCCCGCGGATCGAAATCCGGTGTCCTTTTAAAATCTGCTCGAAGCCTTTGCAGACATTGCTCTATAATTTTTACAGATTCTTTAACTTCGTCTACCCGCACCTTATAACGATCCCAGCAGTCTCCAAGCGTTCCCATATCTCCCTTTCCAATTGGAATTTCAAACTCCAACTCAGGGTAAACACTGTAGCCATCCACCCGGCGCAAGTCCCACTTAATGCCCGAAGCACGCAGCATCGGTCCACTGCATCCATAGTTGATAGCTACATCAGCAGGCAAAGCTCCGATATTCGCTGTACGCGAAATAAATATCTGGTTATTAGATAGCAAATCATCTAATTCCACTAACTTAGGTTTAAAATAATCTACAAATTCCTGGCAACGTTCTTCAAATCCAACAGGCAGATCGTAAAATAAACCACCTATCCAAATATAATTATACAGCATACGCGACCCCGAAGCCCACTCCAACATGTTCATAATATGCTCCCTATCGCGGAAACACCACATAAAAGGTGTAAAAGCTCCTATATCGATGCCATAAGTACCGATAGCAATTAAATGGGAAGCGATACGGTTAAGCTCGCAAACCAACACTCTTATATATTCCACACGCTTAGGAAGCTTGTCCTCTATCTTGAGCATACGCTCCACTCCCATCACGAAAGCGTGGCTATTGTTCATGGACGACAAGTAATCCAATCGATCGGTAAACGGTATAGCTTTCCCATAATTCATTGATTCTGCATGCTTATCAAAGCAACGATGAAGGTAGCCCAGATGCGGGATGATCTCTTTAACGACCTCTCCATCGGTAATGAGCTCCAAACGGAGCACCCCGTGTGTAGAAGGGTGTTGAGGCCCCATGTTAATCACCATTTCCTGCGACGTTATCGCTGCAATCTTCTTTTTATAATTTTCCAATCCTTCGGTATAACGCGTCATCTTCGTCTATTTTATGGCTATTCCGTGATATGTTTCCGCATCTTCATAATCCTTACGCAACGGATATCCTTGCCAATCGTCGGGTAGCAGGATACGTCTTAAATCGGGATGTTCTGTAAAAAATATTCCCATCAAATCAAATGCTTCCCGCTCATGCCAATCGGCTGTACGCCAAACAGCGGAAACAGAGGGGATCTCGGGCAAATTATCAAGTCGGCGGTCATTCTCAATTTCCACTTTCAATGTCAATTGCGTTTGATAAGGAATGGACGACAGGTGGTATACCACCGCAAACCGATGGTCAGGATAGTAGTCTAAGGTAGAGATATTAGACAAGAAATCGAAATAATATCCCTCAGTATCACGCAATAAAAAAGCGATTTTCACTAGGTCGCTATCATTTATGACCAAAATGGGATGTAAATGCTCCTCTTCTATACGGACAATAGCTTGTTCACCAATATGCGTTGTTATTAAATCTTTTATTTCGGTTATCATGTACTAAGGCGCTAATCGTTGTATAATCCAGTCTCCCTGTTGGAAGACATATTCGATACGGTCGTGCAGACGACTACTTCTACCCTGCCAAAATTCTATTCGCAACGGACTCACCAAATATCCTCCCCAGAAAGCAGGGCGTTCGATATTTGTTTGTTCTGCGTATTCCGCTGTTAATTCTCCGACACGTGTTTCCAATACTTCCCTGTTGGTAATGACTTGGCTTTGCGGGGAAGCGATTGCTCCTATGCGGCTCCCCCTCGGGCGGGATGCAAAATATTCATCAGAATCTTCCGCAGGCAATTTCTCCGCCCACCCCTCGATACGTACTTGCCTTTGCAGTTCAGGCCAAAAAAATAAAAGACTGACTTTCTTTTGTTTTGCCATGGCTAGTCCCTTCCTACTATGATAGTTGGTAAAAAAACTAAATCCAGAAGGTTTTATATCTTTTAACAGAACGACCCTCGAAGAAGGAAAACCATCTTCCCCAACCGTGGATAATACCATCGCATTCGGTTCGACTACCTCCGCATGACGGGCTGCGTCAAACCAACGTTGGAACTGTTCGATCGGACTGGATAGTACATCGGTTTCGTCCAGTTTATATTTACAATAATCTTCCCGTATAGCTGCAATATCTTTATGGATAATGGACATGGGTTAAGTTTGTTGATGCAAGCACAAACTTAATCAAAAGCAGCGGGATTCGTAAGGTGCAAAGGCAAAAAATTGCTTTTTTGGAAAAAACGGCTTATATTGAAACAGGTTTTAGATGAAGACTCTTGTTATGTTCAATATACACACACCTCAAAAGGGAAGTTTATTACTCTCCGAACCGTTTATGCTCGATAACAATTTCGAAAGGTCTGTTATTTTACTATGCGAACACGACGCTATTGATGGAACAATGGGTGTTATCGTCAATAATCGTTCCTCTCTGCTGTTATCGGATGTAATACCGGATGTAGAAAATCCACGGTTTCCTTTATATATTGGAGGTCCGGTGGGTGTAGAAGCGTTATTTTTTCTTCATAAGGTTCCAGAAAAGATTGAGGGAGGCGTTGAACTCGTCGACGGTATTTACTTTGGTGGAGATTTCGAACAGATACGATTTCTGGTTAATGATCATCTTCTTCAGCCCGATGAAATTAAATTTATTCTCGGCTACGCCGGATGGACGCCAGGACAACTGGACGACGAAATCGCGCAAAATAGCTGGGCAGTACACAATAAATTCCCAAGTGACCTACTCCTACTACAAGATGGCGAAGACCTGTGGAAACAAGCACTTATTAGCCTAGGCCCGAAATATGCGCATGTTGCGAATTTCCCTAAAAGTCCGGATTTGAATTGACATAAATCAATCCGACTTCGTTTTTCTTTTAAAACCAATGCTCCCTCCTTATTCCAAACAACCAGAAGTCGGATGCTTATAATACTTCTTCAACAATTGAAAAGGTACGTCTATTGAATTAGCTGACACACAGTCTACTTCCATGTTTGTGATGGCATTGCTATACGTATTTTCCGACGAATCCGAATGTATACTGTATTTCTTTTCCAAACATTTTATTGGGTTCCCTTTGACAATGTAAATTCTACGTTCCTTAATGTCGTCTTTTGTTACGCCTTCTCCGGATGCAAAAGACCAGTAAGTCCCTTTAAAAAACGTAAAATAAACAGAGGGATATCGTGCTGGATAGCGCGCTCCATATCTTTTGTCTTTGAAGGTAGGTATATGCGATATGCTTTAATACTGAAAAAACTTCTGCTTCTTCCGGAGGAATAAAACCGCTTCCTCCCCAACACCGCAATTGGTTAACCGTGTAAGGTTTCATTCGGATATTCGCCTAATTTCGCTTAGGCTAACAACTTTATATTTTTCTTTAAATTTAAAATAGGAAGCAATCATAGCTTTTGCCAATCTTGCTGTTGTTATCGGTTGGTAACGCTTAAACAGACCTATCGCATTACATATTTTTAATAATTTAATAAAGATTTTTTCGCCCGCTCGATCAGAGTTAGGTCGTTCGATGCCGCCGGGTTGCAAGATAACAAATTGAGGAAAACCTAATTTGCGTACATTATTCTCCAACGTTCCTTTCATTTTGTTGTAGAAAAAAGAAGAATTTTCATTTGCACCGGTAGCCGACAGCAGCACAAAACTTTCGATGTCATTCGTCTTTGCTATAGAAGCAAACGTCAATTGATAGTCGTGGTCTACTCGCCATTGTGCTTCTTTACTACCAGCATCCTTTAAAGTGGTTCCTAAACAAGAAAAAGCCACATCGCCTTGAATCTGATCCTTGTACTGCTGTAAGTTTTCAAAATCCACGAGAAACTCTGTCAGTTTAGCATGTTTCTCAAAATAGGGTCTGCGAACTAAAACGATCACCTCCTGAAATCTTGAATCTTGTAAAAGTTGCTTAACAAGTTCACGTCCTGTAGCTCCGGATCCTCCAATAATAACTGCTTTCATATCATTTCATCTTATACACCTCTGCGTTGACAACCTGAGGCATCTTTTTTCCGTTTTTCACTGCAATCAAATTATTCACAGCCATTAATGCCATTTTTGTTCGTGTCTCCACAGTTGCGGAACCGATATGCGGCAGTACGCAGACATTCGATATACTTAAAAGCGGATTGCTGGGCAACATCGGTTCCGGATTCGTAACATCAAGTCCAGCACCCCAAATATCACCATTCACCAGCGCCTCGGTTAAATCCACTTCGTTATGAATCTTGCCCCTTGCTGTATTAATAAAAATCGCCGATTTTTTCATCTTTTTGAATGCTGTCGCATTAAATCGATCTTCTGTCTCCGAACTTAAGTTAGCATGTATGGATATAACATCACTTTTTTTCAATAATTCGTCAAAAGATACATATACCGCATCCACTTCCCGCTCTCCTTCGACATTTCTATGTCGGTTATAGTAAATAATATCCATCCTATATATCACTTTCGCCCTACGAGCTAGCGCCAGTCCTATTCTTCCTAATCCAAATATACCCAATGTTTTCCCGTAAAGTTCGACACCAAGATCGTCCGTAGAACCCAGACCTTGCCATTCACCACGAATGATCTGATTTGCCCGGAAAAATGCCTTTCGAGAAACTGTCAACATCAGCAACAAAGCAATATCAGCTGTTGCTTCACTCAATACATCCGGTGTATTACTAATCGGTATACCTGCTTTGGTGGCTGCAGTGATATCTACATGATTATAACCCACACTTGTTAACGCTATACCTTTTAGATGGCTACAATTTTGAAAAAAATTTGCGTCTAATGCTGTGCCTCCGCGATGTAATAAAAAATCCACGTTTTGACAAGTTTTGGTAAGCTCTTCAGAAGTCCATATCTTTCCTTTTTCAGCAGTTATAACTTCAAATCCTTCTTCCATTAACCGTACCGCCGTTGTATCTGGGATGTTTCTTGAGATGAGTACCTTCATACTACCAACAGTAATATTCATGATTAAAACTGGATATCTGGTTGATTATTCATCAAGCATTTCATCAATAGGCGGATCCCCTAATATAGTATCTCCTCTAACAGACCTCAAATACCCTTGAAAAGAAATCTCCAACGCATGCGAAATAAGTTTAGCGTGGTCATCACTTGTCCCATACGACCCCAACACCACTTTGTCGTCATCGCTGTTTCCGATGATAGCCATTACACATTTATCACTGTCAGGAAGAAAAAGACCAACGCCGACTGTTTCATCACCATAATTAACCAACCACGTCTCTTCGACTTGGCCTTCAACTGCTTTTGGAAGGCTAATCTCTCTTTTCAGCAGATCTAATTTCACATTATCAAAATCAAGATTATTCATAACGATATCTATATATTATATAAACGTTCACCTATTTGTTTTTGTTTTGCACGATCCTATCTCCTCTCTAAATTCGGGGGTTATTTTATAAATATTGTGAATTCGCTACGTTCATCATTGAAAACTATACCGCACGCCAGCTGTTCTATGAGTAGTGATTAAAGAGAAACGATATGAATACGAACGAGAACAACGAAAAACCACAAACGGACCGCGAGCGCGGGGTTGCTGAAAACGAAAAAGCAAATTACAGTGGCTTTCCTCCAGAAGAGTCGACAGACGAGAAAGATAAGAAGGATATCAAAGAGACAAATCAATCCGATAAACGCGACAAAGAGGGAGGCGATCTTGCCGGTAACGCAGCGGGAAATATACCGCCGGAAGAAGGAGAAAAATAACTGATATTACCTCTTGGAGCCGAGATTCCTAGAGGTAATTCCTTCAATATAATGCGTTTTTAGCATAGTTTTCTTTACATTTACGCCATGAGCAACAATGATATCATGAAAAAGCTCCGCGTAGCTTTAAAATTTACCGACGATGACATTATCGAAGTATTATCTCTTGTGGATTTCAAGGTAACCAAAACTGAGCTAAGTGCGATATTCCGTAAAGAAGACCACCCGAATTTTAAGCCTTGTGGCGATCAGTTTCTTCGAAATTTCCTCAATGGGCTGATTATCTATAAACGCGGTCGTCGACCTGACACACGATCGAAGTCTTAATTTATCTCGATAAACGCCCGCTTTCATCCACCACCGTCCTTTCCCCTTTTTATTAGCTATAATGCCTTTTTTTAAGTAGATTCGATATTAAAAAAACAGGTTAAAGAAAAATGAATGCAAATGATGGATACAGAACAAATTGAGGCGATTATTTTTGACATGGACGGAACACTATGGGATGGTGTTGCATGTTACACACAAGGTTTTAATGATTTCTTCCAAAGAAACAATATTGAAAAGCAGCTGACAAACCAAGATATTTATAGGCTCACAGGTATAGAAGAAGATCAATTTCTGGAACTTATCTTACCCGAATTCCCCTATAAAGAAAGAAAAACCATGTACAAAGATATCATTGACCTTCAGTATGAGAATATCAAAACAAAAGGCGGAAAGCTCTATCCGTATGTAAAAGAAGGATTGGAACAATTAAGTCAGCAACACCGGTTATTTATCGTCAGCAACTGTGCCGAATTTACCATCAAATATTTTATGGAATGGGCAGGTATTGAACAATATATTACCGACAGCGTAGCTCATGCCTCAAACTTCAAACCCAAGAATGAGAATATCAGGTACCTCATCGACAAGTATTCATTAAAAAGCCCTGTATATGTTGGTGATACAGCTTCTGATGGCAAACAAGCCAAACTCGCTAATATCCCATTCGTTTTCGTTAACTATGGATTTGGCGAAACCAAAACATACGACATACAATTTAGCTCATTTGAAGAATTAGCTTATTATTTCATCAAGCCATAAACGGTTAAACGCGATAAACCTGCTTTCCTTACGCACACATTTAAAAATAAAAATGTATTTTCCAATTGCTGAAATACATAGAAAACCCGTATCTTTAAGTACGCAAACGACAGTAGAAGACCTTTGAAAAAAGAGTTTCTTAAGCGGTAGAGAAAGAAACTCACGCAAATTGACACGCAGTTATAAACAAATGAATGCACAGGTACAGATAAAAAAAATTAAAGAGGGCTTTGTGGGACAAAAAATGATTGTCATTCCACCTGAAATACACAATCAGATTGCAAAAAACCCGCTTATAAACAATCTTTACCTAACAGCCATTGGTTTTTACCCCTATGCCAACCATCATGACAGAAGGCGAAACACAGGCTGCTCGCAATACATTTTGCTATATTGTATAGAAGGACAGGGCACCATTACCGTTCAAGGGAAAAAACATATTTTAAACCCTAACCACTTTTTTATTATCCCGCGCAATACCCCTCACCATTATCACTCCTCTTCTACCGATCCATGGAGCATCTATTGGATTCATTTTGAAGGAGAAAATTCAGATCGTCTCTATTCTAGACATACAGACGGCACCGCTCCAAGTACACATTCATTGCCCTATGACGAACACCGGATTGAGCTGTTTAATCAAATCTTTAATATCATTGAAAATAGTTTTGATCAACGTAGCCTAGAATTAGCGAATATCAATCTTCTACAGTTTTTGTCCTCTTTAATTTATCATAAAGAAACTTTTCTGTCTTTTTATGAAGTCGATTGTGTAAACAAGTCCATAAAATTCATGAAAGATAACCTGCATTTGAATTTTACGCTACAGGATTTTGCCAGCGAACAAAATCTCTCCGTCTCCCATTATTCTGATCTTTTTAAGAAGAAAACAGGCTTTTCTCCTATTCAGTATTTTAATCAAATGAAGATCCACCAAGCCTGTCAATATCTGTATTTTACCGATATGAGCATTAAAGAAATTTGTAATACGCTGGGATTTAAGGATCCGTATTATTTTTCAAGGCTCTTCAAAAAATTAATGGAGATTGCTCCGGCACAATACAGAAACAATCATAAAAAGCGAACTTAGATTGTTGTATCTCCTTCTATTTAAAACCAGTGCATGATCTCATCGGCGATGAGTTTATGTCCCTTTTCATTCGGGTGATTGCTTTGGGCCATGTATAGCTTCAACTCCTCCCCTTCAGCTTTCCGTTTTTTAAATACTTGATAACTATCAACTATAGCAATATTATATTTCTTTGATAGATCCACTAGTTGATTCCGATATAATTCCAACGTGTTATCTGGCAAAAGCAGGTCAACTGTTAAATCGGGCGAGGGCGTCAAAAGAACCACTTTTATATCCTGTGCCAAAGCCTCTACGATCATCTTCTCCATCGCGTTGCGGGATCGCTCCAGACCGATATTTCGGTCATTCAGCGCATAATCGATAAACAATACATCCGGCCGGTGTACCATCACCTCCGTTTTGAATCTCTTTTCGCCTTGTTCGGAGTTCTCCCCACCGATGGAAGTCGTGATAACATTGATAACCGCGGTAGGATATTTCTCATCTAAAGCACGCATAACAAGAAATGGATAGGCATCCATTCTTCTTACCAAGGGTGTCTGAAAATAACCGGAAGGAACGGAATGTCCATGAAACACCAAGTTAATAGTTCGGTTCGCTGGCCACTTTTCTTTCAGCTCTGCCTTGATCGTATCCAAATAAGCCGCCGAATCCGCCTGGGCATAGACTTTTTGACCAACAAGAATTAGCCCTACAGAACAAATGGTATATAGTATCTTTTTCATTAGAATAAATTGTTTTTTTATGGCAATGAAGCTTGCATAAATTATTCATATCCTTTTGTTTATCGAAATTTATGCAGGTTTCATTAATCGTTCTTATTTTAACGGTAATTGGGTCGTCGTACCATCCAAGGGCAACCGTATTTTAAACTTCTTGCCTCCAACGGTTACATTAACCTCTTTCCCTTCTTGAGTAGGGTCGCTCGCATAAAGCACACCCCCCTTAATTAAAATTAAACAGGGCTGATCCACCTGGATAGCTTGTTTCTTTCCAAAATTAAGCTCTCCGGGCGAATAAAAAGCTGCCATCAGAATCCCCCCTTTGAATTCTACCGCTTGGCAAGCCTCTCCGTTCCGTAACACCGTCCAGCTAGGATTGCTCGCCAACCTTGCGGTTTGTTTTGGACTAGAAGCAGGTGCTATCACATATCCAGACGAATCTTCTCCAATCATATTATGTAGCATTTGAGGGAGGAACACACTCTCTTCTACTCGCTCTGCCATTCCAGCTGCATTGATGGAAGTCCAGTTACTTTCTACCTTTTTTAGATGAATGGTAAACACAGTCGGCTTTAGGGGGATATAGGCAAATCCCGAATGATGTATCCAACGAACATCATCGAGGCTATGCGTACCCGGCGTTAAAGCATTCTCTACAGAATTTACGGTCACGTCACTTTGCAAACGGCTTTGATCTAAAGAGGTATATAAAGGTCCGGAAATACCTTTGCTTTTCATATCACCTATTAAACAAACCACAACATCCCCATACGAGGCCCAAAACTTCCGAGCCGAAAACTCCTGTTTCTCCGTATTATCTTGCAAAACGTAGTCCATCACAGAAAAGCCGTCTATATTATCGGACACTCCCCCTACGAAAGGCCTACGGCTTACATGGTCCATCTCTTTAGAGGTGGTTAAACCGGGAAGAGCCGTCCAATCCCAGGCAGGCAATAGATCAAAATATTCCTCTCCGTTTCTAATCAAGTAAGTGTCTCCACTATTCAATAGCTTTCCTTTAAGATTTTCGCTATTAATAGACTCTGTAGGTAGCGTACGTGTGGACACCGTTTTTAAAAAGAAGCTGAACCCCGGGCGATGAAAAACAGCAAAATCAGAATACGGATAATATCGATAGCCTACAAGCGTCCCCTGACCGTTCTGCATGGCTTCCATTGTTGTGATGGCAGTATTTTGAGGTTGTAATTCCTTAATAAAAGGCAGCAATAAACGCATATCCGCACTCCGTAATTCGCCTTTTCTCGACGATGAGCGATCCATCGTTCCCGGAACTGTATGAATGCCTCGTGCCATCCATTGCCAGCCTTCGACAACCATATCCATTAAAATTTGTATCTTTTCCTCTGGAAACGCCAAAGGCGTATCGCGGAGCTCCCAGGCGATGCGCATACTTTCCCACAGATAAGCCTTACCGTATTGAAACATTTGCAGACGCTTACCATGTTGATGAAAGCTGTAATCCGGTTGAATTCCTTCACCGGTTCCTATTTCAATTTCTTTTAGGATAAGTTGCCGGCATTTGTTTAAGAGGTTTTCGTCGTCTATCAATGCACCGTAGTGTAAACCCAAATCTGCACACCATATGAGATTGCCCCCCACATAGTCCTCGTGCACCCGTAGCTGGCCCATTACCGCTAACGCTTGTTGCAGGCGCAGAGAATCCAGGTCTTGCCGGAGCAAAACAATGATATCCCGCATCAACTGCGGTACCCCGATCTCATTATACCACCAGTTTTTGCTTTGGTATCTAATCTGTAACCAATGATCCAGCGCAATATCAATCACCTTTCGGATTGCTGGATCCTGATAATGCGATGATCTAGGGTTCGCCCAAGCGAATGACAGCGTACGAACTCGTCTTAAGTGGATTGTGATTTTCCAATCCGCGAGGCTAGAATCCGCATAGTCGATATCCGGCCATTTTCCAGATGGATCCAAACGCTTTATGAATGAATCAATATCTTGTTCGGCATCGTTCGTACGGAACAAATATTCTTTATATCGATTTATTAGCGTATCATTAGACGGCGTTTGCGCCCATGCAGTATGCAGGGCAAAAAATGGTATGAGCAATAAAATAAACAGGAGATTTTTCATCTATTTTTCTATGGATTTGTCAGATATAAGATTCTGATAGCGCATCAACGATTCAATATAATAATAATCTGCATACGAGAGCGGAACATCGACTTCTACGTCGCCGGGGACACCACCCGAAGCATGCATCAAAATAAATCCGCCATTAGTCCCGACCGGCGCACGATAATTAGATGACGACAAACTGGCAATCATCTTTTCAGCTGCTGATGAATAATATTGGCTTTTTTTCTTGGTCACATATCCAGAAAGTTCCAATAAAGCTGAAGCCACAATGGCTCCTGCAGAGGCATCACGAGGTATTTCTGGATATTTCGCCGGATCGTAGTTCCAAACCGGATCATACCCTTCCTGGTTCACATTAAAATCCCAATAAGGCACCATATCGTCCGGAAGATTCTCATGCTTCAAGTAAAAATCGGCCATTCTTTGCGCCGCTTTCAAATATTTCTTATTTCCCGTTTCACGATACACCATCGTAAAACCATAGACCGCCCAAGCCTGTCCTCTAGACCAGGTAGAATTGTCGGAAAAACCTTGATGGGTTTCTCTACTCAATACCTTTCCGCTCACAGTGTCATACGCAACCACATGATAACTGCTAAAATCTTTTCGGAAGTGATTTTTTAGGGTTTTATCAGTATGCTGAATCGCGATATCCTTATAATATGGATCGCCCGTTGCTTTCGAAGCAAAAAATAAAAGCTCCAGGTTCATCATATTGTCGATAATGACCGGGAAATCCAACATTCTCTTTCCATCCAAGGATTTAATCTCATCCCAGGATTCGATACATCCAACCTTTGGATTAAACCTACTGGCAAGGGATTTGGCCGATTGAATGAGGATAGCTTTATGTTCCGGTTTTTGAAAAAGACGATAGGCATTACCAAAACTACAGTACATCATAAAACCTAGATCGTGGTTGGCCGTAACCGTCTGTAGCTTCTCTAATTGTACAAGTTTGTTGTTCGCCTCTTTTAATAATATGGAGTCGCGGGAAAACTCATACAGATATAAAAGGGAGCCAGGATAGAACCCGCTTATCCAGGCATACGGACTCACGGACATCACCTGTCCATCGATATAAGTACGCGGCAGCTGATCTTTTGGAACCTGCTCGGATAGATAGGTATATTGTTTCACCGACTCTTGCAAACTTAAATTAACGGTATCATCCAACGCTGATCTGGAGGATCCACCAACATATTGCGCTTCCAATTTTGTACCCGGATAAAACGATAGCAAAAAACAACCACCTAAAAAAAGAGATTTCTTTATTAATGAGTTTACAGCTTTCTTCATAGCATTATTCACTTTTAAAAATTTGTTCGATCATTTCCACGCTTACCTCGTCTTTTGGAGAAAAATCCGGACTCATCGCATATTTTTTCAAGTTGTACAGAAACTGACGGGCAACCGGACGTTCTTCCATTTTATTTTTCAGATCCACACTGGTAACTAAGAGGCTGCCCTTACCTACCTTAGCTTCGAATACCAATCCGATCTTTCGCGGATTGTTCCAATCCGGAACCATTTGCACCAAGGGCTTCAGCCCAAACGGAAGATGATCCAGTACCATCGGTTTAGAGCGAGCTACAACATCCCACCACTGCCAGTTAGAATGGAATTGGGTCGGAAAATTTTCCAAGGCAGGAGACTGCGGATCGCAAAGGATACCCAATAAATTGGGCGGCATACCAGACCATACGGTATTCCAGGAAATTCCCGAGAAAACCGGATCCGCATCCGAATGGATAGCACCCGTATCGGCCATCAACAGCACTTTCCCACCTTTTTCGAGATAGCGTTTGGTTTTATTATCTAACCGATCGGCGATGAGCATCTCTTTCGTATTCACTTCCGGCAGTTGGGCCGGATATACCCAGATGTCCCATTCGTTGCTAATGGGTGTTCCCGGTACCTCCATAACTAAATCCAGATTTACCGCCTGATCGATATCTGCCAGTGGGATCGATAGTTCACCCAGCGTCGTGGGGCTTCCTACGGGAATGGTTTGCTTAGCAAATTCTCCCTCGGCATGTATTTTTCCATCCGGATATCGTAACGACCAGTGTACAGTGGTTTCCTCCATGGGAGAATCACCAAAATTGGCAAATTGCGCAGTCGCTCGAAAAACCTGATCGTTGGTCCAAGTAAAAGATTTGGTCCTTAACAACGGTACTCTAGACGATTGGAACCGACGAAATTCATCTGCGCTGACATAAGGCTTGGGATCCCAAAAAATATCAACAACACCTACCGGCGCTGTTCCCTGCCCCGGAAAGTCGTTCAATTGCAACATGTGGTAGCCCCCAAATTTTGGTGTTCTTAAATAAGACTCCACCTCTTCCTTCTTCATAACGACGGAAAACTTGCCCGAAGCCCGTGTAAAATCTTCTGCCTGATCCAACATTTTCCGATCCCGTAGCAATTCCCTGAACAATTCGTAATTATACGGTTTTAATACACCCGTATATTTAGGAATCTCGTCAAAATTTGGATATACGCACCACTGCCCGATTTCGTGGGTAATCATGGGAACATCATTTTTTACCACGTAATCGGAATAATCGTATTCAGTATCTAAAGGTCGAACATTAAATCGGCTCGTTAAACCTTCCTTCCATCGATGCGGACGAGCACCATACAAAACATGGTATTCACTTTCCGGGATCAGCGGATAGGCGGCACTTCCCGTATATAGACGCCGAGCATCAGAGGCTTTCCAATGGGAGACCTGTTCGCTCAAAAACTCCTTTACCTGCGGACCGACCATTTCATTGCCTTCGCAAAACATAATGAACGACGGATGATTGCCGTAGGTCTTTAATATTCGATCGGCTTCCTCCTTTAGAAAGCGATTCACTTCGGCATCTTTTCCAACGGTAAAACGCCAATCGGGATTCTCTACTTGTAGATAAAAACCTAGTTGATCAGCTGCCTGAAAAGCAGCTTCCGGAGGACACCAAGTATGGAAACGCATAGCATTCAATCCATAGGCTATACAGGTATTAAATATACGAAGCCATTCCTTTATATCCGTCGGAGGATAGCCCGTAAGTGGAAATTCCGCGCTATTGACCGTCCCTCTAATAAACGTCGGCCGACCGTTGAACACAAATTGTGTCCCCTGAACCCCCAGCTCCCTTAAGCCATAAGTAACCGAACGTCGGTCTTTCAAGAACGCATCCTGCCCCTTGGCATCGAGCTGAACCGTCAGTTCATATAGGGCCGGATTAAACTCATCCCACAGCTGTAGATCGGATCCGAGGTCAAGTTCTGTTTCCACAAAAATGACCGAATCTTTCCCGGCAAAATCAAGCTGTGTTAAGGGAAAAGATATTGGATTGTCCGAATTGACCACTTTGTTGCCAAAGGTAAGCGAACCTTGTACGTCGGATTGTGTTTCATTGGCAATCTCCATACGTACCTTCGCCTTTTTCGCAGGAATGTCGGGATATACCTGTATATCCTTAAGAAAAACCTTATCAAATGCCTGTAAACGAATTTCACCTACAATCCCATTCCAGTTCGTCTGTGTTTCGGCACTGATGGCATGCGCATATTCCAAGTCGTAAATTTTATCATTATTTACCCGTATACGGACGGTATTTTTTTTACCGGGCTGGACCAGGCTGCCTACGTCATAGACATGAGGTACAGATAAACTCTCTTTTTTTCCGGCAGGTTTTCCATTCACCCATACGCGCGTTTCCCAATGTGGACGTTCGAGAAAAAGCTCCACTGCCTTATTCTCCCATTCCTCTGGCACGAAAATTTCCTTTTCATACCAGGCTATGCCTTTATATTCAAAAGCACGGGTCAGCCGTATCGAGGTCATATCCAGTGTTTTGTTGCCTTTGCCAGCTTGATCGGTAGAGCCCGGAAGCGTGATGGTTTCTGTCAGTTGTGGAAGCAGTTGAACACCGTTGCTGTTGATGCCTGTCTCAAAGGGATCCAACTTAAATTTCCAGATACCTTCTAACGGGAGCACGTTATCTGGACGGCGTTCGATCTCCTGGGCGGAGAGCTGTGGAAAGTTCAGGAGCAATATCAATAGAATGACGGCAGAAAAAATAAAGTGTACGAATTTCATAGAACATTAACGTTAGAGATAGGTTGCAACCACTGTCACAACGGATTTAGAATTTAATTTAATTTGATTGGCACTTGCAGTTGATTTTTCAAGATTTCGGTGCGCATCGGTTGTATATACATTTACTTGCTCATCAGTCAGTTTAAAGGACGCTGATAAGTCGGTAAGCTCGAGTGTTTTTTCCTGATCTTGTGGATTAACCAGAACCACAACCAATTTTTTTTCGGTTTCATCTTTATAGGCAGATACCATCAATGTATTAGCTGCTTTTATCGGATCCGGCATATCTTTTACCGTTGCCTCAATTCGTTGCATTCCCGGACGGATAAATCGCGCAAAATTACCGAAAGACCACAGTTGTTTAGAATCTAATACTACACCATCTTCCTTACTGCCCGAAGGATCCATTTTTCCGTCGGGCGTGTTGATGTATACCAGTGCATCACTATAATCATAAGGGCTCATAGCCAACCACCAATGCCAGGCACTTACGTTGGCAATCGCCAGGTCATGGTGCAGTACTTTAGCCACGTATAGACCATAGTCCATACCTGTATTACGCGGGTAACCACTGTATTGATCACAGATATTCCCCAAGATCCCGAATTCGGTTTGCCAGGTTTCCAACGTCGGTTCTACCTGATTCACCTTGGCCGCAATTTGCTGGCGAACAGAAATCATATTATCATCCGGACAGGTCGTGAAGTAGCTATGGCCGGAAATCGCCTTTCTTACCTGAGGCAGATTACCAATATAGTTTGGTGAAGTGGAAGAAAAAAACTGGTTTATCTGATCACCCCTACCGTCGTTATTCCGCGAATATAAAAAGTCCCACTGCCCGGCCTCTCCGATCACGATCTCCGCGTTTCCCTCCTTCATTTTATCAGACAGTAATCGTGTTAAGGCGGCTATTTCAGAATTTTCAGCCTGCGTTCCTTCCTGGCTTGCGCCATCTTCTTTTCCCCACTGCCATTGCGGTTCGTTTACAGGGCTTAAGAAATCAAACTGAAAGTGTTCCGTTACCTTCGCCATAAAATCGGCATAAGCTTCCAGTTTCCCTTCTTGAATATTCAGGGCTGTACCGGTCGGTAGGTTATAGGCCTTTCCATTTTTTGTCATGAAGACTGGCGGTGTTAAGGAAAAACCAAGGGTATGTTTCACGCCGCGAGATTTGGCGGCCTGTAAGAACCATTGCTGTCCTTGCTGCTTGCTCCAGTCGTACTCGCCAGCCTCGTTTAGAAAACATTCCTCCCGGCGCCACTCGTCGGCGATATTACTTTCTTTTCCTTGTTCATAACTACCTCCCCCGATATTAAATCTCCATAAGGATAAACCAATCCCTATTGGATTACCGTTATCGAGTGTGTCGGTACTAAACAAGAGATCCGCTACCTGGTTTTTCTTTTTGTCGTCAGCCCATTGTCCGACGAACTTACCAGACCAGCAATCTGATGCGCCGAAGCTATGGATCGTTTGTTTGACTACACCTGCATCGATCTCCACCCGAATATGTGCGTCGATATCTGTCGTTGGTTTTTCTGTTGTTGTGGGCTTACCACAAGCCATGGTAAGCCATAAAAAATGTATAAATAAATTGTTTATCATCATCATTAATTTTCTATTCTCACTAAACGGAATCTTTGTAATGCCAGGTCATAAGATGCTTTATACGTTCCTGCCGGAGACGTCGAAAAGCCCCAATTGGCACCTCCTCCGCTAGGCCCTACTGGCCCAACTATAGTCAGTAAATCGCCGTAATCATCTATCATGTTATTCCGTGCCGCCACTAAGCGAAACCATCCTTTACCCCAAATGTCTCCGCCCAGAACAGCAACCGGAGCGTTCAAACTCATGTTTGAGGAAGCACCATTGGTCGTAAACGTACCTGTAAATAAGTATTTATTTGTCGCATCACGCACAAGTTTGGGGGAGGTTGCTTTTTCCGTCCAATCTGCCGTACCCACAACCGTGGTTCCTGTTACCGCCATATAATCCCATGGCTTGGCGTCAGACCATCCCGGATATTTGACCGCATCATTCATGTTGATGTTCGGTGTATAAGACACTGCCCGGACAGTCCGTTGGGTTAGATCCACTGTTATCCTATAATACCCACTTGCCGAAACGGGAAGCTTAAAGGAGGCCGCAGAAAGATCTGCCGTTAGATCTCCAGGGCTGGAAGCACTCATCGCGATGACATTATCCCCATTTAAGCTATAGTTCACTTGCGACTGATTGTTGCCAGTAAAAGGCTTTTCATTGTTCAAGAATGCAATAAAACGGATGTTGTCAGCGCTTTTATTAGGATAATAAATATTCAATGCAAAAGTATTTGTACCTTCCCGTTCCATTGATAGTAGGGTACCTATACCTCTGCTTCCTCCCATATGATCGTAACCTTGGCGGATAACCTCTTCCTCAGACTCGGCATCCGAAAGATACAAGCGATCAGGAAAACCGATGGATATATCACCCCCCACCGTCTTTTTGTTGCCACTTTCATCTACCGATCGTACAATATATTGGTATCGTCCAGCCTTTTCACTCGGAAGTGTAAAGGTTTTTGCGTACTGATAGCTGATTTTCTCTTCATCGCTATCCGGCTCGATAATCTCCTCTTCCATAAACGGCTGTCCATCCGCAGATTCCCCCCATACCCTCACTTCAATCGATGCAATAGCTTCATCCTCGATCGTAGCTTCAATATCTATATCGATAGGTTCGCCCGAAAACCCGAGGTATTGCGTCACCGTGGGTTTTATAATTTCAATTTCAGGTGGCAAAAGATCTGGATCATATCCCAGAATCTGGTTTTTATCCGATAGATCTTCTACGTCTACACTACCTTTAATAATTCCACCTTTTGTATTGGTAATCGTGAATTCGACTAGATGCTTCGTCTTATTCACATCTTTGGCAACCAAGAAGGTGTCAATAATCGTATAGGAGGTTTTATTGTCTACAGTCAATGCAGAGTCAATCTTCCATTCGCCATTTTTAATATGTACTCCGGTGATGCCTTCTGTGTCTTCCAGTTCGGCATGTATCGCCAGTTTATATTCCGGGCCAATCCACAATAGTTTTGCAGAGGCATTCTCCAACTGCGGAAGTGCTGGCGATTCCGTATCAGGAAATACGAGCGTCTTGCTACAGGAAAATAAATAAAATACGACAGCGATGATGCTCAATAATTTCAAGGACAAGGTTTTCATACTGTTTTCTAATTAGTGTACGTTTCTTTCTTACCAGCCCGCATTTTGTGTTAATGCCCCACCGCTCTTCAATACTTCCATTTCCGGGATCGGGTATAGATACATTTTCTCTTCAAACACTCGGTTTTCGGCTTTAACTACTAAATAATCAAAGCTGCCGTCCGAATTTCTAGTGATCTGCATAGCCATAATGGGTAGATTCTCCGTTTCCTCCGCAATCTTCCATCGCCGAACATCAAAGAACCGGTGCTCTTCAAAAGCGAGCTCTACCCTTCTTTCATTTTGAATACGTTCGCGCATCTCCTGCTGCGAAAGTCCAGGGGGCAGGATCGGCATTTCCACTCCTGTCCGCCGGCGAATCCGGTCGACCGCGGCTTTCGCCGACATCGAGTAACCATTGGTCGCTTCTGGCCCATAAGCTTCATTCATGGCTTCGGCAAAATTCAGTAGGACTTCAGCATATCGGAATAATAACCAGGTATGTACACTCGATTCGTTTCTGGCTAAATCGAGGTTCTCATCTACGAATTTCCGAAGGTAATAGCCCGTTGTGGTCGCTTTCCGTTTACCCAATCCGTCCAGCCCTCCTATCCATGCTTCGACCGGACGCCCCTTAAATTGCGTGTCATTCGTCAAAATCGAAAAACCTAGGCGAGGATCTCGTCCCTGATATGGATTTTGCGGGTCATATCCAGATCCCGGTTCCGTAATAGGCACGCCCGTAGCTTTCATCTCATAAGCATCGACCAAGTTTTGTGAAGGAGAAGTACTTCCCTGTCCCCCTTGTGTGTATCCTATCGGGTAATTCATTTTTTCAAAATCATTACGGTTCCAGCCCTGTTGTGCAAATATGACTTCCGTGTTTCCATCGGCTCCATTACCCAGTCTGAAGAGGGCTCTGTAATCGCTATGTAGACCATATCGGTTCATCGCAATAATATCATGTGCCGCCTCAGCGGCGTGTTCCCATTTTTCGATGTCGTTGGATGGATTGTGAAGCGGGCTAGCCGCATACAGTAGCAAACGTGCTTTTAAGGCTAAAGCCGCTCCTTTAGTAACGCGCCCGCGCCACTTATCGGAATCAAAGCCTACCCAAGTATCTTTCAAATGGGGCAAAAGGGAATCGCATTCATTTTTTATGAAATCTACACACTCTTCGAAACGCTGCCGTCCTAAACTATTCAATTCCTCCGCACTGTATTTGGTCGTCGTCATGATCGGTACACCGCCATAACGCTTGATAAGCTCAAAATGATAGTAAGCCCGTAGAAATCGCACCTCTGCCCGCAGCCAAGCAATGTCCCGTACATCGTATTCGTATTTGCTTTTATTATCTGCATCCAACGTGTCCCTAAACACGATTTCTTTATAATTTATGGAGTTTTCCAAAAAAAGATTTGCCCGCCGGATGCCCTGATAAAAATGCTGCCAGGCCGATTCGGGATTTTCCACTGCCGTCCACGTACCCAGATTAAATTTCTGAATCAACGAATTGATATCCGCATGGTCGGCTTCGTCACAAGCGGAGGCGAGCATCGCATTATTGATACGATGAAATCCAAATTGACCGAAAAGAAAGGCGTAAACACCGTAACCGGCCTCACTCATACGTTCGTAGTTGACAAATACTTCGTCCTCTCTATAATTGGATTCTATTTCTCTATCCAGATAATGACGGCATCCGACAAAAGTGGATAAAACTACGATTATCGCTACGGTCAAACCCGTGAATTTTATGTAAGAACTGTTCATAATCAAATCCATTAAAAATTAACACTTAGACCCGCTGTATACGTCTTGATAACGGGATAGCCCACGCTTAGCGTTTCGGGATCCACATCCACGTCTAAAGCATCCCAACTAAATAAATTCAATCCACTGATGTAAACCCTTATTTGTTCCATACCTATTTTTCGGGTCAGACTTGTAGGAATAGAATATCCGAGCTCTACGTTTCGGAGGCGCAGCACATTCCCGTTTCGAACCCAGAAAGTAGACGAGCGGTAGTTATTGGCATTCGGTTCGGTAGTCAACCGCGGAAAGGTAGCCGAAGCGTGTGTTTCGGGAGTCCAATGCCCATTCACCGCCCAGTCAGAAATATTAGCATCGTTGGCAAAAGGCTGGAACATGTATCCATTTAAGTATACACTGCGATTGGCCATCCCCTGCAAAAAGAAGTTTAGGTTGAATCCTTTATAGGTAGCTCCCGCGTTTAGCGCAAAGCTGATCTCCGGATAACTATGGCGACCGATAGCAATTTCGTCGTTTACGTCAATGATTCCGTCGCTATTCTGATCTCGGTATTTTAGGTCACCGGGGCGTACATCCGAAAAAGTGTGTAGCGGGCTCGAGAAGATGTCGCTTTCATCTTTAAAGAAACCAATAGCTTCCAGGCCAAAGTACTGACTGACTGCCCGCCCTTCTCGATAGCTATACGCTTCTTTTTTAGGTGTCTCATAGCTTTCTTTAATTTGGTTACGGACAAAGGAAAACCACCCTCCAACAACATAGCCGACATCACCCGCCTGGCCGTTAAAGTTCATTTCCACCTCTGTCCCATAGTTGATTACCCGCCCTCTGTTTTCCATTTTTCCATCTGTAAAACCAGACAAGGCCGACGTGACATTGCCCATATTGACTAGAATATCCGATCGGTTTTCGTGGAAGAAATCCACATTCAAGCTCAGTTTGTTTTTAAACAGCCGCATATCAGCCCCTACATTATAAATCCGTCCTTTCTCCCAGGTTATCTCCGGATTGGCAATCCCCAATTGTATTAGCCCATTGAACCAGGTTTGGCCAGGTCCGAAGTAATAGCCTTGACTGTTTTGCACACCCCAATACTGATTATAATTAAAACGAGATGCTCCCTTATCATTTCCAACAACCCCTGCCGAAGCCCGAATTTTTAGATAGTCCACCAAGGCGTCCTGATTCCAAAACTCCTCTTTATGTACCAGCCATCCGGCAGAAAGCGCGGGAAAGAACCCAAAGCGATGACCGGGAGGATAGTTTTCAAGACCGTAATATGAAAAAGCAGCCTCGAGGTAATACTTCCGTTGGAAGTTATAGTTAAACCGCCCCAACAACGCCTGCATGGCAAAGGGAGATTGATTACCCAGTACAGTGTATTGGTCCTGTTGATACATCAGCATTCCACTATATTGATGATCACCAAAGGTTTGCAGGTAGTTAAAGCCCGCCTGAAACAACAAGCGGCTATTTTCATAGTCATTACCGGTTTGTACCGTTAAGTCCGTATCCAATCCGCGCTGAAGAAAATACACCGAATCCATACCCGAAGTAGATTGGGTGTATATCGGCTCAAAATAAGCGTAATTACGCGTTTTGTCGTAGCGGTTCTGAAACAGGTTATCAAACAGTGCCGCACCAAAGACATCGAGACCTTTCGTAATAAAATCCAGTTTTTGGGTCAGCTTGAAATTGGCCTGCACGTTTCTGTCGTGTCGCGATTGGTAGCCCCGTTCCAGCACATCGCCTATTGGATTATTCGGAAAGTTTGCACTGCCGGTCACCGTACCTTCAGGCGTTCTTACAGGATAAAGATTGGGTGCATAAGTAGCCATGTTTTTCCAAAGCGCTTCGGTAGAGACAGGCGGGAATTTACGATCCTGTATATTGCCTCCCAGACCGATCTGCGCTGTTAGATTGCGTGTCACGTTCAAATCCACGTTCGCACGGAAATTCATTGCCTGAAAGCCGATATTGGCATTCCGTTCCTGGTCGGTGTTGGCATAAAGTCCCTGATTGTCCATATAGCCCAGCATCACAAAGTATTTAGCGGTCTCATTACCTCCCCGAAAGGTTAGGGAATAGTCTTGGATGGGAGCATTTTTTTGAAGTACCTCCTCATACCAATTGACGTCGGGATACAAGTACGGATCTGTTCCTGCCCGGTAGCCCTCTAGTTGAGTCTGCGTGTACAACCTCGAAAAACCGTCATTTGCTAAAGCTTCGTTATAGAGTCTGGCATAATCGTAAGAACCGGCAAACTTCGGAAGTTGTGTCGCTTGTTGAGAACCGTAACGCGCGTTAAAGGTAATCTTAACCTTATCACTGATTTCGCCCCGTTTGGTCGTGACGAGCAATACACCGTTGGCGCCTTTCATACCGTATAGCGCTAGTGCTGCTGCATCTTTCAACGCAGTTACACTCTCAATCTCATCGGGAGATATATGGCTCAGGCTATTTATTTGCAAACCATCTAGCATGATCAAATGTCCGTTGTTGCCCGTGGTATGTCTGCCTCGGATCATAAAACTCGGATCATCAAATCCCGGGGCACCTCCGTTCTGCGTGATCGTTACCCCCGGCAGCCTCCCAATCAATGCATTCGAGAGTGAGGCTGTATGCGTTTTGCGTAAGGTAAATCCGCTGACGTGTGAGAGGGAGCCTGTCACCGCATCCGAATTTTGGACGCCATAGGCAACGTGAACCAGGGAATCCGCAGGAGGTTCGGTGCCCTGCGCAAGCAAAAATAGCGGCAGCGAACAGCACCCAACCAGAAGGATTCTAAAACCTAGATTATGTCTTTTGAATGGAAATATCATAATTTATTAATCTTTATCATAAAACAAAGCTTATACTTACCAGCCCGGATTTTGAACAATATACCCCAGATCAATTTCGCTGACCCGGAAAGGGTATAAGTACATTTTGTCGTCCCAAACCCGTTCTTCAAACTTTTCTAGTTTGTAAGTTGGTTCCGCTCCCCCAGCGAGCCTCAGGCCATACATCCCTCCCTTCATCACGCCATCCGTTCCCGCGATTTTCCATCGACGTACATCGAAGTACCGGTGTTGTTCAAAGGATAGCTCAACAGCTCTTTCCCTACGGATTTTTTCTCGCATATCCGCTTGGTTAGTGTAGGTATAAGGTGGCATGTCTACCCGCTCGCGGATAGCATTTAAGGCGTCCATTATATCGCCGGATGATCCGTTCGCCTCATTTAAGGCTTCCGCATAGTTCAAGTAGAATTCCGCCAATCGAAAGGTGATCCACTTTGGTGCCGGACTGGATCCGTTGCGCACACCTTTCAGAAATTTGCGCAAAAAACCGACACCATTGTATAGATCCAACAGCCTGCTTTGCTGTTCGTAAAAATGATATACGGTACCGGTACCTCTAGACCATTCCGTACCCGACTGGAATACAGACGCCTGAAAGCGCGGTTCGAGTTCTCCCAATTTCCGTCGATACTCCGCATAGGGATACGCAACGCCCTCCTGCTCATCCCATACTTGATCGGTACCATCTGCTTTTTGATAGAATTTGGTAAAATTGAAGGTTACCCCAATGTTCACCGGATCCGTTCCGGTATATACCACCGTACCGGGAGTCATGAAACGAACGAAATAATTGGTCGCCGTGGGTCCCATCAAACCGGCATCCAGGATGATCTCGTTGACGTTTGGGTTAATAAATATTTCTTCGTAGCGGTCAACGGGGTTCTCTTTTCCCTGATACAGCTCGCACCATCCGCTCTCGTTTTTCGCCCAATCTAGAACAGCTTTGTTTGCATCGGCCGCTATCCGCCACCGCTCAGGATCATAATTTGTATAACCAATCATGGCGCGTAGCGCCGGATCGCTTACCGGCCGGTAAGCATCATCCGAGTTAAACAAGGGGCTCGCTGCATATAAGAGCGTGCGCGCCTTTAATGCCAATGCCGCACCTTTTACGATCCGCCCTCTGTATTGACTAGCGTATGCATTGGGCAGGCTTCTGGCAGCCTCGTCACAACTGTTCACGATAAAATTAACGGTCTCTTCGAAGCTACTACGTGGAATACGCACCTCCGGAATATCTTCTGCCGAAGAAACTTTAAGTACGTTGTCTACAATAGCCACGCCACCAAGACGCTGCATCAAATCGAAATGCATCAGTGCTCTCAGAAAGATAGCTTCCGCTTTCATCGCTGCTTTTTCCGTCTCTGAAAAAGGTGCCTGATCGATGTTCTCGATAAAGAGATTGGCATTCCTAATCCCCTTATAACAAAACTCGCTTCTAAACTCGTACCAATAAATATCAGACGCACTCCAGTTGCCGGTATTAAACGCTTCCGCACCGGTGAGATTGGCGTAGGCATCTGCTTCGTCTGTTGCTGCCGCCAATATGGTATAGGTTGCACCGTAGTGATAGAAACCACTTTCCGATGCCGCCCAATAGAACGGAAATTCGTATATAGACGCTGTGCTATAGACATTCCATAAAAACTGTTCTGTCTTTTCCTTAGAAGCAAAAATATCCTCTAGCGTCACCTCACTGCTTATCGGCTTTTCCAGGTATTTTTTACAAGAGAAACATACCGTTACACAAGTCAGGATGCTTATTAAAATTATCTTTTTCATGCTCATAGCCTTTCAGGATTAAAATTGAAAATTGACGCCACCATTAAAAACCCGCATTGGTGGATATACCCTTCCCCATAATTCACGGGCATCCGGATCTTTACTATATTTCATGTTGGCCCAGGTAATCAGGTTATTACCGCTTACGTACACCCGCATCGACGTTAGCCCCACTCTTTTTAGAAAATCAGCCGTAAAGCGGTATCCCATTTCTACATTTTTTAAGCGGATGTAAGAGGCATCCTGAATCCAAAATGAAGATGGTTGATAATTATGCTGCCTTTCAGGGGATAATTCTAACCGCGGAAAGGTGATTTTTTCACCATTCGCATACCGCTCGGGAGTCCATCGTTCCAAGTGCCATTTCTGAGCCGATCCCCAGTCTGAAGTAAACGGATAAGCGGAAGCCGACTCAAACCTCACCGATACATTATCCGTCCCTTGGAAAAGAGCCGACAGATCAAATCCCTTCCACGAAAAGCCCCCAGAAATGGAGTAAGTCACTTCCGGCCAGTCGGAATACCCAACCGGTCCCATATCGTCCGTAGAGATTATCCCATCGCCATTCAGGTCTTTATATTTCATATCACCCAGTTGCACGCCTGCCGTAGACCATTGCGATGCCGGGGCAGCGTCCACTTCCTCCTGCGTGTTATAAAACCCTTCGAAGGTGAGTCCGAAATACTGATTGATCGGTCTGCCGGTCCGTAGCATCCAGTCGTATTTCCGCGTGGCCTCATCCTGAAAGATAATTTTATTCCTAGCAAAGGCATACGCGCCCTTCACCCAGAATGCCGCGTTTCCGATGGTATGATCATACCCTACTTCAATTTCGTATCCTTTATTCTCTACTTTGCCGATATTTGCAGCCGGCAGCTCTGCCGCCACCAGTTCCGGCACGGTCGATAACCGCCAAAGAATATTATCCCGTTTCTCTTCGAAATAGTCGGCTGTAATGCTCAGGTGGTTAGATAATAGTTTAAGTTCGGCTCCCACATTCAGTTTTTTCGCCCGCTCCCAGGTTACGTCCGGATTTCCGATCTTTCCTTCGCGGTACATATTAAACCGGGTCATATTGACACCAGCCTCACCAAATACCACGGCCTGATAGCCACCATTTCCTAAGGTATAGGGACCGTTGAGATACAAGTATCGGTCGCCCCCAATTTTGTCATTACCCACTTCACCGTAAGAGCCTCTAAATTTTAGAAACGTCACCCAATCATTTTCTGGGAAAAATGGTTCTTCACTAGCTACCCATCCTGCGGATACTGAAGGAAAGAAACCAAAACGCTTTCCTTCCGGAAAATTCTCCGATCCGTTGTATCCCATATTGAATTCACTCAAATAGCGATTTTTATATGCATACGTAATCCGCGATACCAACCCCAGATAAGCAGTAGGAAGCTTATACGCTAAATTAGGATAAAAGGCACGTTGGAAATTTGCCAAAATAAGGCCGGTAACTTGATGCGATTCGCCAAACGTCCGGTTGTAATCCAGTGCGGCCTCCGTATACATCTTACGCCATTTGTTGTTATCGCCAACACTTTCAGACAGATTATAGAATGGTCCACCTTCTTTGCTTTGATACATGGTGTACCCCATCGGGCTGTTTGGATCCTTTAAGATCGTATAGGCCGGAAAATACCGACTGCGTGCTTTATGTTTTAGATAGTAACTGTCGTAAGCACCCATCGCCCGAACCGATAAGCCAGGTGTTATCCTATGCAGGTCGTACTTGATGGACAAATTGGTATTAACGGTGCTGGAGTAATCGTCCGTCACGAAGGCACCTCCCGTACTGGTCGGCCCTGCTTGCCCCCAGGGATTGAAGTTAGGCACGCCGGCAGGCATACCAGTAATCTTTTCGATATATTTACCATCTACAAAACCGGGGCTCGTCATCGGAGGTAAATTGGCCGATTTATCAAAAGCCCCCCAAGCCCCACCATTGGGTATGGAATTATCCGTAATCTGATTGCCCAGTTTCAACGAAATCGTCAAATCCTCAATCGGTTTAAAATCAAAGTTCATCCGGATATTATATTTGTCGTAGGTATGCTTAAAGGGAAACCCTAAATCCTGCTCTGGTTGATGGTATCCTCCACTTTGGTTGAAATAGCCCAACGATGTAAAGTACTGTAGCCGTTCTGTACCTCCCGAAATATTGGTATTGTAAGATTGTTGAAACGAAAAAGGCTTGATCAACTCCTCCATCCAATTTTTACTGGGGTGAAATATAGGGTCTTCCCCTGTTTGATATAGCCGTAAGTCTTCTTCGGAGAAAACGGGAGTCTGTCCCATATTCATCTGCGCCTCGTTGCGAAGTAGCGCATATTCATAAGAGCCGAGGAGTTCCGGAAGAATAGAAGGCTGTATGGCTGCGACGTTACTCGTAAAATTAATCACAGGCTTTCCAGTTTTCCCCTGTTTAGTGGTGATCAAGATCACCCCATTGGCACCCCGCACGCCAAATACAGCCGTCGAAGACGCATCTTTCAAAATGTTGATCGACTCGATTTCATTAGGATCTAAATTATTATAGGTTTCCCTTTCTACACCGTCAATCATGATAAGAGGGCCTCGTCCGCCGGCATTCAACGTGGCCATTCCCCGGATAAATATGGTGGCCTTATCATTGCCAAATTCTCCGGAATTTTGTACCGCTTGCAAGCCCGGAGCCATACCGATCAAGGCATTACTGATACCCGCCACCGGCGCTCTGACCAAATCCTCTCCCGACACCGATGCAATAGCACCCGTCGTCGTGATCTTCTTTTGTTGCCCATACCCCACAATAACCACGTCCATCAGTTCATTATTCGCTGCCTGAAGTTCAATCGTTATAAATCTGCGGTTGTTTATGACCACCTCCTGTGTTTCGTAACCGAGGAAACTAACCACCAAAACGGCGTCATCAGATACCTCCAGAGAAAATTCTCCTACATCGTTGGTACTCGTGCCACTGCCTGTATTTTTTATCTTAATGCTGACGCCGGGCAAAGGTTCATTACCTTCAACCACCTTTCCTTGAATACGTCGTGTTTGTGAAAAAACATTGCCTATTGATAAAAAGTAAGCTATTCCGATAAGAATGAGTAATGTTTTCTTCATGTTGATAAAGGTTTATGATAGATCAATTAGCTGAAACTACAAACAAATATAGCGACCTATTAGGGAGTGGAAAATAGAGGTTTTTAGGAAAAGGATGGACAATTTTACTTCAAATCATACGACTAATTTATTCTTTTATATCGAGCCATCGATTCTATAAAATAATAATCCGCATAGATTAACGGTACGTCGATATCTGCATGGCGAGGATAATTCCCCACTCCGTGCTTGAGAAGAAAACCTCCATTTTTTCCATAGTCCGAAAAAAAGGTCGGCGATGTCAACGATTGCAGCATCTTTTCTGCAGCTTTAAGGTAGGTCTCGCTTAGCGGCTGTTCTACATAGCCGCTAAGCTCTAGCAGTGCCGAACAGATAACGGCTCCGGCGGAGGCATCCCGAGGAGCCGCCGGAATGTCTTCGGCATCAAAGTCCCAATAAGGAATACCGTCTGCAGGTAGATGGGGATGATTTAAAATAAATTGACCAATATGATTAGCTTGCTCCAGATACAAGGGATCGCCCGTTTCGCGGTACATGACGGTGTATCCATACAATCCCCACGCTTGCCCGCGCGCCCAGGCAGACGAGTCGGAGGCGCCTTGCACCGTCTGCTTTTTTCGTACCTCTCCATTACCCGGGTTATATATTACCAAATGGTGCGAGCTATAATCCGGACGAAAATGATGCTTCATCGTAGTCTTGGCATGTTCAACAGCAATTTTATAAAAAGATGAATCCCCCGTCATTTTTGTCGCTGCAAACAGCAGCTCTAGATTCACCATATTGTCAATGATCACCATGAACTGCGACGAATCCGAATCCCACGAACGCAGACAACCTACTTTCGGATTAAAACGCGACGCCAACGATCGCGCACTGTTAACGAGGATAGAATCATAAGCTGGTTTCGATTCCAACCGCTTTGCGTTTCCGAAAGAACAGTACATCATAAAGCCCAGATCATGCGTCGTGGTATTAAATTGTTCCTTTTTTAGAACGTCCATTTTTCTTAGCGCTTCCTGATGCAGTAGCGTATCGCCTGTCAACTCATAGAGGTACAGCAAACCTCCCGGATAAAAGCCCCCTACCCAAGGTTCGGAGCCGCTGGTAACCAACTGTCCCTTATCTTCATAATAGGTAACCGGAAACCGGTCCGGCTTCAATTCCTGCATCAAGAACGTATATTGGCTGGCAGATTCTTTTATTCGTTTTTCTACTGTTTCCAACAGCGATTTTCTCGAAGGATGTTTTTCATTTTGGGCGTTGGCTATCGTACCAACGAATATGAACAGGGAGGCGATACCCCATTTTAAGGAATACATCATGGTCTTGGGTTTTCTTTTTTTAATAATTGATTCAACTGCTGCGGCTGAATAGATTGTTGGGGTGCAAAATCATCCGAACTCACGTATTGGAGCATGCTATAGTACAGCTGGCGTACCTCCGGTTGATTTAAGTTGGGGATTAAATTGGCCATCGAAATAAAGAGCTTGCCCGCCCCTACTTGAAATTCAAATAACATTCCGAGTTTATGATTTCGATCAATATTGTCTATTATCTGTACAATGGGACGATAGCGCTTATCCGTATGGTCTAAAATCAATGGTCGGGCCATCTTCATAATCGACCACCACTGCCAATTGCTGTGCGCTTCCGTCGGGAAATGTTTAAACAAAGGGTGTTCAGGATCGGTTAGCATCCCCAAAGTACCTGCCGAAACGGGTCGGTTCATCCTTTCGGCAGAATTTTTAAATGTTTTCCAGTTCCAAAATTCGCTAATAAATTGCGGTTTTATCGATAGTTCCGCTACGGTCACGTGATTCGGAAATAAAATGACCCGTTCACCCGCTTTCAATAAATCCACCACTTTGTCATTATATTCTGTGGCCACATGCACATTTTTGGGAACATCCATCGTGACATGAGCCGGATATACCCAAATGGGATAAACGGAGGTTAGCCCCGTAGAAGGTACACGAAGTTCGACCTGAAACTTGGATGCCTTTTTCTGGTTTTTAAGCGGAAAAGAGATATGCCCAATAGGGCTGATTTGACCTTTGTTAGCCCGAATGGACAATTTTCCGGAAATAATCTGATCGTTAGTCTCCGTATCAACGATCCTCCATTCCAGCGCCTTGTCTTGTATGGTTTGTGGACTGTAATTGACCAACTGGATATCCGCTGTAAAAGTTTCATCACTACGCCAAACGTATTTATCCATCAGCAACTGGATCACAACATCGTTATTAAACTGTCGAAATTCCGCTTCGTCGATCAGTCCCTTACTTTCCATAAAAGCATTCAACAAACCTACCAATGCTGTCCCCTGCCCCGGAAAATCTTGAAGATCCAATAATTGAAAACCTGCAAAGCCGGGTGTGCGGAGAGCCATTTCAATTTCTTCGCGGTAGAGCAAAGCCGTAAGTTTTCCAGAGGCATTCAAAAAATCGGATGCCTGATCGCCCATGCCAGTTTCCTGAAGGCGTTTTCTGAATATCTCGAAGTTCAGCGGCCGTAAAACGCCGGTATACCGATCGATTTCACGATAATCAGGATATACTTGATATTGACCATTTTCATGACCGATGATAGGAAGTGAGTGCCCCGCAATACCCGCCGTAAAATTCCTCCGGGTAGAGGGTTGCTGTGTATTAATCTGTCCATTTCCTGCATCTTCCGGCGTAGCAAAACCACCTCTCACATCGTATTTCCCGTTGGGCGTTTCTCCGCCGGTACGCATGGTTACCCAAAAATCATCGGTTTCTCCCGGCGCCGGATTCTCGTAGAAAGCGTTGGTTCCAAAAGCATACAACGGACGGGCATCGTGCTTTCTGAGCCGGTCCACTAACGCTTCATGAACTTCGCGATCGCCTATCAGCTCATTTCCCAAGGACAGCATAACCAGCGACGGATGATTCCCATACGCATCCAATATAGCCTGCCCTTCCTGCTGTTGAAAAGCAATAGCAGCGGTATCTTTCGCCGTCATTTGCGACCAATTGGGCAATTCCGTTTGAATATAAATCCCTTCTAAATCTGCTGCTTCGAAAGCCGCTTGCGGCGGTGTATATGAATGAAACCGGTAATGGTTGATGCCATAGCTTTTTGCGATTCGGTATAGCCGTCGCCAATCCTCCGTCTTCATCGACGGATAACCCGTTAAGGGGAAAATACAAACATCATTTTTGCCCCTTAAAAAGACAATTTCCCCATTATTTGTAAACTGTGTGCCTCGTGTATCGAAATTGCGCAGCCCTAAAGTAGCCGTTTGCTCGTCGTAAATGGCATCATCTACAAGCAGGCGGACGGATAATTTATATAATGCCGGGTTATATTCATCCCATAGCAAAGCATCTTTGCCTAAGGGGTAATCGATTGCCACGATACTATCGTCCGTATGAAGCTGTACAGGTAGCGATAAAGCTTTTACATGCTTCTTCTGGGGGGTATTATGCGTATGTGCTTGCAGTTCTATCCGCACCTGCTGTTTGGCGTGTATATTATTTTTAAGGTTCAGCTTCACCTCCACACGCTTATCAGCTACTTTGGGTGTGAGCTTCATTTGGTAAATTTCTATGGCAGGGATAGCTTCTAAAAATAATTCTCCGATTATCCCGTTCCAGTTCGTCTGGGTGTGTACACTTAGCGCGTGCGATCCGCCCACCGGTGCCAAGTTGGGCGAATTATCTACCCGGATCGTCAGGGTATGCTTGCCAGGAGTCAATGGCTTCTCAAAACGGTATACCTGCGGTGCCAATAACACCTTGCATTCCCCCATCCACTCGCCGTTGAGCCAAACTTGAGTGGCCTTCGTCCTTTCCATAAACAGCCTGACTTGTTTGTCCTTCCAATGTTCGGGAATCTCAATTTCTTTATGATACCAAGCGGCTCCGATATATTTCCAGGTTTGGCTAAGATGGTCAGTCGTCGAATCCTTCACAAAAACACCTTTTCCCTGCTCTTCCAACGAACCTGGCAAAGTTACCGTCTCTTTAAATGTACGATCCTGCCACCGCTCCTGTATACCTGCGTCGGTGTCCAGCTGTAATTGCCAGTCGCCACGAAGATCTATCCGCTCTCTAGCAAAAGAATCACGGTGTTGTGCGGTAACCGTCAGCAGGCTCAAGCAGCATATCCAAGCAACTACAAATTTTATACGATTTAGAATCATCGCTAATCAACTGTTTTCTTTTCCTGCATTTTAATAAACGCCAAATGTGTTTTCGCACCAACGTGTATACTGTCTTTTCGCAAGACATTTTCAAACTCCTCATTCGCTTTGTCCGGTTTCCCTAAGCCTAAATAGCCTAGCCCCATCATGTATCGACAATGAATTTCATTTCTAACAGCTAAGTCGTCATCAAAAATGAGCATATCCGGCAGAGATACGGCAAAGTAATCGATCTGCGGCTTGTCGTTAATATGAGTTTGTCCGTATGCGATGAGTTTGTTGAAAATCCCGGTAGCTTTCTGCTCATCACCCAATTTCCTCCAGGCCAGCCCTTGATAAAATATCATATCTGGTTTCTGGTCGTTATAGAATACCGCAGCAACAGGTTCATTTTCGCCTTCGGTAGCCTTTTTAAAACTAATATCGGCCTTTTCAGTTTCGCCCATTCCCTGATAGGTTTCCCCTAGCCAATAAAACAAATCATTTTCTTTTGCTCCAATGAGTTTACCCTCACCCAAATTTACAGGATATACCTGTGCCTGCTCCAATAGCTGGATGGCAGCCTCAAATTCCGCTTGCCGAATAGCTTTTTTAGCTAATTCCATTAAACTGTATACATATTGCTCAGGTACCTTTCCCTCGCCACCTTCCCAAGGGTGAAACTTTCGTCGGGACAATTGCTCGCGCGCTTTCTCATATTCACCCAGAAAATTATATAAGGAAACCCGTTCTAAATATAGGTCATCTCGCGCTTCCAGCAGTGCGTTGTGCTTCTCCAATAAATTTAGGCGCTCTTCCGGAAGCCTATTCAAGCGTTTATACAATTGATCGAGCTCCATGAACACCCGCGAATCGTTCGGATCAATTGCAAAAGCCTTCTCAAAACATTCCACGGAACGAGCGGGATTCGCCTTTTTATTAAAGTAAGCTATTCCCAAATTCCGGAAAACGGTAGCAAAGGTATCGTCGCGTTTTATTGAGGTTTCCCACAGCTGTATAGCATCGTCATATTGCCGTTTATCATACCATAGATTACCCAGATAATAAGGTGCTTTCGCATCCTCCGGGTTCAGTTTCAGCGCACATTCCAGCACGCCGATCTCTTCTAATCGATTGGGAAAGCAAAGCTCTGGATCCGCCGAGGCAGCCCGCTTAAACCAGGATTTCGCCTTTTGCTCATCGCCAGCCTTCCACGTAAACCACCCCAAATAGTAGGCAATCATGGGCTGATGATGGATGTCTGTTGCTACGACGCTCAACACTTCGATAGCTTCGGGATACAGTCCCGCTGCCGCATAATCCAAAGCATATTCCAGAAAACTATTGCTGTATTTTCGCGATAGCCTTTCCAACTCTTCCAAAGATTCAGCCGATTTATCTTTCTGATCAAGCAGCGAATAGGATTTACCAAGCTCGAAATACGCACCTAAATTAAATTGGTCGCGCTTAATAGCTTCTTTACTTACGGCTATCGCTTCACCCCATTGATATTGTTTCCGTAGAATAGCGGCTTTTAAAACCCAGGCTTTATTATTCCGCGCATTTCGGTCTATAGACCAATTGATATGTTCGAGTGCCTGCGTTAGATCGTCCTTTATGAGGTCGATCTGTGCCAACGAAAAGTAGCCACTATCCTGCCACGCACCATTCCATACCGCTTTATAGAAAGCCTCATAGGCATCGTCTAGCCGATCCATAAATTTAAGCGATAAACCGAGATTGTAATACGGTTCGCCATCATAGGGATTAGGATTTCGCTGCGTATAGGTTTCAATAGCCTTTCTCAGGTAGGGCTCGCTTTTCTCAAATTTCCCTTTTCTTAAATACCATTTTCCCAGCGCATTGTTGTTTCGCGCATCCTTTGGATCTCTGCGAAGGGCCTCCTCATAGTAATCAACTGGATTGTATGTAGCGTGCCGGTATTGTTCCAAGTGTAGGCCGGTTAAAAACAGCTGCTCGGTATTCTCCACCTCTTGTGCAGGTAAAGCCGCTTCGGCAGATTTGGGAAATTCGGTAGCGATATCCCGAAGAGGCTCATAGCTAATCCGTTCTTTTCCGGTATGATCCTGTATAACCACTTTAAGATCTTTCCCGCTTACTTCCCTTTGGAGGTTTATCTCTTTAACAAATACGTTTTCCGGTGAAACGTCAAATACCTCTTTATGGAGCAACTCGGTTCCACACCAGATCGCGAGTTGATTCCTCCGTTGCTCTGATGTAGAAAATACTTTTACAGTCGCCTTCTGCTCTTCCGTATCCATATAAATCAGCATGTCCTTCGTGGCATTTTTCACTACGCCCAACTCCTGATAAGGCATAAAATATTGCGTAAACGATTTTTCCTCATAAGGCATTAGCCAGGTAAAGTCAGGCTGATTGTCGGTATATACGCCAGTCATCAGTTCAATATAAGGGCCATCCTCGTCGGTTAGGTTACGGTCCCAAGCCTTACCGAAATCCCCATTTCCCCAGGTCCACTGCTTTTTGCCCGGCGAAACGTGGTGGTTGGCAACATGCAGAATCCCGGCCTGCGTATCATTTTCATAACCGCCCACAAAATCATAGCTTGACTTAACCGCCATATACGACGTCGGTACCGGTATATTTTTATAATTGGAAATGTCCGTTCCGGGCGAATAATCTACCTTATAATAGGTCCCCGTTGCTATTGGGAAACTGGTTACATCCCGTTTGCCATGGTCAAACACTGCATTTACATCTGGCGGAAAAACGGATTGATAGTAATCGTTGACCTTGACAGCCGGATTCGCCCACCATAGAAACGTCTGCGGCAGTGCAGTGCGGTTATATACTTTGGCTTTGATTTCCAGGTATGCTTTTTCCGGATAAACCGTGAACCCGGCCATTCCTTTGGTACCAAACATGCGCTCAATTTCGTTTACCCAAACGGTTTTGCTCCCATCCGCATTTTCTTCTATCGTGTAATCCACCGGCTGAAATGTGCTCGGTCTGTGATGTTGTGGCCAGTTAAACTCTATCCCTCCCGATATCCACGGACCGCACAGCCCCACCAAGGCCGGTTTGATGACATGGTTATAATAGATAAAATCCCGTTTTTTTACTTTGTCGTATGCCCGCTGGATTCTCCCGCCCAGTTCAGGCAAGATCATAATTTTTATATACTTATTTTCCAGAAATAAAGCGGTGTATTCGACATCCTCTTTATCGTCGTATATCTTTTCGATAACCGGATTGGGATAAACCACCCCACTACTACCTTGATAAACACGTTTCTCAAAAAACATCGGATTTTTCTCCGGATTGCCGCATTTATAGGTAGGAATCTTGATCTTCTCTTCCCAAACATTTACAAAAAGGTCATTCATTGTTTGCGTAATTTAAATTTATCTGTCAATGTTGAGGCTGTCTCTTTCTATCCGTAGAAAAAGGAAGCCTAGAAAACACATGCCTGGCTTGTAGATAAAAGATATCCTATAATCAGGTCTAACTGTACACAAACATAGGGTTCCATCCGACAAAACAAAATGGATGATTCAGTGAAAATGATAGACATTTTTACGGGGGCTTATAATTAAAAATAGTTTTTTTCTACATGTTTTACAGATTATAGTCCATTTTCTAACTCAGAATATCCTAATAAATTTGCTTTTGTTATAAATCTTAGCAATAACATCACGCTATCGTAAAAGTGATCAAAAAGGTATTTTTACATAGTTGCTCTTTACTATAGGGAAGTATCGTGTCGGTGTGTTTGCGTGTTTATGATACATTTTATTTCATGAATTTATTGTCAGTAAATCCAAATTTTAAAAAATGAAGTTTTCAACTAAAAACCAGACGGTCCGCAAGCTTTTACTCTCTATTTTAATAGCTTGTTGCTTATATACCGAGTTATTTTCGCAGACCAAGCTTAATCTATCTGGGCAATGGGCCGTCGCGCTCGATCCTTTGGATATCGGTGTGAAAGAGCAGTGGGAAAATCGATTGTTCGACACACAGCTTTCCCTTCCGGGAACACTCGACGATGCAAAGTTGGGAAACCCCAACACGTTAACTCCCGAATTGGAAAAACTACAGCTCACACATCTCACCCGCAAACACCGCTATGTCGGCGCTGCCTGGTATGCTAAAGAAATCGAGATTCCGAAAGACTGGAACGGCGAGAAAACAATTTTAAAGCTAGAGCGGGTCATCTGGAAAACGACCGTATGGGTCGATGGCGTAAAAGTGGATACCGAACAAAACAGCTTAATTGCGCCTCACTATTTTGATCTGAGTAAATACCTCACGCCCGGCCAAACACATCGGATTACCTTAAGGATAGACAATCGAAAATTCTTTGACGTCAGCTATAATAACTTAGCACATGCCTACACCGATCACACACAAATCATCTGGAACGGCGTTATTGGCGAATTTTCCCTTGAAAATCAGCGTGCGGTACACTTTGACGACGTACAGGTTTATCCCGATATCACCGCCAAAAGCGTAAAAGTAAAAGCGGTTATCCAAAATAACACGACACGCACAATGAAATTGCCCTTGCACGTTGAATGTTCTTTAAAAGCGGGCAAGGGGCTCGCCGGACAGGTAGATCAAGAGATAACCCTCTCCGCAGGAGAACAGGTCGTGGAATTTACCCTCCCGATCACGGAGGAAATTCTGCCTTGGGACGAGTTTCACCCCAACTTATATAGCTTACATCTCTCGTTAGGCCGAAAATCCAGATCCACCGACACCGCCTTAGACTTTGGCTTTCGCGATTTCAAAGCACAGGGCAAAACATTTGAACTGAACGGACAGCCTATATTTTTGCGGGGAACGCTCGAATGCAATATTTTTCCGCTTACCGGACACCCGCCCATGCAAAAAGACGAATGGTTAAACATATTTCAAACCGCAAAAAACTGGGGATTAAACCACATCCGCTTTCATTCGTGGTGCCCTCCTGAAGCAGCGTTCGCGGCAGCAGATCAGCTCGGCGTTTATCTGCAGGTGGAGCTGCCTATTTGGTCTTTAACCGTCGGTGAATTCCAGAGTACCACCGAATTTCTTTACGAAGAGGCCCAACGGATGATCAAAGAATATGGTAACCACCCATCGTTTATGTTGTGGAGCTTAGGCAATGAACTACAAGGCAATATGTCGGTGCTCAATAAAATGGTCTCTGATTTAAAGGAGACGGACAATCGGCGGTTATTTGCGAACACCTCGTTTACCTTTGAAAAAGGACACGGCGATAGACCGGAACCAAACGACGATTTCTTTGTGACCCAATGGACCAAAGACGGTTGGGTTAGAGGTCAAGGTGTTTTTAACGCGCAAAGTCCATCGTTTAACAAAAACTACAACAGTGCATTGGCTAATGTCCATGTCCCTGTTGTGACCCACGAGATTGGACAATATGCTGTTTTCCCCAATATACGCGAGATCGACAAATACACGGGCGTTTTAGATCCGTTAAACTTCAAAGCGATACGGAACGATTTGCAGAAGAAGGGGCTAATCCAGCAGGCTGACGACTTCTTACAATCATCCGGTAAGCTTGCTGCCATCCTATACAAAGAAGAGATCGAACGCGCCTTAAAGACTGCTGGCATCAGCGGCTTTCAATTACTCGATCTCCATGACTTTCCGGGGCAAGGAACAGCTCTGGTAGGTTTGTTAGATGCTTTTTGGGAAAGTAAAGGTATACTCGATTCCACAGATTTTAAGCGCTTCAATGGCCCCCTTGTTCCACTTTTAAATTTCGAAAAGGCAACGTATAAAAACTCGGAGGTATTCCATGCAGACGTCAGTGTCTCCAATTACCTTCAGCCTTTTCATGAAAGCCAAACGATCGAGTGGTCCATCAGCAAAAACGATGCTCTCCTGGAGTCAGGAAAATTTGACGTACAGCTCGGCATGGGCTTTAATGATGGTCTCGGAAAGTTTTCGGTCGACCTCAGCAGCATACAAGAAGCCACAAAACTCACTGTCCAACTGCAAATAGCCGGTACTAATTATAGCAACAGTTGGAATATTTGGGTATATCCCGCCTCAGAAACCGTGAATTTTGGAGACGTCATCTACACCAATGATGTTACCGAGGCTATACAACAGGTACAAGCAGGTAAAAAAGTGCTCTTAAATCCCGATTGGAAGACCACCAAGGGGCTGGAAGGAAAGTTCGTTCCCGTCTTTTGGAGCCCCGTACATTTTCCAACACAAGCCGGAACAATGGGGTTATTATTAGATAAGCAGAACGCGGTGTTTGCCGACTTTCCTACAGACAATCATACCGACTGGCAATGGTGGGATCTAAATGTCAACTCTACCACTTTGATTATCGACTCTCTGGAAGGTGGAACACCCCTCATCCAGATGATTGATAATTTCGCCAACAACAGAAAGCTGGCACTAGCCTTCGAGGGTTCTCTTAATGAAGGGAAACTGATGGTTGTTTCCATCGATCTTAACTCCAATTTGGAAAAGCGGATCGTCGCGAAGCAACTCTTGCAATCCATTCTGCGGTATATGAACAGTGACGATTTCCGGCCTGCGACGATCCGGAATCCGAAGTGGCTTGCAGACAACCTCAAACCCCAACAGCAAGAACAAAAGAAACAAGACGCAACCGCTATTTATTAAAACACTCGATCCGCGAATGAGCATACAGATAAAGAAGGACTGTATATTAAAAATCAAGGAAAATGAAGACATATTTAATTATTATGCTATTTATCGCACCCCTTATCGGTTGGGCTCAAGAGCAACCAACGGTAACCGGGGTAGTAAAAGGAAGTGACGATACCATAATCAGTGGAGCTACAGTAGCCGTGAAGGGAAAGCCCATTAGCACTTCGACGGACAACGACGGTTCTTATCATATTGCCGCGGCACCCCAAGACACGTTGGTATACAGCTTTGTAGGCTATCAACCGCAGCAGTTACCTGTAGCAGGCAAATCAACAATCGATGTATTTTTAGAACCGATGGCATCCGATTTGGAGGAAGTCGTTGTAGTCGGTTACGGTGCTATCCGCAAGAGTGATCTAACGAGCTCCATTACTTCGGTCAAAGGCGAAGATCTAAAAGATTTTACGGCCGGTAGTGCGCTAAACGCCTTGCAGGGAAAAGCCAATGGTGTGCAGATTACGGGCTCTGGAGGACCAGGGGCAAGTCCGCGTGTCATTATTCGTGGAATTACATCGGTCAACGGTTCAGATCCCCTGTATGTGGTAGACAACGTGCCCCTACCCCCGGGTACAAACCTAAATTTCTTGAATCCAGAAGATATAGAGAGTATGGAAGTCCTGAAAGACGCATCAGCCGCTGCTATCTTCGGAACCCGGGCATCGAATGGAGTAGTCCTCATCACAACCAAAAAAGGTAAGTCGGGCAAAACCGTATTTACCTTTAGCGGATCTACAGGAATACAAACCATTTCCAAGCCGAATATAGCGGATGCATCCATCTACGAGCAGGTATACAAAACACGGTATACCAACGACGACAATGAGCCAATTTGGAATGCGGAAGATAATTTAAAACCCGGCGACGGCACAGATTGGTGGAAAGAAGCTGTCAATACGACAGCCATGATCCACAATTATAATGTAGGGTTTCAAGGAGGAAGCGAGAAGAACGTATTTAGCGGAAATGTTGGGTATTTCAGACAGAATTCGCAGTACGATGTGGGCTATTGGGATCGCTTGTCCATACGGCTAAATAATGAATATACCCTCATCGAGGATATTAAGTTGGGGATCGACCTCGCCCCGCGCTATGAATCCTGGACAAACACGCCAGACTTGTATGCCGACATTATGCGGATGGATCCTACTACGCCCATATTCCGTCCGACAGATGAATGGGAAACCAATGTATTCAACAACTATGCTCGTTCCAAGCATAATCAAGTATGGAACCCGATGGGACGTTTGGCCCGTTTAGACGAAAAAATACAACATTTCGCATTGATTATGACGCCTCACCTGACGGTTACGCCTATCCAAGGAATGACCGCACGGACGCAGTTTAACGTAAATGCACGGGTACAAAACGCGCACAAATTTGAACCTGAATTTTTTATTGACAATCTAGAGCAAGGTGAGCGTAGCTATATCGAGCGTCGGAACGACACCAATATCGATTGGAACTGGACGAACACCCTAAGCTATATGTTTGATCTGGATAAACACCATTTCACTACGATGGTCGGTTTTACGATGGAAAAGTTTAGCACTTATGGGTTGCTTGGTTCGCGGTATGACCTGCCAAATAGCCACCCTGACCTTCGCTATCTCGATGCCGGTACCGATGAGGAAAAAGCATCTGGTACCGACACTTACCGGACGTTGATGTCGGTGTTGGGCCGGCTAACGTACAACTATAATTCGAAATATTACCTTACAGCGACCTTTAGACGCGACGGATCTTCGGCATTTCCTGCAGGTAACCGCTATGCCAATTTCCCGTCTATTTCGGGTGCGTGGCGTGTCAGCAATGAGTCGTTTCTAGCAGGACAGGACATCTTTCAAGATATCAAGCTGCGTGCGGGCTGGGGCCGTGTGGGCAACCAATCTGTTGCGGGACCAGGTCTTTATATCAACCTGATCGGACCGGCGGACTATGTGTTCGGGCCGGAAGGCACGCGATACGTCGGATCTGCCGTTAGTCAAGTGGGTAATCCGCTGCTAACCTGGGAAACCGTCGAAGATGTAAACGTAGGCTTAGATTTGGCTTTTTTACAGAACAAGTTCACGGTAGGAATAGATTGGTTCCGAAAGCGGAATCACGACATGCTCATGCAGAAAAACAATCTACTCGTCCTCGGTTATCCGATGTGGGATGCCCAGATGTGGGCCAATATCGGGAGCATGCAGGCACAAGGATGGGAGTTTGCGCTCAAGTACAGCGACAATAGCCACGCATTCACTTATGATTTAGGGTTGAACATGACGGCCGTGCAGAGTAAAGCGATGGAACTGGCTATGGATGCCCCTATTCTAACCGGGGCGGTCTATAACGACCTGGCGATACGCAATATACCCGGCGAAGAGATAAGCCGATTTTTCGGCTATCAGATCGATGGCGTATTCCAAAATGAGGAGCAAGTGCAGCAACATGCCGGAACCGATGCCACGCTTATCCAGCCTAATGCACAACCCGGAGATTTTATCTTTAGGGATACCAACGGAGACGGCCAGCTAAACGAAGATGACAAAGTGTTTATGGGCAAAGCATTTCCAGATTTTACGGTTGGATTTAACGCCCGTCTGGGTTACAAAAACTTTGATCTGGTTGCCAATTTCTATGGTTCGGTCGGCAACGATATCATGAACTTACCCAAAGTTGGTTTCTATTCTGGAGAAAATGGCCAAAACGTCTATGCCGATGCCTTTGATAAGGCTTGGAACGGCGAGGGAAGCACCAATACATTTGCCCGCTTGTCTGTAAATGATTTGAACAATAACTATCGTATTCCCTCGACCTTTATGGTTGAAAATGGTAGCTTTTTAAGGGCGAAGCTGTTACAACTGGGATATACCCTACCCTCCTCGATGTGGTCGAATGGCCAGCTTAGGCTGTCCTTATCTGCACAGAACCTGTTTACGATCACCAATTATACCGGCTTAGATCCTGAGGTGGCATCCGGAGGGACAGCTCTGGAATCGGGTATAGATCGCTTAGGTTATCCTAATCCCCGTACTTTTCTTCTTGGTTTAAACCTCACGTTCTAAAATTATTACACGATGAAAAAGATATTTATAGCACTTTCCATATACGCAGGCAGCTACCTCTTCACAAGCTGCGAAAAATTTTTGGATAGACCCGCACTGGGACAGGAAAATTTAGACACCTATTTTCAAACGGAAGAAGAGGCGTTAAAACAAATCGCGGGTTGTTACCAAGGTGTTTTTTGGGATGATTGGTGGCAAGTTGCGCAATTTTATCCCGCATCGGATATGGCAACCGACGATATGTGGATGAACAACACTACGCAAAGCCAGAGCAGTTATATACGGACCGCCCATTATCAGAACCCGAGCCAAGACGACTTACTGAAAAACTATTGGCAGTATCGTTACAAGGCTATTTTACGGAGCAATGTTGTACTGGAGCGCTTACCGGAGTCTCCGATTACCAATGAGGAATTGCGCGAACGTATCCTTGCAGAAGCCCGCTTTTTACGCGCTTTTCAGTATTTTGAGCTGGTTAAGAATTTTGGAGGTGTACCCATCATCGAGAGTTTGTCCATGCCTGAAGAGGTACAGGGAGTTACCCGCAATACCCTTGAGGAATGCTATGCATTTATAGAGAAAGAACTGATAGCCGCTGCTGAGGGGCTACCCGAGAGGAGCAAATATCCATCAGCCGATATCGGGCGTGCTACCAAAGGTGCTGCACTGGGTTACTTGGGTAAAGTATATCTGTACCAAAATAAAATGGCCGAGGCTGAAGAGGTTTTGGCGCAGGTAATTTCCTCCGGCGAGTATGATCTGTTGGACAATTTTGATAAGGTATGGACAATCGAGCATAACAACAGTATCGAATCCCTCTTTGAGGTGCAGTATAGCGATGCCGTAGGTTACAATTTAGGTGGCCGTCTTTCGGTAATCACCGGTTCCCGTAATGATAGTGGCTGGTCATGGAGTGGCCCTACCAGCGACCTAGAAAATGCTTTTAAAGCCGCCGGCGATGAAATACGTTTACGCGCTACCATTATCAAGCATGGGGATGATGTATGGAACGATCTGGGTGAGGCAGCAAAAAACTATGTCATTGCGCCCGCAGAGCATAAGTCGGCACGGATCAACCGGAAGTTTTACATTCCTCATGCACAACGTGCCGTTCCGTATGATGGCAACCGGAATAAACTGAACCATCGCTTGCTCCGCTTTGCCGATGTTCTGCTGATGTATGCCGAAGCTGCCAACGCCACTGGTAACGACGGAGAAGCACGCAATGCCCTCAACCGCGTTCGGGAACGTGTCAATTTAAATCCGGTGAGCAGTAGTGGAGAAGCTTTGCGACAGGCCATTCGCGATGAAAGACGGTTAGAGCTCGCACTGGAACACCAACGGCTTTACGACATCCGTCGCTGGGATGACAGCAACGGTAAAAAAGTAATCGCCAATCTCTTCGGTCCCAACGGTTCGTTTGTGCGCTACAATACCGAAATAAGCACCGACACCTTTGAGCGCACCAATCAACGGGAGAATAGCAATAAAGGGACTTCCTTTAACGAAAGCAGGGATTTATTGTTTCCGATCCCGAATTCAGAAATTGTTTTATCCGAAGGCAGCATTGTTCAAAATCCTAATTTTTGAGTCCTTCGGCCAAACATATAAAAAGTAAGGCCTAGCGATAAGCTGGGCCTTATTTTTAACCCGACACGGGCCAATGTACTTTATTTTCGATATGGCCTTCGTCTTCCAGATTGATAGCATATACCCCTGCATCGGTTCTCTCTCCCAGAGAGGCAGTCGTTATAAAAAGCGTGTTCATATCCTTACCACCAAAGGTGCACGAAGTGGGATTAGGTACAGGCAGTGGAATCTCGCTAACTAGGGCAGACTTGTTTAAATCATATACGATTATTTTTGCACCACCCCACAGCGCCACGTATAGTTTGTTCGATTTTGATAAAGTCATGCCATCCGGAGATACATCCTTTTCCACTTCAAAAACAACTTTTTCATTTCGAAGCTCACCGTTGCTGTAATCGAAACGGCGAACATTTCCATGTATAGAATCGATGTAATACATTTCCCTATCCGAAAAGGCAATCCCGTTAGAAATAGTCACGTTCTCCAACAGGACGTTTGCTTCGCTTCCATTGACACGGTATAGCGAAGCATCGGGCAGATGCGTTGCCTCGGCACCATTATTTATATTATTCATACTGCCAATCACCCAATTGCCTTCCCTATCCACACTACCGTCATTAAACCTATAGTTCCGTTTCTTTTCAGGCCGTACAACAAAAGTTGTTTCACGGGTGCTTGTATTCAAGGCTTGTATCCCGCTTTCTAAAGCGATTAGTACGATATTTGGGTCATCATGCAGTGCTATACAGCTGATAAATTCGTCGAACGGAAACTCCTCGGTGTTTTTTGTATGCGGTGAATACCTATACATCCGTTTCGATAAAATATCAACAAAATACAAGCTGCTGATACGTTCGTCCCAGATGGGCCCTTCTCCTAAAAATAATGGGGTTGCAAATACTTCCTGTAACATAACTATTTTATATCGATCTATACAAAACTGCTGTAATTTCTGGTATAAAAGAATGGATTATCGCAAGGAAAAGATGGACTTTTTTGCGAAACTAGGAACACAGTAAAATAATCCATCATTTTACTCGTTTTGTTTATTCTATTTGATTTGTGTTAATGCTACTTTCGTATTGTTATATCACAGTAGTATAGAATCATATGAACCAAAGCAACAGACGAGTCGTTTTTTACAGCCTTATTGCCTCTTTGGGCGGGCTTCTTTTCGGATTTGATATTGCCATCTTCTCGGGGGCTATCCCCTTTATACAGCCTGACCTTGACCTCTCTCCGTCTCAACTCGGATGGGTAGCTAGCAGCCTATATTTAGGTTGCGCGGCGGGCACCATGACCTTTGGGAAAATCGCCGAGCGACTAGGCCGTAAGAAATCGTTATTTATTGTTGCTTTGATATTTGGCATTTCCTCTATTGCGATGGGGCTTTCGAACCACATGAATACGATTGTCATCTGGCGCGTTATCGCGGGCTTCAGCGTAGGCGGGGCTTCCATCTTGTCACCGCTCTATATTGCCGAATTAAGCCCGCGGCACATTCGCGGTAAGATGGTATCGATCAATCAATTAGCGATTGTTATCGGCATTCTGATGGCTTATATCACCAATTATTATCTATCTTTTACCTCGTGGAACTGGCGGTTGATGTTTATGAGCGGAGCTTTGCCCGCTACTTTATTCTTAATTTTTTTACCTTTTCTACCCGAAAGCCCGAAATGGCTATTGTTTAATGGGCAACGGGAAAAAGGCGCAAAAATATTGGGATCGCTTCTTACTGAGGACCAGCTGCAAGACGAAATTAACCACATAGACCAACAGAAAGAGCAGGAACAAAAAGGTTTTGCGGTTGCGACAATCTTTAAACAGGGATTTGGCTTTCTGCTATTGGTAGCCATTGTCATTGCCGTATGTCAGCAGTTTTCAGGTGCCAATGCCGTACTATTTTATGCGCCTATCATTTTCGAAAAGGCGGGAATGGATGTGAGCGGCCAACTTTTTCAACAAATCCTGATTGGAAGCATCAATCTTATCGCCACGTTGATTGGTATGCGCTTCGTAGATAAAGTTGGTCGAAAAAGATTGCTACTCATTGGTTCCGGGGGGATGGCGTTGTTATTAGTACTCATTGGCTTGTCTTTTGGCGGGACATTCATACCAAGCTATTTATTAAGCTTCTGTGTTATCGCCTTCATCGGTGTCTACGCCGCTACGCTAGGGCCCGTTACCTGGGTGGTCATCACCGAAATATTTCCTATGCAAATACGAGAAACAGCCGTAGGGATTGCATCCGCCTTCTTATGGGTGGCATGCTTTAGTCTCACCTACTTATTCCCTGTCATCATCGATACTTTTACGACATTACAGACATTCCTGTTATTTGCCGGAATATGCTTCGCGTATTTTATTTTCATTTTGTCCGCCGTCCGCGAAACAAAAAACAACCGCGTTTAGTAATCGTAGATCTTTCCTTATCATCAAGATTTAATGTAATACATATATGCACACAACAAACGACAAAGTAGTGGTTATCACCGGAGCGGGAAAAGGGATTGGCAGAGGAATAGCGGAATATTTTGCCAAAAAACAATGGGTAGTCATCCTGGCCACACGGACGGATCGAGAAGGTCTGCTCGTGCAGGATGCCATCAACAAACAGGGCTATCGGTCTTGTTTTATACAGACCGATGTTTCTGACGAAAAAAGCATTCAGAACATGGTAAACTACGTAATAGAGAAATACGGTAGAATAGACGCTTTAGTGAACAACGCTGGTATTACCAGGTTCAAGCCTTTGTTAGAATGCACCATCGACGATTGGAATGAGCTGATCAATATTGACCTCCGGGGTGTATTCTTATGTTCTAAATATGTTGCCCAAGCCATGGTTACAACAAAGATAGCGGGTTCGATCATTAATATCTCGTCAAACCATGCTTTCCGCACTTTGCCCAATACAGAGATTTATGCTGCGGCCAAAGGTGGCGTCAATGCAATGACCCGAAGCATGGCCATTAGCTTGGGACAATATGGAATCCGGGTAAATGCGATTTGTCCCGGCTTTACAGACACGCCGCACTATCAGTCATGGTTAGCAGAAAAAAATGATGCGCAGACCATTGACGAGGAAATCAAAGCTCTACATGCTGTCGGCGAGATCACAACACCCAAAGATATTGCACAACTGGCATTTTATCTCGCGGGCGATGAAAGCCAGAAAATTACCGGAAGCGAAATCCTGATCGATGGCGGTCTCACCGCTCGATTGTATAACTCTTCAAAGTTTTAGTAAACCATGAAAATCAAACGTTTCCATTTATATAAGGTTCCTCCACGTTGGTTATTTTTAAAAATAGAGACCGACGAAGGTTTGGTGGGCTGGGGAGAGCCGGTGCTTGAAGGCCGAGCCGATACCGTTGCCACTGCCGTATCGGAGCTCATCGCAATGATCGGAGATCGAGATATTCTGGAAATAGAAGACATCTGGAACTTGATGTATCGCGGCGGGTTTTATCGTGGCGGCCCTATCCTCATGAGCGCTATCTCGGGTATCGATCAAGCCTTATGGGATATCAAAGGAAAATTTTACAACGCTCCTGTTCATCAGCTTTTGGGTGGAAAATCTCGACATCAAATGGAGGTGTATTCCTGGGTCGGTGGCGACCAGCCAGAAATATTGATAGACGAGGTGCAACGCGTGTATGATAAGGGCTTCAGAACCATCAAAATAAATGGTACCGGCAAGCTTCGGTTTCTAGATTCCTACAGCGAAATAGACGCTTTGCTGAATCGTTTGGGAACCTTACGGGAGCATTTCGGCATGCAGTTAAATATCGCGATCGATTTTCACGGGCGGGTACACCTGCCCATGGCAAAAATCCTGCTGAAGGAGCTCGAAGCGTATCGGCCCATCTTCATTGAAGAGCCCCTCCTCTCGCAGAACCTGGAAGGTATTGCTGAATTAAACAAACGTAGCAATATCCCGATTGCACTTGGTGAGCGGCTGTATTCCAGATGGGATTTCAAACCCGTTTTTGAAGGCAGGATAGCGGATATCATCCAACCAGACCTGTCCCATGCCGGAGGCATAACAGAATGTAAAAAGATTGCAAATATGGCGGAGGTCTACGACATCGCCTTGGCTCCCCACTGCCCCTTAGGGCCTATAGCACTGGCCGCGTGTTTACAACTAGACGCCAACGCCTACAACGCCACGATACAAGAGCAAAGTTTGGGCATCCACTATAACGAAACGAATGATCTGCTGGATTATATTAAAAATCCTGCTGTGTTCGCTTATGAAGGTGGTTTTGTGAACATACCGACCGGTCCAGGGCTGGGCATCGAAGTTAATGAAGAATATGTTAAACAAATGGCAACGGTTGGACACAACTGGCACAATCCAATCTGGCGTCATGATGATAATGCAATTGCAGAATGGTAAATTTAAGTAGATTCGAAGAAAAGTTAAATAACGGGGAGGTTGTGATAGGCCCCTTTTCGAAGACCTCAGATGCTTCTATGATCGAGGCAATGGGCTATGCGGGTTTCGATTTTATAATCATCGATTTGGAACATGGCCCCAACAGCATTTTAAATGCGCAGAACCTGGTCAGGGCGGCAGAGATCAGCCATACATTTCCGATTATTCGGGTTCCGGAACTTACCCCATCCCATATAGGCAAAGCTTTGGATATCGGAGCAAAAGGCGTGCAGGTACCGCAGATAACCAGTGCAGAAGAGGCTGCCCGTGCGATTTCTTACGCAAAGTTTGGCCCGCAGGGCGAACGTGGTGTTTGCCGCTTTGTGCGCGCTGCCAACTTCTCCGATAAAGACCGCTTCGAATATTTTGAAGAGGCCAACAAAAATTATATTATCCTCCAATTGGAGGGTACCGAAGCCATTCAGAATTTAGAAGAAATCATCCAAGTGCCGGGTATCGATATTGTTTTCATTGGTCCCTATGATCTCTCTCAATCGCTGGGTGTCCCCGGGCAGGTCACGCATAAGCTTGTTATCGAGAAAATGACAGCGATTATCGATACGTGTCTGGAAAAAAACATTATTGTGGGCATTTTTACAGATCAATTGGAAAGCGCACGGTATTGGAAACGTATGGGCGTTAAATATATTTCTTATTCTGTTGATGTTGGCATCATTCAAGAAGCTTCTAAAACAATCATTAAGGCTATCAGTTAAAAAAGTTTCTTCTTTCCTACAGCTTAATACCTTTTAGATGCCTATCAAAATCGATTACCCCGTCTGTTGCTCTTTTGGGAATCAAATGTATATATAGATTACGAGGAATAGCTACCTCGTGAGGGTCAATAACACTGCTGAATACTCCATTGAAATCTCCATGTTTACATATCACAAGTTAATTAAAAACCCCTTTAAAAACAAATTTAAAGGGGCTCAAACTCTTAGTCAACTCCGTTGTTATAGAACCTTTGAAGCTTCCACAAGACGTTTCAATTTAGCATGGGTGACATCAATAGGTACATGTCCAAAACCACATTCGCTGGTCAATATCAAGCGATCGGCTGGAAAGTAATCCAGCGCCGGCTTTATACGCTGACGTATTTCCTCTACAGATTCCAGCTCGTCACTACGTTGGTCTATTACACCGATCGCCAGGTCTCCTTTAAAATCCCACTGATCAAACAACTCAAGCATGTTGTAACTGAGTGTACAATGTTCCAGCAAAAGTTCATCTACGGGGACGGCCTTAAAAGCATCAACTATATCAGTATATTTTGTAAAATAGACCCGTTTTCTTCTAGGATTTCCACCACATACATGCAATCCGATACGCACTTTTTTCGGTAACGACGCGATTAACTCAGCAAGAATTTCAGCTGCCCAGACACTTTCTTCCGGAGATTCCGTCCACATCGGTTCATCAAACTGTACGTGTTCACATCCAAGCGCTATAGCTTCCGCGATTTCATCCCGCAAAACATGGGCCCACGCCCGACATAAAGCCTGCGCATCAGGATACAGATCTTCGCGCTCGTTTACGCTGAACCGATATAACACATGAGGACCTGTCACCGTCAGTTTCACATCTACATCGGCTGGAGCTGCGTCACGGGCGATTTTCCAATTGCGCGCAATATCAAAACGCGGATTCTTAAGTTCACCGATTACTCTAGGACATTCAATTCCAAAACCAGCCGTACCGAAAGAAACCTTAGGCATATCTTCAAAAGTAATACCGTCGATACGCTTTTGATAGAAATAGTACATATTCTCACGGTATCCTTCGCCATCGGTAATCGTGTCCAATCCCAACTCAGCCTGATCTTTTGCCGCCCATTTGATATAATCATCCACTTCTTCCTGGGTCATTACAGGCCGCTTCATTGTATCTTCCAACTTTTCCGGACGCGGGTAACTCCCCACCACTGTATTACGAAATCCTACCATATATTTGCTTAGTATTTTAAAATATCTATAAAGATAGAACTTTTCTAGTAAACGGTTTGTAACTGCCTGTTTCGAGCTTCCTCGATCTGCGCCCGCACCCCATTGGCCAGCGACCTCGGCGTAAATCCAATTTCCTCTTCTAAACGGGCGCCGTCACAACGATCCACCAGGGATGTCCGTTGCACGCTCTCGTTGAACTCATACCGAGCATCTGGCACGATGTTCGCGACAGTCTGCATTAACTCCTCTGCCGTCACCGAATGTCCTCCATTGTTGTACGCGAAGTACTTAAGCTCCGGTTTCAATGTCAGCCGAACAAATTGCTCCGCGACGTCGTCGACATAAATCCAGCAATCACGCGCATGCTTAGAGAAGGGCAGTTTGACCTCCTTTCCTAATGCCGGATTGGTAGCAAACTCACAAGCCCAGAGAACCGATCCACGCATACGCCCATCTCCGTAGACAACCGGAGGACGCATAGAGGCAATACTTGCCCCTTTCGTTTGGATATATTTCTTCGCCGTAAATTCATTTAACATTTTCATAACACCGTAGGTATAGAAATGATCGTCGAGCGAACAAAAGTCATCCTCCTTAATAGCGTAATCTTCATCGCCGTAGGCGCTATGGTTTGCCCCATAGATTGTTTCACTACTGGCGAACACCAAACGAGCCAGTTTATGATCCACCACCATATCAAACATATTGACCATACCGAGAATATTGACAGATGCGCCCCGATAATGATCCGCTTCCACTTCGGCACTCATGAGATACGCTAAATGGATAACGTGGGTAATATCCGGATAAGTCAAAAAAACGTTGTTTACTGCGCCTCTATCGGATACATCCAGTTCAATAAATGTGGTCTTACCAATCTGCTCCTCCAATTCGGCAAGCTTGGTCTCGTCGTTTTTATATTTTAACAAAGCAATCTGCTTCGTCCATTCTATATTCAGGTTCAGGTCTGCAACGACTACCGGAATTTTACGTTCCCACAGGTTGACTACAACACGTGCTCCAATAAATCCCGTACCTCCGGTAACTAAAAATTTCATAAATAATACTGTGTTTTTTCGTTGAACAGTTTTGCAGATGTGAGCATCCCAATCTCCTCGCATCTACTTATGCACTGCACAAAGTTAGTTTCTGTTTATTAATAACCACAATTTTTTACATAATTAGATATTTTAACCATATAATATATATTTTTAGCATAATTAGCTTTTTGTTTAGTAGATTTGTCCCACTCGAAAGTGTTTTATGCTATTATGGAAGAACTCGACAAGACGGACCTGTTGTTATTGAAAATATTGGCGGACAATTCCAACCACACTATTAAAGAATTGGCCAAACGGGTGAATCTCTCGCCTACTCCAGTGCTGCAACGAGTTAGGAGGTTAGAGAATAATGGATATATCAAAAAATATATCGCGTTACTCAATCCTGAGAAATTTAGCCAAGGATTTATCGTTTTCTGTAACATTAAACTGAAGCGACACGACCGTCAGGTGGGTCATCGGCTAGTAACAGAGATCCTAAAGATCGATGAAGTGGTAGAGTGCTATAATGTCTCCGGCGATTATGATTTTATTTTAAAAGTGTTTGCAAAGGATATGAAGCATTACCAAGAGTTTGTATTCAACAAACTAGGCACACTCGAAAGCATCGGCAGTACACACAGTACGTTTGTCATGGCCGAAATAAAAAACTCCCACAATATAAATCTGTAGAGCGTCCTGGACCCATACGGTCAGAAACGCTCGTCCACAAGCTCTTTATTGACGAGCGCTCCGGTAGCATTTCCAGAAGCCACAGCATTTGCTACCGAGCGCATCATTTCGACATTGTCGCCACAAGCAAAAACACCTGCTACAGTGGTCTCTTGCAGCGTATTGACACGGATATAACCGTATTCCGTCAAAGCACAGCCCAACACTACAGGAATATCTGAATGCTGTTCGAAAGGTAAAGCAGCATATACCGCTTTAAATGTCTCACGGCTACCATCTGCGAAAACCACCTCTTCAACACGACCATCTTGATGTACGATCTCGACAACCCCTTTCTCCGTAATCGCGATATCATTCGCTTTCAATTTCTCCGCAGCAGGAAAATCAAGCTCAACTCTACCATTCGTGAGAAGCGTAAGATCATCCGTCAAGTTGTTTATCAAAGACGCTAGATGATAAGCTTTCGCTCCATTGGCAAGAATGGCCGTTTTCGCATTACGAAATTCATAACCATGACAATATGGACAGTGAATCACGGTTATTCCCCAACATTCCGAAAAACCCGGAATATCGGGCATAATATCTTTTATACCAGTGGCAAATATGAGTTTTTGCCCACTGAAGGTCTCACCAGTCTGGGTAGTCACCGTAAATCCTTGGTCTGTTTTCGAAGCCCCAACGGCAAGACCATGATGAAACTTTATAGTGTCGTATTTCATGAGTTGCCTTCTGGCTTCTGCAGCGATCTGACCGGGCGTATGCCCATCATGCGTAAGGAAGTTCTGCGAATGCGGAGTTTGCAAATTGCAAGGCTGTCCGCTGTCGATAACTAATACAGAGCGTAAAGAACGGCCTAAGGACATAGCCGCTGACAGGCCGGCATAACTGCCGCCGATAATGATAACTTCGAAGTTTACACCTTTCTCCATAACATATACATCATTCCACTAACCAATAGATCTGCCATATGAACAATTTAAAGTTAGTACAGTTTTTAACATCCCCAAAATGTGCATCCTTTATACCTATTTTATGACAGTGTCAAGAGAAACTGTTGTTTAGCTGGAACCATCCTTGTAAAAGATTGTTATAAAATAATCAGTAAACAGACAACAACATATGAAACAGAAGATTGTATCTCGGACAAGATATTTAGCATTACTATTATTGGCCATAGTCCTTCTAATTTCCTGCGGCGAGTCACCCGATAAAAACTCGAACAATAAGAATACATTAATCCGTAACGACGATACCAGCACTATTACCAACGAATATGGTGTCGATATTAAATTAAAGGCGCCTTTCGATACGCCACCACAGAACAAATTTGCAAAGGTAATTGGCTGGAACGGCGAAAGTACCCCAACTGCGCCATCAGGATATCAGGTAGTCGCATTCGCTCGCGACCTTAATAGCCCGCGCAACATTTATGTAGCGGAAAACGGGGATGTTTTTGTGGCCCAGTCGCGAACAGAAAAGGAAAGAGAAGATCCTGAGAAAGAGAACTCCCGCAATCTCTTTCGCGATAAAAGTCCTAACGAGATACTGCGCTTCCGGGATAAAGATAATGATGGTATAGCTGAAAAGAAAGACATTATTTTAACGAACCTATCACAACCTTATGGCATGTTGATAATCGGCAATTTTTTCTATGTCGCAAACACCGATGCGTTAGTGCGGTTCCCATATGATCCTTCTACAGGAAAAGTAACAAGCAAACCTGAAAAGGTTCTCTCGCTACCCGCAGGAGGGTATAATAACCACTGGACGCGCAACCTCACTACAAACGAAGATAAATCCAAGATATATATATCTGTTGGGTCAGGCAGCAACGTCGGTGAAAACGGCATGGACAAGGAAGCTGGCAGAGCGCTGATCCTCGAGATCAATCCTGATGGATCCGGTAGGCAGATATATGCTGCGGGCCTACGGAACCCGGTAGGCATGGATTGGGAACCCACCACAAAGCAATTGTGGACTGCCGTAAATGAACGGGACGAGTTGGGCGACGAAATTGTGCCCGATTATATTACCGCAGTACAATTCGGTGGCTGGTATGGTTGGCCATATACCTACTGGGGCAAGCATATCGACCCCCGATGGAATCCCCAACACGACCAACATCTGGGAACCGCACCTGATTCGTTGACCACCAAATCGCTTACGCCAGATTACGCGCTTGGTTCGCATACTGCGTCATTAGGCTTAGCATTTAGCAAGACGTCGGCCTTCCAACAAGGTGCATACATTGGCCAACATGGATCTTGGAATCGCTCGAGCTTGGTTGGGTACAAAGTGGTGTTCGTTCCATTTGAACAAGGCAAACCTACAGGGGAACCCGAAGACTTCTTGACAGGTTTTATCGCTAACAAAGAAAAAGCTGAGGTCTACGGCCGTCCGGTAGCGGTGGTGTTCACACCACACTATATGCTCGTTTCCGACGACGCCGCCAATGTCATCTGGGCGGTATTGCCTGAAAAAGACAAAACAGCTACCCAGTAGATTCCGACACGTGAGGAATGGGAACAGGTGTAAAATTATAATTAGTAAACATAGTTGGCCAGCGTAATGCTCGCCAACTATTCGATATAACCCCGTTGTTTAGACGGCTATATGTGTGGTATGTGGCTCTCGCAACCAGTTTCGGTGTTTAGCCAGTGCGCTGGCAAACTGTTCTGGCGTTCCGTTCAATAAAATGGCTTCATCATTGACAAAGTCCTTTGCAGCCGAAAGTTGAAACAGTTCTTCAGCGTCCCCGTCAAAGGCAATTGTCTTACAATGCTTTAACGTTTCATTTATAAATTTAAACACCTTTCCCTCTTGTTTAAGCACTTGTATACTCTTGGCACCTCCAGGGATATACAATGCATCAAAAAGTACGCTTTCCGTTGTCATCAATGCATGGTCCACTTTGTGCTCTCTGTTATCTTCGCTAGATACAGTACCACCATGTGGTGCTATAAGTAGAAAATTCGCATGTTTTAGCTCTTCGAGATACGTTCTCATCTTTTGTAACGCAGCCGAATCAAACCCTTTCGCCACCAATACGGCAATTTTTCTGCTCTCTATAGTGGCGGCCGGCAACCGTTCTTGGCTGAGGGCCTCTGACTTTTCCAAATAATGTTTAACCGCAGGAGGTTCATGTTTGTGCGGATCCGCATCGGCACCAATGTTTTGATTTATAGGTTCTTCTATACCGGTCGGTATTTGCATTCCCAGCTTGTCTGCCACAGCCGTGGCTAACCGATTATCTATCTGTGACAAAAGCCACAACATGCGTTGTTTAATCGGATCTAACATACATTTCCCCAATTCAAATGCGTAAGCATTAATCAAATGAGTCTGTTCCCACGTTGTTAAACTCCTAAAAAACAAAGCCGGTTGCGAAAAATGATCATTAAAGCTGGGACTCCTGTCCCTAATCTTTTTGCCGTCTATCCGCTCCTCAAAGGATGTAAACCCGCCCTCTGCCATCTTCGCTAAATGCGGGCATCCCCCACCTATTGTATTAGGGAAATACGCCGCTTTACCTTTGTTTATCGTCATGCGCATTTGCGCGTCGCGATGGTTATTGTGCACTTCGTTGACCGCACGGTTGATGGGTATTTCCCGAAAGTTAGGTCCCCCCAAACGAGAAAGCTGCGTGTCCGTATAAGAAAAAAGTCGTCCTTGTAATAATGGATCATTCGTAAAATCGATACCCGGCACAATGTGTCCGGGATGGAAAGCCACCTGCTCGGTTTCTGCAAAGAAATTGTCTGGGTTGTGATTCAATGTCATCTTCCCGATAATTTTTACAGGCACAAGTTCTTCGGGAACAAACTTGGTTGCATCCAGCAGGTCGAACTCATACTTATGTTCATCTTCTTCCGGAATGATCTGTAAACCAAGCTCCCATTCAGGAAAATGTCCAGCTTCTATAGCCTCCCACAAATCGCGCCGATGAAAATCAGGGTCTGCGCCGTTTATTTTTACTGCCTCATCCCAGGTAACGGAATGAATACCTAATTTTGGTTTCCAATGAAACTTGACAAAATGTGATTCTCCCTGCGCGTTGACCAGTCTAAAGGTATGAATGCCAAAACCTTCCATCATCCGGTAGCTCCTCGGAATACCCCTATCACTCATTGCCCACATATGATTATGCAACGATTCGGTGGCCAGCGAAATAAAGTCATAGAACGTGTCGTGTGCAGACGCTGCTTGCGGAATCTCCCAGTCAGGTTCAGGTTTCACCGAATGTATAATATCCGGAAACTTCATCGCGTCTTGGATAAAAAATACAGGCGTATTATTTCCGACAAGATCAAATATACCTTCCTGCGTGTAAAACTTAACGGCAAATCCCCGAATATCCCGTGCCAGATCCCCGGAACCTTTGCTTCCAGCTACAGTAGAAAACCTGACAAAAACTGGAGTTCGATGCTCGGTATCCGTAAAAATTCGAGCACGAGTATATTTACTCATATCTTCATATAGTTCGAAGTAGCCATGAGCACCGGAACCGCGGGCATGTACAATCCGCTCCGGGATACGTTCGTGGTCAAAATGGGTAATTTTCTCACGAAGGATAAAATCTTCTAATAAAGAAGCGCCTCGTTCGCCAGCCTTCAATGAGTTCGCATCGTCGTTTATTTTTACACCTTGATCTGTTGTCATCGGTTTCCCCTCACTCGAGACTTTATTCTTCTGCAGATCATTCATTTTAGAATGAAAGGGGCATCCAGAAGTTTCCTGTTCATTTTTTTTCATGGCAATTTAGTTTTTATCTTTCTATTTCTATGAGTTGTTTACATAAAGAAGAACATATGGTTCACGCGAAAGTTTTTCTAAAATAAATTTCCTGAGAGACCGAAATACAAATTTGTACTATAACGAATTGTACACTATCGGCTTGTACTTTGCAGAGACCTTTTATCGCCGCGAAAAAAGTGCGCACATGGAGAATATTTACAATGTTCGGTGCGGGAATCTACGGTATTTTAGCTAAATTTGTGAAGTAAATCAGTATATGAAACCGAGATGTGAAAATCATTGGCACAAGGCAATAATCGTTTGTCTGAGCTCTCGTTAGTTATAAGAAAAAACAATAGATGAAATATTTATTATCGGTACTTTGCTTTATCAGCATCACGTCTTGTCATAACAGACAAAACGAACAAGCATTGGAACAACTGAATAAAAAATCGGCGCGAGAAGTCACGCTAAAAACGGTGACTAAGGACGACTCGGTATTACATATCACTACGCAGCATATCTGGTTTAATGGCGAGCAGATTACTTCTACGAGTGATACCATCGTGACGGCCGTAGCACCGGGAACTTGGAATACAATGGATTCATCTGCCACATTGAGCAAGGTACCTATCTATGTAACCGTACAATAATGAGAAAAGCAGCAACAAAAAGCATCAAATTAGTTTTGATTACTTCCGTATTAGCTTCCTGCGCACCGCCTAAAGATCAACAACATGATGAGGACAAGCAGCGTATATTTATGCGTGCGGACACGACGGCGCCTTATACAGAAGTCACCGATAACTATTCACAAGGACATTCCGGAGGGGGGATGGGCTCTGCCCTACTCTGGTTTATGGCTTTTAGACATTTAGGAGGCGGCTTCGGTTACGCCAATAACAGTCTACACCCACAATCAGTGGCTGGAACTAATGCCGCAAAGGCCTCTGCTTATCAAGCTCAGCGTGGCGGTTTTGGTCGTAGTGCGGCTTCTACGACTCGATCTTCTTACGGTTCCTAATGCAGATTAAAAAATTACGTATCGATCCGCAATGGCAGTCCCGTTTGGCATCTATCGGATATGGCTACCATACACTAGATGGCATACCATACTGGATCGACGACTATTATTATGAGATCCGTAATCGAGATGCCGATCTTATCTATAAAGCGACTAACGAACTGTGGCAAATGTGCCTAGATGCCGTTGAGTATATCATTAAGAACAAGCAGTATCAGCATTTTCATATACCGCCTTTTATGATCTCTCATATTGAGCGCACCTGGGAGAATGATGAGCCTTCCATATATGGACGCTTCGATTTTGCATATGATGTCTTACATGGCGAGTTAAAGATGCTTGAGTTCAATGCGGATACACCAACTTCACTTTTCGAGACTGGTATTGTACAATGGTATTGGAAGAACCATTACTTTCCCGAACTTACAGACCAGTTCAATGGTATACACGAACAGTTAATACAAAGTTGGGCCGAATTAAAGCCCTATCTTAAGGGAAATATTTTACATTTTTCCTGTGCCAAAGAGACCTTAGAGGATCTAACGAATGTTGAATATCTGCGGGATACCGCGCTTCAGGCAGGTATCGAAACGAAGCTCATCTATATCGATGATATTGGCTGGACTGGCAATAGCTTTGTAGATATGGAAGGCGAACCTATTCTATCTATTTTCAAATTATATCCTTGGGAATGGATGACGCAAGAAGAGTTCGCCGTGCATATTATAAACGATCCGAATCAAGCGCAATGGATAGAGCCTTCATGGAAGATGTTGCTATCTAACAAAGCGATACTTCCTATTCTCTGGGAATTATTCCCTAATCATCCCCACCTCTTAGCTGCTTATTTTATGGAACCGGCTCACTTGAAACATTTTGTTAAAAAACCTATTCTATCGCGTGAAGGTGCTAATATAGAGATGTATTACGACAAACAGATGATCTACCATACCGAAGGCGAATACGGGGAAGAAGGTTACATCTATCAAGAGTTGGCTAATTTACACCATGAAGATACGGGCTTTTCGATTATCGGCAGCTGGATTATCGGTCAAGAGGCTTGTGGTATATCTTTCAGAGAGTCTGATATGCCAATTACAACAGATAAAAGCCGTTTTATACCGCATATAATCCGACATTAAGGTTACCACGTTAAGAAAATCCAATGTAATCTGCTAACCTATGCCAAGCAATAGCATTAAAAATAGATATCTATATAGTCAGTAACACTCCCACCTTCACAATTTTGCATATCCTGCATCCGCCAATATCTCCGATTTTTTGTTGATTTAAATATTTGTTTTCCCTTTTTCACACAGGGTTGACCTTGATTTAAATGTGTAATCTGATGCTCGACGGTTCCATCAAAAATCAACTCATTCTCCGATATAGGTTCCAGTGTACCCTTTAGCTTTAAATAGTCACTGCTCGTCGAGCTTCGTTGCTCTCCTTCAATACTGTAAACATTATCACCAAGATATTTGATCTCCGCTTCCCCCATCTCTTCCCAGCTTATCCATTGTAAGCTTACATTATGTACGCCTTCACGGATCGTAAATTTAGGAGGCGTATCAACCGTCGCTTGATTTAAAGAAGTGTCTGAATCTTGAACACTTATTATTGTATCGTATTGCGATAAGGTATCAAGTACCTCCGACGTACTATCCGCTATTGTTTCGCCCATACGCTTGTCTTTAGTCTGTTGCTGACAACTGACCAACCCCATACTGATAATACCAATTATAAAACAATTTATCTGTATCATCCTTTTTCGTTTGTGTTTAGTTTATAACAATTTCCCAGTCATCCGGTTTATAGAGAATATTAAAACTAACATCGCCATATTTCGAACGGTTTATGATTATGCTACATTTTTCGTTTTCCAATTTTAAATCGGTAAGTCGAATTTCATTAAGATAATCTGGAAGTACAATTCGATCGAAGGTTATAGTCTTATTTATGGCATTTATATCAATGCGTAAACAAGACTGTAACAGCATAAATACAGTTCCTACTGCCCAAGCCTGTGGTGAGCAGGCAACGGGATACGCGGTAGGTCCGATACCTTGTCGTTTTTCAAAACCGCAATATAGTTCCGGTACCCTTTGCAACTCTATAAATAACGAGGCATCAAATATGGCCTCCATAATTTTTAAAACATGCTTTTGCAAGCCATATTTTGATAGTCCGTAAGCAATTAATGCATTATCGTGAGGCCAGACAGAGCCATTATGATAGGACATAGGATTATACCTTCCTGATAATGATGATAGCGTTCTAACTCCCCATCCGCTAAACATATCCGAATCGAGTAGGCTATCTGCCAGTATAATAGCTTTGTCTTTGTCTGCAATTCCAGTGAATAAACAGTGCCCCGCATTAGAAGACTTTACTCTGCAAGGTTTTTTATGGCCATCGAGCGCCAAAACGAAAGTGGATAATTCTTCATCCCAAAAACGTTCATTAAAGCTCTTTTTTAATACAGCAGCTTCATCGCATAGTTTCGAAGACAAATTTTGATTACCAAGTTCTAAAGCCAGCTTTCCTGCATGACGTTTTGCACCGTAGACATAACTTTGAACCTCACATAGTGCAATAGGTGGATCAGCAAGCTGATTGTTTTCATGCATGATGGAGTCAAAGGAATCTTTCCAGCCTTGATTCGTCAAACCATTTTTAGACTTATGTATATATTCTACGAATCCGTCACCATCAATATCCCCATATTTATCAATCCAATCGATTGCGGCGATAATATTTGGCCAGATTTGTTTAATCAGATTCAAATCACCTGTACGATCATAGTACATTCCCGCCAACATAATAAATAAGGGCGTGGCATCTATTGTTCCATAATATTGTTTAAAAGGAATTTCACCTGTATTCGCCATCTCTCCATTACGTGCTTCATGGAGTATTTTCCCAGGTTCGGCATCTTTCTCTGGAATGAGATCAACAGCTTGGTTCGCTGCTAAAAATAATAATACTCCTTTTGTAATTTCTGGATTAATCCATAAGATTTCCATCGCAGCAATTATCCCATCCCTTCCAAAAGGCGTGTTATACCAAGGAATCCCTGCATAAGGATATTTTCCATAATCGGTTTGAGAAAGTAAGGATATAAAATCCTTCTCCGACCGATATAACCAGTGGTTAAATTGGGTATTAGAGGTTTTAATATCAGCAAATAGGGTTTTGCTTTGATTTAACTCAAACCGATTTAGTTTGCTAGCCTCAGCATAAGAAATAGTGTCTTTTTTTTCTTTCCCTGTCAAGAAATGAATACAATATTGAATTCTTACTACTTTTTTAGGAATTAAATTAATGAAAAAGACAGCTCGATTTTTTTCTAATGTATATTCGGCATCAGACTGAAAATAAACTTCAAAAGAACGTTCGATACCATCCATTCCTAAATAGGTGGTTTCAAAATATTCGTCGTGATCAATAGGATATACGTTGTTTACCTCTATTTTTCTTTTTATTCCCCTGATTTCAAAAATATCTCTAAAATCTCCATCAAAATCTAGACTTAAATTGAAGGAACAGCGTTGGGGTTCATATTGTAATACTTTAATTTCTTCGTAAAAGGCACCCTCCCTTACAAATTGGTGCCGCTCAATATGGACAGAATTTTCTTGGATATTACATTTTTTTAATACAGGATTTGTAAGGTCTGCTGAATAAATGGAGTTTCCTTCTTTGATGGAACCGCTTAATAAAAGTGGTTTTTCGTTATTAACATTTAATATTAACGTATTGATAAAGCGGGTTCCTTCGTGATAAATCCCCTGCACCATTTTTCCTTGAGGATGGATATTCCCTGATCGGTCAAAAACTGCAAACGTATTTGAATAATTTAATACCATATTGAGCTCGTCTGAATTAACGGCATCAGATGAGATGTGATATTCTTCTTCTTGTGCAATTTCTTCTTTCATGCTGGTTTATTTAATATGGGTATAGTACTTCGAGGAACGTTTTTTAACGTATTGTTAAGTAGGAAATGGTATACGTCAACATAGTTTTCGGCCATACGTGCGGCCGTAAAACGTTGTTCAAAAACGCCGCGTATTTTTGTTCGTGACAAATATTCTAACCGACTTACCGCATCAACCGCCTCTTTAACCGAGTTTACAACAAAACCGGTAACATTGTTTTCCATGATTTCAGGTACAGATCCGTTGTGAAATGCGATCACGGGTGTACCACAGGCCATCGCCTCGATCATCACTAATCCGAAAGGTTCTGGCCAATTAATAGGGAATAACAATCCCTTTGCTTTCCCCAGAAATTCTGTTTTCTGTTGTTCGTTTATTTCTCCAATATATTCTATTAAAGGATGATCTAGCAGAGATTTTACGTATTTCTCATAGTACGTAGAATCCGTCTTGTCAATTTTTGCAGCAATCTTTAGCTTTGTATTGGTTGCCAGTGCAATTTCGACAGCTCTTTCAATACCTTTCTCAGGTGAAATCCGCCCTAAAAAAGCTAAGTATTCACCCTTCCCATCCCCCATATGATGAAGATTTTCTGGAAGCCCATGATATACGGTTTTAACGAAGTTTCCTTGCGGAATCGGTAAGCGCTGATTTTCAGAAATGGATATTAAGTTTTGATAAGGGAACGTATGATAAATATCCTGTAATTCGGGAATGTCCAGCCGACCGTGCAAAGTTGTAACAGACGGTATTTCTAACATATTGCTAAACGGAAAGTGAAGATAGTCGGTATGAAAATGTAAAATATCAAATTCATGTACCCGGGTACTCAACTTTTGCATTTGAATAATATGATAGGTTAACGGATCAATACAATTTTGTTTTAGCCGTAAGCCCTCATCAACGCAAGCAATCAGTTTAGCTTCTGTAATAGAATCGCCCGAAGCAAATAAGGTTACATCGTGCCCCTGTCTAACTAATTCTTCTGTCAAATAATGTACAATTCTCTCTGTTCCGCCATATAACTTTGGAGGCAGCGACTCATACAGCGGTGCAATTTGCGCAATTCGTAGAAATCTTTTTTTTGCCGTGTCATTTCTATATTTCTCCATCACGATGGGTATCCTTTCTTATAGATAACCTAGCAAAACACAAATAGTTCAATGAAATTATGACTTCAATTGCGACGTTTAGATTTTTATATATTTAAATCACCTTGTTCGCCAGTTTCAATGTCTTTTCCCGTAATAGCGCGCGCCGCTACCTTAAAAAAGGTTACTAATTTATTTGATTTTGTGTCCCAATAGTGAGCTTCATCCGGAACAACCTTTAACACGCGTATACGGGGATCTTCTTTTCCGCGGTCAAACCAACCTTCGATCATCTTATTCCAATATTTTTCTATCCTTGCTTGGTCTTGACTAATTTCGGCCGTACCATTGATACTAAGAAAACTGTAATTGCGGACATCAGCATACAATAAGCTAAGTTTAGCGTTCTCCTGTAGATATTTATGCGTTTCACTTTCCGAAGAAAAGAGAAACCATATATTCCCCTCCTCATCAACTTCCTGCCTGCTCATCGGAACAGCGTGGATATAATCGATATCTTTTGGATATGTTCCTAACATACCGATATCAATCTGATCGACAATTTTCTTTAACTTCTCTATCGCTTCTTGGTTATAAAGATTTTCTGTGCTCATATTGTGTTATTTTATATTATTTATATAACAACGAGAAGCCGCTTTTGTTAAGACTTTTTTCACTTTATATTATCCGCCACCCATACACCGGAACTAAAGCAGGCTTGCAATAGATAACCTCCTGTTGGTGCCTCCCAATCGAGCATTTCACCAACACAAAAAACATGAGGATATTTTATGAGTTCCAGAGAATTAGACAATTCCTCAAACGAAACTCCCCCAGCTGTAGAAATAACCTCATCAATAGGTCTAAAAGAAACAACCTCAATCGGGAAATTCTTGATTGCAGATGCTAATTTGCCGGAATCGGTATACGTTTCTTTATCCAAAAATCGTAATAACTGTATTGTCGTCTGCGAGAACTTTAATCTGTCTCTAAGAATAGATGTTACATTTCCTTTGTTTTCGAGCACCTTTTCGATAGAAGCTACCGTATAAGCAGGTTTTAAATCTAAAAATAACTGGTTTGGAAACGACGACTTACGAAGAAAGCGATTTAGATAATAGACAGGAGCCCCTTCAATACCATATGAAGTGAATACTATCTCTCCCGATTTCTCGTGACCTGCAAATTTTAACTGAATATTTTTTAATACTTGGCCGGCAAGCGTGTAAAATTTATCTTTTGTATTCAGACCGGAGTTAGCAGATTGAAGTGCATTAACCTGAATGCCTTTCGATTTAAGAAGGTCTACCCATTTTGCGTCTGAACCGGTTTTAGACCAAGATCCCCCACCTAGGCCCAAAATTAGTTTATAATAAGGGATTTGTATACATTCGTCTTGGTGAACGAAGGTGACCTCCCTTTGATTAAAATCAACCATACGATGGCCGTAGTGAATTTTTATACCGGCATCTGCTAATTTAGTAAGTATAGCTTGTAATACGTGTATAGGCTTTATTCCTTTCGCCGGAAATACCTTACCGGAACTACCGATAAATGTCGGGATCCCCAATTTATCGAGCCACTCAACGGTCGCTTTGTTATTGAAATATTTCACGATACGTTGTATTTCGATCTTATCATAGTTCCTGATAAACGTATCGATGTCTTCGCTATGCGTCAGGTTAAACCCACCATGGCCAGCCACCAAAAATTTACGTGCAGCGGCTTTATTCTGCTCATAGATATGCACCTCAAACCCCTTTATTGCAAGCTGCTGCGCAGCTATTAATCCCGCAGGTCCCGTTCCAACGATAACAATAGGTGGTTTTGACATGCCACAAAAATAAGTAATTCTCTATAATCGGGCAGCCTTATTCCCTTTCCTTCAGTTTCCGTTTGGTACTTTCGCTCAAACCGACCGTTTGCTGTAACCCTTCTTGGAGACTCTTCCAAATCGTTTTAAAGTGAGAATATTCGGGTACACGCTCGTAATCTACCTCTCCAATGTGATACACTTCATTTGCATCCGGATTACTATCATTGAGCAAAAGCTGGTTGATTAAGAAAGTGAGAATCCCCCGCTTTCCTCTTTTATTGGTTTCCTCATCCGGGGGGTATAAAAGATTCACTTTAAGTTGATCGTAATCAAAATAAAATTTACCCCAATTTCTATAGTCATTTCCCTGCATGTCAAAGCGTATACGGCGTATATTACCTGAAGCAAACTGTATATTGAGTAACGGTGTAATTATACGGTTAAAGGCCGATATTTCCATGTTTCCCAATGTCCCTGCGTAAGAATGACGACCATCTTTGCTAAGCATATCGAAGCCAAATAAGGCATGCAATTTGCCTGATCCCATCAGGTTTGCCTGTAAATCTGCTCGCATGAATTTATCCTTTTCTAATTGACTTGTATCGTTGGTAACATTCGTCATATGACCGTGCGCCTGTTGAAAAGTAAGAATACCTTCACGAAGGTATTTTCCACTCATCTCGTGATAGGAAAGATCTACATTTTTTACGAAAACGGTATCGAAACAAAAAGGTTGATTAACGGCCATTATTTTTTGATGTGGCGCCTCTCCTATTTTGTTTACATTATCTTTTTGAAAGCGTTTGTCTTTGTGAAATGAGGTTTTACCCCCCATCACATATACATATTTAGATGAAACCCGCTGGCTATCGAATATCTCTCTAAATCGGATCTTTTCCAATCGAATAGTATCAAAGTCTAGAAAAATCAGCGCTTTATTTTCCTTATCATTCCGGAAATAATCCACTTTGCTAATCTTCGGTGATAAGTTGATCTTAGTTAGTAATAGTTTGTCTTCCTTGCTATCTAACATCAGCCGATCAAAACCTACTTTATAAGGGCTGTTCGGAATCTCGTATTGAAACTTAGGGACATCTACTTGTAGCGCTTTAAAATAATAGAGACGTGTGGAATCTTGTGCTGAGTTTTCATCTACCAGAATATCATAAAATCGGAATTGCGTGCTGTCCACTTTTATCTCGTTCGTATTACCGCTTTCTGTTTTCGAATACACGATATTAAAACGGTCTAGACTCACTTTATCTACTTGTATCGCCTTGAATGTCTCTTTAATACGGTCATACAACGAAGTCGTACTATCACGCTTGACTGTCTTGTTATAAGCATGGGATTCAGTAAGCACGAGCAAGTCCGCTCCGCTCAATGCGACATGTCTGATAAATAATTTTTTGCGTATTAAAGCTGACCACAGGCTCACACCTTTCACTTCTAAGGATTCTAATTTGACATGGAAACGATTATCTGGTGCGGTCTTCGACACAATCTGCTCATGGTAAACTATTGAATCAGAAAACAGTTCTACATTCTTTAGACGGACAGTACCGGTTAGGATATGCAGTTCTATATCGTCATAAGTCAACGTATACAGACCCTTGCTCTTTTGTTGGACAACTTCTTCCAATTTTACTTTGATTTTAGGCTTCCAATTACGTGCGTAATATCCACCTAATGACAATGCTATTATAAGCACTAATAGCAGAACCCCTCCTATCCACTTCCATGTATGAGGTATTGAACGTATATTTTCCATTATCCCGCTCAGCCTCATCTGGGTTTACGCGTTTCTTTCTTCTTTTGGCTCCTAATCACGAAGAAAACTCCAAGTGCAATAAACAGAACCGCAAATATAATCGGTAATACCATAGTCTTATCTATTTTTAAATGAACATATTGAACCGTAAAAAGGTTTAGATTATTCGATTTTCACAAAGAAACCCACTTTTAAACCTTTTCTTCCTTTTATTGTTAACTATAAGATGATGGAACACTAAACTCGACCACTATGCGTACACGAAGAGACTTTCTCCAGAAGATTACTTATTCGGCCATGGCGTTACCTTTGCTCCCTTCAGTATGGCAATTTGACTTATTTCGTTTTGATAGCGAATCCTATGATGGTGCCATTTTACGGGTGGCTATTATGGGGCTTGGTGGATATGGAACACGTGTTGCAGAGGCTATGAAGGCATGCAAAAAAGCTAAATTGGTGGGTGTGATCAGCGGTACACCTGCGAAGGTTAAGGAATGGCAATCGAAATACCAAATTCCAGAGAAAAACTGCTACAATTACGAAAATTTTGATGACTTAAAGAACAATCCCGATATTGATGCGGTATATGTAATTACGCCGAATGCCTTGCATCACAATCAAGTCATAAGAGCCGCAAAAGCGGGGAAACACGTAATCTGCGAAAAGCCAATGGGTTTAAATGCTAAAGAAGGCGAAGAAATGGTCCGAGCATGTAAGGAGGCGAAGGTCAAGTTATTGGTTGGGTATCGTCTGCATTTTGAGCCGAAAACGCTCGAAGTTGTTGGCATGAGACAAAAAGGTGATTTTGGCAAAATCCTTTTTTTTCAAGGACAATGCGGTTTTAGAATAGGTGATCCTAATCAATGGAGATTGGATAGAGCTTTAGCTGGTGGCGGTTCCTTAATGGATATTGGCATTTATGCTGTTAATGGTGCTCGCTACATGGTGGGGGAAGAACCCATATGGGTAGCCGCGCAGGAAATGAAAACAGATCCGGTGAAATTTAAGGAGGGTGTGGATGAAACTATATTATTTCAACTAGGTTTTCCAAGTGGCGCCGTATCTTCCTGCCTGTCCACATATAATATGAATAACCTCGACCGGTTTTTCTTAAACGGGGAAAAGGGTTTTGCGGAGATGCAACCCTCTACTGGTTACGGACCGATCGAAGGCCGAACGCATAAAGGCAAACTTACCCAACAGCACATTACCCATCAAACCTTACAAATGGAGGAAATGGCTTCTATTATCCTGGAGGGAAAAGAACCTATTATACCGGTTGACGGTGAAGAAGGCTTAAAAGATTTAAAAATAATAGATGCTATTTATAAATCCAGTAAAACAGGTGAGAAGGTTGAACTAACCCTTTGATCGTATAGAACAGATTAAACGCATTATGAATAATAAGAACATATCTTCTAACAATACCTATCTCCCGGTGGCCTGGGAATATCGTGAGACCGTAGAAGAAGAGATCAAAAAAGCACGTAGGGGTAAAATATTCTTTTTTAACCATGACCAGCAGGTTGATGAGGCATTGGGACAAGTTGTTAAACTGGAAGAAAACAAATCCGAAGGTGTTTTTATATTATTGGATACGGGCATTAAAATAAGATTGGATCGGATTATTACATTGTTTGGGAAAGTAGGTGCTGCTTATGACGAATATGATGCATATGCTAATGCGTGCATGGATTGTATGGGTGGCTACGAAAAAGAGGATTAACCATAAAGCGCGCAAGACCTAGTTTTACACGCTTTATGAAGCCGTGCCTTTTAAAGCTTGGACATCTCCCCATCGATATACTTCACACGTTTTCTAAGCCATGTTTTGAGGTCAGCTTTGCTTTTTCCTAAATCATCCTGTTCTCCAGCTTTCCAATCCCCTCGACGGTTTCCAAATCCCCACACTTCAAAGTCTTTCTTTTGCGATTCCCGGATAGTCGCCGCATAATGCTCAATGAAATTCATGAGTTCATCAAACTTCGTGTTGCGATAATGTTTCCACGTATCATTATAAAGTTTTCGCAATTCAGGATCTCTTAACAAGCGTTTATATAATTCAGATCCCGGACGATCGTCGTTTTCCGTTGTTAACGGTAATTCAACGTAATTGAAATAGAGATATGTTCTTTCATCTAGACCAAAACCATAATCAAAATCCCATATGGGACCCATCGTAAATTTCCCACCGGCTCTCTTGTGCATCATGGTGCTTCCAGGATGGTTAATTTCAGCATTCCTGGTCAAATTATTCACAATAAGAAAATTGATAAATTGTTGTTTGTCAAAAACGTTACCATAATTATTGTTAGGAAAATTGCTGGCAAATAGTAGGTCTTCAAAATTTTGAAATTCTTTTATGTGTTGATCGAATTGTGCCTGCGACTCCATATCTGGATCCTTTAGCATCACCGGTAAGTTCAAGTGGTTTGATTTGAACTGCCAAGGATCCTCATCGAAATACTTGTCCAACTCCCATAAAATACCGTCATCCCCAACATCAACCCGGTTCGTTTTTACCTCGATCTGTTGCGTCAAATTATAGTTCCCACGGTATTCACCATTGATAGTTAAGTCTACTGGAATAATGTCGTTTGTATAAGGCATGCCCAATTGTTTAGCAATTTTCATTGCCACTGCATTCGTCATGAATGTATAATCATAATAATTTGCCAATAACACCCAATCTTTTGCTTCTGGAAGTCCCAAGACCTTTGCCGCCTCATCCAGCTTCAAACGGTACGGTTTTTTGGGGCGGCCCCAAGTTGAGTTTCCACGCCCCTTGATGCGCGTTCTTACAATAGATTCAGTTCCAATGTCATTATATTTTCCATTACCTTCGATTTGAATTTCAGCATACAGATACGTATCTTTCTCTATAACTTCTGCATTTCCATCTATGTTGATGTATATATGGGGAATAACAGCTGGTATTGACTCATCGAGGATGGGTAGTTCTTCTACATCATCAATTAAATCGTCGTCTGGCGCTTTTGTACATGCTAGCGCCAACAAAGCAATGCTTATGTAAGCTGGCCAATTCATAATTTGTTGTTTTTTAATCTTCATGTTCTCCGTTAGTATTTATAGATTATATATTTTTCAAATTTTTAGGAAAACGGCCTCCTAAGTGCCATTTCTTTAACCATTTTATCATGGTTCTTCTGTCTTTAACATAATACTTATGCATAGCTTCCTCCAAAAATAATTCACCTGAAACAATAGCTTTTACTGCTTCTATTTCAATATCCTTTTTTGTCTTTTTCATGGTCTAATATCAGCTAGTCAACTCCTTCTTCTCATGAATCATAATTATCGTCATCGATCTATGTCTTTTATTATCCGAATAGAATGCGTCAATAATCCCCTATTATTAAGGCTCTCCATTTCTTTTCAAATTAAGGAAGATGATACGGCCGGGGAGACCATACCATCATTCCAATCTACCTATGAAAATTATACCACTACTGGTAAACATGTTGAGCAAACAAATACTATCTTTTCTTGATAAAAGACATCACAAAAGTAGGTTAACTATTCGTGAATCTATGTCTCAAAACCCTGTCTCAAATCCTATTCCCCTAATTAAAAAACAATCAAACCAAAATAAAAAATATTGAATAACAATAAGTTAACTATAAAATTAACACATCATCCATAGCGTCATATTTTCGTTGAAGAGAAAGACTTTCAGTGGAGTGAGCAATTGATCCTCAACCTCGACCTAATTCTTTCTTTCGGAAGTGTACAAATGCAGAGGGAGGCAAACCAGTTTCTGCCTTAAATGCAATGGAGAATTTGCTGAGGTTGGCAAAACCACTCATATCTGCCAGATGTGCCAGTTTATAATCGAGGAGCGCTGGGTCTGCCTTGATGCGATTTATAATGAACTGTATACGACAAGATTGAATATAACTGTAGAAATCTTTTCCCCTATATTTCCTAATAATATAAGAAACATAGCGTTGATTTGTATTCAGTGCTTTCGCGATAGAACTAAGTGAAATATTTTTATCTAAAAAATAAAGTTCCTCTTCGTATCGATCTATATCTCTTAATAAACGCTGCTCCGTTTCTTTAGACATGTTAATATCCCTTATCTCACCGTTATCTGTGTTCAATAGTTCGGGATTTTTGGATGTGATACGTTCATCGTCTTCCATGACGGCATCAGTAGATTTAGTTCTGCGGAGAAAAAAGACATATAGAGCCAAAAATATAGCCATAATAGCCAAACAAAATACTGTAATCACCGCTATTTTAAACTTACTTCTATAGCTTTCTTTAGCGTTGTACATTTCCTCGAAAAGTTCATCCGACACTCTTCTAGCTTCCCTCTCTTGTTCATCTTTTATTTTTGTCAATAGATCTTCATATCTTTTGCCATTATCGATATCGCCTATTTTCCAATAATATTTCGTGAACGTACGATAAACATTTGCCTTCAACTCCTCAAATCCACTTTTTTCCAAATAAGGTGCAGCACGCCCTAAATATTCCTTGGCTTTTGCAACACTGTCTTGGGCTAAAGCTATTTCTGCCAATCCCCGGAAAATGTACGGCTTCAAGTTGCTTTCTTCATCTCCGATCTGCTTCAGGGACGACTGATACATCTTCTCAGCCTCTTTTAAACTCCCTAAATAAAGATAACATAATCCCAAAAGCTGATGGTTAGTAGCTTTAATCAATCTCGAATGTTTGTCCTCTTCTCCGCTAAAAGTTATAAATTTACTTGCCTTCAATACAGCATTTTCAGCTTTTTCATAATCCCCTGCAGCCATAGCCTGAAACGCCCGTTCATGAAAAATATTGATTTTCGTCAGGATGTGCATTGGGTTATCCACGAGCTTGTTATTTGCTTCCTCTGCCTGATTGATGTACCGTGCGGCAGCTTTAAGTAAGCCTACTTCCCGAAATGAAGTGGATAAAAAGCCAGCTGTACCAGCTTGCCACGTGGGATTAAGGGACGCTTTCGCTATTTCATCTGCATATGTAGCCTGCTGAATGGCAAAAGCCCTCTCTTCCAGATTCTTATGTATATTGGCGGAAAGCATATATGCTTTTGCCCGTTCTTCATCTGTCTTCGCGACGTTTAAAAGCGAGTCAGACACACGCCTTGCTTGTTGAATATCGGTTGCAATCAGCGACACCGAAACTTCTACATAACGTTCATTAAAACTCTTTTTCTGTGCATATGCTAGGTTAATAATACTCCAGAAAAAATAACATAAAATTACTTTTTTTCTCATGCTAACTAGGTTGAATAATGTCCTTGTCAGTACAGGACATTATTCACGTCCTATGCCGATCAGTTGAAAAGAAAAAAATAACCCATTATCATAATAGATGCTAGTGTAATGGCCAACATCACATAGTTAAGCCCGGTCCCTATGGATAATCCAGCTATCGCCTTTTCTTCTACTTTCTTTTGATTTCCTTTGTCGTTATCCCTCTGGTGAAAATCTTCCCATGCCCGCAGATTATTTGTATCGACAACCACTCCCTTGGTCTTTTCAACTTCGCGACGCAGATGCAATAACGCAATTTGAGTAGACAAAAAACCCACTTCATTTCCCTTTACATCCTGTCGATTCAAAAAACTTTCAAGCGCCTTGTCGGGATCAACATCAATTGAAAAACGTGAATCAGGGCAATGCTTATTCATAGCCATTTCTAATTCACTTTCTATATTTATCAATACATTTAATAGTTCCTTAGGATCATAGATGTCTATATTCATACAAAATTGGGTAATTAAGTTAACCGATATTTTACATAATCGATTAAAAAATATAATACTTACCCACTTGCAACAAATATAATGCCCAATAAATTTCCAGGAGTGTCAAAAACACCCTCAGACTATCTACATCGATTTTTGATCCCAAAGGACTACAATGTATTTCTTTGAGTTACAAACTATCTGTTTTCATGTATGCTTTTATCAAAATCTTCATCCATATAATATCCTTTATTATTCTCGTCCCCATCTACAAATCGTTTAAATCCGCCTTCTGCATCAACCTCCTCTTTGTACAGCTCTTCGTAGTCTTTCGTATACATGGCATTTGGCACTACATTAATATCAAATTCGATTTCCTGTATTTCCCCCGACACAAAATTTCCATAGAGTGTTACATAATGTTTTACATATCCTACATTCTTTGAACTATTATAACTCAACGTTAATAGACGTTCTTTTCCTGGTGGAACGCTAAATGTATTTTTATCATCATTGACTTTTAGACAGCCACATGAAGTTATGATATCAGTTATCATTAATGGGTGCTCACCCGTATTCTTCAGGTTAAAAGAAATATCTTTCTGCTGTCCCGCCAGAATAGGATAATAATGTCGTTTATTATCTTTTATTTCCACGGTCGTTTTTTTATCGGCTAAATTCATACACCCGACAGACGTCCATACACAGACCATGCACATTATCATTTTAAAATAGTTGTATTTCATCACAAGCAATAACTGAATTTTCAATTTGTTTACTCTTTCGAATTTTTATCTGTAGTTTTTCACCTGACTTCAGGTTTATGGGAAATTCCATATATGCCATATTCCCTTGGTATTTATACGATTTCCCGGATACCTTTCCTTGGCTTACGCCTGCTTTTAATATCTCGACTTCCGCTGGGGCGAGCATCCTATGTCGTTGATTAATTAGAAAGCGTAGCCTCACCTTTTTTATATTGTCAATTTCGCTTCCGATCTCTCCTTCGACCTCTATATCTTTTGAACTCAGGAACCAACCTTGATTAAAGTCTGAAGAAAACCCCAAAACTTGGTCGCCCAGTAAGTCTCCCTCTTCCAATATCTCTCTTTTATTTAATTCCGTCACCCGGAGATCAGACAAACGCTTATTTGAGCCTACATTTGTTTTTAACAATCTCTCCCATTCACTGACGTAAGTTGCTATCTCACCTTGACTTTCTTTATATTTTTTCAAATCCTCGTATTTTTGATAGCCTTTCAACCTATTAAATGGTTGGCTTACGTTATCAGATACTTTCCAGCCGTTTGTGTTTTTCTCTAAAAACCCATTCACAGAATACCCTCCGTGATACAAAACCTGAAGATAGGTGTAGCTCCATGCAGTCAAAAGCTTATCAATCCGATTCCGCTCTTCGCCATCCAGACGGGGCAGTGCTTTACGCAATGTCTCGTATAATTGTAAGAATTCTTTACTATTAAAAAAGAGCCTTTCTGCGTTACGAAACGACGTATAGATGGGAAGTTCCTTATTTCCAGATATCCCTTGATGTTCTAACGTCAGATAATAAGACGACAGGTATTCGTTCGTCACGGGGTAGAACCGTTGAAAATAATCTTTGACAAGCCGCTCTACGGATAATGACGAATCGTGCAACAGCGCCGCCATGGCATACGTTTTTACATCATCAAAAGATGAATAGTCATAACCGCTTCCATTGAGGAACATACCATTAACACCTTGTGCCATAAAAAAAGGAAGATTAGACTGTAGACGTGACAATACAGGGTAAGGTGTTAGATAGTCATCAAAATTCGAGACATAATCCCAGATATAGATATTGCCTGTTTTTTCTTTCCATGCGCTTAATAGTCTCACAAATGCGTGTACGCTGACATCATTGCTTTCCAAAGCAGGACGTTTTGGCAAATCTATGGTACTGACGAACACACCACTATTACTTTCCATCGGAATATCTGGCGCTTCCGCTGTAGTTAGGTAAGCCATGGTAAAGAAATAGTGCTTCGGAAATTCCTTCGCCAATCTGTTAAGCATTCTAACAACCGAACCTGTCGCCATATTGGACGTATTGCCTGCCTTTTTACATGCGGAGCAGGTGCAGACCAATTCATTGTCATTCGGCGCAATCATAAACCACTTTGAGCTTTCTTTCCCATCTCCGTATTCGTCTATGACGAAATTTTTTATTGCCTTAAATGTAGATTCCGAAGAAAAACAGAACTGTTGTTTGTTGCGCTTTCCGTCTACCCAGGCGTAGGAACTATCTTCTACCCCATCTACGAAAACCTTTTCCAGATTATGTCCCCAAAGCCCCCAATCCTTATCTACACTATGGGTTCCCAACGTACCCGCATAATCTGGATCGGTATTAGGTAGGAGGTGCGGCTCCCGGTATCGCATAGTAAATTTCCCTACGTCACTTTGAAAGTCAATATAGCCCGGTGCCAAATCAGAGACATCAATATGATTATGAAATGCGGCCATCCTATCGATAAGCATATAGCTTAGCCAAACCATCGTTGCCTTATCTTTTCCAAAAATAGATAACCTGCCTTCTTCATTTTTTATCTCGTAATCATCTGCTAGATCTGGAACAATTTCTAAATAAACTGTTTCACCTTTATATTCTCTATTTGTATCATCACTCCGCGTAATTTGGAATGTTCCATCTTTCTGCACCCGTTTTAACAGATGGTTGTATAAATAATCGGCTGCATCCGCACTCCACTTATCTCCGTTGGAAGAAATAAGGAAATCGTGTTTTGAAAAATCAAAGGCTGGCTTTCCCTTACCTATACAGCTGCCATAAAGCATTAGAATCGACAGTACGATACACATAAGCTTAAAACGACACATTCAGTTGAAAATATAAATTATACAAGTTTCTAAAAGAGGCGTTTACCACGGATTTGTCCGTCTGAAAATTGTACCAGGAACCGATAACATTTCCGCTTACATTTTTAGTAATGGAACGTCCCATACCTGCGCCGATCATCGCATTGAACACATTAAAACTATTATACAGTTGACGATCTAAAAGATCCACATCCGGCGTATTTCCGACACTTCCGAACGCTAGAATATAGTTTCTGGGATTCGACATAAAATATTGTGCACGTCCCATGAAGCTGTAGAGATAGCTCACTTCTCCCTCACTGTCTAAAAAGAAGTTTCCCAGTTTAGCAGATAGTCGCCAATCATCTAAATCTTTCGCTACACCTAAATTAAGATTTGCCAGGTTCTCTCCGGAAAAAAACCGGCGAAAACCAACACCCGCTTCTGCCTCCCACGTAGGTCTAAATTCATACATCGCCGCTGCATTTGCGGCTATTTTTGCAAAAAATTTGTTGGAAAGCGCCAGGTCTATCCGCGAAGATAGCTTATCTGTCCAAGGTTTTCCCCATTCCACCTGCCCCTGTATCCCTTTTCCCTCTTCTCTCCCGGCATAATTAGCGCGCCCGGTCCAAGAAGAACCATTATCCAATAAGCGTGTATATTCGACTGTGGAGATCGATGTAATGGCATAATGATCACCATAACGTGCCCTTAGGTGGGCAAAACCAACATTATTTTTAAACGAGCGTTGACTTAAATAATTCAAGTGCGCTTTAAACTCTTCAAATTCCAATAGAGACGGCTCATAAAACTGTTGATAATGATAAGCGGAATCATATTGTTTCAATCCCTCGTAGGCAAGCCCCTTCATATATTTCAGGGCTTTATTATCATCCTTGTACCACAACGCTGTGTCGATAACGGACAATGCCAATTGATGATCCTTTTCTTTCAACAATACACCTGCATACTCCTCTGTTGTGTGGCTGAATGTATTCACCAAAGGTTCGTGGAAAGGGTTTAATCTCACTTGATCGTGTAACAATGCCCATGAATCGGATAACTGCTCGGCTTTATGATTCATAGCCTCCGCTAACTTAATCTTAAATGCAATATCATCCGAATGTTGTTCTTCTGCCATTTGGGCATACCGCAACATAGCTTCTTTATCCTTTAGCTGATAGCATAGATTGATCATATTCAACAACGCTTCTTGGTTTCTGGAATCAATAGCCAGCCATCTTTCCGTATATTTCCGTGCTTCCTCCAACCGATATGTTTCTCGTAAATTCTTGATAACGGGTGAAACAAATTCTCCATAACCGATTACATGTCGTTCACGTTCCTGTGGAGAAGCCAAACCCAACACTTGTTCGTAAACAGTTAAAGCGTACTCGTATCGTCCCTGTTGGTAATACATATCTGCCTTTTTCACAAGCAAATCCATATCTCCCGGACGATCCAACAACATGTCATCCAATGCCATGACAGCTTCCTGATAGCGCTTTTCCGTTACATACGCATTGTACAGTCCACGTTGAGCAATCCTGATGGATTCATCATCTCCATATTGGATAATATCGCGCCAGTCTACGATAGCGTCCGAAATTTTACCATCCTGCATATTGTCTTTTGCACGCTGTAATGTAATCGTCACAAAAGATTCCTGTAGATCGGCATCATTGGGATATTTGGCAAAGTACGCTCTTGTCAGCGCAGCCACACGGGGGTGGTTTTCCATACGCTTATATACCATAAGCTCTTTCATATCCAGCTCTTTGCTACTGCCTGCACTTCTTCGGTGTCTCTCTAACACAGCGATGGATTCTTCATATTGTTGTTCCGCTACCAAATTGTTAAAGACATAATCAAAGGCTTCTTTATTACCCGGCGACCCTTCAAAAATCTTTCCATATAGGGATGCCGGATTGTTGCCCTTAGCTGCCCGTGCCGCTTCCAGAAGAAAATAATTGTATTGGTTCCGGAGATTACCTCCGCCACCACGTTTCATTTGGTCATCCAAAAAACTCAATATTTCTGAATATCGTTGCTGATGTTCTAATATGGCGACTTTCTTTTGCACGAACACCGAGTTTCCCGGGAACTGGTTGATTCCTCGTTCCGCGTATACCAAGGCATTGTTATAGTCTCCTGCTTTAATATAATTATCGATAACCGTTACATAAGAACCGTGCTGTTGCGGCTGATCGTCTACCAGCTTACGCCCCATATCAATGGATTCGTTTAACTTGCCGGATTTTTGGACCTCTACCGAACGTTGTTCAAAAGCATAAGCCTTGTCTGCCTGAAGTTCACTATCTTCGGGATATATCTGCGATATACGTTTGAGCAGGCGATCTGCTTCCACATGGTTACCCATGATGCGATACAGTTCTATTTTTTTTCTCCATAAACCTTTCCAATAGGGATTTACCTCCAAAAGTTCATTGATATAACAAATCGCACTTGAATAGCGCTGTGTTTCTGTTTCTACCGTAACTAACATATGCTTTGAATCGACATTCGCAGGAGCATACTCCAATGATTTCACCAATTCATAACGTGCTTTATCATACGTTTGACGATGTAGGTAATATTTCCCCAACAACATGCGCATATCGGAATCTTTGGGATTTTGTTTCAACTCGTCCTCCGCTATTTTCCTACCTTCTTCCCATTTCCCCTGTTTATAAAGTTCATTTATTTCGTGTGCCTCATCATTTCGTTCTACTGTCGTACCGGCACGTTGAGCGTATACGGGCTGATAAAAGCATACAGCCCCTATAAAAAAGACAATCAGTTTAGCGTATTTAAATCTCTTTCGCATTGCTTACCTTATTATTAGCTTTATTAGACGGAGAGAAGCCCTGGCGGGTCATCTGTCCCCATTTGAAATTACTTCTTGTTAAATACTGGATATATCCCCTTAGCGTAAATATGACTACTAACGGGTGGTAGAGAATCGCTTCAAAAGCGGAAAACAGCACCAGTTTCATATATTCCCAAAATCGTTTGTATAGTTTACCTAGTACCAGGTCATAGGATATCGTAATGATCGAGACCGAGAAACCTATTAAATAGGCGTATAGCAACATCATCCAGAACGTATCGTAATTTATTTGGCTTGTTATCGCCAAAAAAAGTAGAAAAAAGAAACCTGTAAACTCAATGATAGGCGCTAAAAATTCAAACAGTAGGATATAAGGCATTACCACAAATCCCAATCGGCCGTAATCCCTATTGAACAAAAATCGCCTGTGGTCGATAATAAACTGTAACATCCCGCGTCCCCAGCGTGTCCGCTGTCGGTTAAGTACTTTCAAGTTTGGAGGCCCTTCTGTCCAGCACAAACTATAAGGACACTGGGCGATGCGATAGGGTTTACGATTTTCACGCATATACGCCACCATACGGGTCGTCATATCCATATCCTCTGCGTGAGAACCCGAATCAAATCCGCCCGCTCCGATAACGACATTTGTATCAAACAACCCAAATCCCCCAGATACATTTGGAATCGCATTGACTAAAGACCACCCCATTTTTGCCACCAAATAAGAACGTAAGTATTCTGTTTCCTGGAATAATGGAATTATACGGTTTGGAGGTTTAACACGGGTAATACGTCCTTTGTCTATAGTACAGCCATTTACCATCCGCATCGTCGCCCCGACAGCAATTACGTGTTTATCGGCATCTAAAACAGGAAGGATAATTTTACTTAAGGTATCGGCCGCAAGGATACAATCCACATCCGTATTAATAAAATAATTGAATTGTGCCACGTTCACTCCCGCATTCATCGCATCCGCTTTTGTTCCTCCGTTTTCCTTATCGACAACAATCAATTTGTTATACAGCGGATTTTTAGATCGCAAGACACGTTTCACAGGCTTACAATATACCTTATACACATAATAATAAGGAACCTCTTCCAATTCGAACTCTTCTTGCATGAGCTCTAATGTTTTATCCTTACTACCATCATTTACGATAATGACCTCGAAATTCGGATATTCCAAGTTCAATAACGAGTGAACACTATCGATAATGATAACCTCTTCGTTAAACGCCGGTGCCACAATAGAAATCCCTGGGGCTTCATCCGGGTAATTTTTAAGATATTCTTCTTCTTTTTTTGTATAACGGTACCTATAGCGCAATGTGTTGAAATAACTCATAATCATCAGCGCTAAATAAAACAAGGCCAAAGCACTTGCGTAGAAATAAATCAGGTACGTAAAAAAATAAACCATCGTAACTCTATTAACCTGTAATAACTATATTCTCGGCAAAAACCTGATTGATAATAATTTGTTCTTCTTTTCTAGCCTTTTCTTTCAGCATGTTTAAACTAGCTTCCCCATCCTTTCCGTGATTCTTGATAGCCCGTACAATAGATAGCTTAAAGTTATCATCATCAGTATTCTGGTAGGCATCCACCAGAAACCTAAGGGTTTCTTCTCCCTGTATCTTACCCATCGTTTTCGATATGGCTTCCCGTACGGGTGTAGATTCTAGTGCGTATCGTTGGATTAAATCCGTCACACACTCATAATATCCGAGTTCGCCTAGTGTTAGGATGATCTGCATGCGCACATCCCGGTTTTCCTGTTTGTCCAACATCGCTAATAAACTAGGTGCCGCTTCGTATTGTTTAAAAAAGCCTATTTCTTGGATGATGAAAGCAATGTAATTGCTATTCTTCGAGTTGTTTACCCACCGCAGCAAATTGGGTAATTTCCCTTCTTGGGATCGTTTCACCAACGTGGCATGCAGCCTTATTTTATCTAATTGAGTGAACGATTCATCAAAATTCTCTTCCATAAACCGAAACGGATTATAGGTATCCTGATCGGTATATACGTTTCTTGCTGTTTTACGGAGATAGCTATTTTTATGGAAAACCGATTTAGAAAGTGCGCCGGTATTAATACCGACATCCAGTGCTCCCATAGTCTGCAGTGCCTCTCTCCTCTTTGAAAGACCAGCAGTTCGGACCCTTTTCTCCCAAAACCCCATTAGTCGAAGACTTTCTAAACAATTCCTATAGTTAATTTGATTTAGCTTTCCTTTTTTGTTTAGATCATCACGTACAGACAATACTAAATCCGTCAACATCTCTGATCTCCATTTTTTTGATTTTTTCTCGTCGTAATCAAGTAAGTTCTTAATTTCTTCAATATCATAGTTGATCTCGTTGCTCATAATGAAGGTCAATTTTTCTTCGAATTGCTCTTTCACCTTTCCCCTTCTTTTATCGCGCTTATTTATTTTATACCCGATAACCAATAGACGAACTATACCGAAGATGGTGATAAAGACAAGGATCGTGACGATCACGACGGTAATACGGACAATTAATGGGTAACCATTATACAACGAACTGAGATAACTCAAATAGTACAAATAATAATCAGAATACATAATAATGTGATTTTAAACTTTTATAATCCACAAATGCCTGTTTATAAAAAAGCAAAAACATTTTCACGTGATGCCGGTTTTTAAATAAAGGCGATTAAACAGCGACAAATATCAAGGCAGAAAACGACAAAAACATCTCATTTTCGTATCTCAAAAAACTATATAGAGCAAACGCATAGTCAAAGGAAACAGAACAGAACTCAATTCACTAGTAATAAGCCAATTACCTAAAAACACAAAATACAATAGATGGGCATCGGAAAGTGGATATTTTCCGGGAAAGGAAAGAGTTTTGTACATAAAAGCAAAATCTTACATACAAAATGAGACATCAGATTGGTTAACTCTCTCGATGATTTGACATTAATTTTATTTATCTAGAAAAATAGAATAAACCTATATTTCTGAGGAGATAGCCAAATATAGAATTTCCGCTACAACTTTCAAAAAAAATAAAAATTATCTGACAGGTTACAAACCAGGAATTTAGTGGGCTGTTTCCAACTGGCCTGTACGGTATTGATGGGGAGAACAGCCAAATGCTGCTATAAAATTTCGGTAAAAAGATGCTCGAGAGCGAAATCCACAAATAAAACTTAGGTCATCTATCGTATACACGAGCTCCTCTCGACTAAGCTCTTTTGCGGCGTAAGCTAGCCGAAGTTCATTAATAAAACCATTGAAATTTTTACCGTAAACCTGTTTGAGAAATGGGGAAACATGTGCTTTAGGGATGTCTATGCTCTCACAGAAGCTATTTTTATTCAAGTCAATATCAAGATAAGCTTTAGAAGCTATAAATTTCTCAATCTCCAACTTATAAGACAGTTCTAGATTTTTGGGAATAATAAACGGCACTTTTACTTCTGCTAATACATCCTCCATTTGTGTAATATCGGATACACTTGGCTTAATACGCTCGTAGTTCTCTCCTACTGCATCCTCTTGTATATCTGTTTTTAATAATGACAGTTTAATAATAGGGAACAATACCAAGATATAGAATATCAAATTAAATGTCAAATACGCCTCCACGTCGCCGGGTCTTGTTCCCATGATGACCATTATACCGACTACAAGAACAAGTACGGAAAGTGGAATAAACGATTTCTTTTCGGCTTTTACGAATGTTTTCAGACAATAATTAGGTCCAGAGTGAAATCCTAACCCAATCGCCAACACATAGGTAATAAAGAGAATCGATGACATAACATACAGCCCCATATAAAACTCATGATAGAAATGATATCGCCATGGGGCATATAGCATCATAACGACGTATATCATCAAGGCAATGAAAAATGGCAGTGTATGTAATTCTCTTTTAGACATCTGTCGTTCTAACGATGCCTTGAAAACAAAAAGAAATGCTGCACCATATAGCATACTTAGGGGAAAAGCAGTAGATAAGTATAGGTGTTGAGGATAGCATACTAAAACGAGATAGCCAATCAGTATATGAAGCAACCCACAAAACAGAACGAGCAACGCGCGTCGACTGAAGCGTTTTTTATTATAACGGAGGTTTAAGTAAATACCATAGGTATTTAATCCAACCGCTATCATGTATAGTATACTTACTAACATACTTTTTCTACTTCGTACAATTATTATAGATAGATTTAGGAAACAACGATATGGTTATTTCGCTAGGTTAAAATTTAAAATGTAAAAAAGACAAAAGTTTTGTGGTTCTACAAAAGATAGCGGCTGATTATTTTTATTTGTAGCATTGAAGCTACAAAACAATCACAGCAAATACGACCAACACAACGCCCATCCACCCCGCGATTTCCGCGGGGCTTCTGAGCGATCACTCGATTACTAAACAACAAAATGAAACAAACTTATGTCCGCTAGAAAAAGCGAACGGAATATCTTTGATCTAGAGGTGGAATCCGTATCACTACCTCCGCCGATTTCTTTGCTTATCACATAGGGTTGCTTACTTGGTAATAAACAACTAGATAAACATACAAACAAATTATCATTTTTCCAAAAAAAATGGTATTTTTTTAACACAACAATTAAAAAGAACGCTTATTGTTAATGAAAAACAAATTGAATTCGCACACCAATGTGTGAATATGGTATACACCTATGCTAAAACGAACTTTCAAAAAGATACACCTTAAAATTTGTTTGATCCGAATTATTACGCTAATTTTAGCCAAAATGAATAATTAAGATATTGAAATTTATTGAATTTGGTTTCTCTCCCACATTAGAGGAGGGACTTGATAGTATGGGGTTTGAAGAAGCTACACCCATTCAAGAAAAAACAATTCCGGTTATTTTAAACGGAAAAGATATAATCGCTTGTGCGCAAACAGGTACAGGTAAAACAGCTTCTTATCTCTTGCCTCTATTGAACAAAATAGCCGAGAATCCTCGAGAACAGATTAATAGCCTTATCCTTGTTCCTACCCGGGAGCTCGCCGTACAAATCGACCAACAGATTATGGGATTTGGGTATTTTACCGGAGCCACTTCTATATGTGTGTATGGTGGTGGAGATGGTGCAGGTTACGAACAGCAAAGAAGAGCAATTCAAGAAGGGGTAAACATCATTGTTGCAACTCCAGGTAGGCTTATCGCCCACATGGGATCTGGGAAAGTAGATTATAGCCATTTGGAACATTTGGTGTTGGACGAAGCAGATCGTATGCTGGATATGGGGTTTCATGATGATATCATGCGCATTATTAGCGCATTGCCCAAAAAGAGACAAAGTCTATTATTTTCTGCAACGATGCCTCCGAAAATCCGAACGCTGGCAAAGAAAATACTTCACCAGCCTTTGGAAGTCAACGTAGCTATTTCCAAACCTTCCGAGGGGATCGACCAACAAGCGTATTTAGTATATGATGAGCATAAAATGGAGCTTATCAAACATATACTAGATAATCCGGCTTATGAGAGTGTCATTATTTTCGCCTCAAAAAAAGACATTGTTAAAAGATTAAACAAAGAGTTGGTTAAAAAGGGAATTGTTGCAGAAGGTTTCCATTCCGATCTGGAACAGGTACAACGGGAAGATATCATGCAACGATTTAAGGCAAGAAGAATAAGGGTGCTGGTGGGTACGGATGTTATTTCCCGGGGTATCGATATTGTTGGGATTAGCTTGGTCGTGAATTACGACGTACCTCCCGATCCGGAAGATTATGTACACCGGATTGGACGCACGGCAAGAGCAGCAACCACGGGTACCGCCATTACATTCATAAATGAAAAGGATCAAAATCGATTTGCCCGTATCGAGCGATTGATCGAAAGAGAAATACCGAAAATGCCCTTGCCTCCTGCTTTTGCAGAAGGTCCTTCATACGAACCACGTAAGGGAACTAAAAAGAAAAAAAACAACCGGAAAAAAACTTTTCGGAAATTTCCGAAACGCAAAACGGAATAATCCGTTTTGCTCCTACCTTTACCTTCTACGCTTAAAAATCAGATAGTCCAAACTAAATTTGCCCGGACCCAATGTTAAAATCGAGAGATAACCCATAAAAAAAGCAGTGGCTAATTCATATTGCCCAAATAATTCCCAGTTATGTACTGAGAAAGCGACCAGCATGGTCGCCAGTAAAGGAATAGTGGCCAAGCGGGTAAACAGACCGATAATCAATAATATCGAACAGAAAAATTCTGCGAATATGGCTAAGCTCAACGACACGGTACCGCCTAGCCCTAATAAGTCAACAAACTCATCTTTACGTTCATTAAACTCAACTAGCTTGACATAGCCATGATAAGGAATCATTAAAACACCAAAACCTATCCGTAGAATCAAGGCCGCAAAATTGCTGGATCTTGTCCCTTTCTGGACAGTTAGAAAAAACTTCTTCATATAAAAACGGTTATGTTACGGTAAATATAATAAAAAAATAGAGACGCAATATCCTACCATACGGTAAGCCTTTGCGTCTCTATCAAAGATATTGGTTCACCTATTAGCGCAGATGTGCGCGCAACATCCATGCGGTCTTTTCGTGCGCTTCCATAATGCCAACTAAGAAATCTTCTGTTCCAGCATCATTATGCTTTTCAGCAACTGTATCTATCTGCTCACGAATGGCTACGATAATGGCTTCGTAATCCGATAACAGTTCTTTTATAAGGCCTTGACTATCATTTTTCTTATAGCGTCTCTCTGTCAATTGGGTCAATTCCAGAAATTCCTTCATGGTACCCACTGCATAATGACCGATCGAACGAACACGTTCTGCAATTTCATCAATGGTTTCCGCCAATTCACCATATAAACCTTCAAAAAACAAATGTTGCGAATGAAAATCAGGTCCTTCCACATTCCAATGGGCATTCCGGATTTTAACATACAACACATGTTCATCAGCCAATAGTTTATTCAGAATAACAGCGACAGCATGTGAGTCTTTTTCTTTAATACCAATGCCTGACGAGCCTGCTAAAGCTTTTTCAAGCACAGTTGTGTCTGTTTCTTCCATATCCGTTTTCATGTTATAAAAATTTAAAGTAAAAATTAAAAAATCTATTCGTGCAAGAGAAGCGACCACGTGGGTAACTATCCTCTTTCAGATTAACACAATTTACGAGTTTTTGTTGGTTTTTTCCTATTTTTGTGACTCAAAGTTTTTCATCCGCATGTTTGCCAGCAATCCTACCTTTTTTCATCATTTTCTATCGGACATTACCGCATTACCAAAGCCCCAAGTGTTCACTTTTCCTTTTTCCTATGAACCTGATGAACTCAGTAAAATAGCTGCTGAAGAATTGCAGGTCTATCTCGAAAAGCAACAAGATTTTACGCACAACTTTGGTTTACAGAAAATGGAAGGTTCTGGCATTGGTAAGATGTTCGGTGTGCTAGTAGTGGAAAATGAAGATGGTCAAATGGGCTATCTGGCTGCCTGTTCGGGAAAACTTGCCGGTACAAATCAACACAGCTATTTTGTACCGCCTATTTTTGATATGCTGACAAAAGAGAGTTTCTTCTTGCAGGAAGAAAAACAAATTAACGCATTAAATCGGAAAATTGAAACCTTGGAAGGTTCTCCCGATTTCCCAAGGCTCCTCCAGCAGCTTAAAGAAACTCAGCAACAGGCTGACGAAGAGTTAAAAACTTATCGTCTCCATATGAAAATGGAAAAAACAAAGCGAAAAAAAATAAGAATAGAAAGCAAGAATATACTGTCAGCAGCCGACTATCAGTTATTGGAAACCGATCTCATCAAACAAAGCTATCGTGACCAACATGAATATGCGGTTCTTAAAAGCAAATGGAAAGGACAACTAGAATCTATCGAAATATTAATTCAGGATAGGCAACAGGAAATAGAAAATTTAAAATACAACCGTAAATTAAAATCTGCTGCACTGCAACAACGATTATTTGAGCAATATCAATTTTTGAATGCCAGAGAGGAAACGAAAAATGTGTTAGCCATTTTTGCAGAGAGCAAGCAACCTATTCCTCCAGCAGGCGCTGGAGAGTGCGCCGCTCCAAAATTACTCCAGTATGCATACCAGCATAAACTAAAACCTGTCTGTATGGCAGAATTTTGGTGGGGAGTTTCACCATCTTCGGAAGTTCGGAAACACAAAAACTTCTATCCTGCCTGTAAAAGTAAATGTGAGCCCATATTGTCACACATGTTAAAAGGTTTACAAGTAGCACCCGATCCGATGCGCATAAATCCGGCACTGGGACGTACATTTGACACTATTCACGAAGACCATGATATTATCGTCATTAATAAACCTTCGGAGTTTCTTTCTGTTCCGGGTATCCATGTTACCGATTCAGTCTATACCAGAATATTAGAACAATATCCCGAGATTTCGGGACCTGTTGTTATTCACCGGCTAGACATGTCTACTTCCGGTATTCTGGTATTAGCCAAACATAAAAACGCACATCAATTTATTCAACAACAATTTATACAACATACGATCATAAAACGGTATACTGCTATACTGGATGGAATATTAACACAAAAAACCGGTTTTATCGACTTGCCTCTTCGAGTCGATTTAGAAGATCGCCCACGACAAGTAGTGTGTTATGAACACGGTAAGCCTGCGAAAACTAAGTTTGAGGTGCTTGCATATGAAAATGGGCATACACGTATCCATTTTTTTCCATTGACGGGGCGTACCCACCAACTTCGTGTACACGCCGCCCATCACCAAGGGCTCCATATGCCCATACTGGGTGATGATCTATACGGCCGACGGGCAGATAGACTGCATCTCCATGCTGGTTATATTCAATTCGTTCATCCTGGAACCGGAAAACTAACAACCTTTACTGCAGAAGATCCTTTCTAATAAAAACTGACTATTTCCATAGTTTATCAAGAAAAAGTCACATTCTCCTGACGTTAGACTTCATTCTTCAAAATCATTTAAAGTATTATTACTTTTGTTCGATTTCCTCAAAAAACTGACTTACTTAGTTCAAAAGTCAAACAGAGGGTTATAAAGAGATATACGATGTCAAGTTATCACGCAACTTCAATTAGTAACAGGCTATTAGCATATAGGTTAAAGCTAGGGATGCTAATGGCATTCATTTTTGTTTCCGTTTTATCGTTCGGACAAACCCTTCATTTAAAAGGGAAAGTAATGGATGTAACCAATAAAGAGCCTATTGGCTATGCCACTGTCGCCGCTGTCGGATCCACTACTGCAGCGTCGACCGACGATACGGGGAATTTCATATTAAAAGTCGAACCGAATTTTTCCAAAATCCGTATTTCCTTCGTAGGCTATGAATCCCAAGATGTAAGCATCAGCAGTGAAACCTATCAAGAATTAACGGTTTACTTGGTTCCGGAGGAACATACAATTGAAACTGTAAATATTACAGCACCGAGACGAGCCAAATATTCTAACAAAAACAATCCGGCTGTCGAACTGATCCGAAAAGTTATTGCACATAAAGATGAAAATCGAATAGCATCTTACGAATATGCCGAATATCGCCAATATGAGAAAGTTTCTTTGGGTTTGAGCAACCTATCCGAAAAATTCAAAAACAGAAAAGTATTTAAAAATTACCAATTTCTATTTGAAAAAGAAGACGTGGAAACGGGAAGCAGCACAAGAGGCTATACGCTTCCTGCCTTTATAGAAGAAAGATTGTCGCAGGTATATACACGTAAAAGACCGAATACGACGAAGCAACTTATTTTAGCAGAACAGCGCGCGCAATTCGACCCCAAATTTGTAGACAATGACGGTCTAAGTGCATATTTTAATAAACTCTATCAAGATATTGATATCTATGAAAGCAATATCGAATTGGTAACAAATCAATTTTTAAGTCCGATTGCCGGATCGTCTCCTACATTTTATAGATTCTATATCACCGATACTGTTAAAACGGAAACCCCTTATTTGGTCGAATTAAGCTTCTTTCCGCGGAATAAAGCTGATCTTCTTTTCCAAGGTAAATTATATATCACCTTAGACGGGAAATATGCTGTCAAACGTGCTGATCTCAGTGTGGCCGATGACATCAATCTTAACTTTGTCCGTGACCTGGATGTCAAACTCGACTTTGAGCAGGATGATAACAACCGTTATTATCTAAAGACAAGCTCTTTAGGATTGGATTTCTCGTTAACAGATAAAGGCACAGGTATTAAAGGTAACCGCACCGTAACTTTCGATGACTTCCGGACCGGTATTGCCCAACCCGACAGTCTTTATGCAGGTCCATCGGTCGTAAAAGTTGTTCCAGAAAATGACACGACATTAGATGAAACCTATTGGTCGACCCATCGTCCGATTGCGCTGAAACCTAATGAACAAAACATATATCGTAATATTGACACCTTACAACTCATTCCGTCCTTTCAGCGTTTCATGGACATAAGTGCTTTGGTCCTCTCTGGCTATAAACAAGCGGGTCCGGTGGAGATTGGCCCTGTCAATACTTTTTACAGCTTTAATCCGGTAGAAGGCTTTAGGTTGCGTATAGGTGGACGCACTACAGATAGACTAAGTAAACGATTTTATGCCGAAGCTTACACTGCTTATGGATTTAAAGACGAAAAATGGAAATATTTCTTTAGCGGAACATATGCACTCAATAACAAATCAGTCTATACATTTCCGCAGCATTATCTACGAGCGTCTATTATGCGAGACACGAAAATCCCCGGACAAAATCTGGAGTTTGTTCAAGAAGACAATTTTTTGTTATCGTTTAAACGAGGTGAGAACGAGCGTTATCTTTATAACGATATCTACCGTCTGGAATACAAACGCGAATTTGAAAACAATTTCTCTTACCTCATCGGTGTATCCAAATGGCGACAACAGCCAGCCGGCATATTGATGTATCAAATGTTGGACGAACAGGGAAATAATAGACGGTTTAATGAACTCAACACAACGGAACTTTCAGTCAGTTTACGCTATGCACCTCATGAAGAATTTTATCAAGGCAAATTGTACCGCACACCTATATATAATAAATACCCCATCTTTTATCTTAACTATGTCGCCGGCCTTAAAGATGTTTTAGGAGGAGAATATAATTATCATAATTTCACTTTAGGGGCGGATAAACGCTTTTATTTTTCACAACTCGGCTATGCTGATGTCAATTTAGAAGGGAATTATATTCTTGGAGATCATATCCCATTTCCGTTTTTGAATATCCATCGGGCAAATCAAACGTATGCTTATCAACTACGGTCTTATAATCTTATGAATTTCCTGGAATTTGTAAGTGACCGTTCTGTCTCGGCAAATGTACAATATTATATGAACGGGTTCCTATTGAATAAGATACCCTTGATAAAAAAATTAAAATGGCGTGAAGTGTTCAGTATCAAGGCGATTTATGGTGATTTACGTAATGAAAATAACCCTGCTTATACGGACAACGTATTTCAATTCCAGAAGAATGAAGACGATGAACCGATTACATATGGATTTGGGAATAGACCTTATGTAGAAGCTAGTGTAGGCTTGACGAATATCTTTAAATTCATCCGGGTAGATTACGTTAAACGGCTGAATTACCTCGATCAACCCGATGTACCGAAACACGGTATTCGGGTGAGAGTAAAATTTGATTTTTAAATGGTATACGTTTTGTTTTAAAAAAATTCTATTTTTAAAATAAAAACCTGCTATGTACCCAGATAAACTTCGCCTAGTTTACCAATACCCGTCCATGTCCTATGCTGATATTGAACGAATTATCGAACAGCACGAAAAAGTCTCTTTCAAGAAAGGTGACCTGTTATTGCATGAAGGGCAAATTAGTGATTGCTACTACATACTAGAGGAAGGTATTGCCCGCTCTTTCGTCCATGATTACGAAGGTAATGATATCAGCACTAATTTCTTTTGCCCCGACGAAGTTGTTATCGAAGTCGCTTCTATATTCCATCATATCCCCACGCAAGAGAATATTGTATGCATAACGGATTGTATATTGTGGAAAATAAAACTCGAACAATTCCAAGGGCTGTTCGAAACCATTCCGGCACTGGCAGAATGGGGACGTGCCTGGATGGCTTATCAATTACTTATCACTAAAAAAAGGGCAATAGACATCATCAGCTTGTCGGCAATAGACCGTTATAAACAACTATTGACAGAGAAACCGCTTATCTTTCAGCAAGCACCATTAAAACATATCGCTACGTTTTTAGGTATTACCGATACCTCGCTCAGTCGCATCCGAAAAGAACTGGTGGGAAAATAACGCCTTTTGAAAACTTGCCCTACGACAAGTTAGTTCAACGTCCATTACTTTATTTTTGAGTAGTTGAAGAAACCAACCATTTGTTATGGAAATTAGATTTAAAGGCGGTGTGAATATTTCGATGAAGATTCCACCAGAAAAATACGATGAAACAGTGGCATTTTATAGGGACATTCTCTTATTTGATGTGGAGGAAGTACCTATAACGCGCTCTGCTGTATTGGCAACGCACCGATTGGAGTTTGGACAAAACATTTTGTGGTTGGACTGTGTTGAGGGAATAACAGATTCAAAAATAAGTTTAGAGATATGTACGGAGGATATAGAAAGTGCCACAAATTATTTGCGTATAAATGATGTTACTATATGTGATGAAGCAGAGAAAATAGATCCATCAATGCATTGGATAAAGGATCCCGCAGGTAACATATTACTGGTAAAAAAACAAATAAATTAAGATATGGAACGTATTACAATCGCGACTATCATTAACAACCGTGTAGAAACAATTTGGAATGCCTATAACTCTGCAGAGGATATTATGCAATGGAACCAAGCATCGGAAGACTGGCATTGCACTAGCTCGACAAATGATCTACGTGTAGGAGGCAAATTTAAAAACAGGATGGAAGCTAAGGACGGAAGTTTTGGATTCGACTTCGAAGGCACTTATACTGCCATTGAACCGTTTAAACGTATCGCTTATGTTATGTCAGACGGCCGTCAAGTCGATGTTGCCTTCCGCAGCAAAGGCGATACTACCGAGGTGACTACCTCATTCGATCCGGAGCAGGAAAATCCAATCGATATGCAACGAGAGGGCTGGCAATCGATTCTCGATAACTTCAAGAACTATGTAGAAAGAGTTTATGGCAGCAATAACGAACGTTGAGCAATACATTGCCCAATTTGACGACAAAAAACAGGCATTATTACAGGAAGTACGAGCGACGATTGTCCGCGCAGTCCCGGAAGCTACCGAAACAATCAGTTATCAGATGCCTACCTTCCGCTATAAGGGTAACCTGATTCATTTCGCCCTGTACAAGCACCATCTCGGCATTTACCCAGGTCCCGAAGCTATCGATCACTTTAAGGAAGAGTTAACCTCTTATAAAACCTCCAAAGGGACTATCCAAATCCCATTGGATCAAAAAATACCACATGTGCTTATCGAGAAACTCGTCCGATACAATATGGAACAGTTACAGCACAAGTCGACACCGGATTGGAAACGCTACCATTCTCAATGGGAAGACGCTATAGAAAAAACCCAACAAATCTTACACGAGCTGCCTCTTGACCGAGAATTTAAATGGGGTAGCGACGTGTATACCTACCAAGGTAAAAACGTTGCGTCGTATGGAGGATTTAAAAACCATTTCGCGATATGGTTTTACAACGGTGTATTTCTGGAAGATAAAGATAACGTGCTCATCACAGCGTCGGAAGGTAAAACAAAGTCTTTGAGACAATGGCGATTTCAATCAGCAGATGAAATCGATCCTGTTAAAATAAAAAATTATCTCCAAGAAGCCATCCAAACCGTAATCGACGGAAAAGAAATAAAACCAGAAAAGCACGTACCGCATCAACCATCCGGTTTGCTGAAAAAAACCTTAACAAAGAACGCCTCCCTTCAACGCGCTTTCGATAAACTGTCTCCCGGCAAACAAAAAGAATACATCGAATATATAAACAGTGCCAAACAGGAAAAAACCAAGAACGCACGTATCGAAAAAATAATACCGCTCATTAAGGAAGCGAAAGGCCTGCATGATAAGTATAAACGGTAGGAATTAAAAAAGTAAGGGCCGAACTGTGACATTCGGCCCTACATCTACCTATGAAAAACATGCCCTTTGGGAGGGCTAATACAAAAGTAGACTTTAAATCAAGAACCACATAGTATTTTAAGTAGTTTATTGGCAAATGTCGAAGTATGGCTACACAATAGTAGGTTAATACCAAATTTTCTGCTCCGCATAATGTATTTATTTTTATGAACACATCAAATCTTATTCACATTTCATCCATTTTTCACAAAATTTTATTTAATTCGTAGACTTCAAAGGATATACAATGAGCTTATATAAGTTAGAAGAATATATTGAAACCGGAAACCACCATGACTTGGAGATATTGTTGCGTGCACAACCGGAATTATTGAGAGAACAGACAAGCCATGATATATCTCCCCTTTTGCTCGCCTGTTATTATCATAAAGACCAAGTAATCAAAACGATATTAAATTACTTAACTGCCATCACGATCCATGAATCCTGTGCCATCGGTTTGGTAGAGCAAATAGAGGTCATGCTCAAACAGAAACCCGAAGTCATTGACGAGGTTTCTACACACGGCTTTACGCCATTAGGCATAGGGACACATTTCGGACAAGAAAAGGTTGTACAAACACTTTTAGCGAAAGGCGCTGATCCCAATATAAGTTCGCAAAATGGATACTATGTATATCCGTTGCATACCGCGCTTACTGGAGGATATGACCAGATCAGTAAAATGTTAATTGAAGCCGGCGCAAACGTAAACGTGGTACAACATGCCCGTATCACACCGCTGCACATCGCCGCACAACAGGGAAATATTGATATGATCATCATCCTATTGGAGAACGGAGCAGATGTTTCCGTAAAAACAGAAATGGGCATGACAGCTTCTGACCTTGCCCTCGAAAAAGGACATAAGGAACTAGCGGAGATATTGCGGGTAGCTTAACCTTTAAATAACGAGAGCCCTATACTGCATTGTAAGCATTTCTTTTGATCACAATAATCCTGTTTTAATTGTAACAGACCCTGTGAATCCGCTGCAGACACCGCCGATAACGTTAATTCGTTAAATTTCTGTGTAATTTTATTTTGCTCGGCTTTCAATTGTTCCAACCACGCCAATGCTCTTGTTTGCAATTTGTCTATACTCATACATTTGCCATAAGAAAATAGAATTGGTATAAAAGCATTGATAGTAATATGTTCTATAAACGATTCTGATAGCCCGGTAGGATGCGTCGGCGATATTTTTCCCAACACAAAATGAGTTTCCCAAAAAGAAGCCGGCAATGCGTTTGTCAATATATGGTTTAAGTCCGTCATATCGTTACAGTGGACAACCTCCTCGAAAAGATAAGGGGCTTGACCATATAACGCCAGTAGTTGCGCTAAGCGAAATGTCGGAAAATTATAAGGTCGCATACGCATAAACTTCCATTCGAATACTTTCAGCTCTTTTAAGCCATGGATCGTTTTCAAATAATGATATTCATCAGCCAGTTCCTTCGGATAACCTTCTTTCTCTACGTCTGCTAGAAAACCGGCTTGACCAAATATCATCGCTTCTATTTTAAAGGAGTCTTCCTTATACTTCCTTATAAGCGATAAATCAACTAATTTGCCCAGTTGTAAAAATGGCTGCGCATTGACTTTCATCCCAAAGCTTCGGCAAAGCTGCAAAAACAACACCTTTTCCCAGTCGCCTAATGTTTCGACCAAAAGTTCTTGTATCTGTGCGTAACGCTGTTCCAACCGAACCGCCGCCATGCGTTGCATTGCTTGAATTTTATACATTGTATCTACCTGAGGGAGGTGTTTTTCACATGGAATCCAATGTAGGTTGTTCATAATTTCGCGATAGTGCTCGAGCATCCGGATATTGATAAGAGGAGCTAGTTCCAGACACGGGATGGGAGTACCATCTTCGCGAAATACGGGAACCGGATTTTGATAAACAACATGGAGCACCACATTATTGTAGGCTACATCGAGGTGGTGCCTATGAGTAAACCAGTCAGCCCCGTCCACATGAATTTCTACGTGCCCTCTCCATTCTCGGCTATCAATCGAAATCTGGCTGAATAGAAAATCTGGACCAGCATCGCTGTTACATTGTCCAACTTGAAAAATCTTGATCTGTTCGTCATCTGTGCTATAAAGTTCTAATTGGTTAAAAAGCCTAAATTGCCAGACGAAGTGTAATAATTCTTCTGCAATCATACCCTAAAGGTACGAAATGATAATGTAATTCACGCTTGAATCTCAAAAATACGATCATTATTTTGGGTGTATTTTTCTTTTTTGTTACCTTTAAGGTAGATTATAAACTTCAATAGCTATGCACACTAAAACGGAATACCTCATTTGGGATAAAATTGTCAATAGTGCTAAAAGAAGAATAGATATAAATGATTACGGTGAAAAGGCGACCAAAATCAGTTCGGAAATTTTAGATAAATTGATACTACATATCATTGTCGCTTTTGCATCCGGAGAAGAACACAGCACCATTTCTACCAATCTACACAATGAATTGCATCATATTGGGATCGATGTCAATGAAGATGTAATCGACAAAATAGTTTCAGACAAACACGTTATATTCAGTGCAGAGATATATGCCGCCTATCTCACCTTCTCGATGCTGGAGGATGGCCATACCGAACAGGAAGTATTGGGTTATGTAATCGATCTTCTGGATACACCAAAAATACATTAAGCATACTCTCCATTGAAATAAATCTTCAAGTCATCGTTACCCACCTTTTGGACGCTGCATATCGATGCTTTTAATTGAGGTGCAGGCTTCCCTTGTCCCCAATGAAATCGAGAGATAAAAACACGCGCTTCATCCCAGATTCCTGCATCGATGAACGATTGTAGTGTTTTCGCTCCTCCTTCTACAATCAACGACTGTACATCCATCAGATAGAGTTGATACAGCATCTGCTGTGGAAGATAAAGGTCGAAATGCTCCAATGCAATCAATTTCCTGTTTTTTCGCCATTCTGTTTGGTGTGCATTGAACACAATAGTTTCTGCCTCCTCATTAAAAATTGCCGCGTCTGCTGACACCTTTAATTCTTTGTCAATTAATATACGCTTCGGATTTTTTCCGTTCCATAAACGCGTAGTCAATACCGGGTTATCAATAAGAGCCGTAGATGTACCTACCAGTATAGCATCCTCCTCCCCTCTCCATTTATGTACAAGTTGTTTGCTTGCTTTATTGCTTATCCATTGCTGGGCCACGTCCTCAGGCGAGAAAAAACCGTCTTCGGTCTGTGCCCATTTCAGGATAACATAGGGGCGTTGCTGTTGAATGCGTGTAAAGAACCTTCGGTTAGTAAATGTACAAGTATCTTCCAATACACCTATAGTTGTATCAATACCCGCTTGTTGTAGTTTTTTTACCCCTTGACCATTAACTTTTGTAAACGGGTCGAGACAGCCGATAACCACCCGCTTGAATTGCAATTCGACTAGCATATCGGCACAGGGCGGTGTTTTCCCAAAATGAGAACAGGGTTCCAGACTTACATACATCGTAGATGTGCGAAAGAGAATCTTTGCTTCGGCTTCGCCCAATTTCCGATAGGCATCCTGCACCGCGTTCACTTCAGCATGTGGTCCGCCATATGGAGATGTATAACCTTCGCCGATAATAAGATTATCGTGCAAAATGACAGCACCCACCATTGGATTTGGGCTAACCGTACCTGCTCCAAGCGTCGCCAAATCCAGGCAACGTTGCATGTATCTCTCGTCTTGTACCATATTACAAACTTAGTATTTACCAAAGAATATCGAAAGTGTAATCAGCTTTTGTAAGTTTGTGGTTTGAATTTAATGAGATGAAAACTTTCAAGGATATAGCGAGTGCTTATGAAGAAGCTTTATTACCACTGTACCCTGTGGCAGAAATTAAACAGCTGTTTTTGATGTCATACTCTTTCGTTACGGAGAAAAACAGCGCTCACTACATGTTAAGCAACGCAAACGAAATTACGGAACCAATGTTACATCAATTTTTGGGCATACTGGGGGAGCTGCAAACAGGACGCCCGATACAACACGTCCTTGGCATAGCGGATTTCTATGGCCTACGCCTTTCGGTAAACGAACATACATTAATCCCCCGCCCCGAAACCGAAGAGCTAGTCGAATGGATTGTCAAGGAACATCAGAACAGTGAACAGTTGTCCATACTCGATGTCGGAACAGGATCTGGCTGCATCGCACTAGCCCTTAAAAAGCAGCTACCCCATGCAAAGATTGATGCGATCGATCTGCAAGGTGAGGCTATAAAGGTTGCTCGTGCTAATGCTGCTCACCTAGATCTTTCCGTGGATTTTGTGCAAGCGGATGTTTTAGAGTGGGACATCTTTATGCAGGAAAATCAACAATATGATATTATCGTCAGTAATCCTCCTTATATTACGCCCACCGAACAAAAAGACATGCACAACAACGTTTTACTCTATGAACCGCACTCTGCGCTTTTTGTGGAAGAACACGCTCCTCTCCTTTTCTATGACGTTATCGCTGAAATGGGTGGAAAACATTTGTTACCGGGAGGTAGTCTTTATTTTGAAATTAACCAATATTTGAGCAGTGAGACCTGTAATCTCTTGTTAAAAAAAGGCTATAAAAATATAACCTTGCGTCAGGATTTAAATCAGGTAGATCGGATGATAAAAGCGAGTTTTAAAATTATTTAGATGAAAAACAGCTGGTTAAAGGTGTATACTAAAAATAAACAATCGGGTATTTGGCAGAAGTGAACATTTTTTCTACCTTTGCAGCACTTCAAAACGCTAATGAAGTAAGATTCCGTAGCTCAGCTGGTAGAGCAATACACTTTTAATGTATGGGTCCTGGGTTCGAATCCCAGCGGGATCACAAACAAAAGCAACTCAAAAAGGGTTGCTTTTTTTGTTATAGCTGGGCTGAGAACAGAAGGGTTGGGATGGGTTAGAACTATCTCGTTCCGGGATGAGTGCGGGATAGTGTGACGGAACAAATCCCAGCGGGATCACCTCTAGGGACAAACTTACAAAAGATAGGTCTGTCCCTTTTTTATTACCTCATAATTTACTGGTTATTCTGATAGGTACACGTTGACACTTAATTTATCTTGGGGGTTCGATTTTGTTATTCACAATTCGATTTTAATCATCTATTGTGTTAAAAGTTACAGTCACATTTCCCGAACCCAATGCAGTTGCCAGACCTGTTGTATCATCTATTTTTCCTAACCGTGTATAGCTGTAAGAAGTGGAAAAGGTTTTGTAAAACAGCACCAACGTTTTTGAACCGTACAACATTAAATCACCATTGTTTATTGTTTGAGGATTGGACGAATTTGTTGGTAGGCTGTTTGGCAAATCAAAATACTTTTCATTGTTGTTCAATTCAACCATATTGATTGTCATAGGCAACATCTCCTTAAATGCCTTTGCCGAATTATTATCCAAAAGTGTAGCCGTAAACGTTTGTGAATTGACTGTTATTTTGATTTTACCGTTTGCCATAGGTGTTGTGTTTTCTGTGTTAGTATTATTATCATCTTCTTTGCTACAAGATGAAGCACTACTTATTAATATTGAAATAAAAACCAAAATCAGTAACAATGGACGTTTCATAATTATTGCTGTTATTTTAAATGTTCTTTAAAGAATGTTTCCAATTTGTCAAACGGAATAATATCAACCTTATCGTACAAATCTACGTGAACGGCATTAGGAATAATCATCAACTCTTTCGGCCCGGAAGCATTTTTATAAATGTCTTCGCTGAAATAACGTGAGTGTGCATTTTCTCCTGCAATCAAAAGCATTGGTCTTGGCGAAATCTCTTTGAGATAGGTCAAAATCGGCATATTCATAAATGATATTGGGGTGGTAATTGTCCACGCATTGCCTGAATTTACCGAACGTTCGTGATAGCCTCTTGGTGTCATATAATAATCGTGATACTCGATTTGAAACTGAGCTTCTCCACCACTTAATTCATTATACGCAGGTTGATAAGCAGGATTGCCATTTTCAGCATCTTTCCAACGCTGTTCGCCTAATTGTTCTAATGTTTTGGCACGATCTTCCAAAGTAACCACGTCATTATAACCTTTTGACATTACCCTTGTCATATCGTACATACTTGTTGTGGCTACGGCTTTTATACGTTTATCAATGGCAGTAGCATTCAAAGAAAATCCACCCCAACCACAAATTCCAATAATCCCGATTTTGTTTCGGTCAATGTTTTTCTGAATACCGAGAAAATCAACTGCTGAACTGAAATCTTCCGTACTAATGTCAGGCGAAGCCACATTACGAGGTTCGCCATCGCTTTCGCCTGTATAAGATGGGTCAAATGCTAATACCACAAATCCACGTTCTGCCATTTGATTAGCGTATAATCCCGATGATTGTTCTTTTACTGCTCCAAAAGGCCCGCTAATTGCCAAAGCTGGCAAAGGCTCGTTTCCTGCATTTTTCGGAATATATAAATCGCCTGTCAATGTTATTCCATAACGGTTTTTGAAAGTTACTTTTTGGCGTGTTACTTTGTCACTCAACTCAAAAGTATAATGTTCTGTTTTTGTTGTATCAATCATATTCGCTGAATTTTCGTTATTAGTATTTGGATTGCAGGACTGCCCTAAAAACATAAGGCTCGCAACTGCTAAAATTGATAATCTTTTCATTTTCTTTCTGTTTTAAACTGTTTTAATAATTTTCGCAGGAATACCGCCTACAATCGTATTATCGGGAACGTCCTTTGATACTACTGCACCCGATGCTACAACGGCATTTTCGCCAATGGTAACACCTTGCAATATGGTCGCTCCTGCACCAATCCAAGCATTTTTTTTGATATGGATAGGTTTCGGTACTAATGTGTGTCTGTTTTCGGGTTCTAATAGGTGTCCCTCTGATAATAAGCTGACTTTCGGGGCTATCAATACGTTATCTTCAATAGTAATTCCTCCCAAATCTAAAAAAGTACAATCAAAATTGATGAATACGTTTTTACCGATTTTGGTGTGCTTCCCGTAGTTGATATACAAAGGCGTGAAAACGGCAACGCTTTCGTCAATTTCCGTAGCTGTGATTTGGCTCAACAATTCCCTTATTTCTTTCGGGTCTGTTGCATTGTTCATCTGTACCAATAATTCTTTCGTTTGGTACGAAGCCTCACGCATTTTGTATGCTTCGGGGTCGTTTGGCAAAATGATTTCACCTTTTCTCAATCGCTCAAAAATATCTGTTGTTTGCATTGTGTTATTTTTTACAATGCAAAGTTAAGGTGATTGAAGATGTATTATATTACATTTACATCGCAAATAATGTCAAATATTACCTATTTTTGTTTAAATCATTATTTGGAATGAACACAACAGAAAATCACAAAGTTATCCTGCATAAAACAGCTTCAACAGCTCAATTTCCCGAAGCTTTTCAAGCTCGGTATCACACACATATTTATTGCCAAAGCGGAAGTATGAAATTTGTATTCAATGGCCGCCAATACCATTGCAAAAAGGGAGAATTTATATTTTGGCTGGCTGGTCTTGGTGTTTCGGATCTGTCTTTTTCTGCAAATTTTAAAGCTACTCTTTTATTTGTGGACAATGATTTATTGATGGAAAATTTGCCAAGTATAACGGTGAGTATAGACAGCATTATTCATTCCAAAGAAAACCCAATTTTGCACCCTGACAAAGAACATAAAGAAAAAATACTGAAAAACTTTCAGTTGCTGTACGATAAATCGCAGGAAACCAACCACCGATTTTGCGAAGAAGCATTGAAACTTCAAACGCAACTTTTTCTTTTGGAAATGTGGCACATTTTTGAAGATGAGCTCGACAGGCGTAAACGTAGTTTACAAAGTGGCACGTTGTATGAACGGTTTATGCAGTTGGTGCAGGAACATTGCATGAAAGAACGGGAGGTGCGTTTTTACAGCGATAAACTGAACATCACTCCCAAATACCTCAATTATATCTGCAAGGTCAATACCCGAATTACTGCTTCGGAATGGATACAACGATATGCAAAAGAACGGATAATCATTCTGTTGCAAAACAAAAACCTCAACATTTCGGAAATTGCCGATAAAATGGATTTTTCGAGTCGCTCGTTCTTTACTCGTTATGTAAAAAAATTACTGGGCGTCACTCCGAAAGAATATCGGGAGCGGTTGTGAAAGTTTTTATTCGTAATCTTACTTACTCCTGTATCAATTGCTGTAAACCGGGGTCATTTTTTATACGTTCCATTTCGCTTTCAACAATCTGAACAACGTCTGCCTTAATCTGCCTGTAATTAGCTTCGACTACCTGCTTCATATTGTCGTTGTCGTCCTCAACATTAAGAGATAATATCTGCGGTATTTCCAAAAAAGGGTTCGAGTTTTGTACCTGCGGAATCTCAAAACGCCTCTCATAAGACCATGAGAGGCGTTTTTTCGTTTTAGCTATGACGAGAACGATGGGTTGGCTGCCGCGGATTGCCCCTTATCTCTATTTTTTCAGAATTCCCGTTCATGATAGGGCAATGATCTTCATCTTGGTCACATACCCTTCGTCAAAATCAAATTCATTGATAAAGCCGATTTCGGGCTTTACTTTTAATTTCTTTGTCCATACTTGCCTTCAAGCCTTCTTCCGATGTAAGTGCCTTATACACCTTAGCTATAGGTGCTTTGATGTAATTAAGCTGTTCTATGTGTTCCATTTATTGATGGTTTATCTATTCGTCTTTTAAAGTAATTAATCAGGTTGATATAAATCAAATTGATTGCCATACAAGTCTTCAAAACCTACTCCTTTGCCACCTGGTACTGTTGTTGGTTCTCCGTGAAAGACTACTCCTTTTTCTTTCATTGCTTTGCAGTCGTTTTTGATATTGTCTGATTCAAACATGACGAGAATTTGCCCGCCTGATTGATTGCCAATCAGTTTTTCTTGTTCTGGTGTTTCAGCTTTAACAAGTTCGAATACCGTAGCATTGTCTTTTTGTGGAGCAATAGTCAGGTAACGCCAATCGGAAGAGAATACTTGGTCGGCACATATGCTAAAACCAAGTTTCTCAACGTAAAATTTTTTCGCTTCTTCTAAGTCTTTCACTAAAATGGTTATTTGAGCTGCTTTTGTTATCATATTTTGTTCATTTATGTTCTGAAATTCTTTTGTTCTCCATATAGCGGGTTAACTTTTCCAATGATTTGTCTGTTGCTGTTTCATTGTCCTTTGGGTCAACGCCAATAGGGATATTTTTAAAAGCTACCGTGACTTTCGTAGACTCATGTTCAACTTCTTCTAAAAGCACTTCCATCATCATTCCCCCCCGAAAACTCGTCTTTGTCTGATTGGAAATTAATGGTTTGAACAACTCGTTCGTTAGGTTTAAGTTCAACAAATTTTGCCGAAAAACGATCTTCGCTCCTCGATGTTTTTCCTTCATTTTGTGGTCAATATGAAATAGCGATATTTCGTAACCATTCCCGATTTTAGGTTCAAAATCGTGGATCTTCCCTGTCATTCCATTAGGGGCAAGCCAAAATTCCAACGCTCCCTTTCCGTAGAGGCTTTGTAAACCTTATCCCTTGTTGCATTGATGATTCTAGCATTCCTTGAAGTCCTGTCCATACTATTTTACAACTTGTCAAGTTCAACAATCGTTATTTTTTAGAATATTTTAAAACTACTCCGCCCGTCAACAGTTGCCGTGCCGAAATAAGAGATAAGCTGTTAGAAGCCATGCCTTGTCTGAAAAGTGGTCGCCCACTGCCCAAAATAACGGGTGCAATACAGATCCGGTATTCGTCAAATAGATTGTCTTTTATAAATGTCTCTGAAAGGTTTGCACTTCCGAAAACATACATATCTTTTCCATTTTGTTCTTTTAGCTTTTGGATTTCGCCAGAAGCATTTTCACTTATAATGGTCGTGTTGTTCCAATCGGCGGACTTTAAGGTCTTGGAAAAAACAAGTTTTGGTATGCGGTTCATCAGTTGAGCAACTTCTTGTTCCGCAGTTTCTCCTGCTGCCTTTGTCCAATATGCAGCCATACCCTCGTAAGTCACACGTCCAAACACGAGATAGTCCGCTGATCTTAATTGTTCGATACTCAACTCTTCAAGTTCTTTTCCCCAAACAAAACTGTGAAAGGATAAGTCCCATTTTTGGCTTCCCTCAAAACAACCGTCAAGGGTTATGATGTTCCACATGATGAGTTTTCCCATTTTGTCTACGTCTTTTAGGATTACAAATCTACCTCACCCCCTTCTTAATCAACTTTGCATAAGACAAGAAATCAAACAGAACGACAAATAGGCAAAAGAGTTCGAGTTTCGGTACCAATAGGTTCACAAACAAAAGCAACTCAAAAAGGGTTGCTTTTTTTGTTATAGCTGGGCTGAGAACAGAAGGGTTGGGATGGGTTCGAACTATCTCGTTCCGGGATGAGTGCGGGATAGTGTGACGGATTGTCTTCGGGGTTCGATGTTGTATACCGTCAAATTCCAAAATTCGGGGAACATCGAACCAATTATAGCACGTTTTTCCTCAATATCCCCGTTTTCATAGCGTCTATCAATGTTTGCGACCTTTTTTAAAGTAGAAGTTACTAAGCACAGACAATGGCGAAAAGAGAGTTACGGGCAGGAAATGCAGACCCGCTTCTTCCCCAATCTAACATCGTAATGATACCAAAAAAACTCCCGAGGCTTTCGCCCCGGGAATTCAAAACAACATAAACAAAAAAAAGAAACTTACCAATTACCGTCTACGCCTTCGCCGTCTACCTTCCAACAAGCGACTAGTTAAGTAGCTGACCGCAGCGCCCACCACCGCGATCACTACCGTGTGCAAGAGGTTGCTCCAATCGAAGCTGTTCCAGACCGAGCAGAGCGTCCCGCCAAGCGTACCAAATTGTACATTACTCATCATCTTCATCGCTTCCCCCCTTTCCTTCCGCTTTTGGTTCGGTGGCATCATCCTGCATCACCTGTTCGATGATGCCCAACCCCACCGCGATGTACTTCAACATGCTCATGGCCTTCGCGGGGAGCTTGATGGGTGCCAGCAGTACCACCTGTACTGTCTGGCCGATTTTTCGAATGATCTTTTTCATCGTCCCTCTCGGATTAAAAGAAACACTTCATCTCCCTGCTCCCAAAGATTGTACACCAACGACTTAAGTTTTGCTAAAGCCTTAGCGCTCTCATCGCCAGTGCCTTCACCCGTCAGCGTTGTGACCGGTGCGATACATCCCAGTAACTGCTTCATCGCGTTGTTGGCCGCATGGATCAAGATCGCTTCGCGCCCGAGGACGGCGGGTATACCGATCTGCTCACCATGCTTGGTATACTTCCGCTTTTCCAGCTTGTAGCATCCCTCCGGGATACAGCTTAAGCGCTGTAAGTTGTTGCGCCAAGGTAGTTCAATCGTATGGCATATTTTCTCGCCGTCGAAGTAAATCGTCCCATTGGTTCCCTGTTCTCCGTAAGTCCGTCGGAGAACCAGGGTACTTTTCAATGCCATACTATCTTACCACGATTGTTGCGTGGTCACTCCAATCCCCTGTTCCTTGTGTGTTTAGTGCACGCACGCGCACTTCATAGCGTTCAGCCGCCGTCAACGGTGCAATGATATTGGCATGCGATGAGCTCGTCGCGAAGCGTTCACTCCATTCGCCTTCGCCCTGCAACCGATATTGATACTCATACATCAACACGTTCCGTTGGTTGGCGAAATCTAACCTCACCTGGCCCGATTGCCTCCCGTCGCTGAGTTTTACACCTTCCACCTTCAGCGGAGATTGGACGGAGCCGCTCGCGCCATTGGTCGGGAAGCCCGAACTCAACAAGGTCGATAAGTGTCCCTCTGCCACACCGTTTACGTAATACGCTAGCTGGCGCAGTGCAGCCTCCAGCGGCAGACGGCTTTCATTCTTGAGGGCCGTTTCCTCCGGTGAACCGCGGCGTCTTGCAGCCGTTAGCTTCGCCGAGAAATCATCCAGCAGTTCCTGTACCGTTGCCAATACAGGCGTTGGTTGTTCGAAGTGTACATTGTCTGTCATGGCACCGATGATCGTTGCAGCGGTTACCATGAGCTCATCGTCTTTCATTCGTGCAAAGCCGATAAGCGCTTTAAATTTTATAGCCATTTTTTTTGCTTTTTATGTTCTCCTCGCGAGATCGAACAGTACAAACGTAACAAGCAACATAGCCTCCAATGAACTTTTGATAGGATTTGATAGAAATTGATAAGATTTGATAAAAATTAACCGAAAAGAAACCTATTTTGCGGGTATACATCGTGTCTTCGCGCATGTAAATGACGGCTTCGACACTGTACAAAACGGTTAAGTCAAGGCGCAAAATGAATTCTGCAAGGGACAACATGCTCCAAGCAAGCGTCAGAACCGGTTCGTCACGCTGCAAGAGCGATATGTTGCGTGCAGGCATTGCGACGACACCGTACAGCACGTATCCGTCACGGCACGAGCGCGTTATGTAAGGCTACAAAGCAGACCGCGCAAACGACAATAGGGCTTTGGCAAGGCGCAGCGCTTCCTTGCTCCTTGCACGCGCCTTCCTGAACATGCGCAAAGCCCTGTTGATTTTCGGCAACAGCTGTTATATCTTCCCTTTTCTCCTGCTCTCTTCGATTGCTTTGAGGATGTCTTCTTCAAAATACATATCCGAACCGCCCAAGCGCATGGGGTTCAGCAGATCTTTTTTCAGGTTTCGGTTGTAAGTCGGTTCAGACATATTCATCTTGTTCAGAAGCTGCTCCTTCGTCCAGATGTGGCGTTCCTGCAAAGGCAAGCGCTGTTGCCGCTTGATATCGACGAGCTCGGCAGATAAGGCGGTCAAGACCGATTTCAAGCTCTTCGATTTCGTCTATTCGCTTTCTGCCGACTTTTGCCAACCATAATTTGAACGGCTCGGCTTTCTTGGATGGTACGGATTGTAATCGTTTCGTTTCCCTCTTTTGTCAATTCCGTTCCTTCATTTGTAACCTGCTTTTTTGGCGGTAATGGTTTTGTCGCGACCGGGTGTGTCAAAGGTATGCCGGAAGCCAGATTGATTTTTGGATTATTGCTTTCATGGTATTGATTTTTTATAATTATACTGACATTGTCTAAACCTCGATTTTCAATTCTGCCATTTCACTTATATATCTGGTTTAGTAGTCTATGAGGATATACGCCGAACATCCCGGAGTGCCCGCATCACCTGGCGTGAAGTCCAATTGTAATTCGGACTTCAGCTCTCCTTGAGTGTACCAGTCCTGAATTTTGAGCGGTACATCGCCGTTATCGCCTTTTAATATCGCAGTAACCATGTAGCGACTGATAGGAATATCGCGGATTTCCCAATTTTGTTTCCAACGATTGTCTCCTTTTCGCAACTGGATTGTTTTGCCCTGCGAACCGTCAATCATGGGGCCAATGGGGGTTAAGGTCAGTTCAATATCATCCCAGTTACCGTCAAAATTTAAGCCCCCTCTCAATTTTATAAGCCCGCCGTAATAGCTTTCCACTTCCCAAGGCATTCGTCCCTCCAACTTCCATACAAAATTGCGTACTGCCCCCTCATCACTGTACGAATCGGTTTTGTCGGGACAGAGTTCCATTCTGTATTTCTGCCCGTTATATTCTTTCTCTACATAAGCAAAGGTTCGCCAGGAACCCGGCTCTACTCTCACCTTATAAGTACCGTCTTCTTTTGTGGAACCGTGGATGTAGGAAGCATAGTAAACCGTATTATCCAACAGAATTTTCGCACCGGCAATAGGATTACCTTGTCCATCGACTACTTTGCCGGTAGCGTAGCCTTTTTCGGCTTTAGGTTCGCCGTTATTCCCTTCATCGTCTTTGGAGCAGGAGCAGGCTGTCAGTAACAACAGACAGCTCACGAATAATAGTTTTGTGGGTTTTAGTATTGTTTTCATCTTTAATAGATTTATAGTTTATTTATTGTTTTGTAGGTTTTGGAGTTATTTTTTTTGGCAATCACAATGTGTACCGCTGATAAATATCCCGTTTACAGGAATTTCAAATACATTTTCACGACCGATAATGATTTCGACCTCTACGGGAACTATTCCCGTTATCACTAATTCATCTCCAATTTCTTCTAATTTTATGGTTGTTCCAGAAGCTTTCACGTGTAATCGTCGGTCGGAATTTTCTACCACATTAAATGTTATGTTGGTGCCTTTATATTCGTCGCCTTCTTCGCCGAAAGCATACAGTGGGTATTGCTCATAGGAGGGTGTATTGAACGAAGATACAGCGAACGAGAGTACTGGATAAATTCCTGTGGAGCTTTCTTTGTTAAGAATCCCATGCATTATCATTATCAGGTCTGTTTTCTTGGCACCATTCCCTTTAGCCTGTGATATGCCAAATCCAAAACCGCTATCTTCATTGTCCAGTGCTGCGGTAAGACTAATCCTATCCTGCCCAAACTGATTCGGACGTGTCGTCTGTCCGTCTATGGTAACCTTGTACCAACACTCGCCGTTGGCTTCTTTATTCGGTTCATCATCCTTAGAACAGGATGTCATCGCTACGGCTATAAAAAACAGCCAGATTGATTTTTGGATTATTGCTTTCATTTTCGTTTATTTTTATAGTTTATAATTTTTATCCGGATAAAGGTTCACAGAACACAGAGATCGTTTTCCGTCGTTTGATAAAACAAAGGTATAGTGGCAAAACTTCCTGTAATACCCCCCAAAGGGGGTTTTTAGCAAAGGGGATTGTTAAATGGATATAACCATAATAATGCAAACAAGGCCATCCGGAAAACCGAACGGCTTGTATTTGTGCCTGCCTGATAATGACGGAAACGCAATGGTGCCATAACCACTACCGACAGGGCTTCAATGTTCTGCTCATAAAAGCATTATTCTTTCTGTAAAGTGATGATATGCTCCTGTTCGTCTTTCAGTATGAGTTCACCAGCAGTAAAACTTAATACCGAATAGCTTATTTTTTTATTTTTTTCGAGGAGTACCAACTGATTTTCATGGATACTAAATGTCCCGGAACTCCCCGCAACGGGCGTGCAGTCGTCTCCATACATCAAGTGGGTATAGTTGTTTCCCGAAAACGTGAAATGCGATTTCTGTTGGCAATTGCCCACCGGCTTTCCCGTTGTGGAAACGTAATGCCATTTTCCGGTATATTTTGATACGTCGCCGATTAGCGGATTATTATTGTCCTTTTGTGCCTGCTGTTCTTTTTTACGCTTTTTTCGTTCCCGTTTTTTAGCCGGATCGCCATCTACGGCCCTGTCAATGGCCTTACCTACTTTTTCCGATGTTTTCTGTTCGGTTTTCCGCAATACGGTACGCTCAGCAGCCTTTTCTGCACTTTTGCCTACTTTCTCTAGGAACTGGGCTTCTGCCGTAAAGGCACATAAAAGTATCACCAATATGAAAAGCTGTTTTATTGTCTTCATTTCTTATTAATTTGTTTTTATTTAAATGTATTCTCTTGTTTCTACCAGTTAGTAACTGATGACGATCTGGGCATGATTGACGGGATTATATTTCGAATTTTCATCTGATATAAAATTCAGTTGCAATCCTGGGCCAAAATTACCTTCAGTATGTGAAGTGCCGATCTTTAAGGGTACATCTCCTTGCTCCGTTTTCAGTACTGCTTTAACTTGGTAGCGACCGATAGGAATGTCCTCTATACGATTGGTGCTTTCAGGCCAATAATGATCGCCCTTCATCAGCTTGTATGTCTTGCCTTCAGACCCGTCAATCAGAGGCCCGTCCGGAGTAAACGTGAGCTCTACATATTTCTGGAATTCATAGTCGAAGGTGTGGTGATAACTGACCTCGACCATTCCTCCGTAAAATACGGCATTGTTATACGACGGATCGGGATCCCGTCCTTCCAGTTTCCACGTGGCGTTGCGTACCGCACCTTCTTCGGCCATGGTTTCCGAATTGTCGGTATGTAACCGCAAGGTGTACGTTTGTCCGTTGTATTCTTTTTGAAAAGAAGCATGCACTTTCCATGCCCCCGGAGACAATTGGATTTTGTAGGTTCCGTCTTGGGATGTTGTACTGTTTATATAACTGGTGAATACCGTATTTTGTAAATACAGATACGCCCCGGCTATCGGCTTGCCTTTTGTATCGGTTGCTTTTCCGGTAGCATAGCCTTTTTCAGCTTTGGGTTCTCCGTTGTCGTTTTCATTATCCTTAGAGCAGGATGTAACTGCAAGGGCTGTACATAATAGCCAGATTGATTTTTGGATTATTGCTTTCATTTTTGTTTATTTTATAGTTTATAATTTTTATCCAGATGAGGTTCACGGAACAAATCGACCGTTTTCCGTCATTTGATAAAACAAAAGTATAGTGGCAAAACTTTCTCCAATACCCCCCAAAGGGGGTTTCTAGGGATGTTGAATGCGTTTACCTTTGTTATAGTGATAATCACCGGAATTTATAAACCTTAAAAATAAGATGAAAAGATATATACCAATAGAAATACAGCAAACGTTCCGCCTATCGCTATGCATTTTGGCTACACTCCTGCCGATTACCGGTTTCAGTCAGCATCTGGATTCACTGGAACAGGTATTGAAAACACAGAAGCTGACGGATACCGAAAAAATGAAGGTGCTGGATGACCTCAACTGGTTCTATAATAGTATCGACGCTGACCGATCCATTGCTTTTGGAAAACAGGGATTGGCACTGGCAAGGAAAACCCGAGACGAAAAGATGATCGCTACTTTCCTCAAAAATATCGGTATAGCCTACTATATGGATGGTATCAACGATACGGCTTTGATCTATCTGGAGGAAGCTAAACCCTTGGTTGAACAACTGGACGATTACCGGATGCAGACCTCCGTTTATAATGCCTATGGCAATATCTACCGTGTGCAGAGCCTCTACGGCCAGGCAATTGAAAATTACCTCAACGCCGCAAAAATTCTCGAAGCGAAAAATGATATCAACGGACTTTCCTTGATCTATTCCAATATCGGTGGTGCCTACCAGATTATGACCAATTACGAACAGGCATTGGTATACTTTGGCAAAGCAGAACAACTGGCTATAAAAACCAATGATCAGGACGGGTTGGGAAGCATTTATGTCTCTTTGAGCGACATCGCGCTGTATCAGGGAAAGCCATTGCGGGAATCGATAGATTATGCCCAAAAAGCCCTTGATATTTTTCAACAGACGGGTAATAGGCTGTTTGAGAACAAAGCCTTGACGACGCTTGCCAAAGTGTATTACTATCATGACGACTACGCTAGGGCTGAACCGCTGGCAGAACAGGCGGCCGCAGAGGCCAAAGAACTGGGTTTTGACCACTATATCGTGGAAGCCCTCGAACTCGTCTCCAAAATCAACTTTTATCAAGGACGGTACGCCAGATCCGTCGAGTTGGCAGAGGAGATACTGACCATCGACACAACCGATATCAACCCCATCCGGGGAGCTTACTCGACGCTGATGGTGGCCAATGCATACCTCGGGCACCCGCAGATGACCCGAAAATATGCCGAAAAGTATGCCGAAACGATAGACCGCTACGTCAACGAGACGTTCCAGGGTTCGTTGTCGCTCATGGAGGTAAAATACCAAACCGAAAAAAAAGAATTAAAAATAGCCGCTTTGGAAAAACAACGGCAACTCCATATCTGGCTGGGGATTGCGGGGAGTGTTATCCTGCTCATTGCCTTAGCTTTTGCCCTGATACACTACCGCCTGGCCGTGAGCCGCCGGAAACTGGCGGAAAAGGAAGCCCAACGGCTGGAACAGGAAAAACAACTGGTGGCGGTGCAGGCCACGCTGGACGGTGAAGCGGCCGAACGTACACGCTTGGCCAAAGACCTGCACGATGGACTGGGTGGAATGCTGTCTGCCATCAAGATGAATTTACCGCAGGTAAAGGGCGATGCCCTGCTGGAGGCGGTGGACGTAACGCGTTTTCAGACAGCATTGGGCATGCTAGACGATTCCATACAGGAACTCCGCAGGGTTGCGCATCATATGATGCCCGAATCGCTGCTGCGCTACGGACTGAAAGTTTCTCTCACTGATTTTTGTACAGCTATCCCAACAGCCGATTTCCACTATTTCGGGAATGAGGCCCGGTTGCCCGGCAAAATGGAGATCATGGTGTACCGCTGTATCCATGAACTGGTCAACAATGCGCTGAAACACGCCGATGCAAGCCATATCAACGTGCAACTGGTACAGGAATCTGACCGTATTTCCTTTACGGTACAGGACGATGGAAAAGGATTCGATCAGGAACGGGTGACCGAAGGCATGGGATTACAGAACATCCGACAGCGGGTAGATGCGTTTCAGGGTAAATTGGATATTTTTTCTTCGAGGGAAGGAACGGAAGTACATGTAGAACTGGAACTGACAAAAAATGAACAGCATGATTAAGGTAACCATCGTTCAGCTATCTGATCAAAAATGCCATGATAAAACAAAAGACACTCAAACAAGAGATTGATAAATTGTTATAAATTTTTCACCAAATCTCCTTAACCAAGATATATACGCCCATCAACAGCACAAACCAACCAAATGTCGGTTTGAGCCTATCTCCATCAATTTTCTTAGACAACGCCATACCTATAAAAATTCCCACAATCGCAAAAAAGGTAACAATGAGCAGAAACCTCCAATTTATCTGACTTTCACTACCTTCACCTAAAAAACCTATGAGTGATTTTGCTGCGATGATAATTAACGAAGTGCCTACAGCTTCCTTCATCGGTAGCTTGCTGAGGATGACAAGGGCAGGAATAATAAGAAAACCACCTCCTGCGCCAACAAACCCTGTTAATATGCCTACTACTGTTCCCTCTATAAGAATAAGCGGATAGTTGAATTTCTGTTTAGGTAACATTTCTTCTATACGCTGTTTGTCCTTTTTGATCATGCTATACGAAGCAACTATCATCAAAATAGCGAAGAGTATCATAATCATCATGTCCCTGGTCAATGTAAAATCACCAATATGGAATATTTTGAATGGAAGTGCAGGAACGATATAGGCTCTAGTTAGGTAAACGGAAGCTATAGAAGGAATGCCAAACACCACAGCAGTACGCATATTGACCAACCTCTTCTTGAAATAAGAAAACGAGCCAATAATACTGGTAATACCCACTACAAACAAGGAATAAGCAGTAGCGAGAATCGGATCGACATTAAAGAGATACACGAGAACCGGTACTGTCAAGATACTTCCCCCACCGCCGATAAGGCCTAAAGTAATACCGATAAAAATGGATGATATATAACCTACAATTTCCATAATCCTTAATTAAATATACAAATCTGCATGAACTGAAGGACCTGTTCTGTTACATTTGTTACAAATGTCCTTTTTTCACGCTGATATGCACAATACCCTTTAGATCGGAAGTACGTAGTAACAATTGTTACAAATCTGTCGGTAAAGAATGATTAGTTTTACACAAGAAGTCGACCAACAGTTAACGGCGTAAATAATAGACCGGGAGAAAAAATATTGAATAAGTTGTTAATTTAAACACATGAATGAACTGAAACTAATCCGTGATGCATATAGCAGTATTTTCGAGCCGGCATTAATTACGGAAATTGCATCGGTCGCAAAACTGATAGAATTTAAAGAACGAGATATACTGATCGATATTGGGAAATACATCAAAACGATGCCATTGCTGATTAAGGGCGTCATCAAGATCATGCGCGAAGACTTTGATAACGGCGAACTATTGTTATACTTCATTGAAAGAGGAAACACTTGTGCAATGACGCTGGCGTGCTGTATGGGCGAAACAAAAAGCGAAATTCGGGCAATAGCGGAAACCGATGGACTTGTTGCCATGATTCCCATGCACTATATGGAAACATGGATGGAGAAATATCATAGTTGGAGAGCGTTCGTCTTTATGAGCTACAATAATCGACTTAGTGAAATGTTGACTGCTATCGACAATATTGCGTTCATGAAAATGGATATGCGCCTTTACCAACATCTTTTAGAAACCGCCAAGATAAATTCTTCCAATACAATAAACAAAACGCATCAGGAAATTGCCTACGAACTTAACAGTTCCCGCGTAGTCATTTCCCGACTCTTGAAAGCGTTGGAAAACGACGGCAAGATCAAACTCAACAGAAATTATATTAAACTTTTAGATTCGGAAAGGTAAAAGCCACACCATTTACCGCTTGCTATCCATGTATTCCATCTTATAATCTCCAATATGTTTTTCGCTATTCGCGATATTCTTTTTCTGTTTCAAAAAATTGAAAATTCCAACCGCCAACAAAATTACTGAAATCACGATAAATATAATTTCAATAAGACGTCCCTGTTCTATAGTCGTTAAATTATTGATACTAACTCCAGCCACCAAAAAATACATGGACGTCCTTATAAACGATAATAAAGTAGATTGATTGGCTAACACCGTACGTGCGAGTGCAAGCTTCTCCCGAAGTATTAAGTCTTTATTCATAATCTCCAATGCATGTGATTTTGTACGCTATTCTATTTCTCATGACAATTTAATAAACGGCACCAACGCAAACCACATTATATACGATAGCGATACCGCCATGATACCATCAATTCGATTTGGTTTTTTCTCTGTACGTATAAACTTATACAACATACCTAGAAGCCAAATAGCATGAATTACGGCAAGATAGATGATATTTCCATATACTTCATTCAAATGATTAGATTCTTTTAAAAATAACATGGCTATAACGGATGCTACCACAAAAAAAGAGGCAAGATAGGCTGCCCTATTTTTTCCAAGCCGAACAGCCAATGTTCCTTTTCCAGCCTGCTTATCCGCAGTAAAATCTGGGACACCACCCATAATTATCGCGGGAATAATAGATAAAAACAACGGTATGCCCAATAACCAAGGGAAAACAACGCCCATACTTCCTCCCTGAAACACGAAACCACAGAGAATTACCGCAAAACTATGCGTAAAGCCAACTACTACCTCTCCCCATCCATTGTATGAAAATTTTAACGGAGGAGCCGTATAAGAAATAGCTATCACGAATAAAACAGCTATCATCAGTATGACTTGGTGGAAAGCTGCTGTTGATAAAAAGGCCACTACAATCGTCAGCATACAACTTATAACAAAAAGGATCTTCATCGCTTTTTTGATCGTAGACTCAGAAATCAGTCCGTTTATCAACACTCTAGATCCACCGGAAAAGGGGCTGTAGAAACGATTTAATCTATCTGTTTCTCTATCGTAATAGTCGTTGCTAAAAACCACAATGACTTCCATTAGAAACAACAATATATATCCCAATACAAATACCAGCCAATTAAAATCTCCATTTAATTTCGAAAATGCAAACGCACCAATACCATAGGCAAAAAAGGTCATGGGATAAAATTGCAGCCGGACTGCTTGCACCCACGGTGCTATTTTTTTCATAAACTTTTCCCATGGAGTCAATACGCCATGTTCGAGATCCCGTCCTTTTTGATACACATCACGTAACCATTGTTCCTTTTTCTCAACAGAAGAATGCTTAACCGGGCTCAGCAGCATTTTACGCACCGGCTTCACCCCACAAAATTTAAGTGTGGCATTCGTGAGTGCTTTTGTTGCGGGGGCACCATTAAATAATCTGTCTACCCATACAGGCGTATCCATAGTAGCGATTAATTGTGCTGTTCGAGGACTCAGCAGCTTATCAAAAGCATCCGGCTGTATTTCTCTAAAAGCAAAACCTGGTGTTAGAACGCGGTCAAGAAATGCTTTTAACAAGGCTGGCATATTTCCCCACCATGTCGGAAATACAAATACAAGATGATCAGCCCATTTTATCAATTCTTGTGCCCTCAACACATCATCCTCCATATGTTGATATTGCGGCGAAGGCACCACGACGCTCATTTCAAACCGCATATCAGCGAGTATAAGACTTTCCACGTTTACGCCTGCTTCTTTTGCCCCGCGTATATACTCCTTTGCCAACGCAGCACAATAACTATCTTTGCGTGGATGTCCTAATATCACCAAAACATTCATATCATTGCTTTTATATAGACAACAGACATCTAAATAAAAGTGTTTAGAATTCGGCTGCTATTTGTAAGTTATATTTTCTTTAACACTTTTTCAAAAGTGTTGAGGTTACGTGACGTAAAAGAATTTTTCAAGTTCTTTCTTCCCAATATATTTCCAAATTCGGAACCGAGGGTATTTCCTTTAGGGACTGTCCAGTAAAAATTACCACTGATGATCTGTGCCGCTTCTCCCGGTGTTTTTCTTGACTTCTCAAATTCTGACATCAATATTTTTTCTATCCCATCCACACCAACGAAACCATAAATATGGTAGCCAGGATTTATTTCAAAAGGATTTTCACGAAAAATAGTTTCTATTTCCCTCTGACTTTGCACGAATAGAAAAGCTTCGTAGGAAAAATGTGCTGACATTGTCTCTTCTAGTGTTTTTTTTAGCTCTTCCACTTTCTTTTCGGAGGAAAATAGGATATTTCCAGAAGCTAACACAGAGGAAACATCTTTCATCCCCGCTTCCGCGAATACAGAACAGACTTCTGCCATTTTCATATTCGTACCTTTTACATTCACGCCTCGTAGAAATGCACAAAATCTATTATTAGAATTAGAAACTTTCATTGCCGGTAAGTAACTCTTAATGTTTTAACTGATTGATCTAACCGCAAGATAGATAAAGTTTTATTTCAGGTCGATATTTTTATAAAAATATTTGCGTAGTCAAATGACTACATTTATATTTGTAGTCAAATGACTTCACAATGAATCTAAGACGAGATGTATTCCAGGCAATTGCGGATCCGACTAGAAGAGCAATTCTTATTTTGGTGGCAACACAATCTATGACGGCGGGAGCTATTGCTTCAAATTTTGATTCTGCCAGACCTACTATTTCCAAACATATCCAAATTCTTACCGAATGTGAGCTTCTGCAACCTGAACAAAAGGGCCGTGAGATCATCTATCATTTAAACGGCTCCAAGATGAAGGAAATAGCAGATTTCATTGAACCTTTCCGCAAAATGTGGGATGATCGTTTCAACAAATTAGAAGCTTTAATGAAAAATTATAAAATCAAATAGTATGGAACTAAAAACACAAGTACACGCCGAAGAAGGCAAACAGGAACTCTTCATCACCAGGGTATTCGATTTACCTTTGAGATTGCTTTTCAAAGCTTATGAAGATCCAAACATCGTAGCACAGTGGATGAGTACGCAAGTTATAAAACTGGAAAATACTAAGCATGGAAGCTGGCAATTCGAAACCTCTTATGATGGAAATGTTGTATTCAGCGCCAGCGGTGTCATTTTAGAATTTGTCCCAGATCAAAAAATCACCCGGACGTTTAAAATGGAAAACACGGACTTTCCTGTCCAGTTGGAGTTTCTTGAATTTGACGCGTTAGAAAATGATACGAGTAGACTAACCATGCAAATTATTTTTAAAACTGTTGCATTCCGGGATCAATTACTTCAGATGCCATTTGCACAAGGTTTAAACATGGCACATAACCGACTACAGGAAATCCTAAAACAACAATAATCATGAACAAGCGGAATAAAATAATATATTGGATCGCAACGATATGGTTGGCGTTGGGTATGACGTCCACCGCTATCGTGCAATTAGTTAAAATGAAGGAAGAAGTCCAAAAAACCAGTTTGGATTTAGGTTATCCTGTATATTTTCTTACTATTATTGGTATTTGGAAATTATTAGGTGTAGTCGTTATACTCCTTCCAAAATTTCTTTTGCTAAAAGAATGGGCTTATGCTGGATTTTTCTTCTTGATGTCCGGAGCCATTATTTCCCACCTTTGCGTTGGAGACAGCATGGTAGTTTTATTTGGACCGTCACTTTTATTAATCTTGACAATTCTTTCTTGGTATTTCAGACCTGCTAATCGAAAATTGGTTGGTTCCAATCTATAAAACGGTAAGAACCAACCGTCCACAGCACAGTGAATCTTGCAGCTGAACGGTTGGTACCCTCCCATTTTTTCCTTTTTACTTAGTCCAAATTCGGGCGATTAACAGTATCCTTTCTGTTATCACGATTTAAATTATCCAATGGGACACCAGAATTATTATCTATCTGCTGATCCACGGTATCCGTGTCTCTACTTCTTTCCAGATTATTCAGCGGAACACCATTATCTTCCGTCGACGGTGTAAGGGAATCAGTTGTATCCGTAGATGATGATCCCGGCCGTCCGTTGCACGCTATTAATACTATAATCGCTAGTATTATACTTGCTGCCAGATGGATTTTTTTCAACGTACCGATTTTTATAACTATTATCATGTTTGTCATTTTTCGTTTATACATCGCCACTCTTCTATTTAAAAGAACATCATTAATAAGAGAAATGTTCGTTTGCTAGACAATATTCACCCCTTATTCGGACACTGATCGTCCATCTAACGAATTTACCGTGTACCCAACGTGTATTTACCGGGAAAAACTCGGTAAAAAGGCGAATAAGGTATTAATAAGGTTAAAAGAAAAGAGCATGCTGCCTATAATAAACAAAATATTGAACTTCTTCATCAAATCTTTGTTCACTTTATATATAAACAAAAAAAAGGATATGACACAGCATAGCGAGAAACAGAGCAAGACACCTAAAGGGAAACCTTCAGGCACGTCAAGGGATACCGCTGGCCCGATTGAAGTGGACAGCGCTAAAGTTAAAGACACAGAAAAAGTAGAAAAAAAATATCTAAATGACGACGGTGAAACGGCAGATAATGTCGACACCAAGAATGTAAATCGGAACACAGATAAGGAAACAAAATGATGGAGACATTGGTTTGTTTTTTGCAAGGTAGAGAAATAAAAATTAGAATTATGCATACTACGCGCTATATTTTTTTGTTTTTAATGGTATTTATTTACAGTTCTTGTAGAGATAGAACCTCTACAACCAAAAAAGATACCCAACCTGAGTTGGCGGAAACTCATCTGGTTATTAGCATTTCACAGCGGCAGCTGTATGTAATGGAAGGAAGTGACACGGTACAGCGATATGCCATATCGGTAGGTAAACAAGGACACCCTACCCCACAGGGCGAATTCAAAATACATCAAATCGATTGGAATCCCGATTGGACACCACCCGATAGCGAATGGGCACAGGATGAAAGTTACAAAAAACCCGGTCAGGCGGGAAATCCTATGGGACGGGCTCGCATCATTTACGAGATGCCCTATACCATACACGGCACTACTGATCTCGAATCATTAGGTGAAGCTGAGTCACATGGTTCAGTGCGCATGGCCAACGCCCAGGTAGTCGAGCTCGGACGTTTCCTGATGGAGCGAGCTGGTACGATGCGATCCGAGGAATGGTTCAACCGCGTGCTGAGTGACTCAACAACCATGGAATCGGTCAAGCTGGAGCAACCTATACCACTGACGAATGTAGAATAATAGAACGGAGGGCAATCATTGAATATACAAATGATTTAGGTAAATATTATCTTGTTCTGTAAACAATGGTTTAGGTACGCCGTTTACCCATAACGTCGGAACAGACTTTCCGGCGTTCAGGATGTTTCCTAAAACATATACTTTATCGTTAAAAATAGTTATAGCCATAGCTTTAACATTACGTGCATCGGTATTCAACTCATATAATAATTGTGTATTTCTGTATACCCTCGCAAGGTTTACACCGTTTTCGGATATACTATTGGTTACAAAATAATAATCATTTCCGTCCATTGTCGCTAGTATATTACTAATACGTGTTCCAACAGGGTGAGAAAATATTTCGTCGGTACCTTTCCAAACTTTCGCGGCATCTGTATTACGATTTACATTTCCGTAACCCATAGTAAACACTTCTCCATTTTCAACGTGTATAAAAGTAGCTTCAGAGGGCGCATTATTAATAGTCTGCATCGTACTTCCATACCATATACTTGCTGCTTGTGCAAACTGTCCTGCTAAATAATATGCACCTTCATACACTGTAATAGCACGAATACCCGAAAACTGTAGCGCTCCTGAGTTTACTTTCTGCTCACCGTTTACCCACAGCCGTTGGTAAGGTCGATTATCTTTATAAATCGTACCCGCCACATAGATATTTCCATTTTCTGCGTAAATAGCCGTTGCGGAATTATTTTGGGCTGCAGCGGATAAGTATTCTATCACCCCATTCTTCCAATATACGACACGCGTTTTGTTTACTTCGGTATACTGACTGCCTCCGACGTAGACGTCCTTACCATGAGCATAGACTACATTGGCATCGGCCGATTGGTTTGGAGATAATTTTATTATGGAATCTTGAACGATTAGGACAGCTTTTCGATCGCGTTCATTATAATTATTGGCGAAAGAATGTCCAGTATAATAGAATATAGGTTCTTTTATATCATCATTTATGTTATTAGAATCTTTCTTACAAGACACCAAACTTCCTAACAAAATAGAGATTCCTAGAATTTTATTTAATTTCATACCGAACGTGTTTAGATGCATACATTGCTCTCTACAAAATTCCGAAGAATAATCTAACGATTCGATAAAAAACCTTTAACAACCCATATACTTCGCTTTGCTATTCATATACAAAGCATCTACAGAAAGATTTACTGATATTAGTAATGGAAGTATTTAGGATTTGGATATATAAAATCGTATTCTAATTCTTTTATCAGTTTGTTTGAAGAAATCAATCTGCCTACTTCCTTTGTGCTCTCGATGTAAGTTTGATTTTTCTGCACGGAGATGATTTCTCGTTTTGTCGGGTGCTTAGGCGCTACAACGTTGTATAATTTTGCATAAAATTTATTTTCAATCATACTTTCAATTATGGCAGGAATATCTTCGTAGTGAACATGGTTAACAGGGGCATCGAGATTAGAAACGTTGTATTTGCTAAGTTGTCTATCATCCCCCATGAGTCCACCCAACCTTAAGATATTAACCTGAGGGTATAATGCTCTTAATAAATGCTCAGCAGAAACCTTTTCAACAAGCATATCATCTTCGGTAAATTCTTTTTGTTTGCTGGGATAAACACTAGTTGAATTCATAAAAAACATTTGCCCGTCAAAACTTCCTATGAACTTAGAGAAATTATCAATCCGTTTTTGAATATTATGTATATGGTGGTCTTTGCGTGAAGAAATCGGAAATGTAATAATCAAGACATCTAACGATGGCACTACCTCCCAAGTCAAAATCTCAACAGATGGACAATCTGTATTGAAATCCACAAGTGTCGGATTTAAGTTTTGTGATGCTAACGCTTGTATTTTGTCCTTTGACGTTGTTGTGGTATAGATATGGTTCTTTATTTGCCATTTTTTAGCCATTCTGATACCAAGCCATCCACATCCTACAATACCTAGGCTTAAATCACTTAAATTCGAGACTATTTCTTTCATAAAATATACAATTAATTTTCACAGCTTCATAACGATCAAACGTCCTTTATTATCCTAAACAGTATTTTACCACTAAATAAAATATTCGACCTGAATCTTACATTTTTTCAACCACTTTCCAAACTTCTTGTTTTTTGTTATATCGAAGCCGCCAAGTTTTTCGGGGAATATCTGTGCCGCGGGCAGTTGTATGACTGTCAATATGAACGATTACTTCTTCGGTACTTATTTGTTCTACTTCGGCATTCGTATATCCGCCGTCGCTAAATACTGCCACAGCAGCTACAACAGTATTGTTCGGAACGATATTGAAAAAAAATATTGCCAGACATCCTGGATATAGGTGTGTATCTTGAAAATTAATTCTATTCATATTTTAGATGGTTATACTTTATTTTCGATGAAAGTAAAATGCCCTCTTGAAATCTTTATCAAAATTATTGTCATCTTTAGTCGTCAACCTAAACTATAATGGCAAAACCGCAACTAATATACTTAAAAACAGACATTTGCAGAAATAAGTCAAAATAATATTGATATCTTTACATAAACATGTTTTGCGTATATTTAGACACTATAGCGGATATTAAACGATGAAAAACATAAGTATAGAAATCAAATGGGCAGTATTATTTTCAATAATGACATTGCTTTGGATGGTATTGGAAAAATTGTGTGGATTGCACGGAAAATACATTGATTACCATCTTTACCTTACTAACCTTTTTGCGATTCCGGCGATATGGTTTATGGTCTTGGCACTGAGAGACAAAAAGAAAAATTTTTATGCTGGGCAGATGAGTTACAAACAGGGATTAATTTCGGGTATCATACTTTCCGCTTTCATTGCCTTGTTAAGCCCAATAACACAGTGGGTCATTTCTTATATTATCACACCCGAATATTTTCCGAACGTGATAAAGCGTTCTGTCGAGATAGGTTATTACAAGACAACAGCTGAAGCTGAAGCTAATTTCAATTATAAAAACTATGCGATCAATTCAACTATTTTTGCATTTATTTTTGGAGTGGTAACGACTGCGATCGCGATGATTTTTATACGGACAAAAAATACGAAATGAAAACAACCCCTGAACATAATGAACGAATAGCAAAAATGACGTTTGCTTCTGTTTATCCACATTACGTGACCAAAGTGGAAAGCAAAGGCAGAACAATAGAAGAGTTACATCAAGTCATAGAATGGCTCACCGGATTTGACAGCAAAAAACTACAAGAACTCATCGCCGAGAAAGTAACTTTTGAAACTTTTTTTGAGAGAGCTAATCTGAACTCCAATGCGCCACTCATAACAGGTGTCATCTGTGGCTACCGGATAGAAGAAATTGAAAATCCGTTAACAAGACAAACCAGGTATCTAGACAAACTGGTGGACGAACTGGCGAAAGGCCGAAAGATGGAAAAGATTTTAAGACAGTAATCAAAATCGAACAGGTGGCAAAAACAAAGACTACTTATACAGGTACCTATGTCATGGATTTTGTAAACTCATACTTTGACAACGAACAGAAAAAAGCCGACAGTATCCGTTTAATAGAACTCATGCAGGAATGGTCTGGCTTTGAACCCAAAATGTGGGGACCGACTATTATCGGGTTTGGCAATTACCATTACAAGTATGCGAGTGGACACGAAGGCGACGCACCTATTCTTGGATTTTCACCACGAAAAGCAGCGTTTTCGTTATATGTTTTCTCGGAGACAGAGAGGAGTAAACTATTGTTAGCCGACCTGGGTAAATTCAAAATGGGCAAAGCCTGCATTTATATAAAGAAACTTGCGGACATCAACATCTCAACGTTGCACGAGCTATGCAAAGAATCCGTAAGTTATATTAACGAACACCACGAATGTGCCTGCAAGGGGAAAAACTTGTAAATCAAACTGTTTATCAAGTAAAAATGATATGACTATCAAAACCAATGGGAAGAATCTTTTGATAATACATCATTTGCTTTTTACAACTATCAAGGTAATAATTTTTTGTAAGCAAGTCAAATGCTGTAAATCTTCCTTACGAATAGATTTCTGGAGTTCGACTCCCAATTGTAACAACAAAAGTCAATCTTTCGATTGAACTTTTGTTTGTGAACCGATTGGTACGAAATTCGACCTCTTTTTACTTACTTCCCGTCCAAAACTCTTCGCGGCACAACTTCCCTTTCAAGTTTTTTCATCAGTTAGTTATACCGTATAGTATGAGGAATTAAGATTGACATTAGACTTTTCGGCTTTTTCTATCACTCTAAAATCTGTCAGTAATAATGGTTTGCCTTTCTTTACACAAACATCTTGCTCAAAATGTACAGACGGTTTGCCATCCTCTGTATATATCGTCCATTCGTCATCTCCTGTAAAAACCCTCGCCGTACCTAAATTAATCATCGGCTCAATAGCAAGTACCAAGTTTTCCTTTAACAATTTACCTTGCCCTCTACGTCCGACGTTTGGCACATTTGGTTCTTCGTGCAGGTTTCTTCCCAATCCATGCCCCACTAGGTCTTTGACAATCCCATACCCATATCGCTGCACATGAGACTGGATAGCAAAACTTATATCGCCAATCCTGTTGCCGTGTACAGCTTGTTCAATGCCTTTTGCGAGGGAGCCCTTGGTAACTTTTACAAGTCTCAGCACTTCTTCAGAAACTTCGCCTATAATAAAGGTGTAGGCTTGGTCTCCGTGAAATCCATTTTTATAAGCCCCAACATCCAATGTTACAATATCTCCATCGGTTAAAGGCTTTTTATTTGGCAAGCCATGTACAACAGCATTATTGACCGATATACAGATATGAAAAGGAAAACCATCAAAGTCATGGAATGATGGTGTTGCTCCGTGGTCTCGGATAAATTCATTTGCATACTTGTCCAATTCCAAAGTGGTAATTCCCGGTTTTATTATCGTGGCTAGGAAAGCCAATGTTGTACTAACCAACATTGTGCTCTGTGCCATCAATTCAATTTCTTCTTCTGTTTTACAATACATCGTTATTATTATTTTAGTTGATTTTTGACCTATTTAATAAAATGTAACCTATTATTCCTGAAAGCAAGGAGGCTATCAATATGGAAAATTTCGCTTCTGCTATAAATTGATGATCTGTGAATGACAGTAAGGAAATAAAAATAGCCATTGTGAAACCCACACCTGCCAATGCGCCGACTCCAATTATATGTTTCCAATTAGCATCTGCCGGAAGCTGTGCGATATTAAGTCTTATGGCTAATTTGGATATTAGAAATATACCCAACGGTTTACCTAAACAGAGCCCCAAAATAATTCCAATTCCCAAAGGAGAAATTAATCCATCCAACATGGATGCTTCAAAGCGGATGTTGGTATTTGCGAGTGCGAAAATGGGAACAATAATGAAATTTACAGGGTTAACCAAAACGTGTTCCAACCGTAACAAAGGAGAGCAATCACTCTTTTTAGCTTTCGCCGGAATGGTCATTGCTGTAAGAACACCAGCTATGGTAGCATGAATGCCTGAATGGTGAACGAAGTACCAAATGAATAGACTGGGTATTAAATAGAATGCAAGGGAGCATATGCCTATTTTATTGAAGATAAACAATAGAAGCAAGATTCCTCCTGCATAGGCAAGGTACATGGTATGTAATTCCGTCGAATAAAATATGGCAATTACCAAAATTGCTATAAGGTCATCTACGATTGCCAACGCTGATAGCAAAATCTTTAGAGATAAAGGAACTTTATTGCCCAACATGGCAAGAATTGCGAGTGCAAAAGCAATGTCGGTAGCCATTGGAATACCCCATCCACTACTTGTGACATTATTCTTATTTATGATAAGGTATATCAATGCAGGAACGATTGCTCCGCCAATGGCACATAGAATAGGCAATGATGCTTGCCGTGGGGTGGAAAGACCTCCGTTTAACACTTCTCGTTTGATCTCCAAACCGACCAATAAGAAAAATATCGCCATCAACCCGTCATTAATCCAAAGTGCTACCGAGTATTTTAAATGGATCTTTGGAGTTTCAAATCCGAGTGGATAATTTAAAAGTCTGTCAAAAGACGAACCAAGAAATGAATTTGCAATACCTAAAGAAATTAGGACACAAATAAAAAGCAAAATTCCCCCGATGGACGGGGATTGGAAAATTTTTTCTAAAGTTTTACGCATGACGTTACGATAAATCAACTGAAACAAAATTATCCATACTAAAAAGACCCTAAAAGTAAAAATCGGACATTAAAGACTGTTAAGTGCGTTTTATTTTGTATATTGTATCTTGATATGCCAATAAATTTTTTACAAAAGATTAAATTATCTGTATCTCCTAAACCAAAATCGGTTAAGGGGCAGGACATATTGTATAAGCAACTGAACAACGAGCATATATTAGACGTGTACATGTTTCCTTGTAAGGATTTAAAATCTAATCAACCTTTGTTTAATGACGGTCTACCATCAGTAATTTTTATGCCTCGAAAATCCGACACAGTCCATTTAAGAAACAAGGGAGAAACGATAAAATTCAATTCCGCTTGGGTATGCTGTGGAGTAATTAAAAACACATATTGGGAAGTTCCCAAAGATCTTGAATATATATTGGTTCTACGTTTCAAACCATCTTCTTTTTATTCATTATTTAATGTTAGCCCAACGGTTTTCCATTCCAACCCAATATGTAATTTGGAAGATATTGTAAGCGAAAATTGGATGCAGGTGTTTGATAAAATGTACGAAAAGAAAACAATAGCCGAAAAAATTTCCTTTTTGGACAAAACTCTTTCTTCATTTCAAACCAACGATTGTTTTCCCCATATATTAAGCGAGGCTATTGAATATATCGAAGACAAAAAAGGGAATACTACTGTTTCAGATGTTCTTAATCAGTTGGGCACAAGGGTCAATTCAAAATGGCTACATAGGAATTTTGTAAAATATATCGGGATTTCCCCAAAAAGATATATTTCACTCCAACGATTTATTTATACCTATGGACAGTATGAGAAAGGAAAATCAGAAGGTTTGTTTGATGTAGCGTTGCTTTCGGGGTATTATGACTACAATCATTTCTTTAAAGATTTCAAAAGGTATATTGGTATAGCACCGTCTCAATACGCTTGGGAATAAAATATATTACATTTCAGTTGTTTCCAATCTTTACAAAATTTATTTTCTTATCATAAATAACCCCGACTTCGAAGGGTGTCATTATAACCTGTAAAGGCAAGTATTGAAAGATAGTCTACATTTCAAATACTGCACAAAATACTACATTTACTAATTCAAACACTGCCGTTGCTGTCTTATGGTTGTTGTTTTGCTATTATTGTGGCAAGTTTGATGAAAATTAAACCCAATTGGATATTACGGTTCGAATAGTGCCAGTCATTTTGGTCGGATGATGCCACTTATTTCGGTTCAATTTGTGCCAATTTAGTTTGAAATAGCATAGTTTGTTTACGGTTCGTTTTGTGCCAGCTT